>WNFI01053936.1_pt1 | contig 10855 bp, 14 predicted proteins | sample 5400471 | NCBI WGS metagenome assembly WNFI01 (sample SAMN13153348, study PRJNA577476) | soil metagenome | isolation source: 100 cm saprolite on Douglas fir-dominated hillslope | place: USA:California | collected 2013-09-17 | reverse complement strand
GAGCAGCTCGCGCGTCTTCGCCGGGTCGGTGGCGCGCAGCACGCGCTGCGCGTGCGTCTGGACCTCGGCGAGGTTGGTGCGCAGGATGCGCTCCTTGATCGGCAGGAGCTGCGAAGGATGCATGGAGAAGTTGCGCAGCCCCAGGCCGAGCAGCAGGCGCGTGAGTTGCAGATCGCCCGCCATCTCTCCACAGACTGCGACCGGGACGCCTCCCCTGGTCGCAGTTTGAATCGTGTTCGCGACCAGCGTCAGAACTGCCGGGTGCAGCGGGTCGTAGAGGTGGGCCACCGAGTCGTCGGTGCGGTCGATGGCGAGGGTGTACTGGATCAGGTCGTTGGTGCCGATGGAGAGGAAATTCAGCCGCCGCATGAACATCGGCAGCGCGAGCGCCGCGGCCGGGATCTCGATCATGCCGCCGACCTCGATGTCGCGCTCGTACGGTTCGCCGCGCTCGTCCAACTGCTGCTTCGCCTGGCGGATGAGCGCGAGCGTCTGCTCGATCATGGATCGCCTTGTCGGCGCCGATGTCGAGCGTGCGCAGCACCACCGGCCGGCCGGCCATCGATTGCGCCACCTGCCGGTAAGCCTCGAACTGCTCGTCCTCGCGCGGCAGGTCGCTGCGGTTGAGGAACAGGAACTCGGTGCGGAAGAGTCCCACGCCCTCGGCGCCCGCCTCCAGCACCTCGGCCATGTCCTGCGGCAGCTCGATGTTGGCGTAGAGCTCGATCGGCGTGCCGTCGAGCGTCGCGGCGGGCGTGGACTTGAGGAGCTTCAGCCGCTTGCGCTCGAGGCCGAGCTGCGACTGCAGGCTCTTGTACTCCTCGAGCACCAGCGGATCGGGATTGACGATCAGCACGCCATGCACGCCGTCGACGATCAGCAGCTCGCCTTCGCTGATGGTCTGGTAGGCGTGGTGCAGGCCGACGATCGCCGGGATGCCGAGGCTGCGCGCGACGATCGCCGTGTGCGAGGTGACGCCGCCGCCGTCGGTGACGAAGCCGCCGAAGTGATGGCGCTTGAAAAGAATCATGTCGGCGGGCGAGAGATCGTGCGCCACCACGATCAGCCGCTGCTCCTGCGAGAGCGCCGGCTCGGGCAGCGCATGCCCGCCCATCAGCGCCTTCAGCACCCGCTCGACCGCCTGCTGGATGTCGGCCTTGCGCTCGCGCAGGTACTGATCTTTGATCTCGTCGAAGCGCTCGGTGAGCTTTTCCATCTGCTGCAGCAGCGCCCACTCGGCGTTGTAGCGCCGCGTGCGGATCAGCTCGCGCGGCGCCTGCGACAGCGCCGAATCGTCGAGGATCATGCGGTGCAGGTTGAGGAAGGCCTCGAGCTCGGGCGGTGCGTTCGGCGCGATGTGCGCCTTCAGCGCGCCCAGCTCGTCGCGCGCGCGGCGCAGGCCTTCGTCGAAGCGCTGGACCTCGTTTTCCAGGTCCTCCTCCGGCACTTCGTAGTGCCCGACCTCGAGCCGCGCCGTCGACACCAGGTGCGCGTAGCCGACGGTGATGCCGCCCGATACCGTCGAGCCGGAGAGGATGAAGTTCACTCGCCTTCGCCGAACTTGTCCGCGATCAGCTCGCGCAGCGCCGCCAGCGCCTGCTCCGCGTCGGGCCCATCGGCGTCGATGGTCACGCTGGCGCCCAGGCCGGCGGCGAGCATCATGACGCCCATGATGCTCTTGGCGTTGACGCGCCGGCCGCTGCGCGACACCCAGATGTCGCTCTGGTAGCCGCTCGCCAGATGCGTCAGCTTCGCCGCGGCGCGCGCGTGCAGGCCGAGCTTGTTGACGATCTCGCAGGCGATGCTAGGCATCGAGGCACCGGTCGCTATTCATGTGCACCACGCCCTCGGTGCCGCCCGAGAGCGCGCGCTGCACCGCCCCCCTCAGTGATAGATTCGGCGAGCCATCGCGGCTGGTGAGCACGCGCAGCAGCATGGGGAGCCGGCGTCGAGCTGCTTGAGCAGGCGCTTGACGCGCAGGATCAGGTCCTCGGGGTCGTCGCTGCGTGAAACGCCGAGCGTGGCGGTGAGCGGCGGCTCGCTGTTGAGGATCTGCTTGGCGCTCGCCAGCAGCGATTCGCCGATACTGCCGTGAGTCACCATCAGGATGCCGATCACCGGATTCGCCCCTCGAGGGCGTCCAGGAACATTCCCGAGACGTCGAACCCGGTCTGATCCTGGATCTCGCGGAAGCAGGTCGGGCTGGTCACGTTCACTTCGGTGAGCCAGTCGCCGATCACGTCGAGGCCGACGAGCAGCAGCCCGCGCCCGGCGAGCACCGGGCCGATCGCCTCGGCGATCTCGCGGTGGCGCGCGCTGATCGGCTGCGCCACGCCGCGCGCGCCGGCGGCGAGGTTGCCGCGCGAGTCGCCCGGGCGGGGAATGCGCGCGAGGCAATGCGGCACGACCTTGCCCTCGATGAGCAGCACGCGCTTGTCGCCCTCGGCGATGGCGGGGATGTAGCGCTGCGCCATGACGCTGCGCGTGCCGAGATCGGAGATGGTCTCGACGATCACATTGCGGTTCGGATCGTCGTGGCGGACGCGGAAGATGCCGGCGCCGCCCATGCCGTCGAGCCGCTTCAGCACGGTATCGCGGTGCTCGTCGATGAACTCCTGCAGTCTCGGCATCTCGCGCGCGACGACGGAGGGCACCGTAAACCTGGCGAACTCGGCAATCGCGAACTTCTCGTTGTGCTCGCGCAGCGCCTGCGGCGCATTGAACACGCGCGCGCCCTCGCGCACCGCGGCCGAAAGAAGCCAAGTACTAGCAACGTACTCGAGGTCGAACGGCGGGTCCTTGCGCATCAGCACCGCGCCGAACTCGGCAAGCGGCTTGGTCTGCGACTCGTGCGCCCGGTACCAGTCCTCGTCGTTATCCGTCAGCGACAGCCGGGTGGCGGCGGCTGCCGCGCGATTCTTCACCCAATGCAGGCTCGCTTGCTCGCAGACGTGCACCCCGTGCCCCCGCGCCTGGGCGGCGCGCATCATCGCTACGCTCGAGTCCTTGTACGCCTTGAGCGAATCAAGCGGGTCGATGATGAAAAGCAGGTTCAGGCTACTTGCTCTGCGAAACCATGAACTCGACCGCGGCGCGCACGTCGTCGTCGGAAAGAGACGGGTTGCCGCCCTTGGGCGGCATCGCGCCCTTGCCCTTCAGCGCCGACTGCAGCAGGGCATCCATGCCGTGCACGAGGTGCGGCGCCCATGCCGCCTTGTCGCCGAGCTTCGGCGCGCCGGCGACGCCGGTCGCGTGGCACACCATGCAGGTGGTGTCGTATACCTTCTTGCCATTCGGTTTTTGAGACGCTGCAGAAGCAGCTGCTTGGGGTTTCCGGGCGGCCGGCTCTTTGCTGCCGGCGGTAGCGTCGGCGGCACCGAACTCGACGCGGCCGACGGGCTGCAGGCGTTTCGCGATCGCCTCGTCGGTCATCGCATTCGGATCGGCGGCGGGCTGGCTCACCACCAGCTGCACCAGCAGGATAATGGCGACGATCGGCACCAGGAACGAAAGCAGGATCACCACGATCAACTGTCGAGGCGTCTTGATGAAGGACGCATTCGGATCGTGGTCGCTCACGGCGTAGGTCTGCCTCGAACTAGATAAGGGCATGATTTTACATGGCGCGATGGCTGGTCATCTTCGAAGGACATGATTTTACATGCCTCGCTGCCGTGCTATCCTGCGCGCCTCTCCGCAGCGCCCGTAGCTCAGCGGATCAGAGTATTGGCCTCCGAAGCCAAGGGTCGTGGGTTCGAATCCCGCCGGGCGCGCCACCTTGCCCTTTCGTAGAATTGCACCTTCCCCACCGGAGCCCACGATGAAGCGGATCTCGTTCGTTGCCGCGTTGAGCGCATCAATTGCGTTCTGCGCAAGCGCGTTCGCCCAGCAGTACCCCACCAAGAACATCACCATGCTCGTGCCGTATGCGGCCGGCGGCCCGACCGACACCGTCGCGCGGGTGATCGCGCAGGCGATGGGCAAGCCCCTCGGCCAGACGATCATCGTCGAGAACCGGCCGAGCGCCGGCGGCATCCTCGCCCCCGAGCAGGTGAAGAACTCCAGGCCCGACGGCTACACCATCCTCATCCATCACATCGGCATGGCGACCATCCCGTGGCTCTACCGGCAGCTGCGCTTCAATCCGATCGACGACTTCGAGCCGATCGGCCTGATCAACGACGTGCCGATGACCCTGATCGCACGGCCGACTTTTCCGCCCAACAACTTCAAGGAGTTCCTCAGCTACATCAAGGCGAACAAGGACAAGGTGACGTACGCCAACGCCGGCATCGGCGCCGCGTCGCACCTGTGCGGCATGCTGTTCATGAGCTACATCCAGACCGAGTTCCTCACCGTGCCGTACAAGGGCACCGGCCCGGCGATGAACGACCTGCTCGGCGGCCAGGTCGACTTCATGTGCGACCAGACCACCAACACCACTTCGCAGATCAAGAGCGGCAAGGTGAAGGCCTACGCCGTGACCTCGAAGAAGCGTACGCGCCCAAGGGCACGCCCAAGCCGGTGATCGACAAGCTGTCCTCGGCGCTCCAGCAGTCGGTCAAGGATGAGACGGTGAGAAAGCGCTTCGCCGACCTTGGCGCCGAAACCATGCCGCCCGAGCGCGCCACGCCCGAAGCGCTGCGCAAGCACCTCAAGGCCGAGATCGATAAGTGGGGGCCGCTGATCAAGAAGGCTGGGGTGTACGCCGATTAGCTTTATTTCTTGCCGAAGATTTCGGCGAAGAACTTCGCCATTTCGGCTTTGGATTGCTTGTCCGCTTTGGCGTTGTAGGCAAGCGGCAGGTTGAACTTCTTCCCCGCTTCGGTCGCCTCGGGGTTCGTGAAGGCGTGCACTGCGCCCTGGTAGTCGATGTAGTGGTAGTTGACCTTGGCCAGGCTCATCTCTTTCTTGAACGCTTCGACGGAGTCCGGCTTGATGAACGGATCATCGGCGCCGTTCTGGACGAGGAGTTTCGCCTTCACCTTGCCTGGCGCCGCGGGTGTGCTGGTCCCCAGGCCGGCATGAAATGCCGCGACGCCGGCAAGATCGGCTCCGACGCGTGCCATGTCGAGCACGACCGAGCCTCCGAAGCAGAACCCGATGGCGCCGATTCGCTTGGGATCGACGGTCGCGTGCTTCGCCAGCGCCTCGCGCGCCGCGTTGAAGCGCGCCTGCTTGAGCGCCGGGTTTTTGCTCACGCTTCCCGCTAGCTCGCCCGCGGTCTTGGGGTTGTCGGCGGTCTTGCCGTCGCCATACATGTCGGCGATGAATGCGGTGTAGCCCATCGCGGCGAGCGACCGGGCGCTGTCGTGCACATGCTTGGTAATTCCCCACCACTCGTGTACGACGACGATCCCTGGCCGCTTCGCCTTTGTCGCGTCGTCATAGACGACGAAGCCTTTCATTACGGTGTCACCGTCCTTGTAGCTCACCGCCTCTTCGCGGATCGCTGCGCTGGCCGGCGCGCTGGCGGCGAGGGCAAATAGCGCGCCTACGATCGATCTTCCCGCATGCATGGTCATCTCCTGGTTCGGTTGGGGTTTGAACAGAAACGCTTGGCGAAATGCATTATTCCGTCCGGGTCACGGCTTGCGCGCGAGGCCGCGGATGCTCGGCCGCACGATCGGCAGCGCCTTGCGGATGCTCTCTCTCTGAATCCGCTCGATCTCGAATCCCGCTGCGGCGATGGCTGCTTCCGTGCGCCGCGTGAGATGGCAATTACCCATCAGGTGCTTCCAGACGGGCTCGATGCGCCGCTGCCATTTGAGCCGCCCAGGACGCCCGTCGGCGGCGACGTGCTCGAGAAACACCAGGCGCCCGCCCGGCTTCAGTACGCGGGCGATCTCGGCGAGCGCCGCCGGCTGCTCGGGCACCGAGCACAGGACAAGCGAGCAGACGACCGCGTCGAACTCTCCGGCCTTGAAAGGCAGCGAGTCGAGCGACGCGTCGCAGATTTCGATATTGCGCAGCGCAGGTGCATCGACCTTCTTCTTCAGTTTGCGCCGCATGTGCGCGTCCGGCTCGCACAGCACGAGCCGCGCGATCGACTTCGGATAGTGCGGCAGCGTGACTCCGGTTCCGGCGCCGACCTCGAGGACCGCACCGGAGAGATCGCGTAGCAGCTCGGCGCGCCATTGCGCGAGGCAGGCTTCCTCGCTTCCGCGCATGAAGCGGTCATAGACCGCGGCCATCAGCCAGGACATTAACGTTCCGCGGTACCGGCGGGCACCGATCGGGTAGATGCGTCAAAGTAGACGTCCTTGAAGGCGAGCATTGGAATCAGTTTTTCCTCGGCCCCCTTCGGGAATCCGCAGCGCTCTACGAATTCAGTGGTGTCCTTGTAGGTCCCGAACATTCGATCCCAGAGAGGAATATCACTGAAGTTGTATTTATGGACGTCGAATTGGTGATGTATCGAATGCAGTTCGGGCGTCTGAATCAGGTACCGGAGCCAATGCGGTGTTCGCACATTGGCGTGATAAAAATATTCTCCAGTGCCAGCGAAGAAGTTGTACCAGAACGCTCCCATCAGCGAACAACCGAGCAGCGGGTACAGGACGACGGCGCTGAGAATGGCATCGCTTAAGATCTCAATCGGGTGCTTGTAGAAGGAAGTTACGAGCTCGATACGCGAAGGTGAGTGATGAATCTGATGGAAAACGAGCCACCATCCCTTTGCGTGTCGGAGTCGGTGCCACCAATAAAAGAAGAACGTGCCAACGAACCAACCAACAAAGCCTTCCAGCAGCGGCATGTTCCAATTCGAAAGCTTGAACACTGATACATCACCGAAAATCTCAATCCATAGCCTGGCCGTCGCGACCGTAATGACCAATTGCGACAGATTCACGAGAATTGCGCGCGTGTACCAGCCCTTGGAATGAGGCAATTCCCGGCCTGGAAATACTCGCTCGAGGACCAAGAAGATCACCGTCGACACGATTACAAGCGCAGTCGGGAGACTGACAGAACCGAGGGGCAGCGACGTGTCCATGCCTGCGCTCCGATGTCCGCGTTAGCCGACGCGCGACGCCTTATCGCGCGTCCGTGTTGAGCGCGTTGTCAAACGCCGTGGGCGCTTGCTCTTCAACACAGACCTGAGCGCCTTATTAACAGAGGCAGAGTCAGGGAATGCCTTCGCGACGTCCCGGTCGAGGATCACGACGTTCGAGCCTTCCTTCAAAAGCCGTTTGTAGTACTTCCCTCGTACAGCTTTCGAGTAATCAAAATCGTATTCGGCCTGCATTTGAGCCACCTCGTTGGTGCGTTTAGCTTTCTTTCTTCTCGCTCGAGCGTTAGGTCGAGGTGTTCACTTTATCGGATGAGGTTCTTCGGTTCGCTGGAACCCTCACGCTTGCCCATCGGCGATCGATCCAGGAGGCGGGCCAAACCCAGCCCTCGACAAGCAATGGCGAATACTGTCGTCATCTAGAATTGCTGCAGTGAAATAGTGTAGCCACTCCTCTCCGTTTTCGCGATAGCGCAGACAGAGATCCACGCTCGATCCGGAGTGATGAGCCTCAATAATGTGCATTTGGACATTGCCGATGTTACCGATGACGCCAACTTGTACATTCGAGAGCCACGTCGGGTCGTAGCGCTCAAGAATGAGCCTCCCGTCGGCCTTCAAGAGGTCGCGGCACTTGGCTAGTTGCGCCGTTCGACGAGCGACATCTGGAACATTGATTAGGCAGCTGGCAAAGATTACTGCATCAAAGGTCTCTTGGACCGAGAGATCTTCGATGCCCGCGCAGATTTTCGACGCCTGCTCTGGCACATGAGCCAACATTTCCGGTGAGTTGTCCACCGCCGTCACGCGGTAACCATGGGCGAGAAGCTCTCGCGTAATTCGCCCTACACCGCAACCAAGCTCAATGACGAAAGCCATAGTCGGAAGCAGCGGCTGCAGCGACTCCACCTCGCCTAGGTAAGGCAGCCGCAGGTAGAGATCGACGGAACAGCCGTCGCGAGTCTTTGGCCCTCGCCCGACGCCGCGATAGCGCTCAACTGTCGTCATAGATCGCCGCGGGCCGCACTCTTCTGGAACAGCTTGTCTTCGGCGTAGGCAGTGCAAAGCAGAACACGCCAACCCTCCCCGGTGCGGACCAGGTTGTACGTGGTGTTGAAGTCCCAAGGCTCCTGCCCTGCGCTCCAGTGAATGTGCCACTGTAGGTCTGCGACCGCGAAGTCTTCGCCTTGCTGAAGGAACATGCCCAGCCTGAAGGACGCGGACTCGTAGCCGCGCTTGCGGTATAGCTCACACAGGGCAACCATGTTGTTCTTGATGGGCTCGAAGGACGGCCAGTGCTCGTACTTTGCGTCCTGCGCGACGCCTGATGGAACGGCGTACAGCCTGGCTACTGCTTCGCCGTCGAGTGCATTGAACGCGTGGCGGTACTGCTCGAAGAAGCGGCGGATCTCTTGCGGCATGGCGGAGTGTGAGCGTGGAATTGGATGTTGGGTGAAGCGCGCGGTGTCGCCGTGTGCGGCCTAACCTCCGAAATCAGCGGCCGGCGCTTGCGCCGGTCCGCTCTGAATTGAGTAGTTAGGCGCCTTGGCGTCCTGGAGAAGCTTGGCCGGAAAAAGCTCGCGCATATGTGCAGCAAGTAGTTCTGAAAAGTCCTTGGCATAGCGCGGAAGCGCGCGCCGTTTGTCCCACACGACGGCTAGGGGCTCGCGAAGCGGTTGGCGCTCGTACGTTATGCGCACAATGCGCAATGTGTAGCGATGAGTCTGTACGACAGAGGGAATGATCGCGACTCCATGGCCGGCTTCGGCAAGTGCGAGCAAGTTGGACGGTGCGCGGCTCTCAATCAGGATGTTGGGCTTGAGCCTGGCGAGACGACAGACCGCATCGAAGGTCTTGCGCACCACGAAACCGGAGTCCAGCAGAAGCAACGGGCATGACACGAGGTCACCGATGTCGATCGTGCTGCCGCGTTTGAGTGGAAACGACGGATGGCAGGCGGCGAGAAGCTCGATTGGCGGCACCGGATAGCTTCCGATGCGGCGATCGTCGGCCTGAAGGGCTCGGAGCAGGATGCCAAGGTGAACGTCGCCGCGTTCCAGCATGGCCAGGATGTCGGGGCCAACCGCTTCTATCAACTTTATTTGCACTTTGGGATAGCGTTGTGCGTATCGGTGCAGGAATGTCGATAAAACAGCTTCGATTTGCACCGGCGAGGCAGCGACCTTCAGCACGCCGGTGTCCCCGCGACGCAGCAGCTGTGCGCGCTCGTTGAGGGAGCTGGCCTGGCTCAGTAGATCGCGGCAGTGTCCGAGCAGCTGCTCGCCCTCGGGAGTCAAGACGAGGCCGCGACCGACGCGATCGAAAAGAAGCAGGCCGAGGTCCTGCTGCAGAGCGCGGATTTGCCGGGAAAGAGCAGGCTGGGTGATGTGCAGGCGCAACGCCGCTTTCGAGACCGACCCTTGCTCGGCCACGGTAACGAACGTTCGCAAGCGCCTAAGATCCATGTTCACACCTATGCTAAGTCGGCATAGAAACTAAGACGAATTATGCATTGGACCGCAAGCAAGCCGGAGCCGATGATGTGCTTGGCTTGTGCCATATTCGTCCGGGCGGTCCATATGCCACGTATCTTTCTGTTTCTCCTTGCCAATCTGGGGCTGGCCTGCTTCAGCATCGAGGCCGAAGCGCAGGTCTATCCTTCGCGTCCCATCACGATGGTGGCTCCGTTCGCCGCCGGCGCGCCGGTGGATACGGTCGGGCGCTTTATGGCCGAGCGCATGCGGGTATCGCTCGGTCAACCCGTCATCGTTGAAAACGTCAGCGGCGGGGCCGGCACCCTCGGCGCCGGCCGCGTCGCACGTGCGGCAGCCGACGGCTACACGATCAGCGTCGGAAACATCAGTTCGCACGTCCTAACCGGGGCCATCTACGCGCTTCAGTACGATGTGCTGAAGGCTTTCGAGCCGGTTGCGCTGCTCGCAAGCAATCCTCAGTTGATCATCTCAAGGAATGGCTTACCGGCGAATGACCTGAAGGGTCTCATCGCCTGGTTGAAGGCGAACCCGGACAAGGCGTCGGCGGGGACCGGTGGCGTCGGCGGCGTATCGCACATTGCCGGCGTGTTCTTCCAGAAAGAAACAGGCACGCGCTTTCAGTTCGTGCCCTATCGCGGCTCCAACTTGGCGCAGCAGCATGTGATCGGCGGACAAATCGACCTGCTGTTCGAACAGGCGGTCAATGCCCTACCGAATGTGCGGGCCGGCAAGATCAAGGCTTATGCCGTCACGGCCAAGACGCGCTTGGACTCGGCGCCTGACATTCCGACTGTGGATGAGGCCGGCCTTCCTGGGTTTTATATGTCCGTCTGGAACGCGCTTTGGGTGCCCAAGGGCACTCCGAAGGAGGTCATTGCCAAGCTCAATGCTGCCGCCGTGGATTCGATGGCTGACCCGGCTGTCCGCAAGCGCTTTGGCGATCTCGGGCTCGACATTCCGCCGCGTGACCAGCAGACGCCCGAGGCACTTGGAGCATTTCACAAGGCCGAGATTGAGAAGTGGTGGCCAATCATCAAGGCGGCGAATATTAAGGCGGACTAAGTCCGCATGTCGCTTGGGTAACCGTTGTGGCCCGGCGGTTTCCAGCGGTCGATCTGACTTGCCTGCCCATTTTTTGCTGTCAGTGGGGCGGCGCGAATGACGTGGCACGTCTGCTTCTGGCGGGTTCGTTGTCGTAGTCGCGATTCAACCGGCTGGAGTTCGAGGTGGTGGCGGTTTAAGACGGCGACTAACGCCAAAGCTCAGGGGGCGCGCGGTTTCATCGCGCGTCCCCTGGAGCGCCGGGTTGGGCGACGCGTTCAGCGAAGGCCACGAACTACTTCCCGAT
>WNFI01348053.1_pt1 | contig 10856 bp, 9 predicted proteins | sample 5400471 | NCBI WGS metagenome assembly WNFI01 (sample SAMN13153348, study PRJNA577476) | soil metagenome | isolation source: 100 cm saprolite on Douglas fir-dominated hillslope | place: USA:California | collected 2013-09-17 | reverse complement strand
TCCGCGATGCCGTAGCTGCTGTCGGCGGGCACCCCCATCGAGACCCACCCGTCGGCCGGCGTGCCGTGAACCCAGTCGCGCACGTGGTCGATCGCCGCGTTCGCCGCCGACGCCGCCGATGACAGGCCGCGCGCGTCGATGATCGCCGCGCCGCGCTTCTGCACCGTCGGGATGAAGACGCTCTGGATCCAGTTCTCGTCGTTGATCACCTTCGCCGCGGGCTGGCCGTCGACGAGCGCGTTGTAGGCATCGGGATATTGCGTCGCGGAGTGGTTGCCCCAGATCGTCATGTGCCTCACCGACGTCACCGGCTTGCCCGCCTTCTGCGCCACCTGCGTGAGCGCGCGGTTGTGGTCCAGGCGCATCATCGCGGTGAACTGCTGCGGCTTCAGCGACGGCGCGTTCTTCATCGCGATGAGGCAGTTGGTGTTGGCGGGGTTGCCGACCACCAGCACCTTCACGTCGCGCGAAGCCACTTCGTTGAGCGCCTTGCCTTGCGGAACGAAAATCGCGCCGTTGGCTTCGAGGAGGTCCTTCCTCTCCATGCCCGGGCCGCGCGGGCGCGCGCCCACCAGCAGCGCCACATCGACGTCCTTGAACGCCACCTTCGCGTCGGAGGTGCCCACCATCGACTGCAGCAGCGGGAAGGCGCAGTCGTCCAGCTCCATCATCACGCCCTTCAACGCCTTCTGCGCCTTCTCGTCGGGGATCTCGAGCAGCTGCAGGATGACCGGCTGCTCCTTGCTGAGCATCTCGCCGCTCGCGACGCGGAACAAGAGGCTGTAGCCGATCTGGCCGGCGGCGCCGGTCACGGCGACGCGCATGGGCTTCTTCATGGGAACTCCTGGGTTGCGAATGGGGAATGGCGGGACAGGGCAAAATTATACTTGACGGAAAAACCGGGGACAGACCACCTGTCCCGCGCGGCGGAACAAGTGGTCTGTCCCCGGTTTTATTTTCGCGCGAGCGAGATGGTGAGCACCCCGCCCAGGACGAAGAGCGCGCCGGCGATTTGCACCAGGGTGACGGGCTCGCCGAGGAAGATCGCGCCGAGGAAGATGGTGGCGAGCGGGCCCACGGAGCCGATGATGGAGGCGTGGCTCGCCCCGATGCGCCGGATGCCCTCGGAGGTGAGCACGATCGGCATCACCGTGGAGAACACCGCCATCGCGAGCGCCAGCCAGTACACCGGCGCGGGCTGCGAAAAGATGATCGCCGCGTCGCGCGTGGCGAGGAACTGCGCCACCACGCCCACGCTCGACACCAGCCCCGCGTAGCTCGCGAAGCGCAGGCTCCCCACGCGGCCCACGAGGCGCCCGGAGCCGATGAGGTAGGCCGCATAGAAGAGCGCTGAAAGCAGCACCCAGGACGCGCCGAGCGCGACGTTGCCGGGCTGCGTCGCGAGGTCCACGCCGAACACCACGAAGATTCCCACGTAAGAGAGCACGATCGCGAATACGTCGCGGCCGGTGATGCGCCGCGCGAAGAGCATCGCCGAAAGCAGCACCACGAAGGTCGGATGCACGAAGAGCAGCAGCCGCTCGAGCGCCGCGCTCACGTACTGCAGCCCGAGGAAGTCGAAGTAGCTGGCAAGGTAGTAGCCGATGAGCCCCAGCACGACGAGCCAGCCGCGGTCGCGCCACGCCAGCGGTTGCACGTCGGCCCCGCGCACCGCCCACCAGCCGGCGAGCGCGAAGAACGGCGCCGAGAACAGCATGCGAAGCGCCAGCAGCGTCACCGCATCCACGCCGTAGCGATAGGCGAGCTTGATGATGACCGCCTTGCCCGAGAAGAGGACCGCGCCCGTCGCCACCAGCGCGACGCCGGTGAGACGCGCCTTGCGCTCCTGCACCATCGGCTAGATGCGGTCCGCGGGCGCGGCGAAGCGCTCCGACTCGTTCTCGTGGTCCTTGGCGCGCGTGAGCGACCCTTCGGCGGCGAGCAGCAGCGCCTCCACGCCGTTGGCGTCGCGCGGCGAGCGCGCGAATCCGACCGAGGCGCGCACCGAAACGCCGGCGAATTCGAATTGCAGCGCCTCGTGCACCGAGCGCGCGAAAGCCTCGGCCGCCGCTTCGTCGGAGAGTCCCATCGCGAGCAGGGCAAATTCGTCGTCGCCGATGCGCCCGCGCAGATGCGCCTGCGCGAGCCGCGTGAGCCGCCCCGCCGTCTCCTTCAGCACACCGTCGCCCGCGCGGTGGCCGATCACCACGTTCACGCGCCGGAAGCCGTCCAGGTCCGCCAGCACCAGCGCGCAGCATCCGTCCCCGCCCCTCGCGGCCTTCAGCCTCCGGTCCGCCTGCTCGAGGAATCCCGGTCGGTTGAGCAACCCGGTCACCGGATCGTCCACCGTGGCGCGGTGCGCGTCGCCCAGGCTGCCGAACAGGACCTCGGTGCCGTAGCGCCCGAGCACCGCGAAGACGCCGGTGATGACGAGGGCGCGCCGCGAGAGCAGCAGCGCCCCGAACAGCATCACGCCGCCGTACGCGGTCACCGCGATGTTGTTCACGCCGAGCGGGTTCAGCACCAGCACCAGCGTGACGACCGTGATCAGCACGCAGCAGAGCAGCACCACCGCCGCCTCGTTGTGCCCGGCGCGCGCGAATCCCCACGCTGAAATGCCCAGCGGCGTGGCCAGAGCAAAGAGCACCGCGAGGTCGCGCTGGCCGGTGACGGCGTTCAACGTCGAGCCGAGGAAAAGGGCCAGCGTGACGACGATGACGGCGATGCGAACGATCGAGGTCATCGGCGGCGAGGCCGACGTGTCGTGGGTGGTCTGCATCAGGGCGCTACGCGGACAGTATAGAGGACCGTTCCGCTGCCTCCCGGAAGCAGAGTGCCGCCGAGCGTCCACACGACCGAGCCGGAGGCGTTCACCGCCGGCTGCGAAGTCACGGTGCAGCTCGTGATGTTGCCCGGCAGCGGCGCGCCGCACGCGGCCGACTGGAACGTGGTGAATGCCGGCGTGGCGTCGGTCACGACGATGGCGGAGAGCGAGCCCGCGCCCGAATTGGTGTAGGTCAGCGTGTACTCGAGCACGTCGCCGGGGCGCGCGGTGTTGGAGGTGCCCGCAGGCGTGCCCTGCGTCACGTTGCGCACCGACTTCGCGAGCGTGAGCCCGGCGCCGCCCGCCGAGCCGACCGTGGTCGTATCGGTGCGCGAGATCGTCTGCGCGCCGTTGAATGTGGCCGTGACCGAGATCACGTTCTGCGCGTTGAAGGGCGCCGCCGCCGGGATGCTGTCCGCCACGATGATGCACACCGTGTTGCCGGCGTTCACCGCGACCGCGCCCGAGAGCGTCGCCGCGCCCTCCGCGCCGTTCAGGGTGCCGCTGCAATCGCTGTCGCGGTAGATGGCCTGGTTCCAGCCAGCCACCGCCGGCGTGGAGATGTGGGTCGTCGAGAACGCGACGTTGCCCGCGCTCCCCGCGGTGAACGTGTGCGCGTAGTAGACGATCGTGCCGGGCAACCCGGTCTGCGCGTTGTCGGGGGCGAACGTGTTCACCGGCGCCGCGCCCACGTTGGTCGCGTCGAAGGCGGAGTTGTTGGCGTTGTTGGCCGCGGGCTCGTTGCCGCCGGACACCGTCACCGAATTGGTCACCGAGGGCACCGCGGTCGACGCCACGGCCACCGTGAGCGTGATCGGGTTGGCGCTCGTGGTGCCCGCGGCGATCACGCCCGCGCTCGTGCAAGTCACCGTGGGCGGGGCCGAGATGCACGCCCAGCCCGTGCCCGTGCCCGAGACGAAGGCGAGGCCGGCGGGCAGCGTGTCGGTCACCGTGACGACGCCCGAGGTCGGCGCGGTGCCGAGCGTGTTGTCGACGGTGATCGTGTAGACGCCGTTCACGCCGACTGTGAAGTTGCCGGCGTGGCTCTTGGTGACGCGCAGGTCCGGCGAGACCACGGTCGTGTTCACCGAGGCGCTGTTGTTGCCCGCGCCGGTGCGCGACGGATCGGTCGGATCGACGACGCCTGCCGGCGTGACTGCGAGCGCGGTGTTGGTGAACGTGCCCGATTGCGGCGCGATGCCGGTGATGGTGAAGGTGACCGAGCCGCCCGCGGGCAAGGTGGTGATGGTGCTCGTCACCGCGTTGCCGGCGACGTTCACCACGCCGCATGCGGCGCCGCCCGTCGGGCTGCCGCAGACGGCGGCCACGCCCGTCACCGCGGCCGGCACGTTATCGGTGAACTGCGCGGCGTTCGCCGCCTGCGGGCCGGCATTGGAAACCACGATCGTGTAGCTGATGGGCGCGCCGTTGGCGATGCTCGACGGGCCCGCCTTCGTCAGGGCGAGGTCGGCTGCCGGGCTCACGTTGAGCGTCGCGCTCGCGGCGATCACGTTCGGGCCGATGCTGGTGGTGAGCGCGCCCGCCGGGATCGTGTTCACGTGCGCCGCGCCCGCGGTGGACGAGGTGACGTCGATCACGAGCAGGCAGGTGCCGTTCGCGGGCACCGCGCCGCCCGTGAGCGAGACGCTCGTCGCGGTATTGCCCGGCACGCCGCCCGCGCACGTGGTGCTCATGTTCGGCACGGCGGCCGTGGTCACGCCCCCCGGGAAATTGTCGGTGACCGAGGTGACGGTGATCGGCAGCGCGTTGTTGTTGCCGATGGTGATGGTGAGCGTGGAGGTCCCGCCCGGATTGATGGACGACGGGGCGAACGCCTTGGCGATGGTGGGCGACACCGAGGTCACCGTGAGCGTCGCCGTGTTCGACCCGGCACCGGTCGCGGCCTGCGTGCTCGCGACACCCGAGCTCGTATTGGGGTTGGCGCCGACCACCGTGCCGCGCACCGCCACCGTCACCGTGCATGAGAGCGAGGCCGGAATCGCGAGGCCCGCGAACGAGAGCGCCGTCTGGCCCGCGGCGAAGCCGTTGCCCGCCGCGCCCGCGCACGTGCCGCCCGCCGCGCCCGCGGCGTCGATCGACATGCCGGCGAGCGTATCGGTGAAGGCTCCGTTGGTGAGCGCGAAGCCGTTCGGGTTGGAGATCGTGAACGTGATGGTGCTGGTCGCGCCCAGCGGGATCGACGCGGGCGAGAAGGCCTTGGCGATCGCGGGCGAGCCCGAGACCGAGAGCGACGCCGACGCGGCCGTGCCCGCGGGCGCCTGGGTGCTCGTCGCCGTGCTCGTGGTGTTGGTCACCGAGGCCGTCGTGCTGACCGTCTGCGTGAGGGTGCAATTCCCGCCGGGCGGAATGATGCCCGCGTTGAATCCGACGCTCGTGCCGCCATTCACGCCGCCGGTGAGGGTCGCGCTGCCGCCCGCCGTGCACGCCACGCCGCCCGCGGCCGCGTTGGTGAGCCCCGCAGGGTAGGCGTCCGAGATCGCGACGCTGGCGAGGCTCGCCGGGTTCGCGCCCGGGTTGGAGACGACGATCGTCATCGTCGCCGTGCCGCCCGACGGGACCGAGGTCGGCGCGAACGCCTTGGTGACCGTGGGCGCGGCGAAGACGCTCAACGTGCCGCTCGCCGAGGCGCCCGTGCCCGCGTTGCCCGTCGTGATCGGGCCGGTGGAGTTGGTGTACGAGCCCGCCGCCGCCGCGGTCACGTTCACCGTCACCGTGCACGAACCGAGCGCCGGGATCGTCGCCGCCGCGAGCGAAGCGCTCGCCGCGCCCGCCGCCGCCGTGACGCTGCCCGCGCAGCCCGCGCCCGCGATCGCGCCATTGGGCGTCGCGGTATTGACGAGCCCTGCCGGGTAATTGTCGGTGAACGCCGCGCCCGTGATCGCCGTGCCGTTCGGGTTGGTGAGCACGATCGTGAGCGCCGAGGTCCCATTGGGCGCGATGGTGTTGGGCGCGAACGACTTGGCCGCGGTCGGCGCCGCGATCACGGTGAGGCCGCTCGCCGTCACCGCGTTGGTCACGCGCGCGGTGGCGCCGATGTTGGCCGCGGCGTTGGTGTACGGTCCGCCCACGACGTTCGAGGTGACGTCCACTGTGATGACGCACGACGCTTGCGCGTTGCTGAGCGCGGCGCCGGTTACGGTGATCGTGGTGCCGCCCGCCGCGGCTGTCACCGCGCCCGCGCCCGACGGGCACGTCGTGGTGATGTTGGGCGCCGCCGCCACCAGCACGTTCGCGGGCAGCGTGTCGGTGAAGTTGATGCCGCTCTGTGCCGGGTTGCCCGCGCCGTTGGTCAGCGCGAAGGTGAGCGTCGACGTGCCGCCCTGGCTGATGGTGCTCGGCGCGAAGGTCTTGTTGAGCGAGGCCTGCGTCACAGTAAGCGTCTGGTTGGTGACGCCGTTCACGAGCAGCCCGCCCACGCTCACGTTGGCCGCGCCGTTGATGTAGCCGCCGGCGGCGGCACTCGTCCGCCGGCAACGTGTCGGTGAGGGTGAGTCCGGTGCGCGCCGGAGCGCCCGCGGGGTTGGAGAGGGTGAAGGTGAGCGTCGCCGGCTGCCCCACGCCGACCGTCGCGGGCGCGAACGCCTTCGTGAGCGTGGGCTGGCCCTGCACGGTGAGGCTGCTCGCGGTCACGCTGTTGGTGACGCGCGCGGTTGCGCCGATATTGGCCGCCGCGTTGGTGTACGGGCCGCCCACCACGTTCGAGGTCACGTCCACGGTGACGACGCATGAGGCTTGCGCAGCGCTCATCGAGGCGCCCGTGACCGTGATGGTGCCGGCACCGGCCGCCGCGCTGACCGCGCCCGCGCCCGACGGACACGTCGTGGTGATGTTGGGTGCCGCCGCCACCAGCACGTTCGCGGGCAGCGTGTCGGTGAAGTTGATGCCGCCCTGCGCCGGATTGCCCGCGCCGTTGGTGAGGGTGAAGGTGAGCGTCGACGTGCCGCCCGCGACGATCGCGGCCGGGCTGAACGCCTTGTTGAGCGAGGCCTGCACGACGGTGAGCGTCTGGTTGGTGATGCCGTTCACCAGCACGCCGCCCACCGTCACGTTCGCGGCGCCGTTCACGTAGGCGTTCGACGCGTTGCCGGTCACGCTCACGCTGACCGTGCACGAGCTCGCGCCCGCCGTGGCGTTCACGCCCGTGCCGCCGATGGAGAACGTGCCCGTGCCCGCGGTGGCCGTCAGCGTGGGTGCGCCACCGCAACCATTCACGACGTTGGGCACCGCGGCGATCACCACACCCGCGGGCAGCGTGTCGCTGAAGGTGAGGCTGCTGCGCGCGGGCGACCCGGCCGGGTTCGAGATCGTGAAGGTGAGCGTGCTCGACTGGCCCACGCCGATGGTGGACGGCGCGAAGGCTTTCGTGAGCGCAGGCAGCGACTGCACGACCAGGCCGGAGGCGGTCGCCGCGTTGGTCACGCGCGCCGTGCCGCTGATGTTGGCGGCGGCGTTGGTGTACGGGCCGCCGACCACATTGGAGGTGACATCCACGGTCGCGGCGACGACCACGTTGGCCGGCAGCGTATCGATGAAGTTGATGCCGCTCTGCGCCGGATTGCCCGCGCCGTTGGCGAGCGTGAACGTGAGCGTCGACGTGCCGCCCTGCGCGATGGTCGTCGGCGCGAAGGCCTTGTCGAGGGACGCCTGCACCACGGTGAGCGTCTGGTTGGTCACGCCGTTGGCGAGGACGCCGCCGACCGTCACGTTCGCGGCGCCGTTCACGTAGGCATTCGCCGCGTTGCTGGTCACGCTCACGCTCACGGCGCACGAGCTCGCGCCCGCCGCCGCGTTCACGCCCGCGCCGCCGATGGAGAAAGTGCCCGTGCCCGCCGTGGCCGTCACGGTGGGCGCGCCGCCGCAGGTGTTTACGACGTTTGGCACGGCGGCGATGACGACGCCGGCCGGCAGCGTATCGCTGAAGGTGAGGCTCGTGCGCGCCGGCGAGCCCGCCGGGGTGGAGACGGTGAAGGCGAGCGTGCTCGACTGGCCTACGCCGATCGTGGCCGGCGCGAAGGCTTTCGTCAGCGCGGGCAGCGACTGCACCGTGAGGCTGCTCGCCGTCACCGCGTTGGTCACGCGCGCGGTGGCGCCGATGTTGGCGGCCGCGTTGGTGTAGGGCCCGCCCACCACGTTCGACGTGACATCGACCGCGATGGTGCAGGAGGCCTGCGCCGCGCTCATCGATGCGCCCGTCACGGTGATGGTTCCAGAGCCCGCCGCGGCGGCGACCGCGCCCGCGCCGGACGGGCAGGTCGTGGTCACATTCGGCGCGGCGGCGACGGCGACGTTCGCCGGCAGCGCATCGGTGAAGTTGATTCCCGACTGCGCCGGATTGCCCGCGCCGTTCGTGAGCGTGAACGTGAGGGTCGACGTGCCGCCCGCGTCGATGACTGCCGGGGCGAATGCCTTGTTGAGCGACGCCTGCACGATGGTGAGCGTCTGGTTGGCGACGTTGTTGGCAAGCAACCCGCCCACGGTCACGTTGCCCGCCCCGTTGGTGTACGCATTGGCGGTGTTGCTCGTGACGTCGACCGTCACCGTGCAGGTTGCGCCGCCGGCCACGCTTATGCCGCTACCGCCGACCGTGAAGGTGCCGCTGCCGGCCGCCGCCGTCACGGTGGGCGCGCCGCCGCAGCTGTCGGTCACATTGGGCGCGGCGGCGATCACGAGGCTCGCGGGCAGCGTGTCGCTGAACGTGAGGCCGCTGCGTGCCGGCGCGCCCGCCGGGTTCGCGATCGTGAAGCTGAGCGTCGCCGCCTGCCCCACTCCGATCGTCACGGGCGCGAACGCCTTGGTGAGGGACGCGAGCGGCTGCACCGTGAGGCCGCTCGCGGTGACAGCGTTGTTGATGCGCGCCAGCGCGCTCATGTTGCCGCCGGCATTCGTGTACGGCCCGCCGACGACGTTGGACGTGACGTCCACGGTGACCACGCACGAGGCCACCGTCGCATTCATTGCCGCGGCCGTCACCGTGACCACGCCGCCGCCCGCCGGCGCGGAGACGAACGCCGGGCTCGCCGCGAGCGCGCCGCCCGCCGGGCAGTTGGACTGCACGTTGGGTGCCGCCGCCACCAGCACATTGGCCGGCAGCGTGTCGGTGAAGTTGATGCCCGACTGCGCCGGGTTGCCGGCGCCGTTCGTGATCGTGAAGGTGAGCGTGGAGGTGCCGCCCTGGTTGATCGTCGCCGGCGCGAACGCCTTGTTGAGCGAGGCCTGCGTGAAGGTCACGGTCTGGTTGGTGACGCCATTGCTCATCGCGCCGCCGACGGTCACGTTCGCCGCGCCGTTGGTGTAGGCGTTGGCGCTCGCGCTGGTCACGTCCACCGAGACCGTGCAGGACGAGGCGCCGGCCGCGGCGTTCACGCCGCTGCCGCCGACGCTGAACGTACCCGCCCCCGCTGCCGCGGTGATCGTGGGCGCGCCGCCGCAGCCATTCACCACGTTCGGCGCGGCCGCGATGACGAGGCCCGCGGGCAGCGTGTCGCTGAACGTGAGGCTGCTGCGCGCCGGTGCGGCCGCCGCGTTCGCGATCGTGAAGGTAAGCGTCGCGACCTGGCCCACGCCGAGGCTCGCCGGGGCGAAGGCCTTCGTGAGCGAGGCAAGGCTCTGCACCGTGAGGCCGCTCGCCGTGACCGCGTTGGTGACGCGCGCCGTGGCGCCCATGTTCGCGGCGGCGTTGGTGTACGGACCGCCCACCACGCTGGACGTCACATCCACCGTGACGACGCACGAGGCCTGCGCCGCGCTCATCGTGGCGCCCGTGACCGTGACGCTGCCTGCCGCCGTTGTGACCGCGCCGGCTCCCGACGGGCAGGTCGTGGTCACGTTCGGCGCCGCGGCGACGACGACATTCGCCGGCAGCGTATCGGTGAAGTTGATGCCGCCCTGCGCCGGATTGCCCGAGCCGTTGGTCAGTGTGAAGGTGAGCGTGGAGGTGCCGCCCACGTCGATCACCGTGGGCGCGAAGGCCTTGTTGAGCGAGGCCTGCACCACCGTGAGCACCTGGTTGGTGACGCCGTTGGTGAGCACGCCGCCCACCGTCATGTTGCCCGCGCCGTTCGTATAGGCGTTGGCCGTGTTGCTTACGACGTCGCCGCTCACCGTGCAGGTGCTCGGTCCGGCCGCCGCATTGACGCCGCTGCCGCCGATCGAGACGCTGCCCGTGCCCGCCGTCGCGGTAACGGTGGGCGCGCCGCCGCAGCCATTCACCACGTTCGGCGTAGCGGCGATCACGACGCCCGCGGGCAGCGTGTCGCTGAAGGTGAGGTTCGTGCGCGCCGCGGCGCCGCCCGGGTTGGTGACGGTGAATGTGAGCGTGCTCGCCTGCCCCACGCCCACCGCCGCCGGGGCGAACGCCTTGGTGAGCGCGGGCTGGCTCTGCACCGAGAGCCCCGAGCTCGTGACGGCGTTGGTGACGCGCGCGGTGGCGCCGATGTTCGCCGCCGCGTTCGTGTACGGCCCGCCGACCACGCTCGAGGTCATGTCCACCGTGATCACGCAGGAGGCTTGTGCGTTGGCGAGCGTCGCGCCGGTCACCGTGATGGTTCCCGCCCCCGCGGCCGCGGTGACGACACCCGCGCCCGACGGACACGTGGTCGTGACGTTCGGCGCCGCGGCCACCAGCACGTTGGCGGGCAGCGTGTCGGTGAAGTTGATGCCGCTCTGCGCCGGATTGCCCGCGCCGTTGGTGAGCGTGAACGTGAGCGTCGACGTGCCACCGGAGACGATGGTGGTGGGATTGAACGCCTTGTTGAGCGAGGCCGGCACCACCGCGAGCGTCTGGTTGGTGACGCCGTTGGTAAGCGCGCCGCCCACCGTCATGTTGGCCGCGCCGTTCACATAACTGCCTGCCGTGCCGGCGACGACGTCGACGCTCACCACGCAGCTGCTCACGCCTGCGGCGGCATTGACGCCCGCGCCGCCGATGGAGAACGTGCCCGTGCCCGCGGTGGCCGTCACGGTGGGCGCGCCGCCGCAGCCGTTCACGACGTTGGGCACCGCGGCGATCACG
>WNFI01534114.1_pt1 | contig 10858 bp, 10 predicted proteins | sample 5400471 | NCBI WGS metagenome assembly WNFI01 (sample SAMN13153348, study PRJNA577476) | soil metagenome | isolation source: 100 cm saprolite on Douglas fir-dominated hillslope | place: USA:California | collected 2013-09-17 | reverse complement strand
GTATCCTCCCCGGTCGCTCCATTGCGACCTCGGCCGCCCGCGAATTGACAGCTCCAAGTTCGCTCCGCTGGCAACTGGCGATGTCGTTCATGCCGCAGCGGTGTATCCCGTCGGCGCGGGCCGAGGCTCGCGCGCTGGTCGATCCAGCGCTGGTGCTTGACGGGTCAGTAAGGAAGGCGGCTCCCGAACTTGGATCTCATGCTGGAGACGGTCGCCGATGATCGTTCACGCGTCTCGTTTCTCGCGGCCGGGCCGCGTCGCCTCGGCCTCCGCTTCGGCTTGAGCCGGGCGAGGCCGGTGGCCCTGAACCGGTCGATGAAGTGCTTTAGCCCCTTACATCACTGGTTGCCTGAGCCGCCCATCATGCCCCGCCGTGACCGTGGTGACAGGGGCCGTGGTGGCCTGATTCCTCGCCTCGAGACATCTGTATCCAGTGGGTGATGGCGCTGGTTACGGCGTTGGCCTGGGCCTTGGTGATGGTGTGGTTCTTGACCTGCTGGCCGAGCACCGTGTCAAGCACCTTCCGCCAGTGGTCATGGAAGTAGCTAATGAAAGCGTTGTGGATAGCGATAGCCTGCGCCTGCGTGATCGTGCCCTTGGCGACCAGCGGCCCGAGCGGGCCACAGTCGGGCGCCTTGGAGGTGCTGGACGCGACAGCAGCTGTGCTCGCGGCCGCCGCTGGTGCGCCAGCAGCGCCCAGGGCGGTCGCGCTGCCCCCGCCCGCCAGGAGGCCGACAGCGGCCAAGCCCGACAGCAGTTTCTTGTTCATGACGTCCCCCCTTGCGCATGTCTCCCCTTCGTTCTCACCTTACGAAAGAGCTCCGGCCTGCAGCCTCCGTGCTAGGGGGCGGAGACGTCGGCCGCCCGACAAAGCGGCGCATGAGAGGCTTGCTGCAGCGGACCATGATCTGGCCTAGCCGACGGATTAGGCCTGGTGTCCAGCGGTCGTGCCAGTCGGCGGCGCCTATTGGGGGCGGACCGGTTCGTGAGGTAGGTGAGGGTCCAGAGCCGGTAGAGCCAGGTGAGTTCACATCGGGCTTCGGGTGGTTGGGCCAGCAGGGTTTGATGTGGTCGGCTAGGTAGCTGGGGTATTGCTCGCGCAGGACAGTCTCGACCCAGTCGTACAGTTCGCTGAATTTCGCTTCGCGTTCCTGGTCGCTCATGGTGGGCCAGAACCATGCGGCTGGTGATGCGTCGCGGTCGGCGTCGAGGATGTCCAGGATGCGCTCGATCTGCTGTTTCAGGTCGTTGACGTCGCGGAGCACCGCACCGTGCCGCTGCTGGGTGCTGGCGGGCGCGAGCTCCGGATCGCCGAGACAGGCACCGCGAGCATCAACAGGGCAGTGAATGCCACCGTGCTGCGCGACCCACACCGGGCGGAGGCCCTGTCGTTCCCGACCACCCCGAGCGTGCTGCTGATCGGCTTCGGCTGCCATAAGCCGCGGCGTCCGCGTGCGCGCCGGCGCGAGGAGAGGGACCCCGGATCGGGCCGGATTCGTTAGGACACGCGCCCTGAACCGGCCCGCTAGCCAACGGACAGAATCGTCTGCCAGCCAATGGCCTCATGGCCTGAGGTACCTCCACCCGCCATGCTGGCGCGCACCAGCGCGGCGCACGTCCTAGCGGCGGCGCATCATCGGTTCTGGTCTTGATCTACCAGGGAACGAGGCCATGCCGGTCCTGGAAGGTGCCGGTCGGCCCGTCCGGTGGCAGGGTTGCCAGGTGGACGATTGCGTCGGTGCCTTCGGTGACGGTCTGCGTGCCGCGATGGTTGTTGAAGTCGGTGCCGGTGAAGCCGGGGTCGGCCGCGTTCACGAGGATGCCATGCAGCGCTCGCGCGTACTGCACCGTCAGCATGGTGAGCGCCGCCTTGGTGGCCGGGTAGACCGGCAAGGTCACCGCGTTCTCCACCGTGCCGGGTTGGAGAAGCCGCTGAAACGACCCGACCCCGCTGGACACGTTGACGATACGCGGATGTTCGGCTGCGCGCAGCAGAGGCAGGAACGCGTGCGTCACCCGTATGGGGCCGAAGACGTTGATCGCGAATCCCTGCATCGCCGCGTCCGCGGTCAGCTCCTCAGCGCCCAGCCGCGGTGCCGCAGTGCCCGCGTTGTTGATCAGGACGTCCAGGTGCCCGTATTCGTGGCGTACCCAGGCGGCTGCCGCCTCGACGCTGACGTCGTCGGTCGGATCGATGTGCAGGAAGGTCGCACCGAGCTCGCGCGCCGCTTCAGTACCACGCTGCGGATCACGGGCACCGGCCAGCACGGTATGACCAAGATCGATCAGCCGCCTGGTTGTCTCGTAACCGAGACCCTTGTTGGCTCCGGTGATGAGCGTGACGGTCATCGTGCCAGTCTCCAGCACGGCGGGAGTGGGTAAGGCACAGGATGCCGCTTCCATGCTCCCGGGCCAAGCGCTCTTCGTCTTTCGCGCGCCGGATCCCGATCGGGCGCCGCGATCCGGCATTCCCCACTTAGCTCATTTAGTGCGCACCGTCTTGGTGTGACGCTGAGCTTGAACTGCTGAAGACGGCCGTGTGCCAACGGCTGGGGCTATTCGCGGCGTATGGTGTTATTTAACCGGCGCGCGCTGCGGCGGTCCCGCGAAGCGCGGCAGTGCTGCGAGGCCAGGCGTGGGCAGCCACCGGAGCGCCCGGCGCCAGGAGCGGGCGCAGGAGCTCGGCGCGAAATTTGTTCCAGCCGCACCAGGAATGGCATGTACGGGCGTTTCCCGTATTAGCGACCAAGGATCGCAAAATGTACTGAGCACGCGGCGTTATAGTGCTTCAGGGTCAGCTTTCCCTGGGAATACGCCCACGAGCATGTACAGGAATTAGGTACGCGGTCAGAAGTTATGACCTCAGCTGGGACGCCGCTGCGCCGCTCGGCGCGACCCGGCTGGTACGGCAGGGGCTCTCCGACGAGGGCAAGAGCAGTCCCCTCGGTCCTGGCTTCCTGGACAGCCCCGTCAGCTAGGGCCAGCCACTCCCGTGGCCTGGCACCTGATGAGGGCTGGGTTGGTACATGTCCTTTCACGCGCACCCTGGCTCCGGGAATTTTGTCACTCGCCCGGCTGTCCATGTCATTCAGAATATCCGCAGAGCGAGGGAGGGGTGATTCTCGCGGACAGTGGTTCCTGATGCCTGCTAGTCCAGGTTCTCCAGCTTGAAGATCCGCAGCCTTCCGTGCTTGCGGCTAACCCCACACGATCTCGGCGAGCCGGTCCGATGGGACTACTTCGCCGACGCACAGCGCGAGCGTTCTCCGGGGGCCGTTGACCCCGCGTGCGCACCCCGAGGCCAGCCCGGATCGCCGCCAGAGGGCGAAGGGCTCGGTGACGGCGGGGGACTGGGCCCGCAGTCCGGTAGGAGGCGACGCCACCTGACGCTCGTCGGCGCGCCGGATAAGTTGTCACGACCATGGGGAGTAGCCCCCCATGACCGCCAGCGGGCAGATCCCGACGGCCGCCAACAATCTGGTGAAATGGCGCATACCTGCGCTAGGGATCTGCTGACCCCGGCATCGATGCTGGCCTCCGGATCGTGTCACCACGAGAGATCGTCGGTGCGGTGGCAGGTGCGACCCCGTCCGGTGGCACCGGAGAACTATCAAGCTTGACGGTATATCGCCCTGAGCACTGGGGTAGGGCGGCACGAGTGCCTCGCCGAGCAGCTTCGGCCTTCACGACAACCGTGCGGAGAATGCCATGGAAACTGCTTCCAAGTTCCCGTCCAGCACCCCGTCGCCGGGGCAGCAAGCTTCAGATCAGGCAGCCGCAACAGGCGGCGTCGGCGGCGACTGGCTCATCCGCGTTCTTGGCTGGGCAAGCGCGGGCACTGGGATGTCGTTGCTGCTCGCACCGGGCGGCTTCAGCCGGGCGCTTGGCGTTGGCGATGGGCCTCGTGAGCGTGCGGCGGCGGCTGTCGCCGGAGCGCGCCAGGTGGCAGTCGGAGCCGGCCTGCTGAAGTGGCCCAGCCCGGTGTGGCTGTGGGCACGGGTCGGCGGCGACGTGATGGATCTGGCGTTGCTGGGCTGTGCTCTAAAAAGTCCCAACAACTACGACAAACGCCGCACGGCGGCTGTCATGGTCGCGCTCGCCGGAATCACCGGCGTAGACGTGTATGCCGCGACCACTAGGTCGCCGAGGAGGGCCGAGGTGCGCCTGACGGCTTCGGTCACGGTAGCCACCCCAGCCATGCAGGCCTATGACCTTTGGCGTCGGCTGGAGATCTTGCCCAGCTTCATGGCCCACCTCGACGAGGTGAGCATGACTGGTCCGGTCACCAGTCACTGGCTGGCGAGTGCGCCGTTTGGCAGGACTGTCGAATGGGACGCCGACATCACGGGCGACGTAGCCGGGGAGTGGCTGGCCTGGCGGTCGCTCGACAACCCAGCGATGTACAGCGAGGGCGATGTCCGCTTCACGCCTGCGCCCGGCGGCCGCGGCACCGAGGTTCACGTGACACTGCGCTACAGCATCTCCGCCGCCAGGCTGGCGGCGGCATTGGCGCGCTATTTCGGCAAGTACCCGAGTCTGCATCTCGACGATGACCTGCGCCGGTTCAAGCAGTTGGCTGAGACCGGCGAGGTGGTGATGTCTGAGGGCGCGCTGGCCGGAAAGCGGGCGCGGCGGGGATTCTCGCAGCATCCAGCCCGCCCGTTGTCGCCCGACGAGTTGATGGAGGCGCGGTCATGAAAGCCAACTGCTGGATCAGCCGGAACACTGTCGAGGTCCAGGACGTGCCTGACCCGGCAATACTCAACCGCCGCGACGCGATCGTGAAAATCACCACCACTGCCATCTGCGGTTCGGACCTGCACCTCCTGGACGGGTATGTGCCGACCATGCAGAACGGCGACGTGATGGGCCATGAGTTCATGGGCGAGGTCATCGAGGTCGGCGACGGCATAAGCCCTGACCAGCTCCAGGTAGGCGACCGGGTGGTGGTCCCGTTCCCGATCGCCTGCGGCTCGTGCTGGACGTGCAAGAGCGGGCTGTACTCATGCTGCGAGAACACCAATCCCAACGCGGGCTTGGCCGAGAAGTTCTTCGGCCACCCTACCGCTGGCTTCTTCGGCTATTCCCACCTCACTGGCGGCTACGCGGGCGGCCAGGCTGAGTACGCCAGGGTGCCGTTCGCCGACGTCGGCCCGCTGAAGATCGAATCGGACCTGAGCGACGAGCAGGTCCTGTTCCTGTCCGACATATTGCCCGCCGGTTACATGGGCGCCGAGGTGTGCGACATCACACCCGGCGACGTCGTCGCGGTGTGGGGGGCTGGTCCTGTCGGGCAGTTCGCCATGGACAGCGCACAGCTACTCGGGGCCGATCGGGTGATCGCCATCGACAAGGAGCCGTACCGGCTTGCGATGGCCGAGCAGGCCGGTCACATCCCGCTCAACTTCACCCGGGTCGACGTGCAATCCGAGCTGCAGGAGCTGACCGGCGGCCGGGGACCCGACAAATGCATCGACGCCGTCGGCATGGAAGCCACGCATGGCAGCACGCCCGTCAACGCCTACGATCGCGTCAAGCAGGCGACCGGGGCCGAATGCGAACGACCGTACGCCCTCCGCCAGGCGATCATGTGTTGCCGTAACGGCGGCGTCGTCTCGGTCATCGGCGACTACGGCGGGTTCGCCGACAGGTTTCCTTCCGGCTCGTGGATGAACCGGTCAGTGAACCTGCGTACCGGTCAGTGCCATGTTCAGCGCTACATGAAGCCGCTGCTGGAGCGCATCGAACGCGGCGAGATCGACCCGACCCGGGTCATCACACACACGCTGCCCCTGCAACGCGCACCGCACGGCTACGACATCTTCAAGCACAAGCAGGATGGCTGCGAGAAGGTCGTCCTCAAGCCAGAAGACCGCGTGCCTGCGGGAACCTAACATGCGCGTTCCTGAATGGGAGACCACTCCGTACAGCTCGGAGGCCGCATCGGGGTACGGGACCTACGAGTCGCTGGCCGACCTGTTCCGCGAGATCGGCCACGAAGGGGGGCGTTCACAAGAACCTGAGCCTGGCCCGGTGCACCGGCTCAAGTCTCGGCGGGCATGAGCACGCAGATCACGGGGCAATGTAGTAGGCGCCTTCGGCCAGACTCTGCAGGACAGCGTCGGCCGTCGCCTCTGGTTCGAGCCACGTGTTGTCGAACACATATCGCTAGTACCCTCCGATATCGGTGAATTCGCGGTGTAGCTGCCGGATCGGCCCGGGATCCGTCAGCGAGTGGCTGGGCCGGCGGCGCGCGCGCCGCAAGGCAGAAGCTTGATCCGGACGCAAGATGACGTAGTGCAGCGGGATGGCCCGGGCAGTTGCCACGGTGCGGAACACGCTGATGAACCAGGGTCCGACGATGCCGTCGCAGACCACCTGGTAACCGCCCACCGCGTAGCAGAAGGCCGCTTGGGCGATGACGTCCATGACGATCTGGTTCTGCTGGTGGGCTTCGGCCAGATACGGCGCTACCCGTCCCTGCCGGATGTAATGCCAGAAGTCGTCAGCGTGCAGGTGAACGCTGGCGTGCAGGCTGTCGGCCAGGACCCGGGCCACCGTGGTCTTGCCGGCGCCGGGCGGCCCGGTCAGGACGATCACTCGCCCCCCAGGGTCGGTAGGCGGTACGCCAGCGGCAGGCTCGTTCACGCTGCCGACTCCTCCCGGCGCCAGGAATGTCCTCGCGGCGATCGGGAACACTTACGCATTGACGTTAAATCTATCGAAAGATAGGAGGTCCACTAATCCGTACCCCGGCGTGCACTATTTCCTCGCCACCACCTGGCCGCTGACCTGCCAGGTGTTTCGCGGCTTGGAGGCTGAGCAATTAGGCTCGCGATTTTACGACCGGAGGTGCGCCGTGTGGGAGCGGCTTGAGCGGCATGAACTGAATCGCCGGGGTCGCGGCATGGCCGAACTCCGGCCAGGCGAGCGCCCGATCCCGTCGCTACCGGCTGGCACCGACCTGCTGCCGCAAATCAAGCACATTGTCGTGCTGATGATGGAGAACCACTCGTACGACAGCTACCTCGGCATGCTCCCCGGGCGGGGCGACGGATTCAGGCTCGGACGCGACGGCCAGCCTGAAGCAGCGAACCCTAATGCCGACGGCAAGATGATCCGCGGCTACCACGCGCTCTCGACGCGGCAAGCCGACGGCGTGCCTTGCCAGAGCTGGCACGCCAGCCACCTGCAGTGGAACGGCGGACGCATGGACGGGTTCGTCACCGGCACGCAGTCGATCGAACCCGACGCGGACGAGACGGTCGCGATGGGGTACTGGACAGAAAACGACCTGCCGTTCTATTACGGCCTGGCACGTACCTTCCCGCTGGCCGATCGGTGGTTCAGTTCTTGCCTCGGCCCGACCTTCCCGAACCGCAGGTTCCTGATCGCTGGGACAGCCAACGGCCTAGTCGATGACCTGCCGCTGCACCTCCTGGACTACCCTCCGGCGGGGACGGTCCTCGACATGCTGTCCCGGTACGGGATCTCGTGGACGAACTACCACGCTGTCGCCGGCGACGTTTCCAGGTTCCGGCGGCTGGCGCGGCACCGCCGGCGCATGGCCCGCCGCCGCATGACCTGGCTGCTTGAGGGTGTCCGGCACACCGCGGACGTTCCGAAGGACATACAGTTCACCGCTGACCTGTTCCCGCTCGGCATCGCCAGGCATGTGCTCCATGTCGACGGCATGGACGAGTTCTTCGAGGCCGCCGATAAAGGCACGCTGCCCGCCTTCAGCATCGTCGATCCGTCCTTTCAGGACTTCTCCGAGGAGAACCCGCAGGACATCGAGAAGGGCGAGAGCTTCGCGGCCGAAGTCATCAACCGCGTCATGCACGGCCAGGGATGGCCGGGCACGATGCTGATCTGGACCTACGACGAGCACGGCGGCTACTACGATCATGTGCCGCCGCCAGCCGCCGTCCCGCCGGACGACGTCGAGGGCCGGAGCATGGCCGAGCGTCCCGCCTGGCTCAGGTTGCTGCACAAGATCCTGGTTCCGGGAATGGCTGAGGACGCCGCGGATGACGGCGGGCCGATGCGCTATGACCAGTACGGCGTGCGCGTCCCCGCGGTGATCGTGTCACCGTACGCCAGGCCGGACTTCGTGCTCTCCGACGTGCTCGATCACACGTCGGTGCTCAAGCTGGTCGAGGAGAAATGGAACCTGCCCGCGCTGACCCGGCGTGATGCGGCGGCCCTGTCGCCGCTGGGCGCTCTGGATCTCGAGGGCGCGCCCGCCTTCCTGCAGCCGCCCGTGCTGCCGGAGCCGAGCCTGAAATGGAGCGCCTGGTAGCCGAGGTGTACCGCCGCCCAGGGAACTGGACATCAATGAACCCATGATGTCGCTCGAGCGACATCATGGGTTCATCGATGTTCGGCTAGGAACCGTGCCTGGCCGGGATCGGCTCGTCGGGGATGCCCCACGAGGGGTTGGGCACCGACGCCGGGATCACGCTGGCCGCGCCGGGATTGAGATCGTGGTGGATGGCCTCGGCAGCACCCTCGATGGTGTCGATGCCGTATTGCATCGTGGGATTGTTGTAGGTAAGCATGGCAATCTCGTAGTCTCTGAACGGCTTCGTGATCTTGAAGAAACCGATGCTATTGATCTCCCAGTTGTCGCTGACCGGATAAGGCAGCCAGCCGTTCTTCACACCCACCTTGACGCTCGTCGGCGCTCCTGCAGGCACGCCCCAGCGCTGCGAGGAGATCACGTGAGACATCAGGTATTGGGCGTAGACCCGGGAGTAAACGTCGAGAATCTTGTTCGGGCTGGACAGCAGCGTCAGCAGGAGAATCTCGTCGTGCGCGGTGAGCAGGCTCAGTCCCCACGCGTAAGCCAGCCTCGTCTGCGTCATCTTCGCCAGGTTCAGCAGGTGCTGCATGCGCGTGGGGCCCTCCTCGTTCCAGAGCGCGGTCGCCGCGTTGTTGTCGGACTGGGTGATCATCAGCCAGGCAAGCCTGCGCTCTCTGGCGGTCAGCCGCCGGTTCTCCTCCTGGGCCGTGCGCAGCAGGGGGTCGTTCTTGTCATTCCGCGCGACGCAAATGACTCGCGGATTAGACCCTCGGGCCGCGGCCAAACCGAGCCGCCCGGCGACCTGCGTGCGCCCGGTCATTGCGGCATTGGCAGAGATGCCGGCGATCAGGGTTGGGACAATGGCCAGGGATAGCGTCGCGCACGAGCGCTTGAACAGCCGACGAGTCATCTTGGGTTGCCATCTCCATTGAGCCGAGTGATGTGTCAATCCAAGAGACGACTGTGTAGCGGCTTGGGTTGTAGGTTCAGACCCGCAACTGTGCGTGACAGTGCGATCACAGCCTGCGACCAGTAGGCCCGTTAGGCCGGTGCGCCGCCTCGGCCCGCGCCTTCGCGGAACCTGGTCACCTGGGCGATCAGCGCCGGGTCGGCCAGGCTGGCTATCCCGTGTGCGAACTCGCTCGCCATCGCGGCATCGTGGTCGAGTGAGACCGACTCGATCGCCGACAGCCGGTCGTTGCGCAGGCAGGTCTGCGGCAGCGCGGCCAGCTCGCGGGCCAGGGCTTCCGCTGCCTCGCGCGCGTCGCCCCGCGGCACGGTCCTGTTGACCAGCCCGATCTGCAGTGCCTCTGCCGCGTCGACGGCGCGCCCGGTGAGGATCAGGTCCAGCGCCCGGCCCAGCCCGACCAGCCTGGGCAGCCGGACCGTGCCGCCGTCGATCAGCGGCACGCCCCACCGCCGGCAGAACACGCCGAAGATGGCGTCTTGCTCGGCTATCCGCAGGTCGCACCACAGCGCCAGCTCAAGGCCGCCGGCCACCGCATGCCCGGCAACGGCCGCGATGACCGGCTTGCTCAACTGCATCCTGGTCGGCCCCATCGGCCCGTCCCCGTCCGGCTGAGTCCGGTTCCCGCGGGCCGTCCCCACCGCCCCCAGATCAGCCCCAGCACAAAACGTCCCGCCCGCCCCGTAGAGCACCGCGACAGCTGCGTCCGGATCAACATCAAACTCCCGAAACGCCTGAGCGAGCGCCGCCGCAGTCGGCCCGTCAACGGCATTCCGCACTTCGGGCCGCTCCAGAATGACCGTCGTCACCGTCCCTGCCCGCTCCACCCGCACGCTCATCTAGCCTCCACGGCCCATGTAATCCGCGTTCACACTGTGGCTGACGGACGGCATGCCCGCGATGCAGGCGTTGCGCCAGCAGCCGGCATCGCGCTGGCGTGCTGTCAGTCAGCCGTACCGGGGTTAACCGCGGTTTCAGCCCACCCGCCAGGTGTCGCCGCCCGCGAGGAGCGCTGCCAGGTCGCCGTCGCCGTGCTTCGCGCGCGCCGCGTCGATCTGCGACGACATCGCGTCGTCGTAGGTCCGCCGCTCCACGTCGCGGAAGATCCCGATCGGCGTGTGTGCCATGTCGACGCTGTCCAGTCTGCTCAACGCGAACGCGTAGGACGGATCGGCCGCGTGCGCGTCGTGCACGAGCAGCGAGCTGTCGTGCGAGCCGTCGGCCGGCACCGGCACGACCTCAAGCGAGCCGAGTGAGGAGAACCGCAGGCCGTGCTCGCTGGAAGGTCCGAACCTCACCGGCAGCCCGTGCTCCAGCCGGATTACGTGCTCGTCCCGCGCCCCCGGCTCGGTAACCGGGGCGAACGCGTCGTCGTTGAAGATCGGGCAGTTCTGGTAGATCTCCACGAACGCCGTGCCGCGGTGATCGGCGGCAGCGCGCAGGACGCTGGTCAGGTGCTTGCGGTCCGAGTCAATCGTCCTCGCCACGAAGCTTGCCTCGGCGCCGAGCGCCAGCGAGAGCGGGTTGAACGGCGTGTCCAGCGAGCCGAACGGCGTCGACTTGGTCACCTTGCCCTGCTCCGAAGT
>WNFI01447141.1_pt1 | contig 10858 bp, 12 predicted proteins | sample 5400471 | NCBI WGS metagenome assembly WNFI01 (sample SAMN13153348, study PRJNA577476) | soil metagenome | isolation source: 100 cm saprolite on Douglas fir-dominated hillslope | place: USA:California | collected 2013-09-17 | reverse complement strand
CGCTGATATCGCCCTCCACAAAGCTGGCGCCGATACGGTTGTGGCCTCGAGTAGGAGAGCGGGATGTCCTGCATGGACTCACGCTCTGTGCAGGCGGTCGTTCGGTTGCGGTGCGAATCGGACTCCCCCCAATGGCTCTTCGTTCCCAGCTAGTTCGGCTATCCGCCGACCGGCCTATCCAGGCTTTTTGATCATATCTCTCAATTTACGGAAGTACAAGCATTTCGTTAGTCATTATAACGTTCGTTAGTCATACTAACGTCTTTGCGTATCGCCGTACGCTACGTCAGCATGAGTGAATCCAGAACGTACTGGTGAGGGTGAGGCGCGCGCAACTCAGAGAAACAGTTTTGCCGCCCGTAAGTGGGCCGTTGAACTCAAGGGCGAATTCAACGTCGCCGCGGCTATGGTGCATGCCCGCATGAGGGCACACGCCCTCTTGTCTCGATGTTCGAGCGGAGCCAATCCTACTGCTGAATTGAGTCTATAAGCTCTTTGGGCTCGAGCTTGATAATAGGTATTTTGCGCTCAGTGGCCGCCTGGTACCCGCCGTAGGGCGGAAAGAGGTTCACCATGAGGTCCCACATCTTCCGTCGCTCCTCTCCAGCAAGTACACGCCAGTTTCCCTTGAAATGATTCCGGCCCACTTGGAAGCGAACGTCCGATTGGGCGAGCAGATTTGAATACCAGCTCGGATTCTCCGTGGCTCCCCCGTTCGAGGCGACGACACAATAACCCTCGCCCATCGCGCCGTAGATCAGCGGATTGATACGCACCTTGCCCGAGCGGCGCCCCAGCGTCCTTAAGAGAAGTGTCGTTTGGTCAACGCGCCCGCCCCAGTGCCGGAAATCCACCACATGACCTGCCCAGCGTCCTTAAGAGAAGTGTCGTTTGGTCAACGCGCCCGCCCCAGTGCCGGAAATCCACCACATGACCTGCCGCTCCGTCGGTTTCAAGATACATTTGAAGGTGACTACGAATGAAGTCGTTGGGATCATTTGCGGTCTCGGTCATGGCATTCTACCTCTTGGCACCCAAGTGAAGCGTGAAGTCAACTGACCTGGCCTTTGCAATATCATAACGCTTGCGCGCGCCACGAATCTGGCGCAGCATTCCCGTTACAGGGACTAATGTCAATGAAAATCGCCTCGCTCACGAATGACCCGACGTAAAGAGAGTCGCTCCAGGCGGCACGCACGGGTGGGTTATGAGTAAGGCTCAGGCGCGAGCGGCAAAATCCGAGCGATGACGGAGCTCATGAATATGCCACTGGAACGTCCCAATTGGGAGTTATCGCAAAGCTTTCAAATAACCCAAATCATCATAGGGGCCGTGCTCGTCGCCATTGCGTTCGCGTATACCGTGTATGTCGCGCGAAAGGATAAGGTGCTGTATCCCTACTTTTTGTTTTTCGGCGCGGGCCTTTCGGGTTTGACGGAACCCATATTGGACGTTCTCGGTATATCGACGCAGCCGGAGATCCATCAGATAACGGCATACGTGCTTTTCGGCCGCAAAATCCCGATGTATCTCGCCATTTGCTATTTCTATTACTTTCCTATTCCCATCCTTTGGCTGGTACGGCGCTTGGCGGCCGGAATGAACACTCGGCAGTGGTGGCGCTTTTTCCTCGGCCTTTCGATCTTTACGACCGTCTTCGATATTCCCGGAATCCAGCAGGGGTTATGGCGTTATTACGGCCCGATGCAACCTCCTGGACTGTTCGGATTCCCGGCGTGGTGGTGGTTCGGGCAATCGTCCTCGATTTGCTTAACGGCCATGGTTATCCACCTGTTGCGCCACACCATACTCACTGAAGCGCGCTCAATCCTGTTGATCGCAATCACACCCATCTTGCTTTTTGCAGGACTTGAAGGACCTGCGATTCCCATTACCCTCGCGCTACATAGTTCAACGAATCCGATGGTCACCGCGATCGTGCAACCCGTGACGATCGCGCTCCACCTAATGATTGTTTGGCTGTGCAGTCAGATGGTCGCTTACCGGCATTCCACTTCGACTACGACCCTTGATGCCAGGGGCCCAGGGCGCATTCGCAACCTGGCGTAGTTGCGCGCGAATTTACGAGACGACGCGGGCGGGTTGGCGGCCGGGCGCCGAGAGTAGCGTGTTCGCCTGGTGCGCCGGCGTTGTCGATGGTGACCTGGTGCGCCGGCGTTGTCGATGGTGAGACGCCCCTTCCCGCATATCACTTTCAGCGTTTCAGATACTCATCAAGAGTCTGGTTGTAGTGCCGTATCCGCGCCTCTTGGTACTGAGACAGAGTCACCTTCTTAACGCTGCTCGCCTTCAGTCCTCGTTGCACGAGCGGAAGTTGAATTGCATCCTGCTGGAGAATTTTGTCAAGCGCGCCCATCGCATTGTAGTCCTCAAAACTCTCGTTAGGACCCACGTCGATGATCTTGCACGACGGCGGCCGGTCGCCCTCAAACGGCAAAAAGAACATCGTCTCCCAAATGCTCCAATCCGGATCGCTATTAAGGGGACGAAAGCGGTACACAATGGGATTAAGTAGCGACGGCCAAGGCGCAAAGTTCGGAAACAGCAAGTACTGCGTTCCGTCAATCAGCTCCGCATCCGGAAGCTTTGACACGTCGACCCCTAACCGCGTCCCGTAGGCATCGCGCGCGAGACGGCCAAATGCCATTCGAGCGGTCTCCCCTTCGCGCAATTTTCCAAAATCCGTGTTGCGATGCTCCGGCAAATAGGACGCTGTGAACGAGTCGAGGATTTCCTGATCCGTCGGGACGTTGTGCGTCATGCTCGACGCTATTCCAGTGAGCGCATGATACCGACTGAAATGTGGCTCGTTCGGGTACACGTCATACTGCGCGGAGCTGTCCGCGACCATCGTTGCCACCTGCGGATGGGTGGCAAGGACGTGCAGTGACTCAAGAAAGCCCTCCATGCATACTTTCCAGTTGCAGTTGATGATGCGGTTCAGATGTACCGCCTTATACTTGCTCCTGAAATCCCACGCTCCTTGCGGATGTTCACCGCCCCATTGCGCGTACATGCCACCCATGTATTCTTTCAAGGGAACGGCATTCTCATCGAAATTGATAAAAATAAATCCGTTCCATTCGTCCACTCGAACTTGGGGGAGGCTATATTTCTCGGGGGTGACTTGTGGGAAATCCCATTGCGATGGCACCCATTTGAGCTCTCCTTGCAGCGACCACGTGAAACCATGGTAGGGACACCGCAATTGAGCGCGATGGGCGTCGGATTTGCACAATTCGGTGCCGCGGTGCAAGCATGAATTGACAAATGCTTTCAATGACAAATCGGGTTGGCGAACAATGAGCACCGAACGATCTACGATACGGTACACGTGCACATCGCCGGGATTAGGAATATCGTGGGTCCAAACCGCGTACTGCCACGCCTTGCTCCACAGCTTGTCTACTTCGCGCGCGTGAAACTCCTTGCTGATGTAGCGCTCGACATCCAAGGGCCCGGTACCCAGGTCATAGTCCGATTTCTCGAGCAAAGTTGGCGCGGGGGGAACCGGATCGCGCCGTAAGACCTCCTGCACTTCATGCGGTCGCTTGAGCTCCGCGGGCGGAACTCGCATCTCCCACGCACGGGAGTTTTCAGCTAGATCTTTGATGCCCATCATTTTTCTCCTCTTTCAGCGCCCCCCGCCCATAGCGCATTGGGGACCCTCTCGGAGTCCAAGCGCCAGCAACTGGCCGCAACACTCCCAACCATCCGGCATAGGCTACGGTACGCCTCGCCGCGCCCATCTTCAAGTCATTAGTCATAATAACTGTCGTTAGTATGACTTACGTTATTATACGATTGAGTTTACAATCCATGCAACTTACAATCCAGGCAACGGAGGGTGGCTGATGCGAGGAGCACATGACCTACAACACGCTTGGCTATGACATCGATGATGGGATTCTGATCCTTCGATTGAATCGTCCCCACAAGATGAACGCATTTACGGTCGAAATGAGTGCTGAATTGGTCGACGCCTACGCACGGGCCAGCGCAGACGATCACGTGAGAGCCATCGTTGTGACGGGTGCCGGTGAGGCCTTCTGCGCCGGGATGGACCTGTCTGCCCGTGGCAACGTCTTTGGGCTTGACGAGAGTATGCAGCCCACACTGAAGGATCTTCACGACCGGTTTGATGATCCGGATATCCGCGGCGGTGTTCGCGATACCGGCGGCAAGGTTGCCTTGGCGATGCTCGACTGCCTCAAGCCGATCGTCGGCGCGATCAACGGGGTTGCGGTGGGAATTGGCGTTACCATGACCCTGCCGATGGACTTCCGGCTCGCATCCGAACACGCTCGCTTCGGTTTTATATTCGGTCGGATCGGAATTACTCCCGAAGCCTGTTCCCCCTGGTTTCTACCCCGAATCGTCGGACTCGAGCAGGCGTTGGNNNNCATGCTTCTCCATTGGAAGCTCATTGTGTCGAATCCCTGGCCATCTTCTACGCCGGCATGGGGGATGGTAAAGAAGGCGTCGCCGCGTTTCGCGAAAAGCGACCGGCTAGCTTCACGGCTCGTGCTTCCCAGATGCCCCCTTTCTATCCCTGGACCAACGCGCGGGGCTCATGACCCTCCAACGACATGCCCCGCGTGTTCTCCTTACCGTACTTGTTGCCATGCCAGTTTGGCGAGCTGAGGAAAGCTCTCCGACCGGCGCGAGGCATGTGCCGAGACGGCGGTTCCGCGTACTACGCGTCCTTTGATCCCATGCAAAATTGCCGCCAACCGAAAGAAGTTAAAGGCAAGATAATACGTGTAGTCTGCGATTCCATCATGCCCTGTGCGTCGGCAGTACGCTCTGACATAGTCCGACTCACTCGGAATATTTAGTGACTCGACTTCAACGCCCGCGATGCCGGCCAGCACGTTGTAGGGCATCCGATACATCATCGCATGGTAAGCAAAATCTGCGAGCGGATCGCCAAGCGTGGACAGTTCCCAATCCAGGACCGCGATCACGCGCGGCTCGGTCGGATGAAAAATCATATTGTCGCAGCGAAAATCTCCATGCACGATCGTGGTTTCGTTCCCGGGAGGGATGTGAGCCGGGAGCCAGTGTCACAGCGAAAATCTCCATGCACGATCGTGGTTTCATCCCCGGCCGGGATGTGAGCCGGGAGCCACTCGATCAGCCTATCCATATTTGGATCACGGCCCGCGTCCTCATCGCCGAGATATTGTTTACTCCACAACCCAATCTGGCGCGAAATGTAGTCACCGGACTTACCATACTCGGCGAGACCGATCGACCGATAATCGATTTGATGGAGACGCGCGAGGGTCGCATTCATCGCATCAAAATACGCGGGCCGCCCTTCCCGCGAGATGCCGGGGAATGTTCCGTCCCAAAAGATGCGGCCCTCGACCATCTCCATTACGTAGAAACTGGTACCAATGACTCCCTCGTCCACGCACAGTCCGTACATATGCGCAACCGGGAATCCCGCTTGCCCCAATGCGGCGATCGCCTTCGCCTCGCGCTCAACCGCATGAGCGCCCTTCAGGATCGCACCTGGCGGTTTGCGCCGCATAACGTACGCGCAACGTGGCGTCAATAGCTTGTAGGTCGGATTTGACTGGCCCCCTTTGAATTGCTCGATAGTGAGGGGACCCGAGAAACTCTCGACGTGTTCGGCCATCCAGCGCTCCAGCCTGACCGTGTCAAAGCCGTAGCCTTCGCGCACGGGCATAGTACCGGCAAACGTGTCCTGCTCACCGCTCATCCTGAATGTGCCGCAATCCAATCGCGCTTTATTTTTTTTGCGAGAGACCACTTATGGACCTCGGTCGGACCATCATAAATTCGAAATGCACGTACCTCGCGGTAAAAGGCCTCGACCATGGTGTCCCGACTGACTCCGGCCCCGCCCATCACCTGCACGCATCGATCAGCGATACGGCTCAAGGCCTCGGATACAGCGATCTTCGCCATCGAGCTTTCCGCCACTCCGAGCGAACCGCCATCAAGAACGCCCGCACACCAGTCGATCATGAGCTCCGATTGCTTCAGGTCAATCAGATTGTCGGCAAGCATGAAGCCTACTCCCTCGTGATCGATCATCTTCTTTCCGAAACCTTGTCGCTGGCACGCATACGCGGTCGCGATCTCGTTGGCGCGGATGGCAGCGCCTGTCCAGCGCATGCAATGTGAGAGACGCGCAGGACTCAAGCGCACCTGGGCGTACTTAAACCCCTCGCCGCTCTGGCCGAGCATCTGCTCTGCCGGGACGCGCAAATTGCGGATGACGATCTCTCCGTGACCGCCCGGCGAGGCGTCATCCATCGTGTCGATGACGCGTTCGATCTGAATTGCCGGATTCGGTAAATCGACTAGGAACATGCACGCGCCAGCATCAGATTTGGCCAGAATAATGCCAACGCGAGCGCCTTCAGCCCCCGTACTGAACTTCTTACGGCCGTCGATCGTCCAGCAGCCTCCCTCGAGTCGGCAGGTCGTTTTCAGCATCGACGGATCTGAACCGGCGCCGTCCTCGTCGGCCGGTTCGGTCATGAAAAATGCAGAGCGACAACGTCCCTCGACCAGTGGCGTTAGAAACTGAGCCTTGAGCGCTTCGCTCCCTGTCTTGGCCAGCAAATACATATTGCCTTCATCGGGGGCAGCCGTATTGACGGCGAGCGGCCCTAAAATGGACAAGCCGGACTTCTTGAGGACCAACGCCGTCTCGCGCTGCGAGAGATGGCTGCCGTCAGCAAGCACGTGCGGCGTTAGCACGCCCGCGGCGCGGGCCTTGGCCTTCAGCTCGTCAATTAACTCGTCGGTCGGGCCGTGCGAGGTTCGCCGTCGGTCTTTCTCATAGGGCACCACAATGTCGCGGACGAATGCCTCGACTTTCGCCGCAATTGCTACCGCGCGCGGCGTGTATCCCAAATTAGGTGCTCCAGTCATAAAAAGCTATCGATGTCTGCGAGGCAGCTACCTATCGCACAGACAAATCGCGCCGCTTCGGCGCCATTGATCACCCGATGGTCGTAGCTCAGTGACAAGGGCAACATCTTGCGCCACATCACCCCGCCATCGGGCGCCGGGGCGGCGCGTACTTGCCGCCGCGAGACGCCAAGCACAGCGACCTCCGGTGCGTTGATGATCGGCGTGAACCCCGTCCCGCCGATATGTCCCAGAGAGGAGACCGCCACGAGCAGTCCGTGAGGGGTGTCGACGGCAATACCGACATTGAAATAGCCTTTCTGTACCAGCGTTGACCTGTCCGCCTCGAGGGAGCTGTTAAAGCGCGGGTGCGCCTTCAAGGCCTCCGCCACGGCCTTCGTCAAGGGCGCTATGACGGTCACCTTGTCATGCGGGTGGGCCGAGTTCCAAGCGAGGCGGCGCTCTTCAAATAGCGTGATATCGATCTCATCATGGTGGGTAACGTGCGGTATGGCGATCCAATTTCGACCCAGGAATCGCGCCGTCAGCTTCTGAATTCGGCCAAGCGGGCGCCGTTCAACCGGTCCGAACTCCGAAAAATCGATCTCCGGCCACCCTGGAAGATCTGATGCGATTGGCTCGTTGCTCACTTCTTGATCTAGCGCACCGCTCGAGCGGCGGTCTTATGCGATCGTGCCCAAGATCGTCCCCACGGGACAAGTTTCCGCGGGTTGCACGAGAATCTTTAAAATTCCCGTGGCAGGCGCCTCGATCTCCGTAACCGACTTGTCACTCTCGAGTGAAAACAGCGGTTGACCGGCCATGACCTGTTTGCCATCCGCAACCAGCCACTCAGCCACCTGTCCTTCGCTCATCGAGAAACCCAGCTTGGGGAGCAAAATGTCCGTGCTCATGACAACTCCAGCACCTTCTCAGACGTTGATTGCATGAAGGATCGCGCGATCGGAACGATGTCATTGCGATCCACGGCGAAGGCGCTTTCCAGTGCACTCGAGAACGGCACGGGGCAGAAAGGCGCGCCTACCCGTCGCACGGGAGCTTTGAGCTTGCCAAAAAGCTCTTCGCTCACCGTCGCTGCTATCTCGGCGCCCGCCCCGAACGGGCGTACCGCCTCGTGTGCAATGAGGAGGCGGCCCGTCTTCGCCACAGACTTGAGGACAGCCTCTTTGTCCCACGGCGAGATCGTTCGCAGGTCGATCACCTCCGCCGAGATGCCTTCCGCCGCAAGCAAGTCCGCCGCCTGCAGAGCCTCGAGCGCGACCCGCGAATAGGAGACAACCGTGAGATCTCGTCCTTCGCGGGTGACCCGCGCCTTGCCCAGCGGTACCCGGGTGCCGGAAGCTGCGGCCTCTCCTTTCGTGCTGTAGGACACCAAGTTCTCGATGAAAATGCACGGATCAGGATCATCGATGCATGAGCGCAGCAGACCATACGCGTCCGCGGGTGTCGATGGAGCGACGACTTTTAGTCCGGCGATATGCGCAAAAATAGCTTCCCAATAATCGGCGTGTTGGCCGCCGGTGGCGAGGCCCGCGCCCGTCATCATCCGGATGGTGATCGGAACGCGCGTCTGGCCACCGGACATGAACCTCAGTTTGGCGGCGTGGTTGGCGATCATATCCATCGCCACCGCGGTAAAATTCATCAGCATGATTTCGGCGACTGGCCGGTAGCCGCCCATCGCCGCGCCGATGGCCGCACCAATGATCGCTTGTTCTGAAATCGGGGTCGAACGGACGCGTTCGGTGCCTGCTTTGGCGGAGAGGCCTTTCGTCACGCCGAGGACTCCTCCCCCCTCCTCATCCGCCACGTCCTCGCCGAATACGAGGACTTTTGGATCCGCCGCGAGCGCATCGGCGAGCGCTACATTCAATGCCTGAAGCATTGTCGTTTGCTTAGTGCCCATTACGCTGCCACCTCATGTTGATAAATGTCGAGCGTCAATTCGCCGACCGGGGGAAAGGGACTCGATACGGCGAATTCCACCGCGTCATCCAAGGCTGCTTCTATCGCATCCTCGATGATTTTCAGACTCGCTTCGCTGGCGATGCTGTCGGCGAGCAATTTCGCCCGAAAACGGGGCACTGGGTCCGCTGCCATTGCGGCGGTCTTTTCCGCCGGGTCCATATATGCGTCGTCATCCCCGTACACATGCCCCATGAATCGGAAAGTCATCGCCTCGATCAGCGTGGGGCCGCCGCCGCTCTTGGCGCGAGCGATCGCCTCACTGCCCGCACGGTACATCGCGATCGGATCATTGCCGTCAACATGCAGACCGGGCATGCCGTAGGAGGCAGCGCGATCTGCCACTCTGGGGCTCCCCGTCGTCTTGGCATACCGGGTGTGTTCGCCGTAGCGATTGTTTTGGCAGACGAAAACCACCGGCAACTTCCACACAGCGGCGAGATTGAGCGCCTCATGGAAGGCGCCGATATTCGACGCACCGTCGCCAAAATAGGCCACCGTAACCCGGTCCAGGCCATCGAGCTTTGCCGCCCAAGCCAGTCCATTGGCGATCGGCATGGATGAACCGACGATACCGGTGGTCACCATGATGCCCTTGCTCGGATAGGTAATGTGCATCGGGCCGCCCTTGCCCTTGCATGTCCCGGTCGCTCGACCGGCCATCTCCGCCCACAGCTCGTTCAGCGGCATGCCTTTCGCGAGCATGTCATGGATGCCCCGATAGATCGTGCAAATATAGTCTTCATCGCGAAGCTGGACGGAAATCGCCGAAGGGATGATCTCCTGTCCGCGTGCCGAGTAATACGGCATGGCGAGACGCCCGGACTTCAACACCTTGATCGCGCGATCGTCGTTTCTGCGTAACAGCGCCGCACGACGATAAATTTCCAACAGATCGCCTGAATTTGGCTGGCCTACATCCATTCATTGACTCCCCTCACAACATGGCCGTGACAAGTGACAATCGATAACGCAATTGCCAATTTCGTTAATATCACTAACGCGAGATTAAGGCAAGCGAACCGTATTTCGCGAGGTTTTTTGCGCCCGCACGGGCTTTTCGGCAGGCAGACGGGCCAGGGAGCGGTTTTTATACGTAGTGCTCCGCCGATTGTGGCAAGCTATTAGGGGGTCTAACGGAGATATCAAGTTCATGAAATCGGCCGCTGCCAGGAAAAAGCCAGTCAATACGAGTCCCGTGCGTCTCGGTAAACCGCGAGTCTCACGGCGTGAGCAAGCGCGACAAAGCATTCGCGCAAAATTAATTTCCGCGGCGATGCAGGCCTTCGCCGAGAATGGCTATCGGGGGACCAGCATTGAACGCATCGTCGAAATCGCCGACACCACTGCACCCACGTTTTATCGTCATTTTCCGTCCAAGCGCGACATGCTCGCGCCCTTGCGGGAGCGCCTAGCCGAGGAGGTCGGCCCCGTCTTTCGGCGCCTCGATTCCGACCAGCCGCAGACTCTGGACCACATCCGGCGGTGGGTTCGAGTGTATGTCAATATGTGGCGGCGAATGCATCGTCTATGCGACGCCCACTGGGAAGCCGTCGCGGCCGATGCCAAGTATGCTGCCGAGACCATGACGATTACGTTGGAGATTGTAGATAGTCTGCCGGCACTACTTGGGCGGTACCATGCCCGCACGCGCGAAAAGATGCGCCTGCGCTTAGCCATGATGCTCGTGTTCCTTGACCGGGTCGTGCATCTAGCACGCGACGAGTCCGACGAGATGCAGGGGGAGGCCATCCTGGATCAGTTCGCGGAAATGCTGTGGATTACCCTCAATTCGGAGGACACGGAAGCGAACGTAAGGCCATCGGCCCAGATACCGCTTCGAAGCGCGCCACGCAAGTTATAAATCGTCGGCCGGGGCACATTCGATCGCCGTTACTCGACTCAGGCCGCCCGGGCTCGATGATCCCCGATTTTCAGGCAGTTCAACAGCATACGT
>WNFI01317172.1_pt1 | contig 10858 bp, 14 predicted proteins | sample 5400471 | NCBI WGS metagenome assembly WNFI01 (sample SAMN13153348, study PRJNA577476) | soil metagenome | isolation source: 100 cm saprolite on Douglas fir-dominated hillslope | place: USA:California | collected 2013-09-17 | reverse complement strand
CACCGAAATTGTCGGCAGCGAAGGACTCTATTGCATCACCCGAAAGCGATTCAAACGAGGTGAACACCTTCAATGCGACCGTTTTTCCTGGAGTAAATTTCGGCGCTCCTAGCGCTCCTCCGCCGCATGCCCGTCACGGTCAGGCGAGGAGCATGCTTGCCGTGGTTTCCGTCTGGGATGCCATACAGAGGCTACTCGCTCGATACTCGATAAGGCCGACTGAAACCGTTGCCCGGGCCCTCTTACATATATATCCCTTGACACGTATATGCTCCGTGGAGTATATCAAGAGAGTGGAATCTGTCTTCGAAATCATTGCGGAGCCGAACCGCCGCGCCATACTGAGCCTCTTGGTCTCGTCAGAACAGTCGGTCGGAGAGATCGAGCGTCAGCTTCGGATGCCGCAGCCGACCGTGTCAAAGCATCTGCGAGTGCTGCGCGAGGCCGGTTTCGTAGAGCCCACGGTGGACGCACAGCGCCGCCTCTACCGGCTGAAACCTGAACCATTTCAAGAGATGGATGCCTGGCTGGCTCCGTTCCGCCAGTTCTGGTCCGCTCACGTGGATGCTCTCGAGCGCCACCTTGACCGCATGGATCAATTAACACAGACGAAAAGGAACACAAGGAGAAGACGGCGCGGCCCAAACCGCGAACGTGACAAAGGACAAACGAAATGAAAATCAAAGTGACCAGCGTATACGTGGACGACCAGGACAAGGCCCTGCGCTTCTATACGGAGGTACTGGGCTTTGCCAAGAAAACCGATTTCAGTCAGGGCCCATTTCGGTGGCTGACCGTGGCCTCGCCAGAGGACCCGGACGGCACGGAGCTGCAACTGGCGCTCAACAACAATTCAGCGGCCAAAGCCTACCAGCAGGCCATGTTCCAGCAAGGCCAGCCCGCGGCCATGTTCTACACCGATGACGTGCACGCCGACTACGAGCGTATGAAAGCGCGCGGCGCCGAGTTCACCATGCCACCAACGGACGTGACGGCCTCCAAGATCGCCATGCTGAACGACACTTGCGGCAATCTCATTCAGGTCACGCAGCTGATGCGTTGGTAGGGCGGGCGTTCAACCGGATGGCAGCCCGGTGGGCGCCGACAGAGAAAAGGAAAAGAAGATGACCGATCGTAAGCAGTACACACCGGGTCCGGCCTGCGGGGCGCAGGTACGAAAGGACGGAGAAAAGTGGACGCTGATTCTCGTCAGAGAACTGCGGCACTCGCCGGAAAAAGTCTGGCAGGCCCTAATCGACCCGGCGCATCTGCGCGAGTGGGCTCCCTTTGTGGTCGATGGAAGCCTGGGTACGGTTGGAACTACGGTGAATCTCACGTGGGTGGGAGCGCCCACGCCACTCGAAACAACAGTGATGCGGGCAGACGCTCCCAAGTTGCTTGAGTACAGCGATATCCGCTGGGAACTCGAAGCCTCTGGCGGCGGCACGCGCCTGACGCTCTGGCATAGTATCGATCGCCGCTTCGTCTCGTGGGGTGCGGCCGGCTGGCACATCTGCTTCGACGCTCTGGATCGCCTGCTCAGCGGAACTCCCATCGGCCCCATCATTGGTGGCGAGGCGCTGAAGTTCGGCGGCTGGCAAAGATTGAACGCGGAGTACGCCAAGCAGTTCGGTATTGAAGCGCCCAACGGGCTGCCCCGGGCGGCTCAAAAGTCGTGAGAGGACAAATTAATCATGAAAGAAGCCACCAAACGTTCGATTGTTCGCTGGATTCACATCGTCTTTAGCATTCCGATACTCGGTTATATCTATAGCCCGTTTGAAAAACTTCCAGATTACGCTCCCCCAACCAGGTATGTCTTTTTCCTGCAATGGTTCTTTCGGGATTGTGGATGTGGAAAGGCCATGTCCTTCGACGACTTATTTCGAAAAGATCTGCCCAACAAGATGTTGCAGAGAACTTTTAGCCGCCTCGTGGCCGCCTTCACTTGAGGAGGCCGCACGTTACGCTGAGCGCAGCTAAAATAGGTGCGAGAGTTGGAGTTGTACATGAAAAGGCCCGTCCCGGTGAAATCTGCCTCTGCGTTAATCGACCAGAAGATCAAGGAACTTGGGGACTGGCGCGGGAAGACGCTCGCGAAAGCGCGCGCCATCATACACGAGGCAGACCCTGAGATCGTCGAAGAGTGGAAGTGGATGGGGACTCCCGTCTGGTCCCACGGCGGCATTGTCTGCACGGGAGAGACGTACAAGAACGTCGTCAAGATGACATTTGCCAAGGGGGCTGCGTTGAAGGACCCTACAGGTCTATTCAACTCCAGCCTCGACGGGAATGTCAGGCGCGCCATCGACATCCACGAAGGCGACAAGGTCGATGAGTCGGCCTTGAAGGATCTCATCCGCGCTGCCGTGGCGCTCAATCTCATCGTCAAGAGCAAGACGAAGCCCCGGCGAGCCAGCAGCAAGCGTGCCGGCTAGCTTTATCCCAGGCCCGCCTGAATCAAAATATCAAAACGTAGAGGAAACCATGTCTCAGGAATACATTGAGATCCGCGGCGCGCGAGAGAATAATCTCAAGAACGTCTCACTGCGTATCCCCAAACGCAAGATTACGATCTTCACCGGCGTCTCCGGTTCCGGCAAATCGTCGATCGTCTTCGATACCGTCGCGACCGAGGCACAACGCCAGATGAACGAGAATTTCAGCATGTTCATCCGCACCTTCCTGCCGCGCTACTCCCAGCCGGACGCCGATGCTATTGAGAACCTGAGCATGCCGATCGTCGTGGACCAGAAACGGCTCGGCGGCGGTTCCCATTCGACGATGGGCACGATCACCGACATCTACCCGGTGCTGCGCAGATTGTATTCCCACATTGGCAAACCGCATGTGGGACATGCGAATGTCTTTTCCTTCAACGACCCAAAGGGCATGTGCCCGAACTGCAACGGCCTCGGCCGCAAGGTGGGCGTGGACCTGGATCTGTTCCTGGATAAATCCAAAACACTGAACGAAGGCGCGATCCTGTTCAATGATTATGCCGTCGACAGCTGGGGCTGGAACATCCTGGGCCAGTCGAAACTCTTCGACATGGACAAGAAGCTTTCGAAGTTCAGCGAAAAGGAAATGGAACTGCTTCTATACAGCAAGCCATATAAAGTGAAAACAAAGGTCGCAGGCAAGGCCTTCAATTTAACCTGTGAAGGCATCATCGGCAGATTTACCGCCAAGTACATCACGCGCGACGTGAAGACCATGTCTGAACGCACACAAAAGGCGGTGGCGCCTTACATCACGATGGCGCCGTGCACGGTGTGCAGGGGCGCGCGCTTAAGTCAGGAAGTGCTGAAGTGCAAGATCGACGGACACAACATCGCTGAGCTGGCCTCGATGGAAGTGGGCCAGTTGATCGGCGTGATCAAGACGATCAAGGAACCGAAAGCCACACCCATTTTGAAAACACTGATCCAGCGCCTGCAATATCTCGTGGATATCGGCCTCGAATATCTCACCTTAAATCGCGAAACGGACACGCTCTCCGGCGGCGAATCGCAGCGCGTGAAGATCGTCAAACACCTGAGCAGCAGCCTCGTAGACGTGATGTATGTGTTCGACGAGCCCAGCGTGGGCCTTCACCCGCGTGATGTGCACCGTTTGAATGAACTTCTTCAACAATTGCGCGATCGAGGAAATGGACACGCTGACCGGAAAATATATGAAGCAGTCGGTTTCGATCAAAAGCACTTTCCGTTCCCCCAGTGGAAAACTGCCGATCAAGAATGCCAAAGCCAACAACTTGCAGAACGTGAGCGTGGACATCCCGAAGGGTGTACTCACGGTGATCACAGGTGTCGCAGGTTCGGGGAAGAGCTCGTTAATTCATCAGACTTTTCTGCGCCAACACCCGGACTCCATTGTGATCGACCAATCCCCAGTGGGTGTTTCGAGCCGGTCGAATCCCGGCACCTATACCGGCATCATGGACGAGGTGCGAAAGGCCTTCGCGGCCGCGAACAAGGTGAGCCCGTCCCTGTTCAGCTTCAATTCGGAAGGCGCCTGCGAGAACTGCCAGGGATTGGGCGTGATCTACACCGAGATTCCCGCGATGGGCGAGGTCAAGTCGAGATGTGAGATCTGCGAGGGCAAACGATTTAAAGATGACGTACTGGAATACAAGCTCAACGGAAAATCGATCAACGATGTGCTGGAAATGACTGTCAGCCAGGCGCTCGAATACTTCAAAATCGACAAGATCACGAGCAAGCTGCAGGCCATGAGCGACGTGGGCCTAAATTACCTGACCCTGGGTCAGCCGTTGAGCACGCTCTCCGGTGGCGAATGCCAGCGCATCAAACTGGCGAGCGAACTGCACAAGCAAGGCAGCATCTATGTGCTGGATGAGCCCACAACCGGTTTACACATGTCGGATATCAGTCACCTGCTGGCGATCATGAACCGCCTCGTGGACGCCGGCAACACGGTTATCGTGATCGAACACAGCACAAGCGTGATCAAGAATGCAGACTGGATCGTCGATATGGGCCCCGAAGGCGGCACGAAGGGCGGCAAGGTTATGTTCGAAGGCACGCCCAAACAGCTGCTCACTGCCAGGAATTCGCTAACCAGTGAATACATACGGAATTAACGCGACGGGCAAAGTGATCATCGGATTCGCCGTGTCATTGGAAGGTTTTATCAACGACCGGAAGGTTGAACCAGCGCCTGGAGGAGGCAAGTCGCCTCTTGTGGAACGAAACCCAGCTGGAAAACACCAAAACCTGCAACCGTTCGTCCCTTAGCGACGGTGCCGTCAGGGTTTTATACAGAATTCGGTCACGAATCGGCAGGAACTACATCCGGGCATTGTGGATCGCTCCAGCTGGACGCAATGCGTTCTTTTAGCTCGCCCGTGTTCATACATAACGTAGCCACGAACTGCCGATGCGTTCTCGCGCCACGGTGTGAAGGCTGCCTTCGGGGCTCGGGCAATATGCGTTCCAGGAGCTGGACGTCCAAGCCGTGGAGAATCGTTCCATGATGCAGCAGCCAACCTTTGGTTCTGCGCTGAGCGTTTCCGGACACCTTTCTCCCGCGGAGCAAGATGTCCGAGCCTCGGACTTCCAGCCCGGGAAGCCGTAGTGCGCGCGAAACCCGGCTCAACAGGATACCGTAGCTGTCCGGCACGTTCCCGAGTTCGGGGCGGTGCGCCAGCGACAGCGCAAGCGCATAATTCAGGCAGCCGGGCCCCTGCAGCACTGTCCCACCGCCCGATGAACGCCGGAGTATCGGTATTCCAGCTGCTTCGCAGGCCGCCACGTTCACTTCCTCTTCCAGCCTTCCCGAACGACCCAAAACCACGAAGTGAACGGGGCTTTCCCAGAACCGAAGCGCTTCGCACCCTGCATCGAGCAGCTTTTCGTCAAAAGCCAGGTTCTCTGCGGGCGATCCGAGCGTACGGTCTAAGACCGGAAGCATTCTTTGACTCTAGCCTAACGCTTAGGCCATTGTAGTAAGGATCGCATGCCGGTTTACCTTGACTGTGCGGCCACTACGCCGATCGATCCTCGGGTACTTGAGGTCTGTATCCGCTACTTACAGCAGGACTTTGGAAACGCGGGAAGCAGAACGCACCTGCACGGGAACGTTGCGAGAAGGGCGGTAGAGCAAGCAAGAGATCAAGTCGCAGCAGTAGCTGGCGCCCACCGCGGCGACGTGGTGTTCACGAGCGGCGCGACCGAAAGCAACAATCTTGCACTTTTAGGGTTGGCTGAAGCGGGAATCCGGGCCGGCAAGAGGCACATAGTGAGCACTCGCATCGAGCATCGGGCCGTGCTGGAGCCTCTGGAAGAGTTAGAGCGCCGCGGATTCAGTTTGACGCTTGTCGACCCGACGCCCGGCGGATGGGTGGATCCGGCGGCAATCGCTGAGGCGGTGCGAGAAGAGACGGTGCTGGTGTCGGTAATGCACGTCAACAACGAGACGGGCGTCGTGCAACCGATCGCCGAAATTGCGGAACATCTTGCCCGCAAGCCCGTCTACTTTCATACCGACGCCGCGCAAGGCTTCGCCAAGGAAGCCGGGGGCCTCCGGCATGAAAGGATCGATCTGATCAGCATCAGTGCGCATAAGATCTGTGGACCCAAAGGCATCGGTGCCCTTGTAGTCCGCCGTCGCGGAAAAGACCGTCCGCCGGTTTCGCCACTGCTGTTTGGGGGCGGCCAAGAGCGGGGGCTCAGACCCGGCACCCTGCCAGTCGCTCTCATTGCGGCCTTCGGCCAGGCTGCCGAGTTATGGGCAGGGGAAGCAGACGAGCGATGGCGGCGAGGGTTAGAATTTCGACGGCGGCTGCTCGAAGGATTGGCGCCGTTGCGGCCTGTCGTGAACGGCGACGAGGCGCGGTCTCTGCCTTTTATCCTGAATGTGTCGATACCGGGGATGGACTCGGAGTCGACCATGAACGCCTGGAGCGATCTCGTCTCCGTCAGTAGCGGCGCCGCCTGTTCCTCGCAATCGTACACCTGCAGTCACGTGCTGACGGCAATGGGGATTCCGACCGATCGTGCGGCGACAGCCATCCGCCTCTCCTGGTGCCATATGACCGAGATGCCCGACGCAGCGGCAATGGTCGATGCTCTTGATGAGGTTCGGAGCCATTGACAGACATGGCCGCCAGTTCCGGCATGTTGGTTTACAAGCGGGCCCGGTTCGGGACACGGCTTCCAACGGATCGCCTCTATACACGTTCCCACTACTGGCTGCGCGAGATCGAGCCGGCCGTCTGGCGCATCGGATTTACAAAATTCGCCACTCGCATGCTTGGTGACATTGTCGAATACCAGTTTGAGTTCGAACCGGGGAGTCGCGTCGAGCTCGGCCAGAAGATCGGCTGGATCGAGGGGTTCAAGGCGGTGAGCGACATGTATTCGGTCGCCGAGGGCGATTTCACCGGAGCCAATGCGGAGCTGCGCGGGGACATCACGGTACTCGAGTCGGACCCGTACGAGCGCGGGTGGCTGTACCAGGTGAGCGGCCGGCCGGAGCCCAATGGCGTGGATGCGAACGGTTATGCGACGATTCTAGATGCGACAATAGACAAAATGCTGGCGAGTCGTCACGACGAGGAGAGCCATGGCTAGGGCATCATATTTGATGATCGGTGGATTTCTCGGCGCGGGAAAGACCACAGCCATTCTGAAACTGGCGCGGCTGCTGACCGGCCGCGGGCTGCGAGTTGGCTTGATCACCAACGATCAAAGTATCGGTCTGGTAGACACAGCCGTGCTCCAAAACGGAGACTTTCAGGTGGAAGAGATCACCGGCGGTTGTTTTTGCTGCCGCTTCAATTCGCTGATGGAAGCGTCGGATCGGCTTTCGCAGAATTCCCGGCCGGATGTGTTCATCGCGGAGCCGGTTGGCAGTTGTACCGATCTGATCGCCGCCGTAAGCTTCCCGCTGCGAAAGATCTATGGTGAGGAGTATTGTGTGGCTCCGCTGAGTGTGCTGGTGGACCCCATTCGCGCGGAGCGCATTCTGGGGCTTCAGGAAGGCAACAGTTTTTCGGCGAAAGTACGGTACGTATACGTTAAGCAGCTCGAGGAAGCGGAGATCATCGTAATTAATAAGTGCGACCTTCTCGCCCCGGAGCGGCAGGATCGACTCGAAACAGCACTTCGTCGCACGTACCCGCAAGCCGGAATCTTTCGCGTTTCGGCTCGCGAGGGCACGGGATTGGAGCAATGGCTTGACCGGGTTGCGACTGTCGAAGCACTGGCGGACTCATCCCCGGAGTTAGATTACGAGAGGTACGCGGAAGGGGAGGCGTTGCTCGGCTGGTTGAATGCTTCGGTCTATCTGCGAGCAGCCTCGGAATTGGACGGGAACGAATTGCTGCGGGCACTCGCGGCCAGGACACGGCAGGCGCTTGGGGGCGTGGAAATTGCACACCTCAAGATGACGCTGATGCCCGACGAAGACGGCGGCGATATCGGGGTGCTGAATCTGGTTCGCAGTGATGGGGCCGCCGAACTCTCGCACTCTTTGAACGCGCCGCTGTCGGCGGGCGAATTGCTTTTGAACCTGCGCGCGGAAGCGGATCCCCAACTGCTGCAGCGAGGCGTACTCGATGCCCTTGCGGCCTGCGGCTGCGAGGTCGAAATCAGGCACCTCGAACATTTTCGGCCGGCGAAGCCACAACCCACATATAGGATGGCGCATCTATGAATCGCGACAACCGCCGCATCCTGTATTGCCATTGCGCCTATGCCAGAGTGGTGCCGGTCGAAGTGAAGCAGGAGGTGCTGGCGAAGCTGGCTGAGTCGGACCTGACTTTCGATGCTGTGCCGGATTTGTGCGAGATGTCAGCTCGCCGCGACCCGAAACTGAAAGAATTGGCGGACGGGGAAGCCGTGCAAATCATCGCCTGCTATCCGCGCGCGGTGAAGTGGTTATTCGCTGCGGCGGGATCGCCATTGCCGGACGAAGGTGTCGAGGTTTTCAATATGCGGGAGCAGCCTGCCGCGGCGGTTCTCCATTCGATTCTGGGAGCGAAGGCATGACCGCCGCCCCGGGCGCGGGAGTGCAGGTCGTGATATACGAGGGTGCGGGCAGCCGGCATTTTATCCCGGCCAATCGTGCCGAACTGTTCCGTACGCTGCTCGACCAGGGCTACGCTGTGAGTTCTGTCCGGGGAGACGTGGCCAGTGTCCCAGCGAGCACGATGACGCTCGTGCTGGGCCGCTTCGAGCAACAGTTGCCTGTCACTCGCGATTCTCAAGTGCAGATGCGCGATGTAGAGGGGCTCGGAGCTTCGGACGTTCTGAGCCTTGTGGACCAGGTTCGGGAAGAAGCAGCGGTTCCGATTCCGGGTAAATGGAAACCGTGGTTCCCTGTCATCGACTACAAACGCTGCACGAACTGCATGCAATGTCTGAGTTTCTGCCTGTTCGATGTCTATGGGGTCAGCCCTGACGGAAAGATCCAGGTTCAGAATCAGACTAACTGCAAGACAGACTGCCCGGCTTGCTCCCGCGTATGTCCCGAGGTAGCGATTCTCTTCCCGAAATATCGCCACAGCCCGATCCACGGCGGTGAGGTCCACGAAGACGACCTCCGGCGCGAGGCGATGAAGGTCGACATTTCCGCGCTACTGGGTGGCGATATCTATTCATTGCTGCGCGACCGAAGCGCGAAGGCTAAGTCGCGATTCTCGAAAGAACGCGATGAAGATCGTGCGCTGAAAGAAAGGATGAACTGTCTGAGCAAGCTCCAGAAGGAAATGGATATCCCGGGTGAGGTGCTCGCCGCCCTGCCCAGCATCGATCAGATCCGCGCCAAAGCCGACGCCGCTAAAGCCCGGGCGGAGTCCGTCATCGCGGCTACCCGGCCGGAGTTATAAACGTCATGATGATGCGCTTTGCCAAACGGATGATCACGGAGACGGACTCAAAAGTCCTGGCGAAGTTCGCGTACAACTTCGGCTACAAGGGCATGCGCTCCGTTGAATTGTACAAGAAAAGGCTGAAGCGCGGGGTCCACTTTCCTCCATTCCTCTTCATCTCCGTGGTGTCGAATTGCAACCTTCGCTGTCAGGGTTGCTGGGTCGACGTGGAAGCGCCTGGGAAGAGGATTGCACTCGATGACATGAATAACCTGCTCCGCGATGCGAAAAAGCACGGGAACGCTTATTTCGGCATCCTCGGCGGCGAGCCTTTCCTGCACCCGGAGCTGCTCGATATCTTCGCAGCGCATCCCGACTGCTATTTCCAGGTTTTCACAAACGGACAGCTCATTACGGATGAGATTGCGCGCGAACTGCGAAAGCTGGGCAACGTTTCGCCTCTGATCAGTATTGAGGGCAACGAAATTGTCAGCGACGAGCGCCGCGGTCGTCTGAACGTGTACAGCAAGACCTTGGCGGGTCTGGAGAATTGCCGCCGCAACAAGCTGATTGTCGGCGTAGCGACGAGTGTCTGCCAAACCAATGTCGAGCTGGTTTCGGAAGACTGGCTCCGTAAGCTGATCCAAATGGGAGTTCACTACGCGTGGTTTCATACCTATCGCGTGATCGGTCCCAAGCCCTCGCCCCATCTTGCATTGACGGCCGAGCAGGTGCTGAAAGTGCGGCGCTTCATCGTCCAGATGAGGGCGAAATTGCCCATCGCGATCGTGGATGCATACTGGGACGATAAGGGCGAGGCTCTCTGCCCCATGGCAACGGGCGTAAGCCACCACATCAGCCCTTATGGAGACATTGAGCCGTGCCCCATTATCCAGTTTGCGAAGGAGACGATTCACGATCGGCAAAGCCTGTATCAGACGATGACTCAGTCGGAGTTCCTGCGCGATTTTCGGGAGACAGCGGCGAAGGCGACCCGAGGATGTATGGTGCTGGAGCGTCCCGACCTGGTACGGGACCTGGTGGCGAAGTACGGCGCGCGCGACACCACGCAGCGGCAGACTGCGCTGCCGGAACTGCTGGCGCTGCAGCCGCGCAGGAGCCAGCATAATCCGGGCAACGAAATTCCTGAGGAGCACTGGATGTACCGGTTTGCCAAGAAGCATTGGTTCTTCGGGTTCGGAGCATATACATAACGGAGACGGAGACCCCGATGCAGATTCCAATACTGAAACTTCCGAAGCGCGTTCCGGTGCTGCCGAGCCGTAAACCGCAGGACAACATCCCACAAACACGTTGGGAGCGCGAGCGACTGAAGCAGGTTGTGGCGGACCACGTGAGGGCCAACTCCGTGCGTCTGGTGCCGCCCCTGGTGCTGGATGAGCTGCGAACGGGCGCCATCGACGTGGTGCGGCTCGCGGAAATCGACCCCCTCTACACGGACTATGTCGCGGTGCTTTTGAACAACGAGGTATGGCGGGAGCAACTGGCGGCGGTTCCGTA
>WNFI01507251.1_pt1 | contig 10859 bp, 6 predicted proteins | sample 5400471 | NCBI WGS metagenome assembly WNFI01 (sample SAMN13153348, study PRJNA577476) | soil metagenome | isolation source: 100 cm saprolite on Douglas fir-dominated hillslope | place: USA:California | collected 2013-09-17 | reverse complement strand
AAAAAGATTGCTACCTCCTCCTTTGTATTCGCCAGCGGAGGTTGGGCGGTTTTGGCACTTTGCTTGTGTTACTGGTTAGTCGATGGTAAGAAGTTGTTTATTAATGGATCAATGTTTTTTATCGTCGTTGGAATGAATTCAATTTTTATTTACCTCTTCATGAATGTAGGAGGCGCCGGTGTTCTTCATAAAATATTTACCCCTTTTACGAACGCATTGTTTTCGTGGGGCGGAGAGCTTACGGTAGGAATAATGACAAGCTTGGCGGTTTGGGCGTCGTTGTGGTATATATGTTATTGGTTGTATCAAAACCGGCTTTTTATTAGGATTTAGAACTATAGGACGGAGGCAGCCGGAATTTTTAATGGATAGTAGCACCGCCGTTGGCGTTCTCTGGGTAATTGAGGGTTCACTTGAAGAAATCAAAATTTGGACTTAGGGAAGATTGTGACGTAATGATTGACCAGGTCAGAGCGATCGACAATAAAAGGCTGGTTAAAAGAATTGGAGAAGTAGATAGGAACGCCGGGGACAAAATTAGAGAGAACTTAAAAATAGTTCTTGACTTGGACTAACCGGCGCGAAACTGTACAACGGCTCCTAATCTCAAATTTTTCTGCGTCTAAATGCAACCTTTGCCAGCAGGCTTGTGTCTTAAATGATGTTCGGAAACCATCATCCGGCTTTCACATTCCAATCACATCAAACAACTAAGTCCATGTTAAAAAACTATATCACGATCGCCTGGAGAAACCTGGTTAAAACAAAAGGCTATTCCTTTATCAATATTGGCGGACTTGCGCTGGGCATGTCTGTGGCAGGTATCATTGGTCTTTGGGTGAATGATGAACTGTCGTTCAACACGTACCATGATAACTATGATCAAATCGGACAAATAATGAAAGCCGGCACCTACCAGGGAAAACATTATTCAGGTCAAAACTATCTTCAGTTCCCGATGCTCCATGAGCTTCAGACGACCTACGGCGCGAATTTCAAGTATGTCGTCCCACGACAGGGAAAGTATGATGCCATCCTTTCTATCGACGACAAGAAAATCTCCAAGACGGGAACCAACATCGGAGAAGACGGTCCTGAAATGTTCACTTGGAGGATGATATATGGCACCCGGGCGGGATTGAAAGACCGGCAATCGATCATGATCTCAGCGTCTACAGCGGATGCGTTGTTTGGCGCGGGCGATCCTGTCGGAAAGTTTGTAAAGCTTAATAATGAGAAAGAGGTCGCGATCTCCGGTGTTTTTGAGGATTTTCCAAAGAACTCGGATCTGTACGGCCTTCAGTTCGCTCGTCCCTGGGAAGCCTATCTCTTGAGCAACCCCTGGGTCAAGGATCAGGGATGGCAAAATCACTTTTTCCAGATATATGTCCAGAACGCGCAACCTTGACTACATGAAGGATTGGTTGAAATATAATGCTGAAGTTCACATTAACCCCATGAGCAGGTGGCACTTGTATTCCGATTACAAGGAGGGCACGTTGCAGAACGGTCCGATCCAGCTCGTTTGGTTCATTGGATCGATCGGGGTATTTGTGCTGTTGCTCGCCTGTATCAATTTCATGAATCTCAGCACCGCCCGTTCTGAAAAAAGGGCCAAAGAAGTGGGGGTTCGTAAAACGCTCGGATCAGGTCGCAAGCAACTCATCGCGCAGTTTTTTGCCGAGTCATTTCTTGTGGTCATCGTCTCATTTGGCTTCGCCTTGTTGATGCTATTTGCAGCCCTTCCCTGGTTTAACACGATCTCACAAAAAGCAATGCACCTTCCCTGGCAGGCTGCTGCATTCTGGATGGTCAGTGTTCTGTTTCTTTTTGTAACAGGAATGCTGGCCGGAAGTTATCCCGCGCTTTACTTGTCGTCATTCAATCCGCTGAAAATCCTGAAGGGTTCGTACCGCGCTGGTCGCCTGGCTTCACTACCTCGGAAAGCATTGGTGGTGCTCCAGTTTACGGTATCCATCATGCTCATCGCTTCCACGGGCGTCATCTATCACCAACTGATGTTTGTAAAAGACCGCCCGGTGGGGTACTCGCGTGAAGGATTGTTGATGATGGAGAAGAAGGGCAAAGAGTTCTATGAAAAATTTGAAACGCTTCGCGCTGAACTCAAGAGCTCCGGATCAGTTGAAGAAATCGCAGACGCCGGCGGACCCATCACCTCAACCTGGTCCGGCAACGGCGGTTTCACCTGGAAAGGATTTGATCCGCTGGCAGATAATAGTTTCAGCACGTTGAATGTTTCCGCAGATTTCGGAACGACTGTTGGATGGACACTGATCGACGGCAGGACCTTTTCCAGGGACATCGCCAGTGATTCTTCCGCAATCATTGTCAACGAGTCCGCTGCCAAACAAATGAAGCTTGAAAACCCCGTTGGCGAAACGGTGCATTGGACAAACCTGGCGTGGAACATGGACAAAGACTTCCATGTTGTCGGGGTCATTCACGACATGGTGATGAACTCTCCTTTCGAACCCGTGAGACCCGCTATTTATCTTAATATGGGAGGCGCCGACTGGATGTACATACGGATCAACCCCGAAATGAGCACAGCCGAAGCGTTACCGAAAGTAAAAGCGACCTTTAACAAAGTGATCCCAGGGGCTCCCTTCGACTATAAATTTGCGTCTCAGGAGTATGCAGCTAAGTTCGCGACTGAAGACAACATTGGGAGACTTGCCGTCGTGTTCACCACACTCGCGATCATTATCAGTTGCCTGGGATTATTCGGGCTGTCGTCATTTGTAGCTGAACAGCGCACAAAGGAAATTGGTATTAGGAAAGTAATGGGCGCATCCGTTCCAAATCTGTGGCGAATGCTCTCGGGTGAATTCATAGTATTGATTATCGTGGCTTGTCTCATTGCAGTACCTGCATCATACTATTTTCTTTCCAATGGAATAAGCAGATATGAATACCGCACGGAGATCGCATGGTGGATCTTCGTTGCCGCTTCCGGTGGAGCGCTGGTGATAACACTGGCGACAGTAAGCTTTCAGGCAGTCAAAGCAGCCCTAACGAATCCGGTGAACAGCCTGAGAACGGAGTAGAAAATGTTTCTGCCACCGGTTACCTGTAGAAATAGAAACCGGCTATCTTTTTCAAACCGCTTGGTTGCCTAGTGTCGCGAAATAAGGTGATCACCGAAAAATGAAATGAAGTGGTCAAGGGCCTCGGAATTTCCACTAGCGGAAGATTAGTGCTTTATTCCGTTATTGTTAACTTCCGTTGGCGCATAGCCAAAATGCTTTTTGAAAGCGAAGGAGAAATGAGAGAGGTTTTCAAAGCCCGTTTCAAGATACACGTCAACGGGCTTTTTGTTTTTTTCAGCAAGTTGATAATGAGCAAACTCTAATCTTTTCTGAGTAAGCCACCGTTGAGGTGTCATATTGAAAGCATTGTGAAAATCACGCTTAAAAGTTGTTAGACTACGGCCCGTCAGATAACTGAATTTTTCCAAAGGCATATTGAACATATAGTTTTTCTCCATAAAACTTACCAGATCAATTTTATCGGGCTCTTCAAAGTTTGCTAAAATTCCATCTATATCTTTATCAACAGACCGCAGTATGCTGATCGCCTCTGTAATTTTGAGAGACGCAATATTTTCAGGAAACTGCTCCTGTAGTTTAAAATAGGGTATCAATGATGCCAGGCAGCTTTCCAGCAATGGGTGACTATCAAAGTGGCGGATTTTTTGAGAGACAGAATCTTGAGGCTTACTATTCAGTCCCGCATAATAATCTCTTAACCTCGTTGTAGACAAGTGCATTACAACGGTTTTATGAGGTCGGCCGTCTTTTGAACAGTTGATGATTGTTGCCAGCTGATTTCTTGGAATTAAAAATATATCACCTGACGTAAACAGATAATGGGTGTCCGCCTGAATTATCTTCGTTTCTCCTGAAATGAACCATATTAGCATATGGTGTTTAAATACTATTTCGGTTTTATGCAACTTGCCATCATAACAGGAAAGTTTAATGTCAGGTGTGATATATTTTGTTTCAAAATCCATTTAATTCAAATGTTGTTCTTCAAAAAATAGATATAATAAATATGAATTTAAGTTGCATTGAATTTTGTACGAGCGTCTTTTTAGCCATTAGAATAAGCTGAACCCCAGATTGAATCCTCCGGAAACTTCAATGCTCTCTCCCGTGACCCAAGACCACTCATCTGATAAGAGCGATACAATTACACCTCCGAAATCGCTAGCCTCGCCTACACGACCCAACGCAGTTCGTACGGCAATTGGCGCTATGGCTTGAGGGAATTTTTCAAAACCGTCATTGGCAAATCGAGTTCGTGTAGGACCTGGAGCAATAGCATTAACCCGAATTCCGCGTTTACGGAATTCAAAAGCCATATATCGCGTAAGTACAATGAGACCGGCTTTTGCAGAGGCATAGGCAGCGCTTCCTTCAGCAATCCCTGTGTGCAGGGCAGCCGTGCTGGTCGTGTTGACAATGGCCCCACCCTCTTCTAATAGTGGTAACAATTTTTGAGTGATAAAAAAGGGAGCTTTGAAGTTTACATTGATGAGCCTGTCGAACAGTTCCTCCGATGTCCCTTCAATCGTCGCCATTTCTCCAAACCCTGCATTGTTGACAAGGTAGGTAAATGTGCTTCTTTCCCATTTATCTTTTAACGCCTGCGCAACTGCATCTTTAAATGATGCAAATGTTTCACTTTTTCCAGCATCAAGGGGTAAGGCAACAGCTTTGCCACCTACGTTTTCAATCGCTGCAACTGTTTCATTTGCGCCATCCTTGTGTGTGTTATAGGTTAAAATTACCCCGATGCCACGCTTTGCGATTTCACTTGCTGCGTTTTGCCCAATTCCTGAACTTCCGCCAATGATAACCGCAATTTTGCCAACTTCATTTTCACTGTGTTTTTTGTTCGTCATTTTTTGTCCTTTTGTTGGGACAAAGGTGGCACGAGGGGCTGCAACTAGCTTTGTTTAAACGTCCTAATTTACTTTGTTTAAACGTCCGTCGCCTTATAGTCATTAATGCGATTTAACCCTGGCTTAATGCCAAAGACTTTTTATAGTTCCCTCCTGTGAATATCCCACGGGGCAGGATTCACTTTTTACATTAGCCCTGTAACTGCCCAACGTCTTATTGGGGGAGGAAATCATTCGGCATCCCGGCATCTCCAGATGTCCATTCGGGTCATTCTTTCTGATCCAGTGGAACGCGTATTCCAACCATTGATTTCTGTATTCTTCTGGCTGCAGCGAAAACCAGGATATTTCATCCCAACCCCAAATAAAGTGTGATGTTGTATCCGCGACATTGGGCGTATTACTTCTGCCAAAGTTGTCGAACTCAACCAGGTATGGTAAACTTTGAGTTTTCCATCCGCTGGGCGAAATGCATCCTTTGCTTTTTTGGAACAGTGCATCGAGGTGGCCTGCTTCGAGTTTTCCTTCGAATGGTTTTTCTGGTACGGCTTTTATTCGCAAAGGGAACGAATTGAAGTCTATTAAACTGACACCGTCTTTTATCATATCACCCTTCGGAACATGTGCATCGAGTAACACCCAATGTCTTCGGGAATGTTTCGTCGCGTACCTTCTTATGTTGGACAACAGCGTTGCCCACGCTGCGCGATCCGGATCATTCATACCCATCAGTTCAACTTGTCCGAGGTGAAAAGCCTCGCAGCCAATGTTTATGTATGATCCCGCCAGATAATAAAACCAAAGCTGCGTCTCCTGCCGGCTGATGTCGGGCACACTGCTTCCCTTTCTCCAATGGTCAACCCGTTTTCCTTGCAGGTTGACCATGTCGCCATACGAAAAAGTACGTTCCTCAACTGGTAGCTTATAATCCAAAAATACCCATGACGGTATTTTTACCGTATTGACATCTTCCGTGATGGTTTCAAACAGGCAGCCCTGGAAAATGATGTCAGGATCAAAGCGGTGCAGTGTATCAATGATTGCGCTGGCTTGTTGCCAAAAAGCACGGTCATTCAACCGGCTTTCCTCACCCCATCGATAGATTGCCCGACCAATGAATTTGGCCCCGATATTTTTGATCATACGGATGTCGTCTTGATGATAAGGATAGACTCGTTTGCCTTCCGGTTGGGTTGGCGTCAGGAAAAAAGCCATCGTGATCGATCTGTCGAGATAGTTCTCCAGCACATTCCTGGAAATACCTTTGTCATCAAAATGATAGGACGCGGTTTGACAACTAACGCTAGTTGAAATCAAGAGCGTGATCATCAGCATTAAAAATATCTCTCCGGAATATCGCATCGCAAATTTTCTGCTTACTCGTGCTTGTCTACTTGTGCAGGCTTTACTAGAAATGAATCAACGTGGCGTTGAGACTGAAGCGAACCCTATCAAACCGCTAAACTCCCAATAATCAGGAGATTAGTGATTCAAATAGCGTAAAAAACGCAGCGTACCAAAGGCGGGAATCGAACCCGCACATCCGAAGATACACGATTTTGAGTCGTGCGCGTCTACCAGTTCCGCCACTTTGGCTTAATAGGGCTGCAAATATGGACAAAGTTTGAATTTTTACCAACACCGAAATTCCTGCATAAATTTCACACTGCCAACAGGGTGTTCTTACTAAATCCTGCCGTTTTAAAAAACAGGAAAACTATTATATTTGCCGCCGAAAAGACATTTCTGCCCGAACCTTTTTCAGGACTATAGCCTTTTTTAGAAATCAAAGACACCAAGAAACACCGTTCCTTTATGCAAATCGAAAAACACAAAGTAGCCTCAATCCATTACACCCTGAAAGATAACGAGGGGCACATCCTGGACTCGAGCGGCGACCGCGACCCGCTGAATTACATTCATGGCATCGGTAACCTGATTCCAGGTATGGAAGATGGACTGGAGGGCAAAGAAAAAGGAGATAAAGTCAATCTAAAAGTATCCCCTGAAAAAGGCTATGGCGTGAAAGACGACAGGATGATCCAGAAAGTACCCCGGGACGCATTTGGCGGACAGCCGGTCGAAGTAGGCCAGCAGTTTCAAACGGACAGAGGGCAAGTCGTAACCGTTACACATGTTGGTCTGGACCAGATTACCGTCGATGGTAACCATCCCCTGGCTGGCATTGAACTCAACTTCGCCGTTGAAGTAGTCGACGTCCGCAATGCCACCGAAGATGAACTAGCCCACGGGCATGTACATGGGCCCGGCGGACATCATCATTAGTCAAGTATCGTCTCCCGAAGGGGACGATACGGAGGGACGAGGAATCGTACCAGGATTTCGCATCGTCCTCTCCGAGAGACTATGCTGGACCAAAAAAACTGCTCAGCGGAACAGAGATCAAAAATCAAACATCAACAATAAACAATAAACAATCCACGCGACAGATCTCTGATTGTTTATTGCTGATTTGTGATTGCTGATTTTGGGAAATCGTAACCCGAATTCCGCATCGTCCTCTCCGAGAGACGATGCTGGACCCAAGGCGCGGCGCAATAACTTAAGAACTCTCTCCAGCTTAAATTATCTCATTACTATAAGCTTACCGGTTTGTGTGTAGGCCTTCCCACCGACCCCGAATCGTAACCGGTACAAATACATTGCCCCGGGCAATAAATTTCCATTGGCATCTTTGGGTTCCCAGATCAATTGATTGCTGCCTATGTGAAAGTCATTAATCGCATCCAGATCAAACTGCTGCAACGGTCTTCCATCAGCTGCATAAAACTGCAAACTAAACTCGTCGGGTAGTACATTGCCCGTAAGGTCAAAGCGGAAAAAGAATTCATGAGAGGAGGGGTTGGGAAATACCGATTGAAAGGTTAAGGATGTCTCGTTCTTTACCTGGAACGTGACCCTGTACGGTTCCTGGCCGCTTTTGTTACCTCTGGCGTCGGCCGCCTGGACAAATAAGGCATATTCTCCTTCCGTTAAATTCTGAGGCTTGAATTCAATCCGGAAGTCGGACGTTGCTGTTGCCGGAAACCATTGAATATCGTTTCTTCTAAAATAAATTTGCTGAGGCCGACAATCCGGAATCGGGCAAGGATAAGTAAGAATCACGCTCATCCCCGTTGTGTCGGTCTTGAAGAAGAACGGATTCTCATCTTTGACTTTGATCAAAATGATGGGGTTCGGCGAAATGAAATCGCCGTTCGCAAGATAGCGGCCATCGATGGTCACGTCCAGAACCGGTCCAAGGCTGTCGGCTTTAACCAGGAGATAATTCTCAAAATCGGCAACATTGTTTTCATAAAACTGCTCGGGAAGAATCCGCGGGTTGACAAGCACATTGATATTATTTAGTCCGGATTTGCCCCGCGTATCGGTCGTGATGGAGAATTGCGTCGTGTCGCCCGGCAAGGGGGCGCCGATTTTGAAATTTTTTATATCCTTGGTGAGTTTGGCATTATTCCGCACTTCAAAATTGACTGTGAGGGAATCCGTAAATGTCTTATCCGAGATATTAACAAATTGATATGGGCTACTCCATGATTGTCCTTCCGCAACGGACTCTTGTACGGGAGGTCCCCTGAAGAGCAGGACTCCCTCCGGCGCAGGATCGTAGAGCACAAGCCATTTGTTTAACTGGACCGGGTCAAGGTTGATCGTGTCCTTGGAATATAATTCCAGTTTCAGATAGGGGTATACCTGTGGATCCACTGCAGTCAGGTCCACCGTCCCGGAAATCGTGTCCTGCAGGAGATCTTGCGACCCATTCCCCCTAACACCGTAGTACGCAAAGCGATATTGATCGCTGGTTTGCACCATAGTCGCTTGCCGTATTATTTTCTTCCATCGCAGCACGGGGCCAATCAATACGGAAGTCATATTTCCGGAAGTGTAACGGCCGGTGATGGTTTCTGCCACCTGCAGTACCTGCGTATCGGCTGGCGCATTCGTGGCGATAAAGATTTTGGCAGTTCCAGCAGCGGCGCCTTTGCGCCCCAGCATCACAACGGGGTCGCCGTTCTGCAAGCCGTCGATCTGGGTTTCCAGGATTCCGAGTTCCCGGAGTTTCACTTTCAAGCCGGATGACCAGGAGGTGTAGCCCGCATCGCCGATTGAAAACAGGAGCACGGAATCACTGGCGTGAATGGCATCGACCAGGGCTAGGAAGTCGCCCCCCGAACCGGTTTCCATTTCGGCCAGGGTAAAGCTGTTAATCACCTGTGGCTCACGACCACACGTGCGAACATCCTGAAAACTAAATGGGAGCCCGGCATACGGTACCAAAGAAGTCTTGCTGAAGGCAACGATATTAATGGTATTCGTCCGGCAAGGCTGTCCCTGAGAAGCCAGATTGTACTCCGCATTGTTGATCTTCACAGAGACATCCGTGTTGAGTGCCGGATTGTTCACGCCGAATGTTTTTACGTAAAGTGAAGTGGACGTTTCAATAAATTTCAAACGCTGTGAACTGACGTCGCTGACCAATCCGGAGAAATCATTTTCGAAAAGTTGTGCAAATTGTTTTTGCCCCCACCCTTCCGGGCTGTTGTTGATAAAGGTGAATGAAGAAACTACCCAATCGGTGCTCTCTTCCGGCTTGGGCTGGTCCAATTTAGTCCGCCAATAATAGACCATCGAATCCGTTGGCAATAAATTTACCTTGAGGTGAGCCAATACTTTTCCTGAAACGAGCGCGTGAGTCCGGTAAGGACTGGTAAACGTATCGATAGTATCTATTTCTATTTGAAAACCCCGTTGGCCGGAAAGCAAATCAGTGCACTGTAAAATCAAATCAACCGATGGTTTGTTGACGATCGCATAGGGAAAAGGAAGGAGGTTCATGGTCCCTCCCAGCGGAATCAATTTGTTCAGCGTTCCGGTATTATTGGACTCGTCCAACTCGTTGATCGTATTGTCGGGATCCAACACAACCCTGAATTTGTTGTTCCCATAACCATTGGCCCTCCCCTTTCGGAGTTTAAATACAAGGGTATCCTGATACACCGGAGCGCTGAAAACAGAATCGTAGGACACGGTAGAATTATCATTGAACGTTCGTGTAATTCGTACGGTCAACCTCCCCACTTTTGCCGCCCCAAAATTTTTTACAATCACGTCAATGGCAAAGGAATCCGAGCGCGCTGTGACCGGTTTCCCATCCAGCGAATGAAGCGTAACCGAAGCGTCATCCGTTGCATAATCCGGTGTTGCCGTTCCGAATAACTTGATGGCAGGATCACCCAGGAGTATCATTTGCTGCGCCTGAGTAAGGTTGACCATATCGGATCCGTACTGCAGGAGATATTGCCGTGCTACTTCTTTTTGTACGTCGCCGATTCCACGAGTGATAAAGGTTGAATCGCCAAATCCTACCCTATAAAAGAGATCGGAATAGGCATTCAGCGTACTCGGAAAGCCGAAGGAACTGTGAGCAATAAATCCCCGGGCGCCCCGGCCAGCCGCCAGCATCCAATCCTCTCCAAAGCTTTCACCATTAGAAAAAAAATTGCCAGCGTTGCAGCCATTGATCAGAAACACCGGATACTTTCCCGGATTATTGTACCCCAGGGTGGGATCGGTCACTTTTCCAATATCAATATCAATTGTACCCGGTGAAGAATGTCCAAAAAAAGTGATCAAATTAACGCCGGCATTCACTTCATCCGCAATGTTGATTAGTTGTACGGCGCTTGCATCGCGCTTGGCAATCGTAGCAATCGTTGCCCCCCAGTATGGTCCTTCGGCGATGGCTTTGAAGCCATCCATGTAGTTGCGGAATTCAACCAATTCATTGATCGGTGCTACTTGAATTCCCCCGCTCAGGTGCAGACCTTTTTTGCGCCAACGATCGTGAAGGGGTGCTGCCTCTATCTCTTTGACCTTATCCAAATAAGCAATTACCTGTTCCGGTGTA
>WNFI01335616.1_pt1 | contig 10860 bp, 10 predicted proteins | sample 5400471 | NCBI WGS metagenome assembly WNFI01 (sample SAMN13153348, study PRJNA577476) | soil metagenome | isolation source: 100 cm saprolite on Douglas fir-dominated hillslope | place: USA:California | collected 2013-09-17 | reverse complement strand
GATCGCTTCGCCGTGCGCCACGGCGTCGGCGCGTCCGGCCTCGATTTCTTCGCCATCCCCGGCATGGCGGCGGCGGCGCCGGAGGATCGCCGCGACATCCTGGTCCTGCAGAGCCTGCGCGGCGCCCTCGACCGCCTCGCCGGCGCTCCCTTCGCGGCCGCCTTCGGGCGCTCCACGCGGCAGAGCGATTACCGCTGGGGCAAGCTGCATCGGATCGTCTTCGAGCACCCGATGGACGGGCCCTTCAGCGTGCCGCCCGCCTTCGGGCTCTTCCCCGATCCGCTGCCGCCGCTGCGGGGCATCCCCAAGGGCGGGGGGCTCGGCGTGGTGGATGCTTCCGCGCACGACCCGCGCGCCGACGCGGTGAACTCGTTCATGTTCGGCAGCGGGCCCTCCAACCGCCTGGTGGTGAGCCTCGATCCAGAGGACGTGCGGGCGGAGTCGGTGTGGCCGGGCGGGGCGAGCGCCGTGCCGGGGAATCCCTTCTACCTGAACCTGCTGCCGCTCTGGCTGCGGAACGAGACGGTGCCGCTCTTCTTCCGGCGCGGCGAGCTGATGGAGAACGCGGCCTCGGTCACGCGCTTCACGCCCTGACGGTCGCGCCCTTTCTCGCTCAGGGCAAAAGCGCGTAGACCGCTCCGTCGCCGCCGACGAAGACGCGGCCCTTGGCAGCGATGGACGTATTGAAGGCGCGGATGCTGCCCATGGCGTCGCTCTGGCCAAGCGGCGCGCCAGTGTCGCCCGCGTAGGCGTGCAGTCGGCTGTCGCCCTGCGCGCCGAGACTCCACACAACGGTCGCGCCTGCGGACTGCGTGACCATGGGCGAGCCGCGGCCGTGCGCGGGCGCGCACCAGGCCACTCGCGCGGTGGGCGGCGTGATCTGCAGCGCGACGAGATCGCCGCTCTGCCCCGCCGGGCAGCCCAGGCCTGTCGCGCGGAAGACCAGATAGGTTCCGCTGCTGGTGGTGTACACGGCGGACGCATTGATGATCTCTTCGCTGGCCACCACCGCGCCATAGAGCGCGGTTCCGATGCCTCCCAGATTGTCGCGGTTCACGAGGTAGACAGCCCCGTCCTTGCCGAGGGCGGCGGCGAGCCTCGGAGTAGACGCTGCCGGCATGTCGACGAGCGCTACGCCCGAGCCGCCCACATCGGCGTCGGTGTTGTCGAGGAAACGCCAGTTCGGTGGAGCGAAGTAATCGGCGCCCAGCCCACTGAAGACGGGCCCGGGCGCGAGGCGGATGATGGCCTCGCCGCCCACCCAGCTCGAGGCGCCGATGGTGTTGCCCGTCGAGACGTAGAGCGAGGTCCCGTCTGAGGCGACGCCGCTCGGCGCCCATACGCCGCCGCCGAGACCGCTGGTCGCCCAGGCGGTGACCTGGGTGGGGTTCGAGGTGGAGATGCCCACCACCCAGCCCCGATAATCGCCACAGTCGCCGAAATGGCCGCCGTAGGGGACGTAGAGGATGCCGTTCAGGAGCAGGAGCGCCCCGCGCTGGTTCTGCACCGCGGAGTCGAAGGCCATGCTGCCGGCGCGCACGGTGGCGGAAGCGTCCACCGGCCATCCCGGTCGCGTCGAGCCGTCATCGGTGGAGAGGGCGAATACCAGGTGTCTCTTGGTGGCGCCGCTGTCGGGCGTGGTCATGGCGTCGAGGTAGAGCGTGCGCGAGGCTGCGTCGACGATGGGCGTGCCGGTGATGCCGAGCGGGTCGATGTTTCCGCAGGGCAGACGTGCGAGCGGGACCGGCGTTCCCAAAGTGTGCGACCAGACGGTGGCTCCGCTCCTGGCGTCGAGTGCATAGACCTTGTCTTGCTCGGTGACGGCGATGACCAGGTCCGGCCCGCCCTGGTCGAGGAAGAGCGGCTGCGCGTAGATGAGTCCGTCCACGCCGGCGTGAAAAGCCGGGTCCAGGCGCAGGGCGCCACCGGCCACGCCGGCCTGCGTGTAGACGCCCGCGCGCGAGGGACCGCCGTGGTGCTCGAGGACGGAGGTGCTGGCGGCGATCGGGCCGCCGTCGGTGCGGCCGTTCACGTCGCCGGTCGCCTGGCCGTTGGAGTGACAGCCGGGAGATCCCAGCGCTGCAGCGAGCAGAGCCGGCAGGGGCTGCAGCGCGCGTCCGAGTAGAGTCCCGCGCATGCGGCGGAGTATAGTCGCGGCCGCCGCAGGCGGCTTAGCGACTACGCTTTAGCCGTTATAGATCCGTATTTCACAACCGATCTAACGGCTAAAGGGTAGTCGCTAAGCCCGCCTACCGGCGTGGCGGCCCGACTGGCGACTGTCGCCTTCGGCGACATCTTCCCCGCCAAGCGGGGAAGTCCCCTGCGGCGGCCGCGACTATACTGACGGGGAAGAGGAGGAAACATGCTTTGCGAAGAGATCATGAAGCGGGAGGTGGAGTGCACCGGACTGAACGACTCGGCGCAGTCGGCCGCGCAGAGAATGCTCGAGGAGAATATCGGCTTCCTGCCCGTCTGTGATCAGGCGAAAAGAGCGATCGGCACCATCACCGATCGGGATATCGCAGTGCGGCTGGTGGCGCGCGGATTGCCGGCCAGCGTGAAGATCGCAGACATCATGACCCGCGAGGTGGTCTCTTGCGGCCCGAAGGACGACGTCCGCAAGGCGGAGAGGTTGATGGCGCGCAACCACAAGTCGCGCATCGTGTGCCTCGATGACGATGGGTATCTGGTCGGCGTGATCAGTCTTTCCGATATCGCCGAGAAGGACCGCGACCGGGCGGGGCAGACGCTGGCGGAGGTCAGCGAGCGCGAGGTGCATGTCTAGACGCCGATCGTCCGTGCTCGTGCTGGTGCTCGTGCTCGGTGTCTCAAGCGAGCACGAGGACGTTCACGAGCACGAGCACGGCTTGTTTGAGCAGCATCGTCGCCAACCTGCCTGCAGCGGCCGGGCCTAGTCGCGGCCGAGCCGGCGGAATCCTGGGTGAACCCCTGGCTTGAGGCCCTGCTGCTCGGCGATACGGAGGAGCAAGGCGGCGAGCCGTTCGCGCTCGGCTGCGGTGAGCGCCGCGCACAACGCTTCGTCGTGCTCGCGCGCGACACGTCCGATCGACTCGAGCGTCTTGCGACCCTTGTCCGTCAACTGCAGAGCATAGGTCCGGCGGTCTTCGGCGTTGCTCCGCCGTTCGAGCAGCCCGCGTCCCTCCAACTCGTCCACCAGCGCCACCAGCCGGCTGGGGAAGATGTCGAGCCGGTTCGCCAGCGCCTGCTGGCTGATGCCGCCCGACGATGAGACGACCCGCAGGATTCCCGCGTGAGGGGGCTCGAGCCCCAGCGCCGACAGTCGCCGGGCGAACTGTGCGGCGGCGTGCGCGCCCACCTGGGCGAGCAGCCATGCGGCGGAAGGGTGTCCTGCCTTCTTCTTCTGCTTGCCATCCATGGCGGAAGCAGTAGCGCATCCGAATCGTTCATGCTATGAATGATTCATGGACACAACAGAACACCGGGGCCCTTCTCTGGTCGCGGTGGGGAGCGTGTTCGCTTCCCTCTTCATCGCCAGCCTGGCCGTGGGCACCGCAATGGCGGGAGGAGAGCACTTCCCCTCGCCCTTCGCGCCCGAGACCGCGACCGCGGCGTATTTCGCGCAGCATGCGCAGGCGGTCGCGGCGGCAGCCTTCCTGCAATTCGGCGCGGCGATCCCGCTTGGCATCTACACCGCGACCGTCGCGAGCCGGCTGCAGTTCCTCGGCTTGCGCGCGGCGGGCGTGTTCATCGCGCTCTTCGGCGGGCTGGCCGCGTCATTCTTCCTCGCGCTGTCCGCGCTGACCCAGTGGGTGCTCGCGCAGCCGGGCACTTCCGGGGCGGTGCACACGCTCTATTGGTTCGCCTTCGCCACCGGCGGGCCGGGCCACGTGGTGCCGCTCGGGCTGCTGGTTGCGGGCGTCGCCGTCTCGGCGGGCCTCACCATGCGGCTCCCGCGCTGGATGATGATCTTCGGACTCGTCGTGGCCGCCGTCGCCGAGCTGTCGAGCCTCAGCCTGATCGTGCCCGCCGCGGCCTGGCTGCTGCCGCTGGCGCGCTTTCCGGCGCTCGTCTGGATCGTCTGCGCCGGCGCGCTGCTTCCGCGGAGGATGCCCTAGGCCCGGCCGCCGCAGGGGACTTCCCCGCTTGGCGGCGAAGATGTCGCCGAAGGCGACAGTCGCCAGTCGGGCCGCCACGCCGGGAGGCGGGCTTAGGGCCTACGATTGTGGCCGTTACAAAAGGATTGTGAAATGCGTTCCAAGCCCCGGCCACCGAAGGTGGCTCCGGGCTACGCTGTTGCTGTCGCCGACTACGCTTGTAGCTGGTACAAACCGTCATGAAGGGGGTTCAGTCATGACCAGCCGCAACTCCGTTTTAGTGATCTTTCGCGCAATGAGCTTGACCGTCGCGGGAATGCTGCCGGTTGCGGCCTTGGCAGATGATCCCATGGTCATCCGCGAAGTGAAGCACGACCTTTCGCAGCCGCTGCGCGATGCCGCGGCCACCGCTCAGTCCGTTCAACTGGCCGGGTCGCAACAAACACCGTTCCCACAGCGAACCGGAACGGCGATCACGAATTCGCAGCCCGATCCGGTCGCTCAAGTTCCGTCGGGTGCGCCGTTGGACGTCCGCGTTGGCCTCAACTTCGACGGTGTCAGCGCCGCTCAGACCGTTGCGAGCGGCGGCCCCTTCGTACCTCCGGATACGAACGGAGCGGTGGGAGCAACGCAGTTCGTGGAATGGGTCAACGTGACCTTCGCAGTGTTCGACAAGACCACCGGCGCGACGGTGCTGGGCCCCACACCGGGGAACGCCTTCTGGAAAGGCTTTGGCGGAACCTGCGAGACGCACAACGATGGAGACGTCATCATCCAGTACGACAAGGCGGCCGGCCGCTGGGTGGCGGCGCAGCCCGTCTTCTCTTCTCCATTCTTGTACTGCCTGGCGATCTCGACGACCTCCGACGCGAGGGGCAGCTACAACCGCTATGCCTTCTCGTTTCCCGCGGGCGACTTCCCGGATTATCCCAAGATCGGCGTCTGGCCGGATGCCTACTACGCTTCCTTCAACATCTTCGTGAAAACGTTCAGCGGCGCAATGGCATGTGCCTACGACCGCACGAACATGCTGGCGGGCAATTCCGCCACGGCCATCTGCTTCCAGCAGCCGAAGAGCGTCGGAAGCCTGCTGCCGTCCGATCTCGACAGCAAGACACCGCCTCCGCTGGGCGCCCCGAACTTCTTCGTGAACCTCGCCGATTCGACCCACCTGAACCTCTTCCGGTTCCATGTCGATTTCGCCAACCCGGCGAGCTCGAGCTTTACCGGGCCGACCTTGATCGAGGTCGCTCCCTTCAGCGAGCTGTGTGCGAAGGCGACGGATCGGGCCTGCATCCCTCAACCTTCTCCCGGGGAAAAAGTCGACTCTCTCGGCGACCGGTTGATGTACCGCCTCGCCTACCGCAACTTCGGCGATCATGAATCCTTGGTGGTGACCCACAGCATCGAGGGAGGCGCATTCTCTGGTGTCCGCTGGTATGAGCTTCGCAATCCAGGATCCTCGCCGGTGCTCTTCCAGCAAGGTACCGTGGTGGATCCCAACCTCGATTACTGGATGGGCAGCATTGCCATGGACCAGGTGGGGAACGTCGCCCTGGGGTTCAGCGTGTCCAGCGACGCAGTCGAGCCGAGCGTCGCCGTGGTAGGCCGGACTCCAGGCGACCCGTTGGGGACGATGGCGGCGCCGGTCTTTCTGGTGAATGGGACCGGCGTGCAGGTCAACAGTTTCAAGCGCTGGGGCGATTACAGCAGCATGTCCGTGGACCCGGCCGACGGCTGCACGTTTTGGTACTCGCAGGAGTATTACAAAACGACCGGGGCGTTCAACTGGAATACCCGGATCGCTTCATTCAAGTTCCCCTCCTGCAAGTGAGTCCCGGCGCAACCGTGCAAGATCAAGGAGCGCCAATCATCGCCCGCGCGCACCCGCGCGGAGGCCTTTCGGGACCACCGCCAGCGCGAGCAATTCGAAGACCGCCTGCGCCAGCAGCGCAAGGACCGCGGAAGGGATCGCGCCTTCGAGGATGATCCGCGTGTCCGCGAGGCGGATGCCGGTGAGGATGGGCTGGCCGTAGCCGCCCGCGCCGATGAGCGCGCCCAGCGTGGCGGTGCCGACGTTGATCACCGCCGAAGTCTGCACTCCCGAAAGGATCGATCGCGAGGCCAAGGGCAGCTCGACGAGCCTGAGCACGGCGCCTTGCGTGAGCCCGAGCGCGTCGGCCGATTCGCGGAGATCGGGCGAGATCCCGACCAGCCCGGCGTGCGTGCTGCGCACGATCGGCAAGAGGCTGTAGAGGAAGAGGGCGGCGATGGCCGGCCAGGCGCCGATGCCGAGCAGCGGGATCATGAAGACCAAGAGCGCCAGCGAGGGGATCGTCTGGATCAGACCGGCGACGCCCAGCACCAGCTGGCCGAGACGGCGGTGCCGCGCCGCCAGGATCCCGAGCGGAATGGCGACCACGATGGCCGCCAGCAGGGAAATGGAGACCAGCGAGAGGTGCTCGCCGGTGCGGCGCAGGACGCGGGCGGGCCAGCGCTCGGGCTCCGGCGCGGGAGCGGCGCTACCGAAGCGCTCGGCTAGTAAGTCCGCGGCGATGGTCGCTTCCGGTACGCGGTCGAGCCGCGCGCGCGCGTTCATCGCGATCATCGCCTTGCCGTCGATGGTCCCCTCCAGCCGGCGAAGCGCCGCGACGGCTTGGGCAGGCAGATCGGCGCGATAGAGGAGAACCGCGCTGTAGTCCGGGAACACATGGCGGTCGTCGGCCAGCACGATCAGGTTCAACGCGCGGATCTCCGCGTCGGTGGAGTAGAGATCGGTCGCGTCCAGGGTGCCGTCCCGCAACGCGCGATAAGCGAGGTCGTGCTGCAGGCCGCGCACTCCCTGCTCGGCAAGGTGGTAGACCGCGCGCAGCCGCGGCCAGCCGTCGGCGCGCTGGAGGAATTCGTTGCTCAGGCCGAGGCGCACCTCGGGATGCAGCGCCAGGTCCGAGATGGTTCGCAACCCGAGCCGCTCCGCGACGGGCTGCCGCACGCCGATGGCGTAGGTGTCCTCGAAGCCGAGCGGAGCGGTCATGCGCAACCCGCGCTCGCGCAGCGCTGCGTCGATGGACTTTTCGCCCTGCAGCAGCTCCTGGGAAATGGTGCCGGTGTATTCCGCATAGACGTCGATCTGGCCGCCGCGGAGCGCCTCGAAGAGCACCCGCGTTCCTCCCAGCTCGCGCCGGTGGAGCGCCGGGATGCCGTCGCGCTCCAGCGCCTGCCTCACGATCTCTCCGAGCACGACGGACTCGGTGAACTGCTTCGATCCGACGCGCACCGGCGCCGCCGCGAGGAGCAGCGCGAAGAGGATCATGTCGCCTCGATGCGCGGGCGCTGCGCCTCGATGAAGCGCGAGACGAAAGCGTCCGCGGGGGCGCGGACCAGATCGGGGATCGAGCCGCGCTGGACGATCTTACCCGCGCGCAAGAGGACCGCGGTACCGCCGAAGAACTCCGCCTCGGCGAGATCGTGGGTGACCAGCACCACCGTCTTGCGCAGGCGCGCAAAGACGTCGCGCAGATCCTGCTGCAGCTCGAAGCGCGTGATCGGGTCCAGCGCTCCCAGCGGTTCGTCGAGCAGCAACACCTCCGGATCGAGCATGAGCGCGCGCATCAGGCCGACGCGCTGGGCCTGCCCGCCCGAGAGCTGCGGCAGGAAGCGTTCGAGCGCATCGGCGGGCAGCCGCACCAGCTCGGCCAGCTCGGAGATCCTTCTCGCGATCCGCTCTGCCTCCCACCCGAGCCACCGCGCCAGCAGAGCGACGTTTTCCGTCGCGCTCAGGTGTGGAAAGAGGCCGCCTCCCTGGATGACGTAGCCCATCTGCAGGCGCAGCTCGCGCCGCGGCGGTTCACCGCGAAAGAGCACCTGGCCGGCGTCGGGCCGCAAAAGGCCATTGAGCAGGCGCAGCAATGTCGATTTGCCGCTGCCGCTCGTTCCCAGAAGGACGGTGGTCGTGCCTCGCTCGATGGTGAGATCGATCGGCCCGAGGACGGCAACTCCACCGTAGATCTTGGCCGCGCCGGTCAGCTGGAAGGTCGGTCCGGCCCATGCCATGGCGCGAGCTTAGCCGCTTTCGGTCCGCGGCGACCTGCGGGCCGCGTCGCAGCAGGTCGCGCAAGGTACAGGGCGCGGCCGTCGCGCTCAGAGTGGCGGGAGCGTCCATCCCTGCCCCGCACTCTGCAACCGTTGATGATGCAGTTGCAAGCAGATTACCTTGACGTTGTCGCAATTGCTCGATACGCACCCAGGTCATGCAACGGATCCTGGAGCCGCGCTGGCTCCTGCTCATCCACCAGATCCCGCCCAAGCCGAATTATCTGAGAGTGAAGATCGGACGGCGGCTGCAGAAGCTGGGCGCGGTGGCGATCAAGAACTCGGTGTACGCGCTGCCCGGCAGCGAGCAGGCGCGCGAGGACCTCAACTGGGTCCTGCGCGAGATCGTCGAGGGAGGAGGGGACGGCTCCATCGTCGAGGCGCGCTTCGTGGAGGGCCTCTCCGAGGAGCAGGTCCGGGAGATGTTCCGCGCCGCGCGCGACGGCGACTACGACGAGATCAGCAAGGAGGCGCGGGCGCTGGCGCGGGAGGTGCCTCGCCGGGGCGCTCTCTCCGAGGACAAGCGGGCGGCCCTCGAACCTCGACTCACCCGCTTGCAGAAGCGCGTGGCCGAGGTCGCCGCGCTCGACTTCTTCGCGGCGCGAGGCCGGGAGCCCGCCGAGGGTCTGCTGGGCGAGCTTGCGCAGCGGCTTGCCCCACCGGCGCCGGAGCCGAAGGAGGCCAGCATGGAGCCGAAGCCGAAGGGAGCGACGTGGGTGACGAGGACCGGCATCCACGTGGACCGGATGGCCAGCGCCTGGCTCATCCGGCGGTTCATCGACGAGAAGGCGCGCTTCAAGTTCGTGTCCCCGAGGGAGTACCAGCACAAGAAGGGCGAGCTTCGCTTCGACATGTTCGACGGCGAGTTCACCCACCAGGGCGACCTCTGCACGTTCGAGGTCTTGCTGGGGCGGTTCAAGCTCGACGACGCCGCCCTCGAGCGCCTCGCGGAAGTCGTCCACGACATCGACCTCAAGGACGACAAGCACGGCCGGCCGGAGAAGGCCGGCATCGAGCAGCTGATCAACGCCATCGCGATGGCCCACCCGGAGGACGAGGTCCGGCTCGCCCGAGCCAGCGCCGCCCTCGACGACCTCTACGAGCTCTTCAAGCGGAAGCGGTGAGGAGATGGCCATGCGGACGGGAATGATGGTGGGGCTCGGCCTGGCAGTGAGCGTAGCGGTCGCGCAGGAGAAGAAAGCGATGGACTTCGAATCGGACGGCGCCGGACAGCAACCGAAGGGCTTCGAGTTCGGGCGCACCGGAGAGGGCAGGCCCGGCATCTGGACCGTGGTCGTGCAGGAGGACGCGCCGAGCGGGAAGAAAGTCCTCGCCCAGACCGACGCCGACGCGACCGACTTCCGCTTTCCTGTCGCCTTCACTGGCCCCGCGATGAAGGACCTGCGGCTGTCGGTGCGATGCAAGCCGGTGTCCGGCTCCGTGGACCAGGGGTGCGGCCTCGTCTTCCGCTTGAAGGACGCGAACAACTACTACGTCGCCCGCGCGAACGCGCTGGAGGACAACGTGCGGCTGTACCGCGTCGTCAAGGGGTCGCGGCGGCAGTTCGGCGGTTGGAACGGGAAGGTGGCCACCGCCGTCTGGCACGAGCTCTCGGTCGAGGCGAAGGGCGACCGCATCGCCGTTTCCTTCGACGGCAAGAAGGTGATCGACGAGCGCGACTCGACCTTCGCCGAGGCGGGCAAGTTCGGCGTCTGGACCAAGGCCGACTCGGTCATCTACTTCGACGACCTGACGGCCACACCGCTGTAGCGCAACCCCTGGAGGTAGCGAACATGTGCAGCCCGCTTGCGTTCCTGATGGCCGTGCTCGCCGGAGCCTCGGCGGCCCCGAAGCTCGACACCGCGAAGATCGAGCAGCTCACCGGGGCGAAGGGGTCGCTCAACGAGAAGGAGGGCGTCTTCAAGGTGTCGTACCCGCGCACGGACCTCCACGTCACGGCGGCGGGCGTGCATCTCACGCCTCCGATGGGCCTCACCGCTTGGGCCGCCTTCACCAAGGTCGGAAAGCACACCGCCGTCATGGGCGACATGGTGCTCACCGAGGACCAGGTGAATCCTGCGATGAGCGCGGCGCTCGACAACGGGCTGACCGTCACGGCGCTGCACAACCACTTCTTCTGGGAGCAGCCGCGCGTCATGTTCATGCACATCGGCGGCATGGGCGACGAGGGGAAGCTCGCCGCCGCAGTGGGCAAGGTCTTCGAGGCGATGAAGCAGCAGGGCTCCGTGCCCGAGGCCGGCATCGACCCCGCGTCCACCACTCTCGACCCGAAGAAGATCGAGGCGGTGCTCGGCCGCAAGGGCGAGATGGCCAACGGCGTCTACAAAGTCACCGTGGGCCGCGAGACGAAAATGGCCGGGCACTCGATGGGCAACGCGATGGGCGTGAACACCTGGGCGACGTTCGCGGGCAGCGACGAGCGCGCGGTGGTGGACGGCGACTTCGCCATGCTCGAAGGCGAGCTCCAGAACGTGCTCAAGGCGCTGCGGCACGCGGGGATCAACATCGTCGCCATCCACCAGCACATGACCAGCGAGAACCCGCGGGTGATGTTCCTGCATTACTGGGGAGTGGGGCGCACGGAGGATCTGGCCAAGGGGCTCGCTGCGGCGCTGGAGCAGACGCGGTCGTAACGACTGTTCCGCCGCAGGCACCGACCACGACCGCGACC
>WNFI01147902.1_pt1 | contig 10860 bp, 14 predicted proteins | sample 5400471 | NCBI WGS metagenome assembly WNFI01 (sample SAMN13153348, study PRJNA577476) | soil metagenome | isolation source: 100 cm saprolite on Douglas fir-dominated hillslope | place: USA:California | collected 2013-09-17 | reverse complement strand
ATGGGCCGAGGGAGCAAGGGAACGCGACGCCCGCGGCTGGTCCGCTGCGCCCAGCCGCCCGGTTATGGGGCAGGTGGGCACCATCTGTGGGGTCGGTCGAATCTGTGAGAACCTGCCCGACCCCGTTCGCCCGGGTGCCGGGGATCTTTCCCGGTATTTGGGGGGCGATGGTGACACTCGGTATGGTTGTCGCGCTGGCGCTCCAGTCCCTGGTAATTTCCAATGACCATCGTGCGGTCGGCCCGGTATGGACGGTATCGCTTATCGCCATCGTGGTCGGCATCGTCTGTGCAAAGGTGTGGTTCATCGTCCTTCACCGGCGCGAGCACCGCATAGAAGGATGGTGCATCCAGGGGTTCATCGCCGGTTCCACCCTCGCAGCCGCGATCGTGCTAGCGGTGCTTGACGTGTCGCCAGGAGTCTTTCTCGACGTGACGGCTCCGGGTCTGCTGTTCGGATTAGCTGTGGGTAGGGTGGGATGCTTCTTCGCCGGCTGCTGCGGAGGACCGCCCACTGCGTCCCGCTGGGGAGTGTGGTCATCCGATCAACGCGTGGGGACGCGTCGTATCCCCACACAACTGCTGGAGTCGGTGCTCGCCTTTAGCCTGGGACTGGGGGTGCTGGCAGCGGTCCTGGGTCACGGGCCGGCCGGTGGCGCCTTCTTCTTTGCAGCACTGGCAGCCTACACTCTGGGGCGACAAGGTATTCTGCATCTGCGCGCCGAGCCACGCAAGACGAGGCTGGGAGGGCTAGTCACTGGGACGCTGGCAGCGCTTGTGCTCATCGCAGCCGTCGCATTTCTTGCAAGGTAACGGCTCCAGGCAGAGCGACAAACGCGCCCCCTGCGGCGAGAAGGGTGAGCAGAGCAGTCACATCGAGTGCTGGAACTATATCAATCCTTTCCCCTAGAGGCCCAGCGGACGCTCCCCCCAGCATGCTCAACAGTGCCCCTGTGCTCGCCATCGCTCCAAAGAGGCGTCCTTGGTAACTATTTTCCACACTGGTTTGCATCAAGGTCTGCAATGTTCCAATCTAACTTCGAACCTCCATCTTGAAATTGTTCAGACGATACCTATGTCATATGTATACCGCCTTTGGGCCACACAATCCTACGCACTTTTTGGTCAAGTGGGCTTTCCTCTCCCTGGCAAGACGGATAGGTGCTGGTACATACCAGAATTATTGACATCTAAAGTTGGAACGCATCTTCTTCAAGGCTGCCACTTCGAGCTGTCGAACACGCTCGCGCGATATACCCAGTTCTTTCCCGATTTCGAGTAAGGTGCGACTTCGTCCGTCGCCGATGCCGTAGCGCAGGGTGATGACCGATTGTTCACGTGGAGTAAGCATGTCCAGCACTTGATGTAGTTCTTCGCCGAGGAGATGTTGTGAGGCGGTTTCGGCGAGAGCAGGAACAGCATTATCTTCAAGTGTGTCGGCGAGCGAGTAAGGGACTTCGTCGTCGCCAGGGCTATCGATAGAAACTGGTTGCTCAATCAAGCCAAGTAAACGTAGAACCTCGTCCAGCTTGATATTGGAAGCCTCAGCTATTTGCTCTGGCAAGGGCTCCAATCCGCTTTCTTGCGAGAGTTGTGCCTCGATGCGTCGTACCTTGCGTAAACGTGAAGCCACGTGCTCAGGTAGATGAATCAAGCGTGACTGATCGGTAGCGGCACGGATCACCGCCTGGCGAATCCACCATGTGGCATAGGGGCCAAAATGACAGCCGCGCCGGTAGTCAAATTTCTCGGCTGCGCGCATCAACCCCAAGTTTCCCTCCTGGATGAGGTCGATGAGCGGTACACCGGTGCTGGTGTAGCGACGCGCAATGGTGATGACCAGGCGCAAATTTGACTCGATCAACCTGCGGCACGCCAGGTCATTGCCAGCGGCAATCTGCCGCGCCAGGTCAAGTTCCTCGGCATGGGTGAGGCGGTCGAATGTGCGGATGTCACGCAGGTAGCTCTGCAAAGCGTCTTCGGGGCTTATAGCACGGCGAGCAGTGGTTGCGCGAGTACGACGCGCCTGGATGGGAAGTTCCTCCAGTATGTCGGCTTCGCTGCTCTCTTCCACATCTACCGGATCGTCAAGGAACGCATCATCTCTCTCGTATACAAGTGACTCCATCTCAATTGAGGGTTTTGTAGTGGGCTTCGAAGCAGTTTCGGGAAGCCTCGCATGCACATCCACTTCAAAATTACGTTCTTCACGGTTGGATAAGCGCGAACACTGCGCCTTGCAGCCTGCCTGACCGAAGGTAGGAGCGCTAGCTCCGTTGGCAGGCTGGCTTAATTCAGAGGCTTCGCCTTGTTTCCAACCGTCTTTCAATCTTCGCCTCGGTTCATCAGACATGGGAAGCACGGCTGCGGCAGCACATGTCTTCAATGGCGTTTCACATACCTCATGTATTGGGCTGAGTACACTCCCTTCGGAAAACTTACCGCTTCCATCAACAAGAGGTATACCTTAAATGCGAGCAGGAATACATCGACAGAATCATGTAATTCCTCTTGGGTATTACGCAGGGCACTCTAGACAGAATTACCTAACCGTTGTGATCATGAGGTTTTTCGTATGTGCTAGTGGCGAGGAGGTATCCATCAGCCGTCAATAGGAAGAGGCGGAGGCGTGACACCTAGCACGTCTATCAGGAGTGCATGTTGGGAAGAGAGTGTAACCTGCTGCGAATGTAAGCTTGTGAAAGGCGTTCTGATGAGACTGCTCTTCAGATTAGGAGACTCTTGTTCTGAATAGTAGACACATTGAGGGAGAATATACCATGTTTCTGAAACGCTCTTTGGTAATCGCTCTTAGCATCTTCATAGCCATGTTTTTCGCTGCCTGTGGTAGCTCCACCACGACCGGGGGCGGTCCGTATGGCGATGGCACTACCAATCCACCTGCCACTCCTCCAGCCACTGGGGGCAATGTTTCAGCCGTGATTCAAACAGCCACCGTCACCGTCAATGGTCAGTCGGTGACGGTGCTCACGAATGCAGCGGGCAGGGCCCTGTACGACCTGACCGCCGATACGCCGACGAGCACGGCCTGTAGCGGTTCGTGCACCACCAGCTTTGGCGGCACCTGGCACGTGGTCACACCCACTCTGTCTGTCCCAAGCGGCGGATCGAATAGTGGTGGGTACGGGTATTAGAACTGCTTCTCGTGTGCTGACTACCTGTTGATGTTTCAACCACGGTCAGGTGATCACTGCGCAGGAGCAAAGCTCCATGCGCATTTTGAGGCTGGTGCCGACCATGTCTGCATCCAGGTACTCGGGAGCGAGCAGGGAACTTCCTCGATCCAAGCGTGGCGGGTCTTAGCCATGCTCCATTAATGGTTCAGGAAAACAACTAGTAACGCAACGCGACAGACCTGTTGTCATGAGGGCAACAGGTTTTTGATTGCGAGAGAGGTGAAACCTCATCTGAGCAAACGCCAGGACCTCATCGCAGTTTTGCACTCCACTCTTGTATGCACATACGCAACGAAATCCCGCTCAAGCCTTCTCACTTCATCAGTTTACCATGGCAGCATTGTAGGCTGATGGGGAGGGACTTCCCGTTCTTGACGCTGCTCTTCACGTTTTCTTGACGCTTCCTGGTCATACTAGCACCAGAGAGGACGAGTGTAGTCGGTTGTGGAAGGAGTGATGAGGTTACCTGTCCCCCAGACAGAGTGCCCAACATAGGCATAGGGTCTCATGGAACGCGTCGAACCAGGCGAGATGGACACAGAGAGCAAATAAAGGAGTATTGCTGTATGGCGCGGTTACAGATCGTCTACCTCCTGCGACCGGGAACCCAGGAGCAGTGGCGACGCCTGTACCAGGAGATAGCGGAATCACGCAGAGAGGAGTTCGAAGCGTTCTGTCGACGTATTGGGATTACCCAGGTGCAGGGCAGGCTGGTGCAAATGCTCCACAGTGACCTGATGCTCGTGACCCTCCACACGCAGGAGCCGCAACTTGACGCGGTGGAAACCCTCTAGACAGAAATGTCTAGAGGGGGATGTAGAAGTATGAAGTTGCTCTAGGCCCACCAAGGATTGGCCTGTTCGAGTGTTGCGGCGCGTTTGAGCGCACGAAACTGCAATACTTTGATATTTGCCTCGGTCAGCCCCATCCTTAAAGCGGTGGCCTTGATCGAGAGATTGAGCAGAAAACGGCAGATGAGCACCTCTCGATACTGTTCAGGGAGTGCCTGAAGGAGATGCTGTACTCGCTCTGCTGGCCCGCTGCTTATTGCAGCCACAGCAGGCTCTTCTTCAGCCGGGCCTTCCCAGCCAGCCTCTAACAATTCATCCAGTGAATGCGCTGGAAGACGGTAATGAGTGCGCCAGTAGTCTGCAACGGTTGCACGCGCAATCAGAAAGAGCCATTTGTGCATACTGTGCGGACCAAACTCCTGATTGAGGGTACTCACGGCTTTGAGAAAAATTTCCGATGTCAGGTCTTCGGCATCTTCTCGATTGCCGACCTTCCTATACACATAGCGATAGATCAACCCAAGCTTCTCGCGATACAACTGTTGAAATTCCTGCACATCCGTAGCATCTTTCATGGCGGCAGGTGAAGGTGACAGAGTTAGCTGAGACATTGCATTGCTTCCTGTAACGAGCATATGTTCCTGCTTATGAGAGAAAACCAGAGTAGTTACGCATGACCATGTGGGCATCAAGCTGCCTGACGGTATCCAGCACCACGCCAACCACAATTAGCAGTGCTGCGCTACTGAGCAACTGGTTGCCACCCACCCGTGCGACGAATGGCAAGATGGCTGCAACACCCAGGAACAGGGCACCACACAACGTAATGCGATTGAGCACAGTGCTCAAGTATCTGCGCGTTGGTTCACCTGGTCGATAGCCTGGAATAAATGATCCGTGCTTTTGCAGGTTTTCAGGGATGTCCTGTTGCTGCCACAAAACATAGGCATAGAAGTAGGTAAAGAGGACCACTAAGGCAAAGTAGGTGAACCAGTAGTACCACAGCGAGGTATTGGCAAGATAGGTGCCAACCCACAGCGCAGCGCTCGACAGCCATGTGATTGAATTGCCTACGAGATATTGTGAGAGCAGAGCCGGGAAGATCAAAATGGACTGCGCGAAAATGAGCGGGATCATCCCTGTGCTATTCACTTGCATAGGTATATAGCTGGTTTGCGAGGAACCGGCGAGCATGCCATGTCCGACGGCGCGCTTTGTTGGATGCTGCACAGGCACACGTCGCTGTGCCTGATAGATGGAGACAATCCCCAGGATGGTCAGCAGACCTATCAACAGGAAAACGGCGATACTGACAATGCCACTGCCATTGCCTCCGTTAGAGGTGCTCGCCAGGAAGCCCTGCTGTATCAGTTGAGGAAGACGACTCACGATTCCTGCGAAGATGATCAATGAGATGCCGTTGCCGATCCCATGCTCAGTGATCAACTCACCGATCCACACCAGTATCATCGTACCAGCAGTCAATGACAGTAGGATAGAGAGGGTTGCCAGCCAATTCGGGCCAAAGAGGTTGAAGCTCGTAGCATCGAGAACTCCTGCTCTCACAAAGATCGCTGACTGTCCCAACGCTTGCAAGAAGGCCAGCGGTATCGTGATCATACGCGTCATCTGACTGAAGCGGAGGCGTCCGGCCTTGTGATATAGGGAGCAAGTCCCAGGGCACCGATAGAAAAGGTTTGCAGGGACCCACCGGAGAACACATCCAATAGGCCAAGCAATTGACCAAGGTTTTGGCTCTTGTTGCTCCCAAAAAGATTGACCAGATTGACCTGTTCTTGATGGGTCAAAGGCACAAGAATATGGGCGAGGACGCGGTAGATCAGCAGCAGCCCCAAGGTGAAGAGAATCTTGTTGCGTAGATCAGCAATCGTCCAGAGACTGCGCAAGCGTTTCCATGCGAAAGACCATGTCGTACTCATTGTTGTTCCGTTCCTTCTCACTATGATGTGGCTCAAGCGTACTTTCATGCTGCTCACCACAACACTAGATATAGCTGAGAAGGAAGCAGAGCACATCGACAAAATCGTGTAATTTCTCCTTCTTCGTGCTTCGGGAAGCAGCTAGACAGAATCGTCTACGCTTGCTTTGAACTTCGTTTTTCTTGAGGCCCTTATGGCCGCCCGTTGTGAGGATGAGGGCACTTCACCTAACGAGCACGTTGTAACCCGCTGCGAATCTATTGGTACCAATTTGATAGAGATTGAATGGGGTAACTTTCATGGTAAACAATCCAATAACGTCACTCTTGCGCAGAATTCCGGTCTCACCACGTCGTTCTCTGCCAGTGAATTGGCGAGAGCGTGGGCATCACGCCTATCATCTTCGGTCTGGTCGTTGCAACTTCCTTTGCTTACCTCCTGGTTGCATGAGGACGGTTCACTGAGGGAGAGACACCAGTGGAAGGCCCGGCTCTGGAAAAAAAGATCGAGGAGTATAAGGCGTTCCTGCGTGACTTTCAGCGGGTGATGGGTCCAGCATGGTTTGCACGGGTGGGTGGGATCGCCACCATTGACCGCCAGTTGATCATGATTGATGCGCTGGTGAGCACCGCGCAGGCTGAGCTACAACAGTCCTACAATGCTCACACTCTGGCTCACTATCTCTCGAGAGCTTTTCTCGCGGTCCGTGACAACCGCCTGACGACTGATGCGAGGATTGTGGCGCTAGAAGCCGAATATCAGCGCCGCGGGGGCACCGGTCTCAATCGCAGGCATAATGTAGTGCTCTTTACCACTGGCAACTTGTACGAGCATATCAGCGGTAAAGAACTTTCTTCGCTGGGAGGGCTAATCACTCCAACGTAGTAAGGAAGAGAAATTGGAAGGATCAGCCATACTGCTCGGCACCTATCCGATTTGTCTGAGCGAAGTCAGACGCTCGGGCGTAGCCTACAGCGTTGTTGGCAAGACGACAGGAGTAGGTAATTGTATCTAGACGGTTCCCAGAGGCATGCAAAGAAGGAATTACACGATTCGGTCGATGCATTCCTGCTCCCCTAAATGTATTCTCTTACAGATGAGAGTATGCCTATACGCTCAGCACGATGACAAGTAACTCTGATAGTAATGAACAGGTAGGAAAGCACATGATAAACAGTCAAGACAAGGAAAAGCATGTACGAAGTATGCATACTGAACGCGAAGAACTCCGGCAAGCCACCGGGTACTTCATACGAAGTATATTTCGGGCTGGGGTAAGTTTAGCGCTTTTACCGATCAATAGGTTGCCACCAAGGCCACGGCAGCATTTCCATACTGCTGGTCGTGAATTCACCCGCGGGTTGGCTAAACTCGTCCATGAATTCGGTGATGGTCTCGAAGAGATGGCGAGTGATGTCAACGTCTCGACTCACTTCGAAGAAGACCCTCAAACTGATAGAGAATTGGAATGAAGCCGTAGCATTATGAGACTTAATACTGTTCCTGAGAACCTCCTGGAGAGGATTGCGCTCCGAGCAGGCGTTGTGCCAACGCCTCTAGGAGACACGATCGTAGCCATGACGCTTGCCCGTGCCATTATGGTGGCGACGAAGCTCGGCATCTTTGAGGTATTGGCAAAGCAAGCATGTACGACGCATGAGGTTGCAGCACTCTGTGGGCTTGATCAGCATGCAACAGAGGCGCTGCTCTTTGCGTTAGCGGGCGCGGGCTATGTGCGTTGCAACGAAATGCGCTATACACTCGCGCCAGTCGCCAGGAAATGGCTCCTCAAGAGTAGCCCGCAGTCGCTGTACGATTATATGTTGTTCAACTTCCTGAATTGGACCTGGGATGAACGCTTTGAGGACTTTCTCCGCACTGGCAAACCCGCACACATACACCAGGAGATGTCAAATGATGAATGGCGGGTGTACCAGAGGGCGATGCGCTCCCTGGCTGGCATCTCTGCGTTTGAGGTAGCCCGGCGCATCCCGGTGCCGCGAGGCGCACTACATATGCTCGACCTTGGTGGTTCCCACGGATACTATTCGGTGATGCTCTGCCGTCGTTACCCGGAACTCCGCTCGGTCGTCTTCGATCTGCCGGAAGCTGTTGAACACGCGGCGACGATCCTTGCACACGAGGGCATGGGTGAGCGCATCATCCATCGTGCTGGAAACGCGCTGATAGACGAGCTGGGAAACGAGGAGTACGATCTCATCTTCATCGGGAATCTCCTCCACCATTTCGATGAGGTGGCGAATCGCGATCTCGTGAAGCGCTGTGCGCATGCTTTGCGGCCGAATGGTTCGCTCGTGATCGAGGAATTGGACCGCTTTCAATCGTCCAGAGAAGTTGGGGAACTGGGTGCGCTGTCCAACCTCTACTTCGCAGCCACCAGCGAGGCGGGAACTTGGTCCATGCAAGAGATCGCCGAGTGGCAGCGAGAAGCTGGCCTGCTCCCCCGCAAGCCAATTCGCTTGCTTACTGCGCCTGGGGCAAGGTTACAGGCAGCATTAAAGCCGGATTTCAAAGGTTAGAATGGGTACGGGGCATTGCGCAAGGAATGAGTGAAAATGTGAGCAAAAGGTTTGCCGCTTTCCCTCCACTCTACAACTATATCGATATGCGATGGAGCGTCATCGGCAAGCCAGAGCGCGGGCGCAGCGAAAGGAATGCCTCGGGCTCTACTGGGTGACCGGGGACCAGGCGCAGCCGATACTGCTGCGCTATAGTAGCCAGGACCAACTGTGTCTCCATCAGTGCAAAGTTGTTGCCGATGCATATGCGTGGGCCACCTCCGAATGGGAAGTAGGCGTAGTGTGGGCGAGCGGCAGCTTGTGCTGGGGCGAAGCGTTCGGGGTCGAACACCTCCGCGTGCTCCCAAAAAGCAGGATGGCGGTGGGTTATGTAGGGGCTCAGCACGATTATGCTGTTCGCAGGAATGACATAGCAACCGATTTCGTCATTGGCTATTGCTTTCCGTCCGAAGATCCAGGCTGGCGGATAGAGCCGTAGTACTTCCTGCGTTACCATGCGGGTGTAAGAAAGCCTGTTGAGATGCTCTACCGTTGGTAGATGCCCGCCAAGCACCTCGTCCAACTCACTATGGAGGTGACGTTCAACCTCCGGGTGCTGGGAAAGGAGGTACCAGGTCCACATGAGTGCGGTTGCTACCGTCTCATGACCTGCGATGAGCAGCGTCATCACTTCATCGCGTATCTGCTGCTCATTCATCCCCTGACCCGTCGCCTCGTCACGAGCTAACAGCAGCATGGAGAGCAAGTCACCGGTGTCGGCATGCTGCTGGCGACGCTGGACAATGATGTCATGCACTACCTGGTCAAGGGTGCGACGTGCTGCCTGAAGGCGGCGACTGCGCGGCGTAGGAATGCTGAGAGGCGGGAAGGGGGCAGAGAGATATTCCGAGAGCAGCTTGTTCACGGTTGCCACTGCCTGGCCGACAGTATGTGACTCATCGCTCAGCTCGATGTTGAAGAGGGCCTGGCCAGCGATACCCAGCGTCAGGCGCAACATCTCTGCTGCGATATCCAGAGGTTGATCTCGCTCGGCGAATCTCTGCCACTGATCGAGCATGGTAACTGTAGCATCAGTCATGAGCGTACCAAAGGCAGCCAGGCGCTTCCGATGGAAGGCCGGCTGCATGAGGCGCCGTTGCTGGAGCCAGGATTCCCCGTCGTTGGTGACGAGCCCCTGGCCGAGTAACGGTTTCAAGACCCTGTAGGGATACAGGTCTTTGTGATAGTTCTGCTGGTTATCCTGGAGTACATGTTTGACGCCATCCGGGTGGTTGACCAGGTAAACGGGCCAGAAAAGCAAGCGTATCCGAAAGATATCACCGTAGTGACGGGCCATTTCCAATCCAAAAAGCAACGGGTCGTGCCGAATATCTCTCGTACTCCCAAGCAGGAAATGGCCAGGCGGCCCTGGTGCCATCTTGTAGTGAGGCAATTCTGCTTTCCTGTTTCGCTTGTATCTCAAGCCGAAGCTTCCGCTGCTTGGACAGGTGCAACCGCTTCCGCAGGACTGGTGAGTTCGAGGTCAATGATTAAAGTGATCTCGTCACTGGCAACCAGGCCGCCTCCCGCCAACACCATGTTCCAGGTCAGTCCCCAGTCTTTGCGGTTCACCTTGGCACGCAGACTGAACCCGGCACTATAGGTATTCCAGGGGGTCTGGCTCACTCCGCTATATTCTCCATCCAGCACTACTTCTCTGGTAATGTTGCGAATGGTCAAATCGCCAATGAGTTGCCCGTGATGCTCATCATGCATGAGCACTCGCTTACTCTTGAACGTAATCGATGGATAGTGTTCCACATCGAAGAAATCCGCCGAGCGGAAGTGCTCATCCCGCTGGACGTTATGCGTGTTGACGCTGGCTGCTTCGATCTGGATGTCTGCCTTTGAGCGCGTCAGGTCATGCTCATCGAATTCCACTGTCCCGCTAAACTTCTCAAATTGTCCTCGCACCGTTGCCACCATCAAATGTCGGCCTGTAAAGCCTATGTGTGTATGCCCGGCATCAAATTGCCAATTCATCAATTCCTCCTTTTGTTGTGTGAAAGTGCATGGGCTTGTCCAGCATGGTATCAAGCCCAAACCGATGGTGAACAAGCGTCAAAAAGCGATGGCGTACCATTCCTCCTTCCACTTGCTCTACAAGAGATATAGCTCAAAGGGAAGCAAGGCGCATCGACAGAATCGTGTAATTCCTTGCCATGATTGTTCTGGGCACCCGCTAGACAGAATTACCTAGCGGTTGTGAATGTGGAGGTCCGCATGTTTGGCTGCCGTGAGAAAGACGTGCAGCCGCAGTTGAGCACGGAGCAGAGAGGGAGTAGGAAACTCTTTCGCTCCTATCAGGTGAGGTGGTGTTCGATGGCATAGCGAGTGGCGGCACTGCGTGAGGT
>WNFI01048320.1_pt1 | contig 10860 bp, 15 predicted proteins | sample 5400471 | NCBI WGS metagenome assembly WNFI01 (sample SAMN13153348, study PRJNA577476) | soil metagenome | isolation source: 100 cm saprolite on Douglas fir-dominated hillslope | place: USA:California | collected 2013-09-17 | reverse complement strand
GATGTTCGCCGGCTTGATGTCGCGATGCACGATGCCCTGGTCGCGGTAGGCGTAGTCGAGCGCGCCGCACACCTTGAAGCCGATCTGCAGCACGTCGGCGGCCGGCAGCAGGGCGTTGGCCTTGGCGTACTGCGACAGATCGCCCCCGGTGACCACCTCCATCGCGATGTAGCCCGAGTCCTCGCCGACCACCGCGTCGAAGACCGTCACGATATGCGGGTGGCGAATCTTGCCGGCGAGCGAGGCCTCGTTCTGGAACTGCTGCCGGTACACCGCGCCGAACTCCGGATCGTGGAACACCTCGGGCTCGATCGTCTTCAGCGCTACGATCTTGCCGGTAAACGTGTCCTTGGCCAGGTACACCGTGCCGGTCGCGCCTTTGCCGAGCATCGTCTGGATCTCGTACTTGCCGACCTGGAGCGTCAGGCCGAGGTCGATGGCGGGAGCGGCGGCCGGGGCGGCGGCTGCGGGCGCCGTGGCGGCAGCCGCCGCGGGAGCCGCGGGGGCGGATTTCGGGGGCTTGGGCGCGGCCATGCCGGTCAGGCGTTCACGTATGAGGTCTTGACCACCGTGTAGAACTCGACCGCGTAGCGCCCCTGCTCGCGCGGCCCGTAGCTCGAGCCTTTACGGCCGCCGAAAGGCACATGGTAGTCGACGCCCGCGGTCGGCAGGTTGACCATCACCATCCCGGCGGCGGAATTGCGCTTGAAGTGCTCGGCATGCTTGAGCGAGCTGGTCGCGATCCCCGAAGAGAGCCCGAACGGCGTGTCGTTCGCCACAGTGAGCGCCTCCTCGTAGTTCTTGACCCGGATCACGGAGGCCACCGGCCCGAAGATCTCTTCGCGGTTGATGGTCATGTCGGGCCGGGTGTCGACGAACAGCGCCGGCTCGAGATAGTAGCCTTCGGCGGCGCGCTTCAGGCGCTGGCCGCCCGCGGCGAGCTTCGCGCCTTCCTTCTTGCCGAGCTCGATGTACTTCAGGTCCTGCTCGAGCTGGCTCGGGTCGACCACGGGGCCGATGTCGGTTCCATCTTTCAGTGCATCGTCGACTTTCAGAGCGCGCATTTTTTCAGTCAGCTTATTTACAAACCGATCGTGAATCCCCTCTGTAACGATCAACCTGCTTGCCGCGGTACAGCGCTGCCCGGTCGAGAAGAACGCGCTTTGCAGCGAAACGCTCACCGCCGTGTCGAGGTCGGCGTCGTCGAGCACCACCTGCGGATTCTTGCCGCCCATCTCGAGCTGCACCTTCGCGAGCCGTGCCGCGCAATTCTGCGCGACCCGTTTGCCCGTCGCGACCGACCCGGTGAAGGTCACCGCGTCGACATCGGGCGAGGTGGACAAGACCTCGCCAACCACCGAGCCGCGCCCCATCACGAGATTGAACACGCCCGCGGGCACGCCCGCTTTCACGATGATGTCGGCGAGCGCCCAGGCGCAGCCCGGCACGAGATCCGCCGGCTTGAACACCACGCAGTTGCCGTAGGCGAGCGCCGGCGCGATCTTCCAGGCCGGGATGGCGATCGGGAAGTTCCACGGCGTGATGATGCCGACCACGCCCACTGGCTCGCGCGTGATCTCGACCTTGACGCCGGGGCGCACCGAAGGCACCAGCTCGCCGCTCTGCCTCACCACTTCACCGGCGAAGAACTTGAACAGGTATCCGGCGCGCGTCGCCTCGCCGACCGCCTCGGGCTTGGTCTTGCCCTCCTCGCGCGCGAGCAGCGTGCCGAGCTCGTCCTTGCGCGCCAGGATTTCATTGCCGATCTTGTCGAGCAGGTCGGCGCGCGCCTGGATGCTGCCGCGCGACCAGGCCGGGAACGCCGCGCGGGCCGCGGCGATCGCGGCGCGCACCTGGGTCTCGTCGGCGCGGGCGTACTCGCCCACCACGTCGGCCACGTTCGACGGATTGATGTTCGGCGCGCCGGCGCCTGCTTTCGCCCACTCGCCGTTGACGTAGTTCTGATGCACTGCCATGACGTTTAACGCCTCCCCGGGGCCGGAATGATCGCATACTGGCGCTGTTTGCAAGCGTTCCCCTTAGAGGAGGTTCAAATGACCGCAAAACAACGGCTTGTCCTGGCGGCCCTGGCCGCCGTACTGCCCGGCGCCGGGCTGGCGCAGCACGCGCTGGTTACCGAGCGGACCCTGTCGCTCGACGCGGCGCGCGACGCAGCCGGCGCGGCGCTCGAGCGCTGCCGCAAGGACGGCTACAAGGTCAGCGTGACGGTCCTCAACAGGTCCGGGCGGACCAAGGTCGTGCTGCATGACGAGGGCGCAGGTCCGCACACCATCGAGAACAGCTTCAGGAAGGCGTACACGTCGATTTCATTTCGCGGCGGCGAGCCGTCGGGCGATTTCGGCCGGCGCATCGGCAAGAACCCGCCGCCGCACCCGCAGCTTCATTTGCAGAACATCACCAGCTCGGAGGGCGCGCTGCCGATCAAGGCGGGCGAGGAGCTCGTCGGCTCGATCGGCGTCTCCGGCGCCCCCGGCGGCGACAAGGACGCGGTCTGCGCGCAAGCGGGCATCGACCGTATCGCGAAGGGGCTCGCACGCTGATCGCCTGCCCGCCCGCCAGGCGCGGGCGAAACCGGGAGGAACGTCATGATCGACCACCGCATCGCGCCGTATGCCGCGCTTGTGCTGCGGCTGTCTCTCGCATTCCTGTTCATCGCTCACATCTAGTGAGCTTGCTTGCGCTTCCGGTGCTGATCGCGGTCACGCATTACTGGGCGATCCGCAAGGGATTCTGGTTCGGCGACGGCGGCGCCGAGTTCCCGCTGGCGTGGACCCTGATGCTCGTAACACAAACGCTGCTGGGCGATGGGGCGTATGCCCTGCGGGTGCCCGCCCTGCCGTGGGAACGCGGCCCGGCGCCGCAGACTAATTGACGTGGATACCATGCGCAATTGCCTACTGCTCCTAGTTGCACTGCCGTGGATTTGTGAAGCGCAGGTTGTTGTCCAGGAGTACCCCATCCCGCGCGGCCTGTTTGCGCACGACGTGTGGGCCGACGCGGCGCCTGGCGGGCCGGTGTATTTCTCCGCGCAGAGGAGCGGCCATCTCGGCATCCTCGATCCGAAGTCAGGCAAGGTCGAGACGGTGGCGCTCGGCCGCGGCGCCTCGCCGCACGGCGTGGTCATGGGGCCGGATGGCGCGGTGTGGCTCACCGACGGCGGCCAGAACGCGATCGTGCGAGTCGATCCCCGCGCTTCTCCGGACGCCCGGCAGGTGAAAGTCTGGGAGCTGCCGCCCGACGCCGGCTACATGAACCTGAACACCGCAACATTCGACGGCAACGGCGCGCACTGGTTTACCGGCCAGAGCGGCATCTACGGCCGCCTCGATCCGCGCACCGGTCAGATCAAGCTGTTCGAGGCGCCAAGGGGACGCGGGCGTCGGACTCGAAGGGCAACGTGTGGGTGGCGGAATGGAGCTCGGGAAACCTGAGCCGCTACGAGCCGCAGACCGGCAAATGGGCGCAGTGGAAGGCGCCCGGCGATTCACCGCGGGTCTACGCGGTGTACGTCGACGAAGCCGACAAGGTGTGGGCCTCGGAGTGGAGCGCGCAGGTGATGCTGCGCTTCGACCCGGTGACGCAGAAGTTCGAGAGCTTCAAGTCCTCGTCGTCGAGCGCCAACGTGCGCCAGATCCACGGCCGCAAGGGCGAGGTGTGGACCCCCGAGTCGGGGGCCGACAAGCTGGTGGTGTACCGCTACAAATAAAAAAAGGGCGCCTTGCGGCGCCCTGAATTCTCCCTGGCTTCTTTTTGTTGTTGGGTCCTTCCCCTCCCTGCTATTGCAGGCTGCGCGCGAAGGTGCGTCCGCGCAGCACGTCATAGGCGTTGGGCTGCTCGCTCACCAGAGTGGACAGCGTGATCGTGATCTCGTCGAAAACATCGGCGTACTGGTCCGTGCTCAGTTTCGGGAAAATGCCGATCTCGGTGACATAGAGATCGGCATCCGGGATCTGGGCATCGGCGAGCTGCTCTGGCAGCGTCGCCCGGTCCTGGACCGCGAAGCCGCAGAGAGTCGGGCAGCGGATGAAAAGCGCGTCGATCCTGGCCTGGACGTCGGCGACCACGCGCTTCTGGTCCGAGTGCTGGGCAAGTAGAGGTTTCATGGCCTCCAAGGTATCGGCGTGTAGCGGATAGGTGAATCGGGGAATCCCTGAAACGACTACAGCTAAAAACCTGAAGCCGGGCCCTGCCGGCGGTCGTTGGGGGCCGGCTGTCGTTCGCAGGCGACGAATGGGGTAGCGCGCCGGCTTGAGGACCCCTGCGTATCCCCTTGAGACGATGGGAAAAGCTGTTTTGGCACGAGAGTTGCGTGCTTGATGGGAGTACCTAGAGAAAAGGAGCAGACATGAAACCGTTCAAGCCTGCAACACGAGTGGCCAGCATCGCCCTTGCACTAGCAGTGGGCGCCGCCTTCTCCGCGGCGCAGGCGAATGCGGCGGAGCCGAACGAGCCGGCCAACATGAAGTTTCGCCAGCTCGACAAAAACAGCAACGGCTTTATCGAAAAGAGCGAGATCCGGCACCTGCCCGGCTACGAGGCGGCGTTCGATCAGGCGGACGAGAACCGCGACGGCAAGCTCGACGCCGGCGAGTTCCTCAAGGCCGAGTCGATCTACGACCGTACGCGCGCCGCTGCCTTCGTGGAGGACAGCGTCCTGACGACGAAGGTGAAGGCCGCTCTGCTGAACGAGCCCAACCTGAAATCGACTGAAGTCCACGTCGAGAGTTTGAAAGGCCGCGTCATGCTTTCCGGCTGGGTGGAGAGTCGCGAGCAGAAAGAGAAGGCCGTGAAGATCGCCTCGGCGGTATCTGGCGTGATCGAGGTGAGAGACGGACTGAAAGTCCGCTAGTCTGAGGCCGTACTAAGCCAGCGCAGAGCCGCGGCCGGGTCGTAGAAGTAACGCAGTTCCCGGCCGCGCATGCGCGCGGCATTCTCGGAAAAAACGTAGTACGGGTCGTCGTCGCTGACGTCGAGCACCGCCACGCGGCAGCCGGCCATTTCGCCCTCCGGGCCGAGCAGCGTACCGAGCGTGCCGACGCGGCCAAGCAGGCTGCGCACGTCGATCAGCAGTTGCCGCACCGACTGGCGGTTCGCCTGCTCGGCGATGTCGCGCGGGATGCTGGCGGCATGCTCGAGCGAGGACTTTCCCGACACCACCGCCCGCAGCATGCCGTCGCGGACGGCGTAATCGATCCGATACCCCATGGTTCAGTGCAGGGATCTGGCGAAGGTTCTTCCGGAGAGCAGCGCGCGCGCTTCCGGCCGCTCGTCGATCAGCTGCACCAGGGTTTCGCGGATTTCCTCGCAGATCATCCTGGCTTCCTCGAGGCCCGGTGGCGGGTAGAGGCCGACGTCGGTGAGGAACAGCCCCGGCTGCAGCGCCGCCGAGCCGCCGTCGGGCAGGCCGGGGCGGTCCTGCACGGAGAAGCCGCACAGCGTGGGAAAGCAGCCGAACAGCGATACGATGCTCTCTTCGAGCTGTGCCGCGACATGCCTCATCCCCTCGTCGCGCGCCGTGTTCAGGGTGGGTTTCATGGCCCTTACCTTACTGCCCGCGCGGCCGCCCGGGTAGGCAAAAAGTGACAAATCTCGCTCTGAAAACTTGAAAGTTTGTGAACTTATTCCGGCTTTACGCCGGAGTCCTTCACCAGCCGCGCCCAGAGCCTGCCGTCTTCGGCGATGAACGCGGCGAAGTCCTCCGGCGACTTCGAACCCGAGGTCTCGGTGCCCTCCCTTGCGAGGGTTTTATTTACATCGGGATTTTTCAGCGCCTGAGCCGTGGCGTTGAACAGCTTGCGAATCGCCCCGGCAGGCGTTGCCGCCGGAACGAAGAAGCCGTACCAGAACGAAATCTCGTAGTCGGGGACGCCCGCTTCGATCATCCCGGGCACGCCGGGAACGAGCGGCGTGCGTTCGCGGCTGGTGACCGCAAGCGCTTTCAGCCTTCCCGCCTGCACCAGCGGCAGCACCGAGGGCGGCGTGGCAAAAGAAAGCTGGGTATCGCCCGCGAGCAGCGATTGCACGGCCGGGCCGCCGCCTTTGAACGGCACGTGCACGATGTCGATGTTCGCGAGGCGCATGAACAGCACCGCCGCGAGATGCGGCGCGCCGCCGTTGCCCGAGGTCGCATAGTTCAGCTTGCCCGGCGATTTGCGCGCGATGGCGATCAGCTCCTGCAGCGTATTCGCGCCGACCGCCGGATTGACCGCAACCACCAGCGGCGAGGAGCTGACCTTGCTGATCGGCGCCAGATCGCGTCCCGGATCGAGGCCCGCCTTCGGGCTGATGATCGGGTTGACGAGGATGCTCGAGGGGCTCGCGATCAGGATGGTGTAGCCGTCGGGCGCCGCGTTCTTCGCGACATACTCGGCGGCGATGCTCGAGCCGGCGCCGGCGCGGTTCTCCACCACGATCGACTGCCCCAGCGCGCGCGACAGCGGCTCCGCAATGGTGCGCGACACGAAATCCGCCGCGCCGCCGGGCGCGAAGCCCACTACCAGCCTGACCGGGCGCGAGGGATACCCCTGAGCTTGCGTTTCCGCCGAAGAAAAAATCAGCAGGAGGCAAAAAAAAGCGCGCCACATCGCCTTGCTCACCGGATCGCAGCGGGCGCCACCGTCGAGCCGGTCGCGCCGTAGAGCTTGAGCGGCTGCATGGTGAAGGCGAACTCGTACACCTTCTTCGCCGCCAGTTCGTCCAGCTTGAGGTTCTCCAGGAGGTGGATGCCGTTCACGACGAGGAAGATCTGGTGCCCGGGCAGGCTGAGATCCTTGTCCGGATTGGGCGAGACTTCGACCGGCGCTACGTCCGAGCCGACCAGCAGCGGATCCTGCTTCACCAGCCACTCCGCGGCGGCGACGCCGACCCCGGGGTTGGATTTCATGTAGCGCGCGTTGTCCTTGCCGTAGAGCCGGCCCCAGCCGGTGTGGATGATCGGCGCGTCGCCCGGCAGCAGCTTCATGTTGCCCTGGCGCGCGAGCGCCTGTTGCAGGTCCGCGACGGTGATCTCGTAGGTGTCGCCGAGCATCTCGACGCCTTTGAGCGCCGCGACGTCGATCAGCACGCCGCGCGCGAAAAAAGCAGGCGCGTTCTGCACCCCGAGCTTGCTGAAGCCGGTGCGCGTAGCGATCTGGCTCGTCTTGAAGCAGTTGTAATGCGAATCGCCGTGCGACTGATGCGCGAAGCCGTCGAACTGCGTGCCGACCTGGCCGATCTCGGAGAACACGGTCTCCTCGTTCGAGCCGCGCGTATTGCGCCCGGCATTCACGACGGTGCGCTTGGGATGCAGCTGGTAGACGCGCGTCGCGGAGATCGCCATGCCGGGCCCGAGCACGTGGCTGAGCTCGATCACCTCGCCCGACTTGATGAGGCGCGCGCCGCGCAGCACGACCTCGGGGTTCTTCATGTGGTTGCCGGAGCCGCGCTCGTCGCCGGGCCCCCACTTGGAAGGACAGCGCTCGCTTTCGGCCGGCACGTTCCAGCCCTGCGCCGGCGCAACCAACGGGAAGCAAATCAAGGCCAAAGCCGCCGCGGCAAGCATGCGAATCATGTTGAACCCCTCGGTTGTAATCTCGCAGGCATCGTACGCCATGTTCGAAAAATCGAGTATGGTTCAGCCATGATCAGCCGCCGCAAATTCCTCGGCGCCGCCGGCGTCGCCGCCGCGTGGCCGGGGGCCGCCTTGCCGCAGGCCAAGCCCAAGCCTAAGCCCAAGTCCAAGGCCGATAAGTCCAAGGCGGACAAGCCCGAGGGCTTCGTGGTGAACGACGTCCACGCGCAGCTCAGCTCGACGCTGGTTTTCAAGATCCTCGAGCCCGATTCCCTGGACGGGGTGCGCGGCGCGTTCCTTTTCGCGCGCCGCGAGGAACGCGCGATCTGCATCGCCGGCGGCCGCCATGCGATGGGCGCGCAGCAGTTCGGGCTCGACGGCGTGCTGATCGACACCCGCAAGCTCAACCAGGTGATCGACTTCGATGCCGAGCGCGGCACGATCGATGTCGAGGCCGGCGTGCAATGGCCGAGGCTGTACGAGTTTCTGGTATCGGGGCAGCGCGGCCGCGACAAGCAATGGGGCTTCGCGCAGAAGCCGGCCGGCGCCGATCGCACGACGATCGGCGGCTGCCTGTCGGCCAACGTCCACGGCCGGGGGCTCGCGATGCCGCCGCTCATCGCCGACATCGAGTCGTTCAAGCTGGTGAACGGGCGGGGCGAGCTGCGCAACTGCAGCCGCGAGGAGAACGCCGACCTGTTCCGGCTCGCGATCGGCGGCTACGGCCTGTTCGGCTTCGTCTACTCGGCGAAGCTGCGCCTGCAGCCGCGCCGCAAGCTCGAGCGCGTGTCCGAACTGCGCGCGGTCGACGGCCTTGCCGCAGCGTTCGCCGAGCGGTTCAGCGACGGCTTTCTCTACGGCGACCTCCAGTTATCCGTCGACGACAAGTCCCCGGACTTCCTGCGGCAGGGCGTTCTGACCTGCTACCGGGCGATGCCCGCCGACACCCCGGTGCCGACGGCGCGCCAGGCGCTCGACGGCAAGGACTGGCTCGACCTGATGGCGCTCGCGCACTCCAACAAGGCGGCGGCCTTCAAGCGCTACGCGGACCACCTCCTGTCCAACAACGGCCAGGTCTTCTGGTCCGACGAGCAGCAGATGAGCCTGTACGCCGACAACTATCACCGCGAGGTCGACCGCCGGTTGCAGGCGCCGAGGGGAACCGACGTCATGACCGAGATCTGCTGCGAGCGCGAGGCGCTCGAGCGCTTCCTGGCCGAGGTGCGCCAGTACGCACTGCGCGAAGGGATGGCGATCGTCCAGGCGAGCGTGCGCGTCATCGAGCAGGACAAGGAGAGCTTCCTCGCCTGGGCGAGAAAGGCCTACGCCTGCGTCACATTCAACGTGCATATCGAGCTTTCGACCCGCGGCATGATCCGCGCCGGCGACGCGTTCCGGCGCCTGATCGACATCGGGCTGCGTCACGGCGGCAGCTACTACCCGACCTACCACAAGCACGCGCTGCGCAGGCAGGTGGACGCCTGCTTCCCGCAGTTCGCGGAATTCCTCCAGCTCAAGCTCAAGCACGACCCCGGCGAGTTCTTCCAGAGCGACTGGTACCGGCACTACAAGAACATGTTTTCATTCAAGTGACGCTAAAATCCTCCCTCCGAGGAGGATCAGCCCACGATGAGAACCGCCATACGTTTCGCCATTGCGGCCGCGGCATTGCAGCTCGCCGGCGCGGCGCACGCCTACCCCGACAAGCCGGTGCAGTACATCATTCCGTTCGCCCCCGGCGGCGAGTCCGACATCACCGCGCGCATGCAGGCGCAGGTGTTCCAGGCGAAATACAGGCAGAACATGGTGGTGATCAACCGTCCCGGCGCGGGCGGCGGGCTGGTATGGAGCACGCTCAACGGCATGGCCGCCGACGGCCACACCGTGTCGGGCGTGAACCTGCCGCACATCGTGCTGCAGCCGCTCGAGGGCAACGTCAACTACAAGACCGACGACATCGCGCCGGTGTTCTTCTTCCAGTACACCGCGGACTCGGTGGTGGTCACCGAGGCGAGCCCCTTCAAGACCATCCAGGAACTGGTGAGCGCCGCCAAGGCGAACCCGGAGAAATTCACCCTCGCCGGCTCGGGAACGTTCTCGGCGAACCCGAGAGGCGCCATCCCGCCTATCCCGACGTGCCGACCTTCCGCGAGCTCGGCTTCAACTGGGTCGACGGCGCCTATCGCGGCATCGCGGTGCCCAAGCCGACGCCGCGCGAGATCCAGAAGCAGGTCTCCGACATGATGCTGGCGGTGAACGCGGACCCGGAGATGCGCAGGAAGCTAACCGACAGCGGCTACGACGTGATCGATATCACGCTGGAGAAGATGCCGGCCTTCCTTGCGGAGAAGTCCAGGGCTTATATTGACGATGCCAAAGCTGCGGGGTTACTAAAATGAATTTCCGATTCTTCATCGTGGTTGCTGCTTCGCTCTCGCTTGCAGCCTGTGAAACGCCCAAGGTGACCAAGGACGAAATGGACTCGGTGAACTACGGGCCGGCGCCGACGTACTGGAAAGAGGAGATCACGAGCTACCTCAAGCTGCGGCTGAAGGACCCGGTTGCGGCGATCGTGGAATTCCGCACCGAGCCCAAGCAGATGTTCCAGAAGCAGGTCGGGCTCGACCCGCAGGTGCACGGCTGGGCGGTGTGCGTGTGGATAAGGGACAGGAAGCCCAACGGCGCCTGGGAGGACACCTTCCCGATGACGGTGTTCATCCGCAACGAGAAGATCGTCGCGGTGAACAACCCGCCCGACAGTTACGGCCCGGCGGGGCCGCTGTACGCGCGCCGGCAATGCAAAGAGCTCGGCGCGCCGTTCAAGGACAAGTGAGGAGCTCGCTCGCCGAGCGGCTGCGCTTCCTCACCTCCCGGATCAAATGAGATTGCACGTAAACTAGCGGCCATGAACGCCCCCGAGAAGAAACCCGCCGCCGGCGCCGCCAAGGACCCGTACGTCGACCTGGCCGAGAGGATCTTCGTCAGCCTCGTCGCCCGCGTTTACGGCAGCCCGTCCGCCCCCGACCAGAAGAGACCCGACCCGAAGACCCTCGCGGCGATGTGCTTCAAGATGGCCGAGGCCTTCGAGGCCGCCACCAAGGAAACCGATCGCGCCAAGGCGGCGATCGAGGTCGCCAACAAGGCGGCGGTCAAGCTCGACGAGGTCGACCTCAGCAGCGTCTTCCAGAGCTCGAAGAAGTAGCTCTGGGTGCCCTAGTTCTTTTCTCGGGAGGGCAGGACTCCACCACCTGCCTCGCCTGGGCGCTCGAGCGCTACGAGCAGGTCGAGAC
>WNFI01596513.1_pt1 | contig 10863 bp, 13 predicted proteins | sample 5400471 | NCBI WGS metagenome assembly WNFI01 (sample SAMN13153348, study PRJNA577476) | soil metagenome | isolation source: 100 cm saprolite on Douglas fir-dominated hillslope | place: USA:California | collected 2013-09-17 | reverse complement strand
CAAGATCACGTCGTCTTCAGCACAATCTTCCGAATCTCATAAGATTATTGGTATCCGGAAGAGGATGGATCAACTCCATCAGCACTATTTGTTTAGCCCTAAGGATTCCGATTTAGAGTTCCAGAACCAGAAGGCGACATACCTTTCAGCAGTTCTCAACGACCGTCTCAACAATTCAAATGCCATAGCAGTCCCGACCTCCGCCTCTGCGCCACAGAAGGAAGGAAAAGGGAAAGCCGTCCATGGAGTCACACCGGCCAAAGTTACACCATCCCTCAATAGTACAAGTGATCTCTTGGATAATTCTGATTCAGATGAAAGCGGAGGCTTTTTTGGCACAATGCTTGATGAAATGCCTGTTTCCGAAACCATCCCTGGTAGTAATACTGTCGTCCGTATCCGCGATATGTCGGTACCGAAGCAATGGGGTGGGCGGACTCCCAGGGCTTCTCTGGACGAACTTGTGCACAAGATGGATAAGCATGCATTGATCTCATACTTCTCTGTTGGCGGAATGAGTCGTGCAGTCCGCGCTGGAGTGAGTGTGAGATGGGGTGCCCGGAAGCTCCAAGAGTGGCGTATGGAGGAAGATGGATGTCATGATGAGCTCCAAGCGGAGCACTTCATCTCTACTGTTGCAATGCATGATTTGAGCTTCGAGACAACCCCAGGATTCGCAGCAAGTCACCCTGCCAATGGTGCTCCCCCCTATAGAGGTTTTCCGCCAGCTTACCGTGACCTCTGGAATGAGTTGGAACATCGCAGGAAATCGGAATGTGACAAGACTAACAGGACAATTTGGGGTGCATTGCGTGGTCTGATAGGATCACGGATTGCCGCTGTTGGTGTAACTAAGGTATTGCTAGTACCTCGCCCCGGATGGGGCCCGAAAAGTGATCTTCTGAACCACCCTAGGTTTCGAAGGCCTTGAAGCCAGCTGCCAACACAATTGAATATGATCCCAATCTTCAATCTCGAGATCTCGAGCAGTACTCTGAGCAACTAGCTAATGCATTCAGAGCCCGAAAGATGTCACGGCCTTACCAAGAAATGCTGGTTCGTCTGGAACTGGAAACATGTCCGCTGACCTAGCCTCACTAGCCCTTTCCTTTCACAGGCACACCGGAATGCTCTGCCGATAGCTACTTATCGGGACCAAATCACTTCTACGCTGGAGCATGCTCAAGTAATGGTTCTCAGTGGAGAAACTGGTTGGTACGATAATAGTCTTGTGCTCGTCTTCCCGAAGGGTTGCTGATCCTTTCTACACAATATACAGTGGGAAAAGCACTCAGGTGCCATCCTTCATTCTTGAAGACCAATTGTCTCGTGGGAAACCGTGCAAGATTTATTGCACGGAACCCAGAAGAATATCTGCGATTTCTCTGGCTCAACGTGTGTCCCGCGAACTTGGCGATCCTCCCGGTGCCGTAGGGACGAATACATCGCTTGTTGGGTATTCCATTCGCCTTGAGAGTAATACGTCGAAGACTACTAGACTAGCTTTTGTGACCAATGGCATTGCCCTCCGTATGCTGGAGAAAGGCACCAATTCGAGTGGTAAGGGCATGGGTTTCGATGAAATCACAGTGAGCACGCTCAGGATGAAGGATCTTCGTTGTGCACTAACTCATGTTTTAGCACATCATCATAGATGAAGTAAGTATACCGAAGCATCAGAGAAATCACTATGCTTATGTTAATAGGTTCACGAACGCTCTATTGAAAGTGATTTCTTGCTTATTGTCTTGAAGTCATTGTTACAGCAACGCTCAGACCTCAAGTAGGAGCTCTATGCCCATTCTCTTGCCGCCAAGCTTACAAGTTGAATTTCCAAGGGTGATTCTAATGTCCGCCACCGTAGACACTGAGAAGATTTCGAACTACTTCGGAGGATGTCCCATCGTTCATGTCCCAGCAGGTTCTATCGCAATGGGAAAAATACCGGACTGGAATGGAACGAGGATGCTCCCGATCCGGAGGAGGATGAAGAGCAAGCAGACAAATCTAGCAGTCCTCCGAAGCTCAGCAAATCTTATTCTGCGGACACGATCAAGACAGTGGATCTCTTCGACGAGCGAAACATTCCATATGAGCTTATCGTCAGGCTTCTGGAGAACATTTGTGTCTGGAACCCCGTCTATTCATCACTTCCAACGGCCATTCTGATCTTCATGCCTGGAATGAATGAGATACGACGGCTCCATGAGATGCTTTCTGAACACAGCACGTTCGGTGTCGAGCACGTATATCGCATTTACCCATTGCATTCAACAATATCGAGCGAGAACCAGAGTGCGGTCTTCGACATACCCCCCTCTGGTGTTCGAAAAATTGTCATTGGTATGTGGAGGTCTTCTATTTACTGCACCATGCTGAGGTACGATCGTCTAGCGACTAATATTGCTGAAACTGGTAAGAGTACTGTCAGCTTTTTGTGAACTTCGTACCATTTTGCTTTCAGGCATAACTATTCCGGATGTTACTTATGTCATTGATTGTGGGATGCATCGGGAGATGAGGTCAGTCATTGATAAATTGGTGCTTAACAGCTATATTGAGTCTGGCCTCTAGATATGATGAGAAGCGCCAAATTAGTCGTTTGGTCCAAACCTTCATTGCCAGAAGCAATGCGGCTCAACGACGTGGACGTGCCGGGAGAGCCCAGGCTGGGTTTTGCTTTCATCTCTTTACCAAGTTTAGGCATGATACCTTGGTACACATTATTGGGAATTCATTCTTCTTTCAAGCCCAACTAACGTAGTTGCATTATCCAGCTTGCGGACCACCCCTTGCCTGAAATGATGCGATTGAGCCTATCTGATCTTGCGCTGCGTATCAAGATCCTTGACGTAGTTATTGGATCTTCTATAGAAGACGTTCTTTCTCGTGCTCTCGATCCACCTTCCCAAGTGAACATTCAGCGGGCCGTTTTAGCTTTGATAGAGGTTTGTCCCCAGAACCGACATCCCCCCATTTACTGATGAAGGATTCAGGTGAAAGCGTTGACTCCCTCGGAGGACATCACGCCCATGGGCCGCCTTCTTAGTCAAATGCCTACCGATGTGCATTTGGGCAAGTTCCTACTGCTCGCAGCGTTGTTCGGTTGTCTGGATCCTGCATTAACGATCGCTGCCGCCCTCAATTCTAAGTCGCCATTTGTGACACCATTCGGGTTTGAGGCTGAGGCAGAGAGGGCAAAGTCGTCATTCAGAGTTGGTGCGTCCTTGATTTTGCCGGATCCTCTCAATTTTGACCTATTCTATATATTACCAGACAATTCTGATTTCCTTACCATTCACGCTGCATTTTCAAGTTGGAGGCGCGTATATACAAGTACTGGCGCCGCTCGCACATTCTGCAGGAAGAACTACCTCAGTCATCAGAATCTACAGCAAATTGAAGAGTTGCGGCAACAGTTCTTGGCGTTGGTGTTTCCACTGCCTTACATAATCGATTTCCATTGCTAATATCCGTGTTTAGTTATCTGGTGGACACGATGTTCGTGGCTGTCGATAAAAGCTTCGAGCGCGAGCTCTTCCGGTGGGTAATGTCTAGAATCTGGGTACCATCAGCTCAAATCAAATCTTCAGGAATCGCCCGAGCCGCGGTAAGACGAAATTCATGCAGGTTCCTGAGCATCTCGATCGGAATTCGAAACAAGACATTTTCGTGAAGGCTGCTTTGGCGGCGGGACTGTATCCCAAGACCCTTATCCTTGATCAAACTACGGGGTTGTTTCGCACGCTGAGCAACAATCAGTCTGTCTCGTTCCATCCCAGCTCTGTAAATTTCCAGAAGAAAAAAGACTTTGGCGCCAACTATCTTTGCTACTTTACACTCATGTAGGCCCATCACTTGTTCAAGTGATTATAGGGACCCTCACTGTTTGATTCGGCAACCTCCAGGCATTCGAAGAAACTTTACGTCTGGGAGACAGGCCCTATTGATGATATTTCCTTAATCCTTCTCTGTGGTGATGCTGATTTCAAGGTAAGTAGTAACTGTCATCTGTAGGTTAATATCCTCATTTATTTTCTGGTAGTTAACTTCCAATTCTGTCTTCATCGACCGTAAGATTAGATACGCTCTCCCGCCGAAGACGAACTTGGCCTTCAAGGTACTTCGCGAGCACATGGCATCTAACCTTGCCACTCAGATGCGAGGTAAATCGCTATCGCCCTCCCAACAGAAATGGAACGAGATGGCACATTTTGTCTTGGGCAAATTTAAGATTGATGCGGATACGAAGGAAATGACAATCGTTGCCCCCCCACAAATTGACGTCAAGTACTAATTGCTTAGCGTCCATTCGGGGAGAGGCATTACATGTGTAAATATCCGTATTATTACACGAAATATGCCAAAAAAAAAACGTAGATGAAAGCAAGCTCTCGAAACACCAGCAAAGTTATTACTCAGCCTCGCTTTTTCTCTTCTTCTTTTTGGGTGGGGGGGACTCTGTGCCACCAGCAGCAGCCTTGGCAGCTTCTTTGGCAGCCTTCCTTTCCTTTTTTCGTTTTTTCTCCTCATCCTCGTCCTCATCCTTGTCCTTCTGGCCGTCAGCAGCTTCTGATTTCCGTTTGCGCTTCTTTTCCTTTTCCTTCTCCTTCACTTCGGCTTGGATAGGGGGATCGACCTGTGCAACGGAAGCGGAAGTCCCAGCGGGCTGTAGGGATGAGTAGGATCGGTGAATACAAAAGTAGCTCTGATTGAAACTGAAACGTACTTGTGCTGGAATTGGCGCAGCTGCAGCGACTGGTGCAGAAACAGGAGCGACAGCACCAGAAGAATAATCAATATATCCATCTGTCCAGTCCTTAGGTGTAACACCCTCGATGACACGGCCACGCTTATCCAGTTTCCCTTCCTTGACGAGCTTCTTCTTGGCAAGTGCCCTAGGTCCGAGACCCCATCGACGAGGATACGTATCGCGCTCCATGATGCACCTTTTGACTTTGGCGACAATACCATGATCACATGTGGTCATCTCCACAGTGGTCATTTGGGCAATGGCGAGAGCAATGGCCTCGCCTTTTGTAGTTATGAGGACGACCTCTTCATGCACGTCTATGTCCGCAGCTGGAGGAAAGAAAGATACAAGTTAGGAGGAAGGGCATGGAAATAGTATGAGAAAGAACGAACCGTAGCGGAGGAGACCTGGGATCATGAGCATTGCACCATAGGTTATTGCGTTGACGGCGCTATCTCTGACGACTAAGCGCTTGTAGCCGGTCAAGAGGGTTTCCAAGGGCCGGATAACACGTCGGATGTAGGATTCTACAAAATAAATCAGTCGAAGAGGAAAACTGGTGGAATGGAGAACTGACCGTCCCGTGTGTTGTCATATAACCATTGTGCATCGAGCACATCATGCATGGTAACAACGTCATCATTCTCGCTTAATGCTCCACTCCTCACACGTCTCAGCTCCTCCATATGCGCGCCGACACCAACAATCAGCCCAAGGTGAACACACAATGTCCGAATGTACGTCCCCGCCTCGCAGCTCACCCAGAAAACGCCAAGATTGCGCTTGTTGTCAAACTCGAGTAGCTTTGAATCATGGATGGTTCGCACGCGGAGCTGACGCTTGACGGCTGAGATTAGTGGAGGGCGTTGGAAGAGGGCACCGGTAAGAGTTTCGAGAGCGCGAGGGAAGGCCTTTTCGGTTTCAAGAGCTGAATGGAAGCGGATTACACAGACGTATTCTTTCCCTGGAAAGTCACAATCATAAGACGCGATTTAAATTTCACAATTAACGGAGTATTTTGAAAGATGTGGTCCAGTACTGACCAGCTCCTTGTTGGGATTTTACGAGACGAGTTGCACGGTCTATGCATACGATGAGACAGCCTGTGACTTTAGGGTCAAGAGTTCCGCTATGTCCAGTTTTCTCAACGCGCAGGATTCGTCGAATCCAAGCGACAACTTCGTGACTTGATGGATTTGAAGGTTTGTCCAAATTAATGACGCCAGCTCTACGAGCAATAGGTATAAGGTTATGCTATAGCATTAAAACGCTGCTTTTACGTTCAGCAACCTACTTGACGTGGCTCTTGAGGTCGCGCTTCAATGGGCTGGAACCGGATGGGATGGGGGTGAAGTGCGAACTTCGAACCAACAAATCAGAATAGTTCTTCAGCAACAAAGGCCATGTCGACGTGTCGACTGTCGGCGTCTTTAATTCTGATTGAATCGCATCTTGACTCGTTTGTGCAGAGGACATGACGCTTTATAGAAGATTAAACGGAGGTTTTCATAAAATTGGCGCCCAATTCAGTTGTGGCCTGCGGAGATAGCCGTAGGACTGCATAGTTTTGAGGTCTCTTCACTCCGTTCAGCAAAAACAAACCTCCTCCTTCTACCCTCGTTCTGTGCTCTCGGAAATGGTACGTATTAGGGGAGGTCTACCGCTTTTCTGAGGGGACGTCTCAGTAGGCTAAACACCTGCCCTAACTCGATACACTTTTATTTTTTGGGCTCAACAGTCTAAAAACACCCGTGCCAAAGTCCCCAAGGCCAACCACAAGTTCGTAATCGACTTTTCAAGACCAGAAAGGGATGGTGTCTTCGACAGTGCTGCTTTCGAAAAATACTTGCACGATCGCATAAAGGTCGATGGCAAGGCCGGTCAACTCGGCGATGTTGTCCAGATATCCAGGGCAGGTAAGCAGGGTTAATTATTGCATTACTAGTTTTTTTATTGACGAGGGATTGGTTAAAGGTACCGGCCGGCTCTCTGTTTCGACAACGATTCCTTTCTCGAAGCGGTACCTCAAGTATCTGACCAAGAAGTTCTTGAAGAAGAACCAGCTGCGTGACTGGATCCGGTTCGTCGACTCGTCAGAACACCCTTCTGATGTGAGCTAATGGTCCTCCTATTTCTTTAGTGTGATTGCTTCCAGCCAGAACACTTATGAGCTCCGCTTCTTCAACATTGCGTACGTTACTTGGGTTATTTCATGTTCTTTGTTTGATTTTTATCCCTTTGCCACGTTCATAGTGACAATGATGAGGATGGTGAGGAGTGAGGAGCGGCTTCGTTGACTTGGGATACCTGGCTTTTGCGTAACGTTCTGTCCGACATGTGCATCAATAGTACTGAAGGGCTATATATGTTATGGATGCCGCATAGCTGGCTTTTGATGCCAACGGATCGCCATTGAACTTGAGATTTTGAGTCTCCTTTTTGAGAGAATGGCAAACTCCGATTTATGATATCCGGTGACATGGTCGGATGGGTTCCCATTCCCATAGGCTATGGGGATTTGGCCACCCGGATTAAGGTCGCTGGGTCTCTAACAACGTCCCTCAAGCATGTCTTCCTCGACCATAGGCTCGACGGACCCGTCTCCTGACTCTAAATTGGACAATTCTGGGCCGGAGGAGCCGGAAGGAGATGAGAGGTTGGCCACAGATGATGGAACGGGTGACATTCATGCCGAGTTACGAAAGATACACCTGGATGAAGGTAAGCGCTTCAAGTATCCCAATCTCCGACTGAGACGCAATCCCTGTTGTCGTTATCGTCTTCGCAGTTGTTGGGCTGTCTCAGGACAGCAGCAACAAACAGACCGTGAATGTACGTTCCAAGTTATTATCATGATGTCCCATGATGACCCCTTAAATGAAAGACCCTCAACAATTTCAAGGCCTTTATTTTGCTCGAAACTGGACGCTATATTCGTTTCCTCGTGGGTAATCCGTGTCTATATGTGGCATCGACTTCATGTTCTGGTTCTCTCTTATGACAGGTCGACACATGGACTAAGGTAATCTTCGGTAGTGGACTCGGACTGTTCGACTGGTTCTCTGTGGTGTTCTTCACTGCCAGCGGTTCGTAAATGCGGAATATGTCCCATATACATACCGCTATTTAAACGACCTAATGCCACAGAAACTATTTTACTCCTTGTATTGTTGGTCTTCTCCATGACCTTACACTTCCCAACCCTCATTAAGTAGGAATTATTATGCTCACAAAATTATCACGCTCACAAACGCACAATAGAAGCTATTACTACTTGGCTGACAAGTATGGTGGAGGTCTCGGACTTGTCAATTCCGGTCGAGTTACTCTGAAGTCTAATCCTGCAATGTGCTCAACCATGATCACTAGGTAGCCCCAACTTATTCCATGCAATTCGAATGGACCAGGTGGAGGCCGCTAAGAAATCCATGAGTCAGCCGATCAACGAAAACCTGAACAACGAGCACAATCGTTATTTTGACTACGACATCGCGAAATTCATGTTCGTATTCATTGCTTTGCCCAATATGGAATGATCACCTCTTGTTAATTTTTTTTTCTCTGTTTGTGTTATACTGTATAGGCTTCAAATTGTCTCCGTCACTTACGAGCACGAAAATGACCCTATTCGTAAAGCTGTCCGTCTCATCCCTACGAACACCCAACTCACCACCCACATGCCCATCATCAGCGCGACGGCTAAAGGTGTCGCGAGCAACATGGTTCACCAGAAGGTCGTTCCGGGCGGGTTACTTGGTGCTGTTTTTGGATTAGATACGGCGGACGAGGTGGCAAAAAAATTAGATTCTAGGCACGATCGATTGATCAGGGATTGGGGTGTCAAGTTTGGGATTCATTTCGAAGTTGTTTCGGGTAGGTAATGGCCAACCGTGCTGTTGAGAGGGTGCTGATTGAGGCTCTTGTTATTAGAGTTGAATAATATTGCATCTGCGTTCACGGGTCTCTTTTGGGACCCCAAGTCGAATTGGATTGTAGTGGCCTGTAAAGGTGAGTTACATTTTACTTGGAGTGAGCAAAGTTCTTAAATGAGGTTCGGTGACAGGAACCACACCCACTGAGTTTGGTGATTGGGTTTCAGAGTTCAAGTGAGCACCGCTATAGTGCTGTCGACGACGTAGTTTTTCCTTACCTCCCTGTTCCCTCAGCGCTGTAATGGCAGACTGTAGGCATTATGCCTCAATGTCTCTTCACTGAAATCTAAGCCATTCATCCAATATTCCTTTTCCAAGGCGGTAGACATATACCGGGCTTTACTCGAGTACACAAGGGCTTCAAGGAACGAATATTTCCATCTCAAGTTAGTGAACTGGGTCGTATAACCCCATACGATTCCATCGTGCTCGGGATCAAGACGCTAGCAAAGCATCTCAGAAGAACAAATGGAATGCCGAGGAAGACAAGGGTGAGTCATGCATGCACTACTCTAGCTCGCTAATGAAGTCACCTTGGCTTCATTGATGGAAGTAGATCAACGTCTGGGTGACTGGACACTCCCTCGGATGTGCCACTGCCTCGCTCATCTACTCCAGATTTTTGATGACCCCTGCAGACATGGGCAAGAAAACGGACCTGCGAGACGCATATCTGTTCGCCGCTCCCATCGTGTGCGATCCCAAGTCTGTTCAAGGTGAGGAACCTTGAGCGTTACCTCAGTAGCTTTGAGGACCGTCCTATATCGTGTTTGTCTCGTACAGTTTTCAACGAGAGGATGTTTAAGGACCCCAAACGTCCGAAGACTATGTGGCGTATTACTTCGAATGGTGATGCTATTGTGACATGGTTACCCGAATTGGGTGACAATACTAGGTTACACTCTTGTTCTAGTGAGTTGGATTCACTGCGCAACTCGTCTTTGCAAGATGAACTTCATATCAGATAACAATTTCGCGTTTGCACACCTTGGGACTGAGATCAAAATGCGTGACGATCCTCTCAAGTAAATTCATATCCGGAAATTCTTCATAGATACTGATTATCACCCTTAATACATTCAGGTGTCATGTCACTGGCAATCATGTTACTTATGGTGCCAATGTACACATCACATCCCGATTCACGAAGGAGGAAATCGCTGTTCATCGCGCAGATAGTCTTATCCAACCTGGAGAGGAGAGGCGTGAAACTATTGGTGTGCTGCTCCAGAAGATTCCCATCATTGGTCGTTTGATCGCTCACTGTGCCAGTAAGTCGGGCTCTAATTATCCTCTTGATTTTATCTGAGATTCGGTGGTCAACAATCACACGTTCCAAAATAGTTTATTATTGGGATCAACTTGATCGTATTGCACTTGAACAATGCGAATGGGTAGTCAAATAACCCGCAAGGGCCGTGAATTTGAACGGACAGAATTACGGAATAGTCCTGGAAAGCATTCACGATGGCCATTCTAAGGTCTTCGTTGGGAGTTTTCTGGGAGGCGCTAGATTTAGAACTTTATGTGATAGTGTACATGCCGACCCTTGCCAAAGTTTCTCATTCCATTCGTCTTCTGTGTGGGTTTCGGTTCATTGGTATTACGGCCTGCGGGAAGAGATGCTTCGTACACGTTAGGTCGGTGGGCAACTCAAAGAAATATGGTAAGGTCAAGAAGGCGGTCGGTGGTCTATATGATGTCTAAGGACGTATGCATCCCTAGTTAAATGCGGAGGCCGGTTAGCGGTCAATCATCGTTTAATACTCGTATTTCACAAGACTAATCACGACGAGACATGGGGTGCCTTTGTTACATGCTGCTCGCAGCTCGTTCCCCCAGTGCTCCTTGTCCTTGAAAACTCTTTTCCCTAGAGCTACGCCGCATCCAATTTGTCACTTCCCATCCTTATGAGTGAGAGAGCCATCCGTGTATATCGCGAGGAACTGCGGGTTGTCCTCATTCTCTGCTATAAATTCGATGTGGTCGTTAGTCCACTGTTCTTTGTCTGATTTACCTTGTATGTTGGTTGGTAGGAACGTGCGGACCCGCTCGACTCTGCCAAGGTCTGCGTCGTGCCATGGGGCCATCATCAGCAAAGTCGGACCAAAGGTTTTTTAGGTTTCGATGGTCATAAGCGCGATAATCATGGTAACCACTTTTAGGCAGGTACCCCCT
>WNFI01466717.1_pt1 | contig 10863 bp, 9 predicted proteins | sample 5400471 | NCBI WGS metagenome assembly WNFI01 (sample SAMN13153348, study PRJNA577476) | soil metagenome | isolation source: 100 cm saprolite on Douglas fir-dominated hillslope | place: USA:California | collected 2013-09-17 | reverse complement strand
ATTGGCGAAGGTCGAGGGCTTGCCCACAACCGTGGTGGCCTTCACGACGGACATCCCAAGTTTCGAAGGTACCTGGGGGCAGCCCTTCCTCGTCGGGCCTGGCAGCATTCATGTCGCCCACACCTCCGAAGAGCGCATCCCGAAGAAAGAATTGTCCGAAGCGGTGGATATTTACTCGCGCATGGCGACCCAACTTCTCGCGACCGGCCGGAGCAGCACATGAGCGTCGGCCTCGCCATCGTTGGTTACGGAAAGATGGGCCGGCTCATCGAGCAGCTCGCGCCCGAGTACGATTTCGACGTGCGGGCAAAATTTGATGCGCGCAACAATCCGCGCGGCCAGGCACTTTCTCATCAGACTCTTCGGGGAGTCGACGCCGCTGTTGAATTTACTTCACCGGACGCTGCCCCGGAAAACATCCGCCGCCTCGCTACGCTGGGCATCAACTCCATCGTCGGTACAACCGGCTGGTTCGATCACCTTCCCGCTGTCCGTGAAACTGTGGCAAGCAGCGGAACGGGCCTTGTCTGGGCGCCCAATTTTTCCGTCGGGGTAAACCTTTTCTTGCAAGCGGTCTCCCACACCGCGGCGCTTTTTGCGAAACACGCGGACTACGAAGCCTGGGGCTGGGAGATTCACCATTCTGCGAAGAAAGACGCGCCTTCGGGGACACTGAAAAAACTCGCGGAGGAGATGCGGGTGAACGGCTATGCCCGCGCCGTGAGCTTGAGTTCCAATCGCGCGGGGGCGCATCCCGGCACACATGAAATTGGTTTCGATTCCGCCGCGGATACAATTACGCTGCGCCACACCGCGCGCAGCCGCGAGGGTTTTGCGCGCGGCGCGCTCCGCGCGGCGCGCTGGGTCGTTGGAAAAAAAGGGCTATTCGAATTTCGCGAGATTCTCGGCGAACTAAGCTGAGCACGGTTCGGAGGTTGTTTTACGCAACAAGCGAGCTGTCATTCTGAGCGCATCCGACGAGGATGCGCGAAGAATCTCAACTTAGGATGTGACGACAACTCGTTGCTCGTTCACCGCATGCAGTGAAGATAAGACTCGGAAGGAGAAACACCATGTTTACCGGCACCGGCACCGCACTTGTCACCCCGTTTCGTCCCGACGGTTCTCTCGACGAACCGGCTCTTCGTCGTTTGGTCCTTAGGCAGATCGAGGCAGGCATCGACTTCCTCGTTCCCTGCGGAACAACCGGCGAGAGCCCCACGCTCACGCACGAAGAACATCTTCGCGTCGTTGAGATCACCGTCGAATTGGCTAAGGGTAAGGTGCCAGTCCTCGGGGGTGCAGGCGGTTATAACACCACGGAAGTCATCGCCCTCGCGCGCGAGCTTGCCGCTCTCGGTGTGGATGGGCTCCTCTCGGTCACACCCTATTACAACAAGCCTACGCAGGAAGGGCTGTTCCAGCACTATCGCGCCATCGCCGAGGCCGCGCCCCTGCCGATTATTTTGTACAGCGTGCAGGGCCGCACCGGCGTAAACATCGAGCCTGCGACCGTGAAGCGCCTCGCCGAAATCGAAAATATTGTTGGCATCAAGGAAGCCTCGGGTAACGTCTCCCAGATGGCATCGATACTCAATGCTATGCCGGATGACTTCATCGTCCTCTCCGGCGACGACGCCATCACGCTCCCTCTCGTCGCGTTGGGTGGGCGCGGCGTCATCTCCGTCGTCTCCAACGAAATCCCAGCGGAAATGTCACAATTGACCCGGCTCGCCCTCCAGGGCGACTTTCCTGGTGCGCGCGCGATTCACCGCCGCTATCATCCGCTTATGGAAATTAACTTCGTCGAATCCAATCCCATTCCTGTGAAGGCCGCGATGGCGGAAATGGGCCTGCTCGAACCGGTATGGCGCTTGCCACTCGTGCCGCCCAAGGCGGAAAATCAGGCGCGCATCCGGGCCGTGCTCGAAGCGCTTGGGCTCGTCAGCCGCTCGGCGGCCGTGCCCAGGGTCGAGAGGGTTCATGCTGCCTTCGCAAATTGAGCGTCTGTTTGACGAAGCTCCAGCTCACTATGAAGAATTACATTTCTGGCTCTTCCGCGATTTCAAAGCCGCGCTGAATCGCGGCGAAATTCGCGCCGCCGAACCCGACGCCTCCACGAAATCCGGCTGGCGCGCGAACGCCTGGGTGAAGAAGGGAATCCTCCTCGGCTTCCGCATGGGCGCTATCGCCGACATGTCCATCGACCCCGCGAAGCAGCCCTTCTTCGATAAGTCCACGTATCCCGTTCGCGCGTTCACTTCCTCCGACGGCGTGCGCATCGTTCCCGGCGGTTCCAGCATTCGCGATGGAAGTTATATCGGCCGTGGCGTGATCTGCATGCCACCGATGTTCGTCAATGTCGGTGCTTACGTTGGTGAAGGCACGATGATCGATTCGCATGCGCTCGTTGGGAGTTGCGCCCAGGTCGGCCGCAACTGCCACATTTCCGCAGGCTCCCAGATCGGCGGTGTCCTCGAACCTGTCGGCGCGCTGCCAGTGATTATCGAAGACGAAGTCCTGGTGGGCGGAAATTCCGGCGTTTATGAAGGTACCGTCGTGAAGCGCCGTGCTGTTCTCGGCACGGGCACGATCCTCAATCGCTCCATCCCCGTTTACGATCTCGTCCGCGACAAGGTCTACACAGCCACCGAGACTGAGCCGCTGATCATTCCCGAACAAGCCATCGTGGTGCCCGGCGCGCGCGCCGTCTCGCATCCCTCCGGCGCAAAATGGGGACTCTCGCTCCAGGCTGCTGTCATTGTGAAGTACCGCGACGCCAAGACGGATGCGCGCGTGCAGCTCGAGGATCTTCTGCGTTAACCGCTACTGGGTCAGCACTTTTTCAAAGAACTGCAACGCCCGCGGATCGTTCGATTGCCCCAGCCAGAACATCGCCTGCTTCCGCACCTCCAGATTCCGGTTGTTCTGTGCCACTTCAATCAATTTCGGCACGCCTTCATCCTTCGGCAATTGGCTCAGCGCAAACACTGCTTTTTTCTTCACATCCGTGTCCGGGTCGCTCTCGATCGCCCCGCTGATCGTGCCCACCGCTTTCTTTCCCGCCTTTTGCGCCAGCCAGAAAAGCGCCTGCCCCCGGACGTGTGGGCTTGTGTCATCGCGCGCCATTCGAATCATCTCATCCAGCGCTCCAGCTTCGTGGCTCACGGACAGCGCAAACGCTACGTGCGCGCGCACGTCCGAACTCGGATCGGTTTTCGCCACGTGCTGCAAAGCAATCAATCCAGCCTTGGCTCGCGCAGCGCCCATCCAGAACGCCGCCTGCCTCCGCAGCCCCTCGCTCTGTCCCAGTGTCACAAACGATTCGAGTGCCCGGTCGGCCGTGGCATCCGCATGCAACGCGATTGCCGTCAATGCTCCGCTGCCGATCCCGTGCTCGCCGTGTCCTTCGAACTCCGCTCCGCGCACGTAGGTCGCAAGAAGCGTCACGCTTTCTGCAGCCTTCGCTCCTGTCAGCCAAATGAACGTCAGTCCTCCCGCATCCAGCGTGCAATCGTCCGACGCGACACGAATCTTTGCGACCTGCTTCGCCTCCAGGCGGTACAGCACGACGAGTTGCCGTGCGCCTTCCAGTTTGACGTTTCCGTCGGTGTGTGTCGTGCCGCTCGTTGCGCCGTTTTCTTTTTCCAGTCGGCAGGTTCCGCAACTCCCGTCATTCCAGTTGTTGCCGCAGCAGACTCCTCGCTCCCCGGCGACCTGATCCACGTGGTAGCCGACCCACTCCGCTTTTTCCGCTCCCGCGATCTCGCGCATGGTCGCATCGAGATTTGCGCCGGCTGCCCGCGTCTCCAATTTCGCATTTTCGATGCGCGGCACTTCCTCCGCTTGCGCAGCGGTAGGACTTGCTTGCCCGGACCGGGCTGGGGCTCCGCCCTTGGCCAGTTGAACGACGGCACTGCCAATCCCCGCCACGATCATCGCCAGCCCCAGTACTCTGCGCAGCGCCGAAACAGTCCGCTCATTTCGCATCGTTCTCCCTCTCACTTTTGCAGCAGTTCCATCAGGTAGTCGGTGCCTTCCTTGGAATGCATCAGCGACAATTTGGAGACCGCAGTCTTCTTGAGCTCCGGATCTTTTTCGCTTCGCGCGATGGCCACCAGAGCTTTAGCGTTTCCCTGTAGGAAATACGCGTTCAGTACTTCTGCTTTGACCGCGTGGTCCGTTTCCTTGCTGTAGATCTCTTGCAGGGCCTTCCCCGAATCGTCCGAATTAATCAGCCCAAGGTTTCGAATCGCCGCCCGGCGCAGTTCCGGATCTTTTTCTCCCTGCGCCGCTTGCACGAGTCTTCCCGAATCGCCCGCAAGGAAGAATGCCTGAAGGATTTCCCGCCGGACGTCCGGAGAGCTTTCCGTCTGGTACAACTGCTCCAGCTCGCTCGTCCCGTGAACCAGCCCCAGCTGCCGAATCGCCTCGCGGCGCAGCGACTCATCCTTTTCACTCTTCGCCGCCGCGAACAGACGCTCGTGATCGCCGCCGATCATGTAGCTGCGAAGAATGGCGTGCTTCACCGAAGCGTCGCCGCTCGATGCGTAAACGTCGGCCAGCGTCTTCCGCGCTTCAGCACCGCCGAAGAGTCCCAGATATTCAACCGCCTTCCGCTGCAGCTCCGGATTGCTCTGTCCGCGCGCGATTTTTCCCAGAATCTCGCGTGCTTGTGGCGATCCGCTTTGCGCCAGCACGAACAGCGCCTTCGATTTTTCCTTCGGAGCAGCCGAACCGTTGAGCACTTTCTCGAGCAGGGGCATCGCGCGTTCGGAGTCGCTGTTCATCAATCCCTGGATCGCCAGCATTTTCAATTCTTCATCGCTCTGGTCCGCCGGCTTCACAGATTGGCCGGTCGTCTGCTTCACTTCGATTTCCAGCGCGCCGGCATCTTTTTGCCAGCGGCTTTGCGGAAAGCGCCGCTTCAGATCCGCAATGGTGGTTAAAGCTGTGTCCCGCTTTCCCAATCGGTTCTCCGCGTAAGCCTTCCAGTACAGGGCCGCGTCCGTCTGCGGACCGTTCATTTCCGCCAGTTGCCTGAATTTCGCCGCCGCCCGGTCGTAGCGGTCCTCATCCAAGTCCTCGCGCCCGTTGTCGTACAATTCTTGCAGCCGTTCGACCTTTTCCTGCGCCCGCTCGCGCGCTTCCTGTTCCCGCTCGTGCTTTTCGTCTTCTCTCTCTTTCGCTTCTTGTTCGCGTTCGTGCTTCTCCTGCTCCCGCTCAAGCCGTGCTTCTTCTTGATTTGTATCCCGGCCTTGTTGCGGATCTTGCAAAATGTCCACCGATCCTGGGTTGTTCACCGCACGCCAATGTGCCCGCGCCGCGTATGGCGCTGCCAACAACGCCGCCGCGGCGATCCACACAGCGCTTGTCTGCCTCAATGAATTGCCGATGGTCATACTTTGTTCCTTTCTCTTTTCGTGGATTCGTTCTGCGCCGGCGCAGGCTTCGTGGCCTCCTGCCGCTGTTGCAGTTCTTTGTTGACCACCCGAACTTTGAACAAGATCCCGCGCTCCTCGATCTTTCTCTGGATTGCTTCAAGCTGCGCCGGCGTTACCTCTTCCGGGCTGTGCGCCACGTCCAAGAGCACGCGCTCCAGCTCGTCCAAAACGCTGGCGAGCCCGGCATCCCCGTCTCGTAGCGCCGTCTGCCGATACAGCCGGTTTTCTTCCAGCAAATCTTCCGCGCGGCGCTGTTCGGCCGAGATGTTCACTTGCTTCTGCGCCGGATCGTTCGGCGCCGCGTTCGAAAGCTCCACCAACATCCTCTCGGAGTGGCCCAGGTGTTCGCCTACGGCAACCACCAGCACGCGCTCCCGCACCTGTTCTTTGTTCGCGACGTTGTCGCCGGTGGTGCCTGGCTTTGTGATCCGCCCGGCAACAAACGCCGCGATAATCATCGCCACAACCGCTCCTGCCGCCGCGAGCCGCCACGGTTCCATCCAAACCTGCCACCACCGAACCGGTTTCTCCGCGAGCCGCGGCGCAATCGCCCGCCACACCTGCCGCCCATAATCTGCTCCCGGATCCGGCACCGGCAGCGTATCCAGCGCCGCGAGCACCGCCTCGATTCGTTCCAACTCCACGCGGCATTCTTCACAAGCCGCCAGGTGTTCTGAAATCACCGCGCGCTGCTCGGCAACTCCCTCGCGATACGCAATCAACTCTTCTTCCGTCATGTGTTTCATGATTCCGTTCCCATTGCGCGCGCCTGCGCTCTTGTTTCCACAAAAGGCTGCAGCGCACGCCGGAGTTTCTGCACCGCGCGAAAGACGGTGTTCTTCGTCGCATTCGAACTTGATTTCAACACTACTGCGATTTCTTCGATCCCGCAGCCTTCCCAATGCCGCATCACGAAAGCCGTTCTCTCCGCGTCCGAAAGAGCGGCCAGCGCTTGTTCCATCTGTTTTCGCAGTTCGATACTCTGCGTCAACCGTTCCGGCGTCGGTGCCTCATCTTTGACGCGATTCAATGGATCGTTTTCCGTCCCGTCGCTGTCTTCCGCTCTCGGAGTTTCCCGCCGCGCCTCTTCCTTCTGCCGCTGGCGCATGCGGTCAATCGCATAGTTCGCCGCGATTCGATACAGCCACGTCCCGAAATTCGATCGCGCCGCAAATTGCCCCAGCTTCTGATACCCGCGCAAGAATGCCTCCTGGACCACCTCTTCGGCATCGTGCCGGTTCCCGGTCATCCGGTAAGCCAGCCGGAAAACATTGCGGCTGTGCCGCTCAACAAGAACGCGATAAGCATCGCGATCGCCCGCGAGCGTGCGCTCCACGGCGATGGCGTCGCTCTCGGCGATAGCCTGGGTGCTTTCGACGCTCGGTTGCATCCGATTCATTAGACAGGATTCGAGTCTTGCGGTTAGGTAGGGCTTAGACCCTTATCCATCAACAACATAGCGCCAACTGTTCCGCTTTATGCTACGACAGAAGGGAGTTCATCTTGCCCAGAAGAAAAATCAAAAGGCAGTGCAGCCTGGCCTATCGTTTCAGCTTTGCTCCTTGTAGGGACGCAGCATGCTGCGCCCTCATCGAGCAACACTTCAGCCATGCAGTGTAATGCAAACCGTGTTTCTTTACTTCAGTTCTTCTTCTTCACTCGTACCGCAGCGCCACCACCGGATCTACCGAGGACGCCCTTCGCGCAGGTATGAAGCATGACAAGCCAGAAGTTGCGACCAGCAGCAGGATCACACCGACTAGGATCAACGCATCGAGAGAACTGCCCTGAATCCAGCGCGCGAGCACGCGATTGAGCGTGATCGTCAGCACTACTCCGGTTAGAACACCGCCAGCCACGCTCATCGCCGCCGAGCGAAACACCATCAGCAGGACATCTTTGCGCATCGCTCCCAGCGCCATGCGTATGCCGAATTCGCCTGTTCGTTGACCAACGGCGTAGGAAATCACGCTGTAAAGTCCAGTTGCGGCTAGCGCCAGCGCCAGGATAGCAAATCCCGCAAACAGGGTTGCTACCAGATGTCCCTCTCCCCATTCCGGCTGCGCTTTGATCCAGCCATCGAGATCGCGGACATCTCGTTCAGCCTGCTGGTCAGGATCAACAGCGTGAACCTGTTCGCGGATCGAATGGAGCACCGTGAGAGGCGGGACCCGGGTCCGGACGAGGATTTGGGTCCAAACGGGCATCATGATCGTGTACGGCACAAACACGGAAGGCTTGATGGGATTGCGCATTCCATCATCGCGGGCATCGCCGACGATGCCAACCACCTGAAACCAACTCTCGCTCCCGGCGACCGCCAGTTGAAAGGGAGGCTCGCCCTTCAGTTCGGGCACACGGATCTGGCTGCCGACTGCATTGCCGTTCGGAAAATATTGGTGAGCCAGCGTCTGATTGATCAGAGCGAGCTTTGAGCCATGCATCGTCTCGCTTTCATCCCAGATTCGTCCTTGCAGCAACGGAATGCGGAGCACGGAGAAATAGCCTGAACTGATGAAGTTGATACGCGCTCGTTGTTGTTCGGTCGACGGCTTCCCCGAAATCTCGAAGCGCTGTTCCCAGCCGTTGTTTGGCGGGGTGGCATTTGTGGAAAGCGCGGCCGAAACAACTTCAGGAGTCGCACTGGCCTTCCGCAGGAGCTGATCGAAGTACGCTCTCCTCGCCTCCCAGGTGGTGTAGGTGTTGTCGTGCACCGGGATGCCAACCGACATAATGTTGTGCGGGTCGTAACCGAGGTTCACGCGCATCATGCGCACGAAACCTTGCATCGCCACGCCGGCTCCGGCCAGCAACAGAAGCGTTAGCGCAATCTGGCCCGCGATCAGGACACTGTGAGCCCGGCGGCCTCGCACTCCAGCCGTCATTCTGCGCGTGCTCGATTGCATCACCTGGGCCACATCCGGGCGCGAGGATTGCAAAGCTGGCGAGATGCCGAAGACGATGCCGGTCAGCAGCGCAAGAACAACACTGAAGAGAAGTACCGGCAGATTAATGCTGAGGGCCGCTTCATGCGGGAACGAGAATTCTGGAAGCCACTTTACAATGACCTTCACCAAGCCGTACGCCAGCGCCACGCCCATGGCCGCCCCGGTAATCGACAGCATCAGCGCTTCCGTAAGTAACTGCCGCAGAATGCGAAAGCGTTCGGCACCGATTGCCGACCGGACCGCCAGTTCGTGCTGACGCGCCGTGCCCCGGGCCAGCAGCAGAATCGAAACGTTTCCGCAGCCGATCACCAACAATAGTGCTACAGCGGAGAGCAGCAGGATCAACGTCCCGCCGATACGATCTACGAACTGATCGTTCAATCCTTCTAACGTCACGCGGAAATGCTCAGGGAAGTGGCTCGGTGTTTGCTTTGCAAATTGTTCGAGCAGCGACTGGATCTCTGCATTAGCCGCGGCTCGCGGGACCCCTGGTTTGAGCCGGGTCATGACGAACAAAGTTCGCGCCGGTTCGGCTGTGAGTTTGAGCGGCAGATAGACTTCACCATCGCCCCAAGTAAAGCGCGGCCGGACCACGCCCACAATCGTGTAGCTTTTGCGGACTAACCGGATATTCTTGCCGACAATGCCGGGATCGCCGTTGTAGTGCCTCTGCCAGAACTGATAACCCAGCACGGCCACATTTTCCGGATCTTGACCCTCGGGTGCATCCGATGGCAGCAGTCCACGCCCCAGCAGCGTCGGCACGCCAAAATGGATGAAAGCGTTGGAAGTGAGATACACAGCCTGAACGTCTTCGGGAAGATCGCCTTCGGTCGTGGTGAGGTTCCATCCTTCCATAGCAGCAGCGCTCTCGACCGATCTGGCCTGCCGAAGCTGTTGCAATTGCGGTCCGTTGAGGTTTACAAAACGGCGATTTCCGGCATTGTCGCGGACCGTGAGGTGCACCATGCGGTCTGAATTGGCATATGGGTACGGGTTTACCAGGACGCCGTAGACCACGCTGAACACCGCTGTTGTGGCGCCGATGCCCAGCGCTAGGGAGAGGATGGCAACAATTGCGAATCCCGGATTCTTCAGCAACATCCTCATTCCGTAACGCGCATCGTCAGCGACGTCTCTCACATCTCCAGATGGCTCCGCAATTCCTCGTCAAGCTCTGCTTCTCGCCGCTTACGCCGCCAGAAACTCATCGGCCACCTCACCACTTCTTATGTCCTTACTTGCTTACTTCATTGCATTCGCCCTGGATTCAACACCCCAGCGATCGCGTCCGAAAGCTGCGCCCACTTCGAACGTTCCTTGGTCAATTGTTTCTTTCCTGCGGCAGTCAGTTGGTAAAACTTTGCCCGCTGCTTGTTCTCGGAGATTCTCCATTCCGCCGCAATCCATTTCTGTTTTTCTAGCCGATGCAATGCAGGGTAAAGCGATCCTGTATCCACCTGCAGCAACTCGCCGGAGCGATTCCGGATCGCCACGCTAATTCCATAGCCATGTTGCGGACCCCATTGCAGGGTCTGCAAAATCAGCAAGTCCAGCGTCCCTTGCAAGAGTTCAATACGGTTCTGGTACCGGGCTTTCTTCTCGACCATCGCTTTGTCCCTTGGTTAGTCCTTTTTGTGTTCGGTTCCCTCGAATGCCCTTGCCATGCGCTCATTTTGTATTCGTCTTTGGTAATGACGTCATGACCCGGCCATTTGTTCTCTATACCTTCAAACCCCTCTCGGCTGGCGCTTTATGCTCCTCCTTCCTCTTCCCCACGGTTATTGGCTGCTCGCTTCCGCCATTGCCCATCCCAATTTCGGACACTCGGTCGGGCCATAGCCGTTCAGCGAACCGTTCTCCAACTGCGGTATCATGGGATAAGGAACAGGGAGATATATCCCCACATTCTTCGTTCTGCGATTTAGGAGAAAGAATTGATCCCACGTTATACCCGCCAGGAGATGGGGCAAGTTTGGAGTGACGCGAACAAGTTCGCAAAGTGGCTGGAAGTCGAGCTGGCAGCCACCGAAGCACTTGCCGAAGCGGGCCAGGTCCCGAAGGATGCCGCCGCCGCGATTCGGGTTCGCGCCAAAGTCGATGTCGCCCGCATCCAGGAACTGGAAGCCCGCGTGAAGCACGACGTTATCGCTTTCACAATGGCCGTGGGTGAATCCATCGGCGATCCGGCTGCCGCTCGCTGGCTGCACTACGGCATGACATCGAATGATGTCGTTGACACCGCGCAAGCCCTCCAGGTTCGCGAGGCTTCAAAACTAATCGAGCGCGACCTGGTGATGTTCGGAGAAATTCTCGATCTGCGCGCTCACGAATTTCGCCACACGCCGCAGATCGGCCGCACTCACGGCGTGCACGCCGAGCCCATCACGTTTGGCTTGAAAATCGCCAACTGGTTCGCGGAAAATCAGCGCAACATCGCGCGCTTCCGCGAAGCCGCCGCGCAAATGGCT
>WNFI01293161.1_pt1 | contig 10863 bp, 11 predicted proteins | sample 5400471 | NCBI WGS metagenome assembly WNFI01 (sample SAMN13153348, study PRJNA577476) | soil metagenome | isolation source: 100 cm saprolite on Douglas fir-dominated hillslope | place: USA:California | collected 2013-09-17 | reverse complement strand
CTCGATCAGTGCGTCGAGCAGGTTGTCCCCAGCCTCCACCGCCGCGTGCCGCGGCACGACTGCGTAAATGAGCTCGCAATCGAGCGCGTCGGCCGCTCGCCGGAGGGCGCCGAGCGAGATCGTGTCCTCGCGTTCGCGCTTTTCCAAACGGACGACAGTGGACGGTGTGACGCCGAGACGCGCCGCGAATTGGCGGACCGTCATATCGAATGCCTTGCGGAGGGCCGCAATCCAGCCATCCCGTGGCCGCTCCGTGCGTGAGGCCTCCACGTAAGGGCCGAGAGCTTGAGAGAGCTGACGCCGGGCAAGGTGTTGAAAGCTGGCGTCCATGTAGAGGTCGGTTTGAAGTGAATGTTGATGCTCTACAATGCAATAACAACATATATTCTATTGCTCTATAACGCAACATCAACAGTCATTGTGTTGCTCTATAGGACATCAATATACCGCCGCCTGCCGCCGACGTCACCCGTGCCCTACTTCCCGTTCGACGGCGCCACGAAGCGTCGCGACTGCCGTTCGTACGCGTGCGCCAACGCCAACACGCGCACGTCCTCGCCCGGCAGCCCCACCACCGACACACTAAGCGCCGGCATTCCATCTACACCCAGGCCGGCCGGAACAGATACTTCGGGCAGGCCTAGCCAGTTGCCGTACCCGAGCGCGGTGCGGATGTCCGGCCAAGGATCGACGGCACGCGGCGCGTTGAAGGGCATCGTCGGATACACCATCGCCGCCATTCGCGCTGCGCGCATGGAAGCCGCGAGTGCCGACACAACCTCGGCGCGCGACCGCGCAAACGATCGGCCTGCCGCGTCATCCGCCATGGGCTGATCGAGAAGCGGCTCGCACTCTTCGAACGTGGCAGGGAGAACATCGTAGAACGCGCGGTACGCCGCATATCCGCGCCGCATGGCCGCGCGCGGGTCGTCCGTGCGCCCGGCGAAATAGCGAAAAAGAGCGTTCGCCGTGGGAGCTGGCGATCTTGAATCGACGGCAACGTCGCCGCGCGCGCGCGCCGCGGTGGCAAAGGCGTCACGGAAATCGACGCGGCTGACCGCGGGCGCGAAGGACTCGACGGTAGCCCCGGCCGCACGCAAGTCGCCCACCGCGCGATCCCACACCGCAAGCGCTTCGGTGCTCATCTGCGCGCGAGGGACGTGCGCCTCGACAAGTCCGAGCCGCACTCCGGCCAGCGCATCGTCGCGTAGCGCGATGGGGAGTGCGGAGTGGACCATGCGTGTCGAGGTACGGCCACGTCGGGATCACGCCGGTGCGCGGCACGAGCCCGAACGTCGGCTTCATCCCCACGACGCCGGTGAATTGGGCCGGGATGCGGTTCGATCCGCCGTCGTCGGTGCCAAGCGCCGCGAAGGCCATCCCCGTCGCGACCGACACGGCTGAACCCGCGCTCGACCCGCCCGGCGTGCGCGTGCCGGTGCGGTCGTGCGGGTTGAGCACCTGTCCTGTGTGACTGCTCGTGCCATTGCCGCGATAGGCGAAGTCGTCGGCCGCCGTCTTTCCGAGGACGATTGCGCCGGCTGCACGGAGCCGAGCCACCTCGAGTGCGTCGCGCCGCACAGGCTCGGGGAAGAGACGCGCCCACTCCGCACTCGACGCCGTCGTCGGGAGCCCATCCATGTCGTAGATCGACTTGGCGAAGACGGGCACGCCGTCGAGTGGTCCGCGCGCTCGGCCAGCGCGTCGGCGAGCGTCGGCGGCGCGGGCTTCGGCCGGGGCAGTATCAGCGAGTGCGTCGATGGCGCGCCACTTCATCCCATCGGAACGGCAGCGGTCGAGCGCGCGGGCGGTGACCTCCACGGCTGTCCACGCGCCGCGACGACGGCCCGCCTGATAATCGGCGATGGTGCCATGGAGCGGGTCACTGCCGAGGGAAATCCACCTGGGAAGCGGGAGTGCAATGAGAGCGGCGAGTTGCGCGATGACTTCGCGGCGAGTGGGCGACATGGGTGTGGTAGGGGATTCTTCACCGATGCTGACGATGCGTGCGCGTATCGACCGGAATGGAAAGGCCGTCGACTGGATGGAGAAGGTGAGCGACGAACGGTACCAAGTCACGCCTGCCTGATGACCCGGTAGCCTAATCGAGGGGGCGAAGCGATCTTGCTCGGACGTGATCACGCGTCCAGCCGGTACGCCAGCCGCCACCATCCGCCCGGCAACAGCCGCGGACCTTCCGGCCATGGGTGTGCTCGGCGCCCTTCTCGTCCGGACGCACCATGACTTCGATCCGCAGCGCTTTCTTGCTGCCACGCCGGATACGGAACACCGGTACGCCTCTTATCTCGGCACGCAGCTCGAGAAGCGCACAGTCGTCCTCCTCGTCGCAGAATCGGACGGCAAGGTCATCGGCTACACCTATGCAGGCATCGAGGGCAACGATTACATGTCGTTGCGCGGGCCGGCTGGCGTGCTGTACGACATCGTGGTCGATCCGGCCCACCGGGGGCACGGCGTCGGCCGAATGCTGCTCGACGCGACGCTCTCGGCGCTCGAGGTCCGCGGAGCGCCGCGAGTCGTGCTCTCGACGGCGGAGAAGAACAAGGCCGCGCAGCGTCTGTTCGCCCGTGCGGGGTTCCGGCCGACGATGCTCGAAATGACGCGCGAGCTCGACGACCTGCCAGGCGGATAGGACCAGGTCACGGCCGCCCGACCTCTGCGCGCCCATCCCCGAGCGGAAGCGCGGTGATCTGCCCGTTGGTGAGCGCTTGTGAAAACGTCCACCGCTGCGAGAGAATCGCCGCCACCGGCTGTGCCACCGTGGTTGCCGCCCGCGCGTCTCGCGCCGCTTGCAGCGTCGCGTGATCTCCTGCGAGAACCACGAGCGACATGGTGGCTGGGTTGCCAGCCAGTGCTTCTTCGGGAATCCGCAATGTCGCTCGGGCACCGGGTTCTACACGGCCGAGCAGCCACTCACGTCGCTCGCCGATGAGATAGACGCGTACGTATTCACGGGCCTCGTTGTCGAATCGGATGGCGAGCAGAGTCCCGTCCGTGGGGGCGGGTGCATCCGACGCATGGTGCGAGCTGGCGCTCACGCAGGCACCAGACGCGAGCGTGACGGTGAGCGCGACGGCGAGTGAAACAAGAGAGCGGATGCGTGGCGTAGTCACTGTATCCTCCATGAGCGGGAACGGCGCGCACGGCGCCTTATCTCGTAGCGCGCAGAACGCGGTCAAACCCGCTCATGGGTGCTGGTGTCCAATGGCGGAGACCGGGTTTCCCCTCAGCATCGAGCGACAGTGCCCAACACCCCTTTGCCTGCGCCCACTGTCACCGAGCTACTGCGGGCGTGGGGCGCGGGGGACGCCGAGGCATCCGAGGCGCTCATCCCGCTCGTGTACGCGGAGCTTCGGCGCCAGGCGCGCCGCGCATTGCGCCGCGAGGGCGAAGGTCACACGCTCCAGGCCACGGCACTCGTGCACGAGGCGTGGCTGCGCCTCGACGACCAGCATGAAGCGCGTTGGGAGAGCCGCACGCAGTTTCTCGCCGTCGCCGCGCAGATGATGCGCCGGGTACTCGTGGACCACGCGCGCACGCGCCGCGCACTCAAGCGTGGGGGCGATCCGCGAAAAGCGCGGCTGGTGGAGCTGCGCTATTTCGCCGGGCTGAGCATCCCCGAGGCCGCGAGGGCGCTCGGCATTTCGCCAGCGACGGTTGGTCGGGAGTGGGTCATTGCGCGCTTGTGGCTCCGCCGTGAGCTCGAGGCATGACGTCGCCCACGTACGCGTCGACGGGCAGCCCTCCACCGCCGATGACGCCTGAACGGTGGCGCCTGGTGGACGCGATTCTCCAGGCTGCGCTCGCGTGCGAGCCCGAGCAGCGGGATGCCGTCGTCGCCGCCGCGTGTGCCGGCAATGAGGCATTGCGAATCGAGGTATCGTCGCTCCTCGCAGTACACGTGAGCTCGGCGGACGACTTTCTCGAGCGCCCCGCGGCGGAATCATTCGGCGCGCCGGACGTGCCGCTGCTGGCTGAGCGTCTCGCGAGTGCGCTCGAAGGACGCTACGCGATCGAGCGCCAGATCGCGCGCGGGGGGATGGCCAGGGTGTTCCTCGCTCACGATCTGCGGCACGGGCGCCGCGTCGCGATCAAGGTGCTACGCGAAGATCTCGCCGCGGCGGTGGGCGCAGAACGATTCCTCGCCGAGATTCGTGTTACGGCATCGCTGCAGCATCCGCACATCCTTCCGCTGTTCGACTCGGGCAGTGCGGACGGCCTGCTGTGGTACGCGATGCCCTTCATCGAGGGCGAGACGCTGCGCTCATATCTCGCACGGGAAGGGCCGCTGCCGATTGGCGAAGCGGTACGTCTTGCGCGCGAGATAGCGGAGGCGCTCGACCACGCGCACGTCCGCGGCATTGTCCACCGCGACGTCAAACCGGAGAACGTGCTGCTACAGGACGGGCACGCGCTGGTGGCGGACTTCGGAATCGCGCTGGCGCTCGAACAGGCGGGCGGTGAGCGCATCACGCGCACGGGTCTCACGCTCGGCACTCCGCAGTACATGGCGCCCGAGCAAGCGGCGGGCGAGCGTGTTCTCGACGCGCGCGTCGACGTATATGCCCTCGGTGCTGTATTGCACGAGATGCTCGCTGGCGAGCCGCCGTTCGCCGCGCCGACGAGGCAGGCCGTTGTGCGGCGAATGATGCACGATCTACCGCCGGCGCTGGTCACGCGACGACCGGACGTGACGCCCGTCGTCGATGCCGCAGTGCGGAAGGCGCTGGCGAAGCGGCCCGATGATCGGTTCCCGAGCGCGGCGGCGTTTGCGGCAGTGCTCGTGGTGCCGCTGGACGGTGGAGCAGCCGCGCCCGCGTGGGATGGTGGACGCATTGAACCACGCGGCCGCACAGTGTCCGCGCGAGCCGCGCTGTATGTCGCCGTCGCTACGCTCGCGGTGGGGCTCGCCGGCGGCCGCCTGGTCGATCCATCGTCGCTCGTCCAGCGTTGGACGGTCGCTGCGCCGCCACCGACCGTGGTTTCGCCGGCGAACAACGCCGGCGTCAGTACTGCGGGAGTGACGACAGACAACGTGACATTGTCCGTCGTCGACCGCTCCGGCCATCCGCTCCGCGAGATTCTGGTGAACCGTCCGTGGACTCCGCGCTTTTCGCCAGATGGGCGCCGCGTGGCGTACGGCGCGTTCGGCGCCGGACGGCAAACGAGCGACATCTGGGTGACGGATGTCGACGCCGGGACGACGAAGCGGCTCACCGACGACGACGCGGACGCCAACGATCCGCAGTGGAGTCCCGACGGTGCGAGCATCGCCTACTCAGTGAGCGCGCCGGGCGGAAAGGATGTGGCGGTGCGCTCACTTGCCGGCGGCGCCGCGCGCATGCTCGCGTCACGCGACGGCCCGCAGTTCCCGAGCGACTGGGTGCGCGACGGCAGCGCGTTACTCGTCACCGAGGAGACCGGGCCCAACCGACACGACATCCTCGTGCAGCCGGCGGACGGTTCGGCGGCGTGGCCGTACGCGGCGACTTCCGCGGACGAGACGGCCGCTCGTATCTCGCCCGATGGGCGCTGGGTCGCGTATACGTCGGACGAGTCCGGACGGGCGGAGGTGTACCTCAACTCCTACCCGAGCCCCGGGCAGCGCATGATGATTTCCTCGGGCGGCGGAGTGCACCCTGTCTGGCGCGGTGATGGACGGGAGCTGTACTACTGGCGCGACGGTGCTCTGTTGGCGGTGCGGCTCAGCGGGACGGAGGGCGCACGGCCCGTGCGCGGTGCACAGACGGTGTTGTTCGAGGCGCCGTATCAGATGAGCGTCAATACGATGTACGACGTGTCTCCGGATGGGCAGCGGTTCGTGATCGTGCGCCAGCCGTGAGAGCGTTCTCCTACGACGACTTGCCGAGCCACACGCGTTACTCCAGCGGAGGAATCACCACGATGAAGCGCTCAGCAATCCTGACGGCAACCGTGTTTGTGTCCCTGACTCTGACGCGGCCGCTCGCCGGGCAGGCAACGCCGCGACTGGCGCTGGAGCTACAGGATTACGTCTCGCTCCCCGTGACCGCGGACAATACGAATGAGAACACGCGCGCCCAACTGGCTCGTGTCAATTTCCTGCGCGATGAGCCTGGCGGCCGCCGCTTCTTCGTCAATGACCTCAACGGTCCGCTCTACATCCTCGACAAGCGAACGAAGACCGTCACAACCTATCTCGACTTCAACGGCGCAGGCGGACGGCCGGGGTTGTTCTCGAAATTCACTTTCGAACGAAACTTTGCCACCGGCCTGACGAACTTCCTCTTCGATCCAGACTACGCGCGTAACGGTATTTTCTACACCCTCCACATGGAGGATCCGACCGTCAACGCGCCGGCACTTCCAAAGAGTGGTGTCGTCCCCGGCCTCGACCTGACCGATTACACCACGACTCCGGCGCTCCAGACGCCGACCGTGAATGGAAGGATCGAGCGTGAGGTTGTCCTGATCGAATGGACGGATCGGAATCCGTCAGACAACACCTTCGAGGGGACCGCCCGCGAGCTCCTGCGGCTACAGGAGCCGCTGCCGATTCACCCGCTCGGCGAGATGACCTTCAATCCCGCTGCCCGCCCCGGCGATGCCGATTGGCGCGTCATGTACCTCGGCTCGGGCGACGGCGGCTCGGGCGAGCAGCGCGACAACCGCCGCCTGAACCCGCAGCGGCTCGACACGTATGTCGGCAAGATCCTCCGCATCATCCCGGACCTTCGCGAGCACACGACCACGAGCACCGTCAGCTCGAACGGTCGCTACCGAATCCCGAACGACAACCCATTCTCGATGGTCGACGGCGCTCGCAAGGAGATCTGGGCGTCCGGCCTGCGCAATCCGCATCGGTTCTTCTGGGATGTCGACCCAGCACGGCCACGCTCGCCGACGCTCCTGGCGTTCAATATCGGGCTCAGCACGTGGGAAACGGTGGTCGTCATTCACAAGGGGGCGAACTACGGCTACCCCTTACGCGAGGGCACCCAGAGCATGTCGCCCACGAACGGAATAGGCCCGCTGCCCGAGCGCGATATGATCCCGGTTCAGATCTCGGACACCGTTGCGCGTGGTGAGGTCAGGCCGACGTATCCCGTAATTCAGTACCCCCATAGTCGGGAAACGGGTGGTGATGCCATCGCCAACGGCTTCGTCTACCGCGGCAAGCTGATTCCACGCCTTAGGGACAAGCTCGTCTTCGGCGACATCACGACTGGCCGGATCTGGTATGCGAATCGGTCCGACGTGCTCGCGGCCGACGACACCAACCCGATGACCGTCGCTCCGATCTACGAAATGGACGCGGGCCTGCGTCGAACGGCCGAAGAGGCGTATCACAAGCGCGGCGGTCCGGGACAGGCACTCCCAGGATCTGGTGCGATTGCGGGCCGGGGCCGAGTGGACCTTCGCTTTGCGCAGGACAACGACGGAGAGCTGTACATCCTGACCAAGAGCGACGGCATGATCAGAAAAGTCGTCGGCGCCAGGGTTGCGGCGGGCGCCCCGCTCGCAGCGGTCGTTCCCGCTCGGGCTCCTGGACAGAGTGTCACCGGCCCGCTGGCTACCCCTTCCAGAAATCTCATTGCATCCACGCCTGCGTCGATTGCCATCGGGAAGCGAGTCTACCAGGCGAACTGTGCAGCCTGTCATGGCAATGCGGGTCAGGGAGCGACAAAAGGGATTCGACGGGCGTATTCCGGACCGCGATATCTGGAGCATTGTCAACTACCTTCGCACGCTCCATCCGGGCAAATAGCGCCGAAGCATCCTACGGTCCAGCCACTGATCGGGCGGACGCGATCGCGATCCTCCGTGCGGCCGTCGAGCGCGGCGTAACGCTCTTCGACACGGCAGAAGCCTATGGTCCCTTCACGAACGAAGAGCTCGTCGGCGAAGCGCTCGCGCTATTCCGCGAGCAGGTACACGTGGCTTATAAAGCACACTTGTCAGTTATAAACGACAAGTGTATACTATAAACGACAGAACAAGCCTATCGCCTCACGCTCAAAATCCATGCGTCCTCCAGCCACGCCGCAGAGTGCCCGCAGGTATCCACTCAATGCGATTCTCGGCACCGAGGCAAACGTACGCCTCCTACGCGTCTTGATTGCGGCGATGGGGCAGCCACTCGCTTCCGGGGAGCTCGCAGCCCGCGCAGCCCTCGCGCGCACCAGTATCTACCGCGCGCTCGATCTGCTTGAACAGACGGGCATCGTGATCTACATCGGCGCAGGCCGCCAGCGTCAGGTCCGATTTCGCCGCGACCACTCGCTCGCGCCAGCTCTTGAGACGCTCTTCACCGCAGAGGCCAACACCTACGCAGAGTTCCTCGGCGCACTGCGCGAGACCGCAGCAACCATCCCCGACGCGACCTCTGTGTGGATCGAGGGCCCTCTCGCGACCGGAACTGACACGCTAGGCGAGCCGTTGGCGTGCTTCCTCATCGCAGCGCCTGACCGACTGCCGAGCCTGACGACGGAACTCCGGGACGCCTTCGCTCCAATCGAACGTATGTACGACGTAACGATCCCCATTCACGGACTGACGCGAAGCGAGCTCGCAATGCGTGCTGAAGGAGGCGTGTCAGCTCTCATGGGCGCGATCCTCCTTGCGGGCACTCCCCCTGCCGCATTCCACCCCATCGCCCGAGAGCGATTGGCACGACAGCACCGCATCACGGGGCATGGCGATCATGATGCCCAGGCCTTGGCGACCGCAGCGGCCCTGGCGGATCTCGTGGCGAAGGACCCGAGCATTATTCCGCGCGCCCTACAGGAGCTTGAGCGCCAGATGCAGAGAGCATCCTCAGGCGAACGACGCGAACTGAAAGAGTGGGCGCACATACTGAGTACTACGACTCCGCGCCGCCTCCGCAATCTCTTGGTGCATCCCGGTGAGCGCATGACGCGACTCCGGCAGACCATGCCGTTCGTGAGTCTCCTTTCGCTTGAGGACCGCGCACGGCTCAGTGTGCGGGCAGCCCAGGAAACCAAGCCGTGATGCTACAGTCGCATGTCTGGGCGCCCCACGCGCCGAAATACATCTCGCTCGGCCGTCAACAGCCGATGTTGCCCAGGACGACGGCGGCGTTGCGGCGCAATCCGCGCAGCTTCGCGCGCTTCATCGGTGAACCCTTGAACGCGACCGAGAACTCGGGTTGCGACATTGAGAGCAGCTCGGTGGCCAGCGCTCGAGCGTCCTTGCCTGCCAAGGCTTCGCGCGCCGCGAACGGCGACTCCGCAAACAGCGTCCGCGCGAACTTCACGTTCCACGGGCACACCTCCTGGCAGATGTCGCAGCCGTACAGAAGCTCTCCGATGGGCGAACGGAATTCGTCGGGGATCTCGTCCTTCGACTCGATCGTGAGATAGGAGATGCACCGCTTCGCGTCCAGTGCGCGCGGCGCGACAAACGCATCTGTCGGACAGGCATCGAGACATCGCGTGCACGTCCCGCAGCGATCCGCCTCGAAGGGCGCGTCCACCGCGAGCTCGATGTCGACCACGAGTACGCCGATGAAGAAGAACGAACCGAGCCGCGGATTGATCAGATTCGTGTTCTTGCCGAACCAGCCGAGTCCTGCTTGCCTCGCGAGATCGCGCTCCAACAGCGGACCGGTGTCGACATACGCCTTGCCCGCCACACTCCGCCCCGCATCGGCCGCGATGCGTTCGTGCAGCCCGTGCAGCTTGTGCTTCATGACGTCGTGATAGTCGTCGCCGCGCGCGTAGCGCGCCACGGGCCCACTCGGCTCGCGTCCGCCGTAATCGAGGCCAACGACGACAGCGTGCGTCGTTCCGGGTAGCGCGCGGCGTGAGTCGCGCCGTTTCTCCGCGCCGCGAGACAGATAGTCCATCGTACCCGCGTACCCCGCATCGAGCCATTCGTCGAACGCTGGTGCGGTGTCGGCTGGACCGAGCGCGGCGATTCCGGCAAGGTCGAAGCCGAGCGCGTACGCGTGGGCCTTCGCGAGCCTCGAGAGCTCGGAGGCCGAGCGTACCGATGTGGCGACGTCAACTGTCATTGCGCACCGCCCAGCGCGCATAGCGCTCGACATCGTCGGCTGGCGGTGTGATGTCCTCGTCCCCGTACGCGGTGTACATGCGCCAGCGCACGTACTCCGACGCGGGAAGCGGAAGAAAAGGAAACTGCCGCCACCAGTGGCGTCGCCGAAGCCGCCAGCCGACGCGAATGAGAGCGGCCGCGGTCGCGGGCCGGCGGGCGCCGCGAAGCGTCAGCGCCATGATGAGTCGTGTCCATCGCACGACTCAAAGGTAAGTGAAGTCCGGCCAATGCTGGAGCATGCACGAAAGCCCGACGCGGCAGCTACGGAGATGCTGCCGCGCCGGGCTTCCTAACGAAGTATCGGATCGTCAGCTAGCGACCGCCGTCATCGTCATGGTCGTCCCGGTTGTCGTCGTGGAAGGCGCGGAACGAGCGCGCGATGTTGGCCGCGATGATCGCGTTCGCCGAGGTGCCTGCTGCGGCGTTGGTCGGATCGATCAAGGTGCCGGACGACGTCTTGAACCACGTGGCGGCGTCGACGTGCACGGTCAGGTTCACGCCCTTGTCCGCGATGACCACCGGCGGATTGAATCTGGTCTCGAACTCCGCATGCGGCGAACCGACGAACGTGAAGGGTTTGCAGTTGAAGGTGCCCTCGATGCGAACGCTGACATTGGTGAACTCGGGATGCGCCGCCAGGAATGCGGTTGACGCCGTTCCCTTGCCTTTCACGGGGCGGATCTTCGCGTCGAGCTTCGAGTACGTTCCGGCCGGTACCGTCACGCTGAGTGCGGTGATCATGCTACCCGTCACCGGCACGTCGACGATAGTGGGCGCGAGCGCGAG
>WNFI01158032.1_pt1 | contig 10864 bp, 13 predicted proteins | sample 5400471 | NCBI WGS metagenome assembly WNFI01 (sample SAMN13153348, study PRJNA577476) | soil metagenome | isolation source: 100 cm saprolite on Douglas fir-dominated hillslope | place: USA:California | collected 2013-09-17 | reverse complement strand
TGCAGGGCGGGCAGCAGTTCTCCGACGTGTGGTTGACCTCGCACCTGGTGCAGGTGCAGACGCCGGGCACACCGGTGCGGTTCGTCGTGCAGTTGAAGTGGAGCGGCGTATGAACCGGATGAATCTCGCGCTGCATGCGTTGAATCGTTTGGGACGGTGGGTCCAGCTGCGGCTTGGCACGGCCGGGATCGCGGGCGTCGCGCTGCTGCTGGTGGCCGGAATCGGGCTCGCCTTGGCCACACTGGCCCATCGCGAGAACGAATGGCTCAGCGCGCGCACCGAGCAGGTCCGCGCGCGGATGGCGCAGATCGGGATCGCGCACGTCGAGGATCACACCCCGGCCGAACAGCTGGCGCGGTTCCAGCAGTGGTTTCCTGCGGCCCGACAGTCCACCGCCGACCTGCGGGTGATCTTCTCGGCGGCGCAAGCGGCTCACGTCGATCTGGGGCGCGGCGAGTACTCGGTGCGAACGGTCGAGGGCTCCGGGGGCCTGGAGCGTTTCGACGTGATCCTGCCAGTGAAGGAACACTACGCGCCGGTGAAGGCCTTCGTGGCCGAGGTGCTGAACAAGCTGCCGCACGCGAGCCTGGACGAGTTGCGCGTCGAACGCCCGGGCTCGGCGGCCGACCAGTTGGAATCGCGCGTGCATTTCACGCTGTTTTACCGGGAGCGGGCATCATGAGCCAGCGCCCCGCCTGGGTCCGGCCGGCGATCCTGGCCGCAGCCGGCGCCGCCACCTTTGCCGCGGCCTTTCACTTCTCGTCGGACGAGGGCGTCGTTCAGTCGGTCGCCCGGACCGAAGACGCTTCGAGCGGCAAGATGAGCGCCGGCCGGGAGCCGGCGCAGGCGGCGCCCGCGACAAGCGCGGCTCCGGCGGCCCTGGCCCTGCCGACCCGCAGCAAGATCGAACAGTCGGCGACCAAGGACCCGTTCGCGGCCCGGGGATGGCTTCCGCCGCCCCCACCGCCCGCACCGGCACCGGTGGTAACGGTCGAGGCGGCGGCCGCGCCGCCGCCGCCGACCGCGCCGCCGATGCCGTTCCGCTTCGTCGGGCTGCTGGAGGAGAAGTCGTCCAAGCCAGCCGCCTTTATCGCCAAGGGCGATGCACTGTACGTGGTGCACGTCGGCGATGTGGTCGAGAGCACCTACCGGGTCGAGTCGTTCAACTCGGCCCAGGTTGTCGTCACGTATCTGCCGCTTCAACAGCGCCAGACCATTGAAGTCACCGGAGGATGAGCATGCAGTGCTGGCGTTTGCGCGGATGGATGGGTGGGGCGGCCGTGCTGGCCGCGGTGGGGCTGCTGGCCGCCTGTGCGGTATCGCGCCAGCATGCCGAGGGGCTGCAGGCGATGGCCGCGGGGGACCGTGAGAGAGGCCTGGCGGCGCTGGAGGCCGCGAGTAACGCCGAGCCGACCAATTCGCAGTACCGGATGGACTACCTGAAGCAGCTTCGAGATGGACCAGCGCCACAACGCGCTGCTGGCCGAGGCCGAAAAGCTGCTGGCGGCGCATGACCTTGCGGGAGCGCGCGAGAAGGCTCACGCCGTGCATCAGGAAAACGGCGAGCGCTCCGACGCCAAGGCGCTTGCCACGCGGATCGCCGACGAGATGGACAAGGCCGAAGCCGCCAGGGCGGCACAGGTCGCGGCCGGCTCCGTGATGAAGAAGCCCGTGTCGCTGCAGTTCCGCGATGCCAACCTGAGGATGGTGTTCGAGGCGCTGTCGCGCACCACGGGGCTGAACGTGATCTTCGACCGCGACGTGCGCAACGACGTGAAGACGACCATTTTCGTGCACGACGCGTCGGTGCAAGACACGGTCGACATGATTCTTCTGCAGAGCCAGCTCGACAAGAAGGAGCTCAATGCCAACACGCTGTTCATCTACCCGGCCACCGCGGCCAAGCAGAAGGAGTACCAGGACCTGAAGGTGCGGGTGTTCCAGCTGTCCAGCGCCGACGGCAAGACGGTGCAGAACGTGCTGAAGACGGTGCTGAAGGTCACGGACATGTCGCTGGACGAGAAGACCAACACGCTGGTGGTGCGCGGCACGGCGGACGTGATCGCAGTGGCCGAGAAGATCGTTGCAGCCCAGGACAATCCGGATCCGGAGGTGATGCTGGAGGTCGAGGTGCTGGAGGTGTCGCGCGACCGGCTGCGGGACCTGGGCATCGAGTGGCCCAGCACGTTCGGACTGTCCACGCCCAACGTGAACACACTGCACGATCTGGGCCACATTCCGTTGAACAAGCTGCTGGTTAATCCGGGTACGTTCGGGGCCAGCGCCGCTTTCAAACTGCAGGACAACAACGCCAACGTGCTGGCCGCGCCGAGGATACGCACGCGCGACAACCAGAAGGCCAAGATCGTGATCGGCCAGAAGCTGCCGGTCGTTTCATCCACGATCACGCCGTCCACGGGCACGCCGGTCGTCAGCAACAACGTGACGTACCTGGACGTGGGCATCAAGCTGGAGGTGAAGCCGCACGTGTACCTGGAAGGCGACGTCGGCATCGAGCTGAACATGGAAGTCAGCAGCGCCGGGCCTCCGCAAAAGATTTCCAACCCGACGACCGGCGACCAGATCGTCTACACGGTCGGCACGCGCGATGTGACCACCAATCTGCGGCTGCGCGACGGCGAGACGCAGATCCTGGGCGGGCTGATCCAGGACAACGAGACGCTGGCGGCCAACAAGGTACCGGGGCTGGGCGAATTTCCGCTGCTGGACCGGCTGTTCGGATCGAACCGGCACGAAGACACGAAGACCGAGATCGTGCTGTCGATCACGCCGCACATCCTGCGCGCGCCGACGGTGGCCGACGCGCGCGAGCGCAACCTGTTCAGCGGCACCGAATCGGCCGTGCGCGAGATGCCGCTGCGGCTCGATCCGGTCGGCTCGGTTAGCGGCGCTCCGAGCACCCCCGGCGCCACCCCCACGCCAGGCTTCGTCGGCGGCGGCGGTTCCGGTGCGGCCAATCCGGCGATGCCGTCGACTGCGACCGGCGCTCCGTCCACGCTGCCTACCCCGAACCCGAACTATCCGCGCAACGACCCGCGCGTGCCGGCTCCGCGCCACGAAGTGCCGCCCGGCGTGACGCCGCCGCCCTGGATCGCGAACCCGCCCGAAGCCCCAGTCCCGGTGATGCCCGAGGTGCCGGTGACACCGGCTCCGACTCCGGAGGGAGTCGTACCGAGTCCGGCGCCGACGCCACCTCCCGGCAGTCCGAATTAGGCGAAACCGGAAGCGACGAGATGCGCGCCCGTCAACCTCGCCTCCGCGGCTTCACGCTGATCGAGCTGGTGGTCACGCTCGCTCTGGTGGGCTTGATGGCGATGGTCTCAGTTCCGCTGTACGAGGTCACGGCGATCCGGATGAAGGAGATGGAGCTGCGCACCGCGCTGCGCCAGATCCGCACCGCGCTGGACGCGTACAAGGACGCGGCCGACGGCGGCAAGATTCAGAAGGACCCGAGCGACTCCGGTTACCCGCCGTCGCTGAAGGTGCTGGTCGAAGGCGTCGACGCGGCCCAGAACGCGACTACGGCGGTCGCCTCGGCCAACAGCGGAAACGGGCCCACCCGTCTGATGTTTCTTCGCCAGGTCCCGCGCGACCCGTTTACGCCGGATTCGTCGGTTCCTCCGGAAGAGCAATGGGATACACGCTCGTACGGCTCCCCGCCCAGCGATCCCCAGCCGGGCAAGGACGTGTACGACGTGATGTCGAAGTCGACGACGGTCGGCAGCAATGGCATCGCCTACAAGGACTGGTGAGATGAAGGCGCTTCGCTTCAGACCCTCACCGCCGGCCGACGGCTTCACGCTGATCGAGCTGATGGTTGTGATGGTGCTGATCGCGCTGCTGCTGACGATCGCGGTGCCGCGCTATTTCGGAACGATCGATACCGGCAAGGCGTCCGTGCAACGGCAGAACATCTCCGCGATCCGCGACGCGATCGACAAGTACTACGGCGACATCGGCAAATACCCGGAGACGCTGCAGGACCTGGTCGACAAGAAGTATCTGCGCTCGGTCCCGGTCGATCCGCTCACGGGCTTGCCGAACTGGGTGGCGATTCCGCCGACCGATCCGAATTTGTCCGGCGTGTACGACATCAAGAGCGCCAAGGCGCCCGACGGAGGAACCAATGCCAGCGGGTCCTAGCATGCCGTTGAAAAACAGCGGGCTGGTGTTGCTCGCGCTGCTGATCATGCTGATCCTGGTCTCCGTCGGCGCTCTGGCGGCGGCCGAGGTCTGGTCCACCACGCTGAAGCGCGAGCGCGAGGTCCAATTGATGTTCGTCGGCGACCAGTACCGGCGCGCGATCCAGGACTACTGGAAAATGTCGCCGGGGCGGCGTGTGTATCCACCCTCGATCGATGTGCTGCTGACCGACAACCGTTTCCCGAACCCGGTGCACCACCTGCGCCGGGTCTACCGGGACCCGATGACCGAAGCGGGCGAGTTCGAGCCCATCTTGCAGGCCAATGCGTTGATCGGCGTGCATTCGACGTCGGCCGATGTGCCGATCAAGCGTGCCGGTTTCGCCGCGGCGTATGCGCAGTTCGAGAACGCCGAGTCCTACGCGCAGTGGCAGTTCGTCTTCAATCCCAAGGGCGTCGGCCCGACACAACCGGCGCAGCCTGTAACGAATCCAGGTATCAACCCGCAAGGCCCCGCACCGGGCGTACCGGTGCCGCAAGCTCCCACCGGAAGGTAGATCCTATGAAAAGCCGAATCCTGATCGCTGAAGATCACAACCTGCTGCGCCAGGGTCTGCGATCACTGGTCAGCTCGCTGCCTGACTTCGAGGTGGTTGGAGAGGGGCGCGACGGCAAGGAGACCGTCCGACAGGCGATTTCGCTGACGCCGGACCTGATCCTGATGGACCTGTCGATGCCCGGCATGAACGGCATCGAAGCGACCGCCCAGATCAAGCGCCGGATGCCGGGCGTGAAGATCGTCGCGCTGACCGCCTACAAGACCGACGAGTACGTGCGCGAGGCGCTGCGCGCGGGCGCCGACGGCTACATCCTGAAGGACGCCTCGTACGACGAGCTGGTGATGGCGCTGCGCAGCGTGATCGGCGGCAAGAAGTTCCTGTCGCCGGACGTGTCCGGGCACCTGGTCGACACCTACCTGCACGGCGAGCGCGCCGAGGCCAAGGCCGCGCCCTGGGACAAGCTGACCGCGCGCGAGCGCAGCATCCTGAAGCTGATCGCCGAGGGCAGGACCAACCGCGCCGCGGCCGAATTCCTGAACGTCAGCCCCAAGACGGTCGAGAAGCACCGCGCCAATCTGATGCGCAAGCTCGGACTGCGCAACGTCGCCGAGCTGACGCTGGTGGCACTGGAAAGCGGGCTGATCGAGCGCCCCGGCTCCGTGTCGCGCCTGTTCAACGGCACCACGGCCCAGATCAGCGAGGAAGACAAGGAAGTGCTGGCCGACTGGCAGCCGGGTACGGCGCCCCAGCCAGCGGTTTGAGTTTGCGCAGACGCGGCCGCTAGGCGGCCGCGCCGGCCAGCGCGTCGGCGCTCGCCGCCAGCTTCCAGCTCGCGTTCACGCGCGTACCGCGGTGCGGCGCTGTCTCCAGCGTCAACAGGCCACCGGTCGCGTCGATCCGCTTGCGTATCGCATGCAGGCCCAGCCCGAGACCCTGCTCGGCCACGCGCGTCGGGTCGAACCCGACGCCGTCATCATCGACCGCCAGCCGCAGTTCCTCGCCCAGGCGGACAAGAGACAGGTGCACGCGGTTGGCGTGAGCATGCTGTGCCACGTTGCTCAGTGCCTCCTGCACGATCCGGAACACCTCGAGCTTCAGGTCATCCGGAATATCGCGCTCCTCGATCGAGATCCGGCATCTGACCGCCAGCGACGGACAGGCATCCTCGAATCCGCGGCAGTACCACTGAAGCGTCGGTCCCAGCCCCAGGTCGTCGAGCAGGCGCGGGCGCAAATCGGTCGAGATGCGCCGCAACTCGGCCAGCACGTCGCGCAGCCTGGAGGTGGCCCCGTTCATCACCTCCACGGCTTCGTCGGCGGCGCCCCGTGCCAGGCGGCTCTGCGCATCCTCGATCATGTATTTGACCATTACCACCAGCGGCGCCACGTCGTCGTGCAACTCGCCGGCCACACGCATCCGCTCGGCCTCCTGCGTGCGCAACAGCCCGTACGCCAAGCGGCGCAACTCGACGTCGTTCACGCCCGCGTCCGTACGGGAGCGCCGCCGCAGCCGGCGCTCGGACCAGGCGATCACCGCTCCGGCCTCGCCGTTGGGCAGCGGCTGAGACTGCGCGGTCATTTCGACCAGCGTCTGCCGGCCGCTGCGGCCGCGCAGCAGCAACTCGAAGCTGTCGGTCGAGCCGAACCGCACGCGCGCCGCAGCCACCTCTGCGGCCGTGCGCCAGCCCTCGGCCGCCAGGTCGGCCAGCTGACGGCCGACCAGCGCCCGCGGCTCGAAGCCCAGCATGCCGGCCGCGCTGGTGGTGGCCTCGCGAATCCGGTCCTGGTGGTCCAGCCAGTGGCGTCGTGCTTCGATTGTCGGTTCAGCGCCGTCCTGTGACAAGTGGGCAACTGTCCGACCCGGCGCACGGGATCACTCGTTCGTTCGGAGGATCCCGTACCATGATCGCCGCCGTTCATCGGCGGCGCAAGGCCGGTTGTCGCCACTTCGGGGAAGCTCCAAAACCCGCCCTATACGGGTGGGAGTGACGGTAGAAGATCTACCCCGTATTCCGTATCCGAGGTGCGATTCGTTGCCGCGCTCTGCGCCGATGAGCGATGGTCGGGCTTCGACGGCATCGTAAGCTGTGCAAGTGGTCACTGCGCGTCGGGGTTGCGAAGCGCAGCCGACCCTTTGGCCGCCTCGCTCGCACCGATGATCATGTGGATTCAGGGCGGAGAAAATGTTGCGGCGTCTTGCGATCGTTGTTGTTGTTCTCCTGACGGCGGGATCAGTCCCCCCGGCCGAGTGCCACGACTTTCAGGCGGGCATGCTGGCCGTCGACCTGGCCCACACGGCGCCCTCGGTGGTCGGGCAGCACGAAGACCTGGCCTTCATGACAATCACCAACTATGGCGAGGACGATGTGCTCGTGGGTCTGACTTGCGCGGTCGCGGACTCGGTCGAACTGCGTGCAGCGGTCCCGGCCGAGGTCGGTACCAAAACGCGCTCGCTGAGCTCGATCCCGATCCCGGCCAACAGCACGCTCGAGTTCAAGCCGCAGGGCTATCACGTGGCTTTTGTCGGACTGAACTACAGTTTCGCGCTCGGCGAGCGTATCGCGACGACGCTGAAATTCGCCAGCGGCGTCCAGCTGCCTGTTGAATTCCAGGTCGTGGCGCCCGGAAAGGTCGCGGGGAAATGAGTACCTGCGGCTTGTTAAAGAACGCCGCAAGCAGGTCCTGGCTTCGACCGGGGGAGCTCCCCAGCGGCTAGATGGGGGTGGGTCTGCTCAGCTTTGCCAGAACTCTTGGCACGTAGTCGCGCGTTTCCTTGATCGGCGGAATCTTGTAGCCGGCGCGCACCACTTGGTTTTCTCCGGCGTTGTAGCCGGCCAGCGCCAGCTTCAGATCCCCGTCGAAATAATCGAGCAGCCATTTCAGGTAGAGCGCACCGCCCCGCACGTTTTGCAGCGGGTCGAACGCGTTTCGAACGCCGAAGCGCTGCGCGGTCTGGGGCGTCAACTGCATCAGCCCCTGCGCGCCTTTGCGCGACACGGCCCTCGCGTCGTAGCCGGACTCGACCGCAATCCCCGCGTGCAGCAGCTGCGGCGATACTGACGTCTCCTGCGCAACCCGTTGGATCATCGGCTTGAACTGCGCCGCGCGCAGTGCATCGGGCCCCGCAACAGCGGGCAGCGCAGCGATCGGCGGCGCGGCAGCTACGGCGGCCAAGGGCGGAACCGGAGCGACCGGCGCAGCAATGACCAGCTGCGGCGTCTCGCTGGTCTGGAAGTTCGACAGCATCACGGCCCCGCTGCCGCTGGTGCCGGAATAAATCTGTGCGCCGGCGGGCATGGCGACGCCGGCGGCGGCGCCGGTCACCAGTACCATCAACAGTCGATCGCGAAGCTTCAAATTGACCCCAACAAACGGCCTGACTCGAAGGCCGGTCATCCGTATTGGATGCCTAACCACGCGTTTCGGGTAGTAGGGGGCCTCCCCGTTTCGGGCGGCGTCAAACCCGGTCGATGTTACCGCCCAATTATGGAGCGATCCAACGGGTCTGGGCAACCACGGCCGGGCGCGGGGAATCGGTCAGACGGACCATGTATCCGCCTTTCGAGGCGAAGCGCTGTCCGGGCGCCAGGCCCAGTTTCGTGTAGTAGCCGTTGATCAGACGAAAGCTGACCGAGTTCTCGACTTGCTCGAGCACGTAATCCCGCACGAACTCGCCGTACGCGTGGCCAATGGCTTCGCTCATTATCTGGCATGCGATGTAGGCGTCGACTTGCGCGCGCTCATCGACCACCGGAATTTTCTGGATGCGAAACCACCCGAGCGGGTAGTTCAGCAGCACCGCGCGCTTTTCCGGCAACTCGAATGGGTATGCCATCAGCGCGACGCTGCGCCAGGCCGACGGCAGCGGCGCACGCTCCAGCCCGCCCATCAATCCCGACACCATGACCTGCGTGACGCCGGTGGGCGGGGCATCCGGCAGCGCGCGCAGGTCTTCGGGGCGCAGCCACAGCACCACCACGTCACCTGGCCGGATCACGGCCAAAGCGGCCTTGACGTCCGCCTCCTTGCCCTGCTCGGCGACCGGGGATTCGGCCCAGCTGCGCACTCCCGGCTTTGCCGCTGCGGACTGCGCGAGCGCCTGCGCGGCCTGCTCGCCGATGTCGCCCTGCCGGTAGATCTGAACCACGCGGCCGGCGGACGCGGCGGGATCGCTGAACTTGTGTGCGATCAGGTCGGCCTCGAGCAAGACGCCCCGGTTGTAGTAGACCGAGTAGAAATCCTTCTCGTCCACGACCGGCAGTTCAACGTCTGGAAACAGGCACGGCAACTGCTCTCGCTCACAAAAGCGATGCACCGGCCCCCATTCGCGCCCGCCGCCGCCGGATATCGCCGCGAAAACCGGCTCCTGGCGAAGATGCTGCTGCAACTGCTGATCCCAGGTCTCGGGGCCGCCTTGGAGGTCCCACACGTGCAGCCGCCACTTGCGCGTAACCCGATAGTGGATCCGCCGCTTGGCCACCAGCGGGGGATCATGCAGCCGCTCGAAGTCGTTCTTGTTCGAAAAGAAATGACTCAGTACATCGATCGTCCCCTGGCGGGCGGCCGGATCCGTCTCCGGGGTGAAGATGGTCGCGAACTCCAGAAACTCGTCGCCAACGCCCGCCACGCGCCCACTGGAGAGCGATTTCAGGTAGGAGATCAGCGCCGCCATGTCCGCATCGCCGAGCGCGAAGCGGGGCATCAGAAAGCTCAGGGGGCGGCCGTCGGCGTCGATCCCTTGTCGGATCGCGCGGGCCAGTGTCTCGTCCGTGTATCGCTCGTGTCGCAGACTGGGCTGGCTGCCTGCCGGCATGGCGTCCTCGGGCACCGGGCGCTCGCCGGGATGAAACAGGTACTTGGCGGTGATCGGCGGAATCGTGATCCGCCCCTCGTTCGTGCCCAGGCCGCTTCGGCGATGGCAGTTCACGCAGGCCGCGGCCGCGCCTTCCATCTTCAGGCCGTGCTCGCGCACCCCCTTCAACGGCCTGCCCGACTGCAGCATGCCCTCGCGGTAAATCGCGTAACCGCCCGGGCTGTCTGGCGGCGGCGCGCCCGTCTGCGCCTGCGGCCGAGCCTCGGCACCCACCGAGACGATCAGCGCGAGAAGCAGGAACGACAGCCGCATATGAAAATCTTACCCGCGCTTGCCCGGACTCGCGGACGAAGCGTGCGAGGTCAAGACCCTGCCGCTCGAGACCGGGTCGCAGCCGGAGGAAGGCCGGGTAGCGCTGCGGTCCTGATTCAACAGAACCCGGTCGAGCACCAGCCGTTCGAGGCCGCTGCCGGATCCGGTACCCGTCTCGATCGCCATCGGGATTTTCAGGCCTTCGACGGTCTTGTAGACCTCCACGCCCCCCCGTGCGGCCGCGTTTTCTTCGACGATCCGATCCACGGTCGACCCCGGAGCAACGCCGGTTTCGGCAGCCATCGTGGCGGTCCACACCCCCGAGGCGAGCACTAGGGCTGCGATTCGACGCATCGTTATCAAACGAAAGCGCGGCGGCGCGGAGCTGACCGGCTATCCGCCGCGCGTAGCGCTCGGGGCTATTTCGATTTCGTCTTCCCGGACGCGGCCGCACCCGGCGCGACCGCCGGCGGCTTCAGCGCGGCGGCAGGCCCAATGGCAACCGCGACCGGCGCCGGCTTGGCAAACAGAGCGTCAGAAAGTGCAAGATTCAGCGCGACGTTTTCGACCGTCATCTTGTGCGACTTGGATACCCCCTGCACCCTGGTCTCGGAAACGTAGGCAATCATCAAGCCCTCGACCGCGCGGTAGTCGCGCAGATAGGTCTCCACGGGGCGCATCCTGCCGTCAAACCGGCGCGGATGGTCCTCGATCTTGGCCTCGAGGAACGTGGTGCCATCGATCCAGATATGGCTCGAATGGCCTTGCTTGTTGGTCAGCTTCAGACGGTAGGTCGCCTTATCTTCAACCGTCTCGGTGCCTTCTAGCTCGATCTTGCTGCCCTTGGCCGCGTAGTCCACCAGCAAGCCGTCGATGCCCGGCGCGTCCGCGGTCTTGCTGACTTCCTCGGCGGAGAACGGCTCGGGATCGGGGCGGTTCAGAAACGGGCGCAGCTTCCAGCCATCCTTGCCGTCGAACACCTGCACCGCGGTTTGGCCCGCGAACTCGATCGCGAGG
>WNFI01413320.1_pt1 | contig 10866 bp, 10 predicted proteins | sample 5400471 | NCBI WGS metagenome assembly WNFI01 (sample SAMN13153348, study PRJNA577476) | soil metagenome | isolation source: 100 cm saprolite on Douglas fir-dominated hillslope | place: USA:California | collected 2013-09-17 | reverse complement strand
GCGGCGCGCACGCGGATCCACGCAGGCTTGGCGAGGCGCTCTGCCGGAACGAGCGCGATCGGAATGCGCGTCTTCGCGAGGCCCTTCTTCTTTTCGGTGGTCGCCGTCATCTGTCCTCGATGAGTCGGCCGATGCGGCGGGCGAGCTCGTCGCCCATTTCCGCCGCGTCGGCGAGGACTCCGTGCGCGCGGGTCTGCGTGACCGCGAGGCCGGGATAGCCGCAGGGGTCGATCGCCGAGAAGGGCGCGAGGTCCATGTTCACGTTGAGCGCGACGCCGTGATAGCAGCAGCCGCGCCGCACCCGAAGCCCGAGAGCCGCGATCTTCGCGCCGTCGACGTATACGCCAGGCGCGCCGTTCCTGCGCCCGGCTCCCACGCCGTGGGCCCCGAGCACTTCGATCACCGCCTGCTCGGTCAAGCTCACCATGCCGCGCACGGTGAGGTCGCGGCGCGCGAGATCGACGAGCGCGTACACGATCGCCTGCCCCGGCCCGTGGTAGGTGATCTGCCCGCCGCGGTCCACCCGCTCGACGGGCACTTCACCGCTCCGCGGGAAATGTTCGGCACGGCCGGCGATCCCGACCGTATAGACGGGCGGATGCTCGAGCACCCAGAGCTCGTCGGGCGTTTTCGTCCCGCGCGAATCGGTAAAGCGGCGCATCGCCTGATAGGTCGGGGCATACTCGGCAAGGCCGACATGCCTGACGACCGGTGCTTTGCCAACGGCCATTCTCGCTCGCGCGGGAATGAGTGCGGAAGCCGATCTCATTGCGTTTTGCATGGGGCGGATCACAACACCATCGTCACCATGGGATGATCGCACAGTTCCCGGTACAGCTCGTCGAGTTGCTCGCGCGAGACCGCGCGCACGTTGCAGGTGAGCGAAAGGTACTTCCCCTCGCGGCTGGGGCGCATTCCGAGCGTCGCCGGGTCGAAATCGGGGGCGTGGCGCTTCACCACCTCGATCACCGCCTGCGCAAACCCGGCCTGCGTCTTTCCCATGACCTTGATGGGGAAATCACAAGGGAAGGCGAGAACGGGTGAGTCGTTTTCAGGCATGGGCCGGGGCACGCATCACCTTGGCTTTGTACTCCTGGTAGAGCGCGTAGACGCGCTCGCAAACGGCCCCTCGCCTTCCCGCGTTTTTCCCGCTGCCGACCGGCTTTCCGTCGAGCGTCGTGATGGCGAGCACCTCCCTCGAGGACGAAGTCACCCAGATCTCATCGGCCGAGCGCAACTCGCTCTCGGCCACGGGGCGAACCTCGTGGGGCAGCGAGTGGGTGCGCAGGATCTCGATCACCACGTCGTAAGTGATTCCGGGCAATATCAGGTGAGACTTGGGCGGAGCGAGCACGGTTCCGTTCTTGACGATGAAGACATTGCTCGCCGAGGCTTCGGTGAGCTGGCCGTTGCGCACCAGGATCGCCTCGACGCAGCCCTGGTCCGCGGCGAGGGTGCGCAGCATGCAATTGCCCAGCAGCGAGGTCGACTTGATGTCGCAGCGCAGCCACCGGAAGTCGGGCAGCACGATCGCCTTGGCGCCGCTCGCGACGAGTTCCGCGGAGGGCGTCACGAGCTCGCTCGCCATAAGGAAAATCGTAGGCGCGATGCCCTTGGGGAAGGCGTGATCCCGCTTGGCGGCGCCGCGGGTGACCTGCAGATAGACGGTCTGATCCTCCCAAGGGTTTCCCGCGATGATTTTTGCGACGAGCTCGGCCCACTTCGGAAGCGGATGCGGATTGGCGAGGCGTATCGCGTCCAGGCTCGCCTGGAGCCGGGCAAGGTGCTCCTCGAGGCGGAACGGGCGCCGGGAATACACCGGGACCACCTCGTAGACTCCGTCCCCGAAGATGAAGCCGCGATCGAGGACTGAGATTTTTGCCTGCTCGATCGGCATGTACTCGCCGTTGAGATGAATCATTGCGCTTTCCTCACCTGAACCACAGCCGAACCGAATCCCAGGTTCGAGCGAAAAATCCCGCGACCGCGACGCTCTCCAGCGCGATCACCGGGTGCTCCGAAAGCGGTTTGCCGTCGTGCGACACACGCAGCGTCGCGACGCGCTGTCCTGCCCCCACGGGCGCGATAAGCGGCTGCTGGCTGACGAGCTCCGCCCGCAGCGCGTCGGCGGTGCCCTTGGGCACCGTTACGTACAGGTCCGTAGCGACGCCTGCCTTCAGCTCGGGCTCGCTGCCTTTCCACACCTGGAGCCTGCCGATCGCATCGCCCTTCTGGTAGAGACGCAGGGTGTCGTAGGACTGGAACCCGAAGTTGAGCAGCTTTTGACTCTCCCTGGCGCGCAGATTCTCCGAGGCCGCGCCTATGACCACCGACACGAGCCGTCGCCCGCTGCGCAGTGCCGAGGCGATGAGGGAGTAACCCGCGCTTTCCGTATGGCCGGTTTTCACACCGTCCACGTTCGGGTCGAGCCACAGGAGCTGGTTGCGGTTCCGTTGCGTGATGTCGTTGTAGCGGTATTCGCGTTCCGAATACAGCTTGTAGTACTCGGGATAGTCGCGGATCAGGGCGGAGGTGAGCAGCGCGAGATCGCTCGCCGTCGAATAGTGCCCGTGGTCGGGCAAGCCGCTCGAATTCGTGAAATTCGTGCCCGTCATGCCGAGGCGCCCGGCCTCGCGATTCATCCGTTCCACGAACGAGGGTTCCGAGCCGGCGACGGCTTCGGCAAGAGCGATGCAGGCATCGTTGCCCGACTGTACGATCATTCCGTGCAACAGCTCTTCGACCGTGACGGGCCTGCGCGGCTCGATGAACATGCGCGAGCCGGCCGTGCGCCATGCGCGCTCTGACACGCGGATCGTTTGACCGAGGGCGAGCGACCTGCCCTTGAGCGCCGCGAAGGCGAGGTATGCAGTCATGAGCTTGGTGAGCGAAGCGGGCTCGATGCGCTCCTTCGGATTGCGGCTTGCGATCGACTGTCCGCTGGTTGCGTCCAGGAGCAGCCACGCGCGCGCGTCCACCACGGGCGGCTGCGGCGCGGTGGCAAGGGCAGCGCCGGACAGCAGCAAAGGAAGAAAAGCGGCGAGACGGCGTAACATGAGATCGCGAGGTCGAATTATACCGGCCGCAGCGAGCGGTCAACGCGCCGCCGATTCGTGCGCTGCCGCCGATCCTCGGGGCAGGATGGACTCCACCTCGACGCGCGCGCTGCCGGCGTTCACAAAGCCGAGCTTGTACGCCGCCGCGTAGGACAGGTCGATGATGCGCTCGGCGTGGAACGGCCCGCGGTCGTTGACGCGCACGACGATGCTGCGGCCGTTCGAGAGATTGGTCACGCGCGCGTAGCTGGGAATCGGGAGGATCGTATGCGCCGCGGTCATCGCGTACATGTCGTAGCGCTCGCCGCTGGACGTGGGCCTTCCGTGAAATTTGCGCCCGTACCAGGTTGCGATTCCGCGCTGACGGTACGGCGTCAGCGACTGGAAGGGGACGTATTTCCTGCCCAGTGCGGTGTACGGACTGTTGGCGCCGGGGTTGAGCGGCTCGGACGTCGGTCTTGCGTCGGCGATTCTGTCGAGGTTACCCGGGGGTGCGCCCGGGCCACCGTCTTGAGCGTCCCCGATGTGCCTCGGCTCGAGAGAGCATCCGGCGAGGGCCGTGACGACGAACGCCGCGCGCAGGAACGCGGGTGCAGGTCTTTTCACGACTGCACGAGAGCGCGGTGATACTGGATGCTCATGAGCATTCCGATGCCCAGAAACAGCGTCACGAGCGAGGTGCCGCCGTAGCTGACGAGCGGCAGCGGCACTCCGACCACGGGCAAGAGGCCGCTCACCATGCCCATGTTGACCACCGCGTAGGTGAAGAAGGTGAGGGTGATCGAGCCCGCGAGCAGCCGAGTGAAGAAAGTCGGCGCGTTGGCCGCGATCATCAGCCCCCGCATGATGAGCGCGAGGTAGAGCACGAGCAGGAGGCTCGCGCCGATCAGCCCGAATTCCTCGGAATACACCGCGAAAATGAAATCGGTGGCGCGCTCCGGAATGAACTCGAGATGCGTCTGGGTGCCCCCCAGCCAGCCCTTGCCAGTGATGCCCCCGGAGCCCACCGCAATGGTGGACTGTATGATGTGGTAGCCCGCGCCGAGCGGATCCGACGACGGATCGACCAGCGTGAGAAAACGCCTGCGCTGATAGTCGTGCAGCACGCTCCACAGCACCGGCAGGCTCGCAAGGACTACGGCGGAGCCGCCCGCGATCAATTTCCACGACAGGCCCGCGAGAAAGATGACGTAGAAGCCTGCCGCTGCGACCAGCAGCGCCGTGCCCAGATCCGGCTGGCGCGCGATCATTGCAGTCGGCACCGCGAGCAGGACGAAGGCGACCACGTATTCGCGAAGCCGCAGCGCCGCTTCATGCCGGTGAAAATACCGGGCGAGCATGAGCGGCATCGCGACCTTCATGAGCTCCGAAGGCTGGACGCTGGCGAATCCCAGGGGAAGCCATCGGCGCGCGCCGTTCCTCACGTCGCCGAACAACGCGACGCCGGCGAGCATCAGCAGAACCAGCACGAAGGCCGGAAGAGCGTAGCGCATGAACACCTGCGGCGGAACCTGGGCGGCGACCCACATCAGCGCGAGCGCGAGGAGCACGTTGAGAGCTTGCGCGCCGACGCGTCCTGGCGCCTGGTAGGCGGCGCTGTAGAGCGTGGCGAGGCCGATCACGAGGACACAGCACACGAGGGCGAACAGCGGGCCGTCGATTTTTTCCGTCAGGCGCTCGACGAGGCGTCTAATCATTGGCTTCGTCCCCCTCCGGCGCGGGCGCGGGTTCTGCCGGCTCGTCGGCAGGCTCGCCGAGGACAGGCGCGGGTTCCGCCGGCTTGTCCCTGAGCTTGGCGGGCGCGTGCACCGTTTCCACCGGCTTGTCGACGCGCTTGCCGAGCAGGTAGTAGTCGAGCACCTTGCGCGCGACAGGCGCCGCCGCGCGCGCTCCGAAGCCGGCGTTCTCCACCAGCACGGCGAGCGCGATCCGCGGATTCTCCGCGGGAGCGAATGCGATGAAAAGCGCGTGGTCGCGCAAATGCTCGACGACCGTGGCTTCGGAGTATTTTTCGTTCTTGCTGAGCGCGACGACCTGCGCGGTGCCCGTCTTGCCGGCACTCACGTAGCCTGCGCCGGCGAAGGCCCCCCGTCCCGTGCCTTCCTTGTTGACCCCGACCATGGCGCGCTTCACCACTTCCAGATTCCGCGCCTTGAGCGGAATGGTCTTGGGGGCCTCGGCCTCCACATGAGTGCGTTCGCCCGTCACCGGGTTCTCGATGTAATCGACGAGATGCGGGCGGAACATCACGCCGTCGTTGGCGAGCGTCGCAACGGCCTGCGCGAGCTGCAGCGGGGTGTAGGAGTTATAGCCCTGCCCGATGCCCACGCTGATGGTCTCGCCCGGAAACCAGCGCTGCTGCGCCGGATTCTTGAAGCGCTTCACCTTCCATTCGGGAGAAGGCAGCACGCCCACGAACTCGCCCTCGATATCGATTCCGGTGCGGCTTCCAAAGCCGAACTGACCGATGAAGCGCGCGATATTGTCGATGCCGAGGTCGTTGGCGAGCATGTAGTAGTAGGTATCGCAGGACACGACGATCGACTTGTACATGTCCACCACGCCGTGGCCGCCCGCGGTGGCGTCGCGGAACCGATTGTTGCCGAATACGAAATAGCCCGGATCGAAGATCGTCTGCGAAGGGGTCCTTGTGCCGAGCTCGAGCGCGGCAAGCGCCATGTAGGGCTTGAAGGTCGACCCCGGCGGGTAGAGTCCGGTGAGCGCGCGGTTGTTGAGCGGCGTGTCCGGGGAGTTGTTGAGCGCGTCCCAGTTTGCCGGGTCGATGCCGTCGATGAAGAGGTTCGGGTCGTAGCCGGGCCTGGATACGAAGGCGAGTATGCCGCCGGTGGAAGGCTCGATCGCGACGAGCGCCCCGCGGTTTTCGCCGAAGGCGCGCTCAGCGGCTTCCTGCAGGCGAATGTCGAGGGTGAGCGCCAGGTTGTTTCCCGGCACGGGCGCCGTGCGCGGCGCGAGCTTCTGCACGTTCTGGCCGCGCATGATGCGTCCCCCGGCGTCGGTTTCGACTTGCTCGAAGCCGGTCGTGCCGTGAAGCGCGCGCTCGTAGCTTTGCTCCAGGCCGCTTTTCCCGATGTGGTCGGTGCCTTTGTAATTGCCCGACTGATCGGTCTCCTCTATGCGTTCGAGGTCGCGGTCGTCGATGCGGCTGATGTAGCCCACGACGTGCGAGGCGACCTCTCCGAGGGGATACTGCCGGAACAGCCTCCCCTTGATGTCCACGCCGGGAAAACGGTAGCGGTTGACCGCGAGCCTGGCGACTTCCTCGTCCGTGAGGCGATTGCGGATCGGCAAGGTGTCGCGTCCTTTGCTTTCATCTCTCAGGCGCTGGAAGCGCCGGCGGTCCTTGGGCTGGATATCGACGATGGTCGCGAGCTCGTTGATCGTGGCTTCGAGATCCGCGATCTTGCTGAACGTGAGCTCCAGCGTATAGGCGGAGTAGTTGCGTGCGAGCACCACGCCGTTGCGGTCGAAGATGAGCCCCCGGTCGGGCGGTTTCGGCACGATCGAAATGCGGTTGTCCTCAGCCTTGGTATCGTAGTACTGGTGCTGGATGACCTGCAGGTAGAAGAAGCGCCCGAAAAGAACCGTGAACGCGGCGAGCACGACGACTCCGGCGATTCCCAGACGCAACTGGAAGTAGTGCAGCTCCCGCTTGGTGTTTCGGATCTCGGCGAGGCGCATGAGTCTTCAGATCGGGCGGTTCTCGTCCACGCTCTCGGGCCTGCGTTGCGGCAGGAGGAGCAGAAAGCTCGCGATGGGCCACAGCGCCGCGGCTATGAAGGTTCCCGCGAAATAGGCCAATCCAGGGAACGCCCCGCCCGCGACAATCCGCACGGCGAGCATCAGCATCTGGCTCGCGAGCAGCAACACCAGAACGTGCGCGGCCTGCCGCCACGGCGAGAACCACAGAATTCGCCGGTGCAGGCTGACCGCGGCGAAGGCGAGAAAAGCATAAGCGAAGGCGTGCTGGCCGAGGAGCGCGCCGTCGCCCGCGTCCATCACGAGGCCCACGAACCACGCGATGCCGATCCCAATCCTGCGAGGCTGGTGCACGCACCAGAAGGTGAGCACGAGCGCAACCATGTCGGGCAGCCCCGTAAGGTCGCGCCACGGCAGCAGGTTGAACAGCAACGCAAGCACGAGGGTGAGCACCATATAGCCCACCTTCACGGGCAACAGGATGCGCTGGGGCTGGTCGTACAAAGACACTAGCTTCCTCTCGCGCTCATTCGCGTTTCTTGACGCGCTTCTGTTTGGGGAGCTTGCCCGCCACGGACTCCGCTTCGACGGGGGCGGCCGGGAGGTTCATTTCCTGGGACAGCACGAGCACTTGCCGGTTCTGGTCCGTGCCCGCTGTGGGCACGCATGTGATCTTGGCGAAAGAGTAGGCGGCGTCCTGCTCGATGCGCGACACCTTGGCCACCGGAAGGCCGGGCGGATAAATGCCGTCGATGCCCGAAGTCACGAGGACGTCATCGGCCAGCACGTCCGCATTCGTCGCCATGTAGGTCAGCTCGAGCGTGCCTCTGTCCCCGCCGCCGTAGAGGATGGCACGCAGGCCGTTCCTCACGACCTGCACCGGTGTTCTCTGCTCCTTGTCGGTGATCAGGGTCACTTCGGAGAGCAGCGGATACACGCGCGTCACCTGTCCGACGACGCCGATGTCGTCGATGACCGCCTGTCCCGGCTGGATGCCCTGCTGGCGGCCCTTGTCGATGATCACCTTGCGCGAGAAAGGGTCGCGTCCTTGATAGAGGATCTCCGCGAGAGTGGACTCGCGCGGCAGGCGTTCGCGCGCCTGGAGCAAGCGCCTCAGCTGCGCGTTTTCGGAGCGCAGCGCCTCGAGCGTCAACAACTCGTTCGCCGCGAGCAGCTGCTTTGCCTTGAGTTGCTCGTTCTCCTGCTTGAGCGACACCTGTGTCGTGAAGAATCCGGCGGTGGCGCCGAACAGCTCCCCCGGAGCGAGCGCGACGCGCTGCAGCGGGTAGGCGAGCAAGGCGATGACCTGGCGCAGGGACTCGGCGTATCGGAAACGCGCGTCGAGCACCATCAGGAGGACCGCGAGACACACGAAAAACGCCAGGCGGACGAGCGGCGCGGGACCGCGGCTGAAAAACGGCGGCGGCTGGTAATCCATCTATTCGCTTGCGAAGATGCTCCCCAGCTTGTCCATCCTTTCCAGCGCCTTGCCCGAGCCGCGCACGACGCAGGTGAGCGGATCATCGGCGACGATCACGGGCAGCCCCGTTTCCTCCATGAGGAGGCGATCGAGGTCGCGCAGGAGTGCCCCTCCGCCGGTAAGCACCATGCCTTTTTCAGCGATGTCGGCCCCCAGCTCGGGCGGGGTCTGCTCCAGCGCCGACTTCACCGCACCCACGATCTGGTTGAGAGGTTCGGTGAGCGCTTCCAGGATCTCGTTCGAGGAAATGGTGAAGCTTCTCGGGATGCCTTCCGCGAGGTTGCGGCCCTTCACTTCCATCTCGCGCACTTCGGATCCGGGGAAGGCCGATCCGATTTCCTTCTTGACCGTTTCCGCCGTGGTTTCGCCGATCAGCATGCCGTAGTTGCGGCGGATGTAGTTGATGATGGCTTCGTCGAACTTGTCCCCGCCGACGCGCACCGACCCCGAATAGACCATGCCGCCGAGCGAGATCACGCCGACCTCGGTCGTGCCTCCGCCGACATCGACTACCATCGAGCCGGTGGCTTCGCCCACCGGCAGGTCCGCGCCGATCGCGGCGGCCATCGGTTCCTCGATCAGGAACACCTGGCTAGCGCCGGCCTCGATGGCCGCCTCGCGGATCGCGCGCCGCTCGACCTGCGTCGAGCCGCAGGGCACGCAGATGATGATGCGCGGTGAAGGCGAGAACAGTCGCGACTGGTGAACTTTCTTGATGAACTGCTTCAACATCTGCTCGGTGACGGTGAAATCGGCGATCACGCCGTCCTTCATCGGACGGATCGCGACGATGTTGCCCGGCGTCTTGCCGAGCATCATTTTCGCTTCCTTGCCGACTGCCTGAATGGTTTTCTTGGAGTTGGGGCCGCCTTCCTGGCGGATCGCGACGACCGAAGGCTCGTCGAGCACGATACCTTTGCCCCGCACGTAAATCAGCGTATTGGCCGTGCCCAGGTCAATCGCCATGTCGTCTGAAAAATATCCACGCAAAAAGCCGAACATCCTGCTGATTTCCTTAGGAAAGAGGGTTCTCGGTTGCGCTATAATACAGGAAATAATTTTCCGTTTTAAGCGATTTTTCATGCCGCTGTCCTTAGACGAAGTCCGCCGCATCGCCCAGTTGGCCCGAATCGGCGTCAGCGACGCGGAAGCGCGGGCCGTCCAGGCCCAGCTGAACGACATCTTCGAGCTGATCGGGCGGATGCAGAAGGTCGACACCGAGGGTGTCGAGCCGATGTCGCATGCTCATGGATCGGCGCTGCGTCTGCGCGAGGACAAAATCACCGAGGGGGACCAAAGGGAACAGTTCCAGTCGGTGGCGCCGCAGGTCGAAGCGGGTCTGTATCTCGTTCCGAAAGTCATCGAGTAAAGCTTGGATGGGTGAAGGCGTGAAGGGTGGAGGATGACGGTGTTGAACGCCTCGCTCAAGGAACTTGCCACCGCGCTCGCGCAAAAAAAAATCTCGAGCGTCGAGCTGACACGGCTTTTTCTGAATCGAATCGAAAAACTGAATCCCGCGCTCAACGCGTTCATTACCGTGGACGCGCACAAGAGCCTCGCGCAGGCGCGCACGGCCGACGAGCGCATCGCGAGGGGCGGCGCGCAGCCGCTCGCCGGAATCCCGGTCGCGCACAAGGATATTTTCGTGACCAGGGGGTGGCTCACCAGAAACTTCGTTCTACGGTCCGGTGAGAAATCCCTGGGGCCAGGCGTACGTGCCCGGCGGCTCCTCGGGCGGCTCGGCCGCGGCGGTCGCCGCGCGCATGGCGCCGGCGGCCACGGGAACGGACACAGGCGGCTCGATCCGCCAGCCGGCGGCGCTGTCGGGGCTATCGGGCTTGAAGCCGACGTACGGGCTCGTGTCGCGCTACGGCATGATCGCCTTCGCCTCCAGCCTCGACCAGGGGGGCCCGATCGCGAAAAGCGCCGAAGACCTCGCGCTGCTTCTCAACGTCATGGCCGGGTTCGATGCGCGCGATTCGACCTCGGTCGAACGCGTCCGCGAAGACTATGCTCGGGATCTGGAGAAGCCGCTCGCGGGCCTGCGCATCGGCGTGCCGAAGGAGCATTTCGGCGAGGGGCTGGCCGCCGACGTGGGCAAGGCCGTGGAGGCGGCGCTCAAGGAGCTCGAGAAGCTCGGCGCGAAGCGCGTCACCATCGCTTTGCCGAACAGCGGCCTCTCGGTGCCGGCGTACTACGTCATCGCGCCCGCCGAGGCCTCGTCGAACCTGTCGCGCTTCGACGGCGTGCGCTACGGCCATCGCGCGAACGAGTACCGCGACCTCGCCGACATGTATTTCCGCACGCGCGCCGAAGGCTTCGGTGCCGAGGTCAGGCGCCGCATTCTCATCGGGACGTACGTGCTCTCGCACGGTTACTACGACGCGTATTACCTCAAGGCACAGAAGATCCGGCGGCTGATCGCAAACGATTTCGTCGAAGCTTTCAAACATTGTGACGTTGTAGTCGGACCGACCGCACCGACGGTGGCGTTCAAGATCGGCGCCAAGGCAGCCGACCCGGTGCAGATGTACCTGAACGACATCTATACGATCCCCGCCAACCTTGCCGGATTGCCCGGGATGTCGATCCCGTGCGGGTTTGGCAGAGACG
>WNFI01585188.1_pt1 | contig 10867 bp, 10 predicted proteins | sample 5400471 | NCBI WGS metagenome assembly WNFI01 (sample SAMN13153348, study PRJNA577476) | soil metagenome | isolation source: 100 cm saprolite on Douglas fir-dominated hillslope | place: USA:California | collected 2013-09-17 | reverse complement strand
CCCTCCATCAGCAGGTACATCTTGTCGCGCTTGAGGAAGCCCGCCTTCTCGTTCTCCTCGAAGAATTTGGTCCCGGCGGCGGCGCTCTCGGGTTTGCCGCCGGCGCGGAAGAACTCGAGGGCCATGGCGGCGTTGTAGACCTGCTTGGGCGCCGGCGCCGCGGGCGGCTGCGGCCTGGGCTGCGCAGGCTTGCTGAAATCCAGCTCGTCCATTTCCTCTCCTCCGGAGAGGGCGATAGTGCCAGAATTTGGCCTGTAACTTAACAGGAGAAGGCCATTTCCCAGCCCGTGCGGGTCGAGCACGATCTTCTGGGCGACCGCGCCGTGCCGGCGGACGCCTACTACGGCGTCCATACCCTGCGCGCCCTGGAGAATTTCGCCATCACCGGCACCCCGATCTCGATCTATCCGGACCTGGTGAACGCGCTCGCCTGCGTCAAGCAGGCCGCGGCGATCGCCAACAGCGAGCTCGGGCTGATCGACGAGAAACGCGCGGTCGCCATCCGCCGCGCCTGCGAGGAGATACGCGAGGGCAAGCTGCACGAGGAGTTCGTGGTCGACGTGATCCAGGGCGGCGCCGGCACCTCGACCAACATGAACGCGAACGAGGTGATCTGCAACCGGGGGCTCGAGATCCTGGGCCGTCCGAAGGGCGAGTACCAGCACCTGCACCCGCTCGACCACGTCAATCTTTCGCAGAGCACCAACGACGTCTATCCGACGGCCATCAAGCTGGCGCTCAACTTCGGGATTCGCCGTCTGCTGGTCGAAATGGCTTCACTGAAAGATGCTTTTTCCGAAAAAGCCAAAGAATTCGACGCCGTTCTGAAAGTAGGCCGCACGCAGCTGCAGGACGCGGTGCCGATGACTCTGGGCCAGGAGTTCTCGACCTATGCCGTTATGCTCGGCGAGGACGAGCAAAGGCTCGCCGAAGCCTCCGATCTCATCCGCGAGATCAACCTCGGCGCCACCGCCATCGGCACCGGCATCAACGCCCATCCCGACTACGCGCCGCTCGTCACCCGGCGCCTTTCCGAGATCTCGGGCGTCTCGTTCATCGTTTCGCCGAACCTGATCGAGGCGACCCAGGACGCGGGCTCGTTCGTGCAGCTCTCGGGCGTGCTGAAGAGGATCGCGGTGAAGCTCTCCAAGACCTGCAACGACCTGCGGCTGCTCTCCTCGGGCCCGCGCGCCGGCATCGGCGAGATCAACCTTCCCGCAGTGCAGGCGGGGTCCTCGATCATGCCGGGCAAGGTGAACCCGGTGATCCCCGAGGTCGTGAACCAGATCGCCTTCGAAGTCATCGGCAACGACATCACGGTGACCATGGCGGCTGAGGCCGGGCAGCTGCAGCTCAACGCTTTCGAGCCCATCATCGCTCACAGCCTTTTCAAGAGCCTGCAGCACCTCGCCGCCGGCTGCATCACGCTGAACGAGCGCTGCGTGAAGGGCGTCGCCGCCAACGCGGAGCGCGCGCGCCGCCTGCTCGACGAATCCACCGCCCTGGTCACCGCCCTCACGCCGGTCCTCGGCTACGCGCGCTCCGCCGAAATCGCGCGCGACGCGCTTGCCACGGGCAAGCGGGTTTACGATCTCGTCCTGGAGAAGGGCTGGATGGGCCGCAAGCAGCTCGACGAGGTGCTCAAGCCCGAGAGCCTCACGCGGCCGAGCCGCGCGACCGTTACGCCGCCGAAGAGCGAGATTTGACCGGCACTGGGACATAGTTGCTTGTGCCGCTATCGATGCTTTGATTAGCTAGGACCGGAACTGCAAAGAGGAGAACGCGATGGATCCCCTGAGACTGTTCAGCGCCTGGTACAACCTCGTCATCAAGGCGTTTACCGAGCACACGATCGGCACCGCGGTGATCAGCATCGCGGCGATCGGCATCTTCGTCGTCCTGCAGAAGGAATACCGGCCCTACAGGCTGTTGACGAACGCCGGGTTCGTCCTGCTCGGCTGGGCAATTGCGATTACCGCCCTGCCGTTCGCGATGATCGGGGCGGGAAAGGGATTGACGGCGCTCGAGACGGCGCTGCCCTGGGCGGCGCAGATCTCCGCCTACCTCTTCGGGATCTACGAGCGCCACCCGATCCTGGTCCTCGTGATCGTGGGTCTCGGCAGCACGGCTTTCTTCCTGGAGCGGTCGTGGCCGACCCCGATAGCCTGGGCACCGGTGCGGGCGATCTGCACGGTGCTCGGAATCGTGCTTCTCGTGCACGTGTCGGGCCCGATCGCGGATCTGGTCATGGGTGTGCCGGCGGCGGCGCCGGCGGCGCCGAAGTTCATCGCTCCCGTGGTGCCGCCTAAGGACGCGGTCCCAGCAGCGATCAACGCGGGTGACTCGCGTTATCTGTCGGTGCCGCATTGCACCGACGAAGTGCCGGGCTATCCGGCTGCGGAAGCGGGCAAGCCCGAGGTCGCGCCGCCGAGCAAGGTCGGCGTGAAGAAGCTTGGCCCGGCGTGCGACGATACCCTCGGAAGCGAGGGCATCGCGCGGATTTTCACGACCCGCGAGTACGCGGCCGAGTACAACCGGCTGATGTACGAGCACAACAAGGCGGCCGAGCCGAAGCCGGTCGTCAGCGAAAGCAAGGGCGAAAACAAAGCCGAGAACAAGCAATAGCGGCAGATCGCAGCGCAGACGCCTTAGGGGAGGGCCTCTGAATATAATCGGTGAAAAATCCCGCGCGCCATGTCCGCCCCACCGATTCTGTGGTCACCCTCCGAGCAGGCGATCGAGTCCGCGCTGGCGACGCAATTCGCGCGCCAGATGGTGCGCAAGCACCGACTCGAGCTGAACAGCTACCCGGAGTTCTATCGGTGGACCGTCGACAACCCGGAGACCTTCTGGTCGGAGGTGTGGGACTTCTGCGGGGTGGTCGCGTCGCGCAAGGGGCAGACGGTGCTGGTGGACGGCGACAAGATGCCAGGCGCCCACTGGTTTCCCGACGCCCGGCTCAACTTCGCCGAGAACCTGATGCGCCGCGGCGACCGCGGCGACGCCTTCGTTCTCTGGGATGAGCGCGGCTTCCGCCGCCGCCTTTCCTATTCCGACCTGACGAGCGAGGTGTCGCGCGCGGTGCAGGCCCTGCAAGCGCTCGGCTTGCGTGCCGGCGACCGCGCCGCGGCCTTCATACCCAACATTCCCGAGACCGCCACGCTCGCCCTCGCCGCACTGTCGCAGGGTATCGTCTGGTCATCGTGCTCGCCCGATTTCGGCGTCGAAGGCGTGCTCGAGCGCTTCGGCCAGATCGAGCCCAAGGTGCTGTTCTGCGCCGACGGCTACCGCTACAACGGCGAGGAGCACGGCTCGCTCGAGCGGGTGCGCGAGATCGCGGAGCAACTGCCGACGGTGAGGAAGGTCGTGGTTGTGCCGCACCTCGACCCGAAGGTCGACGTATCCGACATCCCGAAGGCGGTGACGCTCGATGAATGGCTGCGGCGCTATACCGCGGGCGAGATCCCGTTCGCCCAGCTGCCGTTCGACCACCCGGTTTTCATCCTCTTCACGTCGGGCACCACCGGCAAGCCCAAATGCATCGTGCACGGTGCCGGCGGCTCGCTGCTGCAGGCGCTCAAGATGTACAAGCTGCATCTCGACCTGCGCCCCGGAGACCGCTATTTCTACTTCTGCACCACCAACTGGGTGGTGTGGAACCTGCTGTTCGCCTCGATCGCGGCGGAGTCGAGCGTGATGCTCTACGACGGCTCTCCGTTCGCGAAGAACGCGAGGATCCTGTTCGACTACGCCGAGAAGGAGCGCATCACGCACTTCGGCACTTCAGCGAAGTACCTCGACTCGATCGCGAAGCGGGGCCTGAAGCCCGCCGACACGCATGATCTCGCGGCGCTGCGCATGATCGTCTCCACCGGCTCGCCACTGGCGCCCGAAGGCTATGATTTTGTCTATTCTTCTATAAAGAAAGATGTTTGTTTGTCGTCCGTCTCCGGCGGCACCGACATCATGGGTGCGTTCGCCGACGCCAGCATCGTGCTGCCGGTCTACCGCGGCGAGATGCAGTGCCGCTCGTTCGGCATGGACGTCGACGTATTTGATGAAAAAGGGAATTCGCTGGTCGGCAAAAAGGGAGAACTGGTATGTAAAAAGCCGTTTCCCTCGATGCCGCTCGGCTTCTGGAACGACCGCGGCGGCGAGCGCTACCACGCCGCGTATTTCGACAAGTACCCGAACGTCTGGTGCCACGGCGACTGGAGCGAGCTCACCGAGCGCGGCACGCTGATCGTTTACGGCCGCTCGGACGCCACCCTCAATCCCGGCGGCGTGCGCATCGGCACCGCCGAGATCTACCGCGTGGTCGAGGGTATCGACGAGGTGGAAGAATCGGTTGCGATCGGCCAGCTTTGGCCGCCGGACAATCCCACGGACACGCGGGTCGTTCTATTCGTGAAGCTGAGGGAAAACTACAGCCTGGAGGCTCCGCTCGAGGAGCGCATCCGCTTCGAGATCCGGCGGCGCGCTTCGCCGCGCCACGTGCCGGCGAAGATCGTGCAGGTTGCCGACATCCCGCGCACCAAGAACGGCAAGGTGGTCGAGCTCGCGGTGAAGGCTGTGGTGCACGGCATGCCGGTCGCCAACACCGACGCCCTCGCCAACCCCGAAGCCCTGGAGCTGTTCAAGGACCTGCCCGAGCTGGCGAGCTAGCCGAGGATCTCGCCGATGCGGGTGCGCGTGTCGAGGTCCGTAATGAACTGCTGCAGATCGGGGCCGAGCGCGTCGCGCGCCGACACCATGCCTAGCGGCCGGCCGTTCTCCACCACAGGTACGTGCCGGAATTCGCCTTCGTACATGAGATGAAGCGCGTGGCCGAAAGGCCGGTCGGGCCCGATCGTGCGCGGGTTGTCGGTCATCACCTCGGCGACGCGAGTCGTAGCAGGGTCGCGCCCTTCGGCGACGACGCGAAACAGCGCATCGCGCTCGGTAAAGATTCCGGCTAGCCGGCCGCCGTCGACGACGAGGATGGCACCGATGCGGTGCAACTTCATCAATTGGGCAGCCGCGGTCACGGTGATGTCGGCGGCTGCGGTGACGGGCTTCTGATCCTCGATGATGCTGCGTATCGCTCGTTGAGGCATGTCGCACCTCCTCCGAGTGAAACTCTACTCTCGGAACGCCGTATTGCACTGCACATCTTGTATTGCGTCGCAAAAAGTCAGGAAGCGCTCATGAGGCGATGTACGCGCGCAATGCCTTCGCCTCTTGCGCGGTTTCGTCGAGCCGGATCTTGACCAGGTCGCCGATCGACACCATGCCCAGCAGCTTTCCCTCCTCGACCACCGGAATATGGCGGAAGCGCCCCTCGGTCATCAGCCCCAGCGCTTCATCGACCGACATCGATAGCTGCCCGATGACGATGCTGCAAGTCATCCGCGCCTCGACCGCCAGGCTGTCGAAGTCGCGGTCGCCACTGGCATACAGGTGCACCACGTCGCGCTCTGTGAAGATCCCGATCGGACAGCCGGCGGCGTCGGGCACCAGCACCGCGCCGACCTTCTCCGCGTGCATGATGCGGATCGCATCGGCGATGCTCGCTTTAGCCGGGACCGTCACCACGCGGCGGCCCTTGGCCGCCAACACGTCTTTGAGCTGCATCGGCCGCTCCTTTCAGAAGAAGCACAGTATAAGTTTTCAGAGGCCCGGGACGAAAGGGGGTCCAGGCAAGTGATTTCCGCTATTGCACGGCAGAATTCCACTAACTAACATCGCCTGCAGTGCGTCAGCTTTCCCTCCAGTCCCTCGGGCAGGCCGGGTTTCATCGCATCGCCTACACCGAGTGGGGCGAAGCCGCGAACCGGCATATCGTCGTGTGCGTGCACGGCCTCGCGCGCAACAGCCGGGACTTCGATTTCCTGGCGGAGGCGCTGGCGTCTCGCTGCCGGGTCGTGTGCATGGACGTCGTGGGCCGCGGCGAGAGCGACTGGCTCGACGTCAAGTCGGAATACACCTTCTCGACCTACCAGTCCGATGCCGCGGCGATGCTGGCGAGGGCCACAGCGCCGGTCACCACGAAATGGTTTGATTCTTTTACCAATAATTCAAAAACCCTGAAACTGGACTGGGTCGGCACCTCCATGGGGGGGCTCATAGGGATGTTCCTTGCCGCGAAGAAGAACTCCCCGATCCGGCGCCTGGTGCTGAACGACGTCGGCGCGCTCATTCCATGGACCTCGCTTTTTCGCATGAAGGGTTACATCACGCGCGGCAAGCGCTTCACCAGCCTGCCGCAGGTAGAGAAGTACGTCCGCGAGGTCTGCGCGCCGTTCGGGCCGCTCACCGACGCGCAATGGCGGCATCTCGCCCGGCACAGCGTGCGCCGGAACGAGGAAGGCGAATACCTGCTGCGCTACGACCCCGGCATCGGCGAGGGACTGCATGGCCATATCGACCCCGAGTTCCCGATCGGCCCCGGCCTGCTGCGCGGCATCGACCTGTGGAACATCTGGGGCAAGATCACCTGCCCGACTCTTGTACTGCACGGCGCCGACTCGGAAGTTCTTCTTCCACAAACAATAAAAGAAATGAAAGAGCGGATGCCGGGCCTCGAGGTAGCCGAGTTCGATGGCGTCGGCCATGCGCCCGCGCTCATGAGCGACGACCAGATTCGCGTCGTCCAAAAATTTCTGTTGCGATGATGCGTTTTTTTGCTTTTCTGATATTTTTAGTTTGTGCAAAGACATTTGCCGCGGATCCGCTGCCCGCGCTCGGCGCTGATCCAACCCATGTCACCGTCTCGGGAGTCTCGTCGGGCGGCTACATGGCGGTGCAGCTCCACGTCGCGCACTCGGCGGTGGTGAAGGGCGCGGGCGTCATCGCCGGCGGCCCTTACTATTGCGCGCAAGGCAGTCTATGGATCGCCTACAACAACTGCATGACGCCCGGAGGATGGGCGATGCTTCCGGCGACTTCGTTCCTCGCGTTGGAGACGCAATCCCTGGAACGGCAAGGGCGCGTCGATGCCACCTCGAATCTCGCCTCCGCCCGGGTGTGGCTTTTCACAGGCAGCAATGACCGGACCGTGCTTCCGCAGGCGGTGCGGGCGTTACGCGACTTCTACGCGGCTTACAAGGCCAATGCGGTCCTCGTCGACGGCAAACCCGCCGGGCACGGCATGATCACAGTAAATTCGGGCAACGCGTGCGGCGCCACCGCGCCGCCTTTCATCAACGACTGCGACTACGACGCCGCGGGCGAGCTGCTCAGGCATCTGCTCGGCTCGCTGAAGCCTCCGCCGGCCAAGGAGAGCGGGCGCGTGTTGGTTTTCGATCAGAAATCGTTTGCTGGAGGGGATGCCCGCGAGTTCAGCATGGGCGACTCGGGCTATGTTTACCTGCCCAAGGCATGCGAAATGGAATCTTGCAGGGTGCACGTCGCCTTGCATGGTTGCCGGCAGAACGCCGCCGAGATAGGCGAGCGGTTCGTGCGCGAGGCGGGCTACAACCGCTGGGCCGACAGCAACCGGCTGGTCGTCCTCTACCCGCAGACAGTCGCGCGCAACGGCTGGGCCGCGGGCAGCCCGGGCTTCGTCTGGAACCCGCGCGGCTGCTGGGACTGGTGGGGCTACACCGGGCCGCGCTACCACACCAAGGAAGGCCCGCAGATACGCGCCGTGAAGGCGATGCTCGACAGGCTCAGCGCCCCCAGGGGAGCACGCTAGCGTGCTTGGGCAATAGCCGCAGCAATTGCTTCGATCACCTGATGCTGCTCGCCGATGGGCTTTTCGAGAATCAGTTCTTGACCGGGATGATCGGCGCCCACTGCCGCGACCAGTTTCGGCAGATCTTCCTTCACGTGCCCGCCCTGGCCGAGGAATACCGGGACCACGCGGATCGAGACCGCGCCCTTCGCGGCGAGCGCCGCCACCGCTTCGTCGAGCGACGCGCCATGCTCGAGAAATGCCATGGCGACCACGACGGCGGGCAGCTGCTTCTTGAGGCTCAGAGCGATCTGCTCGAACGGCTGCGACCATTCCGGGTCGCGCGAGCCGTGCGCAAAGAGAACGATGCCTTCCTTCAATGCACCGTAGCGCGGCGGCGCTCGTAGATTCCCTGCAGCAGCCTGAGCGAGCCCAGGCTGATCGCGTGGTGGGTCAGCGAGTGTCCCAGGTCCTGCACGATGTCGAGCGTGACGGGGACGTGCAGCCCGGCGAGGACGCGCGCCGCCCGCTCGGCGTAGACGCGCGATACCACGGAGTCGAACTCGCCGTGCACGAGATGGATGCGCGAGGCGATATGCGTTCCGTTGCCCGGCAGCCGCGCGAAGCGCGAGGAGAAGGCGACGACCGCACCCGCCAGCCCGGGCGTCTTGACGACCTCGAGCGCCACCGTGCCGCCCTGCGAGAAGCCGATCAGCACCGTGCTGCTCGAGGGCACGCCAAAATGGGTCTGCTCGCGCCGCACCAGGTCTTCGACGTCGGGCAGCACCGCGGCGACGCGCTCGCGGTGATTATCGACGTTGAGCCCGCGGGTCGGGTACCAGTCCTGGGCCGCGCCGCCGCGCGCCTCGGGATCGAAGCCGCTCGGCACGACCAGCGCTGCGCTCGGGAAGCGCGCCTGGAACTTGAACGCTATCGGGATCATCGACTGGGCGGTGGCGCCGCAGCCGTGCAGGAAAACAAACAGCCGATTGGTCCGGTGCTCGTGACTGGGACCGAAGCGGAAAACCCGGCCGGACGACATGCCGCGAATTGTTACCCCGTAATGACGCTTCTGTAAACTGATTTGAATCCTTCCTCGGGTGCTCCATGCGAACCACGCGATTTCTAACGGCTTTCTGGGCTCTGGTAAGACCGTACTGGGTGTCCGAGCAGCGCGCCAAGGGCCTGATCCTGCTCGTCACGGTCGTAGGCCTGGTGCTGGCGATGGTGTGGATGGAAGTCCAGTTCAACAGCTGGAACAACGATTTCTACAATACCTTCCAGAACAAGGACCAGGAGGAATTCTTCAGGCAGCTCGGGAGGTTCGCTCTGCTCGCCGTGACGTGGATCATCATGGCGGTGTACCGGCTGTACTTCCAGCAGATGCTGCAGATCGAGTGGCGCACCTGGCTGACCGAGCGCTTTCTCGTCGACTGGATGAAAGACCAGGCGCATTACCGCATGCAACTGCTCGCGCGCGCCGGCGGAGCCGCCGTCGTGGGGGTGGACAACCCGGATCAGCGGATCGCCGACGATCTGCGCCTGTTCGTCGATTACACGCTGTCGTTGTCTCTCGGCCTGCTATCGGCGGTGGTGACCCTGGTCTCGTTCATCGTCATCCTGTGGACGCTGTCCGGCGTGCTGCAGATCTGGGGCGTCACGATCCCCGGCTACATGGTATGGGTGGCGCTCGTCTACGCGGTACTCGGCAGTTGGCTTACGCACCTCATCGGCAAGCCGCTCATCGGACTGGACTTCAATCAGCAGCGCTTCGAGGCGGATTTCCGCTTCTCGCTCGTTCGCCTGCGCGAGAACAGCGAGGGTGTGGCGCTGTACCGCGGCGAGAACGAGGAGCTGTCCGGATTCCGCCAGCGCTTCGCCGCGGTGATTGGCAACTGGTGGGCGCTGATGTTCAAGCGCAAGCAGCTCGGCTGGTTTACATCCTTCTATGGCCAGCTCGCGATCATCTTCCCCTACGTCGTCGTGTCGCCGCGGTTCTTCTCGGGCCAGATCCAGCTCGGGGGGATATTCCAGACTGCCTCGGCTTTCGGCCAGGTCCAGGGCGCTCTCTCCTGGTTCATCAACGCGTACACGGAGTTCGCGGTGTGGAAGGCCACGGTGGACCGGCTGATCGGCTTTGCCGCGGCCTTGTCCGAGGTGCATGAAGAAGCCAAGAAACCCGCCGGCGAGCGGGTCGAGGAAGCGGGCGACGCGCTTTCGATCGAGCATCTCCAGCTTTCGCTCCCTCAAGGCGCAACGCTTCTGTCCGATACCTCGATCACGCTGCAGCCGCACGAGCACGCGCTGGTGACCGGGCCATCGGGTGCAGGGAAATCGACGCTGTTCCGCGCGCTCGCCGGGATCTGGCCGTACTGGAAGGGCCGCATCAAGCTGCCGAAAGGCGCGCGGCTCCTGTTCCTGCCGCAGAAGCCGTACCTGCCCATCGGCTCCCTGAAGCACGCGGTGAGCTATCCCGGGGAGGCTTCCCGCTTTGCGGATAGCGAGATCCTCGAAAGCCTGAAGGCGGTCGGGCTCCCGCATTTCGTCGACGCGCTGAACAGAAGCGAGAATTGGGCGCAGGTGCTCTCGGGCGGCGAGCAGCAGCGCCTCGCTTTCGCGCGCGCGCTCCTCAACAAGCCCGACTGGCTGTTCCTCGACGAGGCGACGGCTTCACTGCCCGAGGAGGACCAGGAAGCGCTCTATCGGCTACTCGAGGAAAGGCTCCCCGGGACGACCCTGGTGTCGATCGGCCATCGCGCGAGCCTCGCGCAGTTTCATCGGAAGAGGTTGGCCATGCAGGGAAACACGCTGGCTGCCGCCTGATATCGCGCTCACGCTTTCGCGGGAGCGAGAACGAAGCACGTTGTGGTGGCGTGCGCGTAGAGCTTGCCCGCCGCGTCCTCGAGGCGGCCTTCCGCGGTCGCGACCCGGTTGCCGAGGTGGACGAGCTTGCCGATGGCGCGAAGCTTGCCGCTGGTCAGGGTGATCGGCCGGACGAGGTTGGTTTTCGCCTCCAGCGTGGTGTAGCCCGAGCCGGCGGCCATCTTTGTCTGCACGCAGCAGCCCATCGCCGAGTCGAGCAGCGTCATAGCGAGACCGCCGTGCACCACGCCAATCGGGTTGTAGTGCTGCTCGCCGGGCGTGCACTCGAACACCGCGTGGCCGGGCTCGACCTCGACCAGGCTGAAGCCGAGCAGCTGCGCGATCGGCGGC
>WNFI01322324.1_pt1 | contig 10867 bp, 9 predicted proteins | sample 5400471 | NCBI WGS metagenome assembly WNFI01 (sample SAMN13153348, study PRJNA577476) | soil metagenome | isolation source: 100 cm saprolite on Douglas fir-dominated hillslope | place: USA:California | collected 2013-09-17 | reverse complement strand
AGAAGAACAACTTCCTGCAGGTCGGCGGGGTGGTAACCAACCCACAGCCTGGCGGGGCGCCTTACTTCGCCTGGGGCTGGGACGGGATCAGTGGTCTCTAGTGGGTTGGGTCGGCTGGTCCGATAAGGGTCGCCGCCGAGCTTCCGGCGCACGGTTATGCAATTGTTGGTTCTTGGGGGGACTGGTTTCGTTAGCCGGACCCTGGTGGAGCTTGCCCTAGCCTCGGGTCATCGAGTAACGACATTCTCCCGTGGCATTAGCGGAATCCCGCCGCCGGGTGCGGACTGGATCCGAGGAGACCGCAGGAACCCCTCAGACCTAGGCGCGCTCAGTGAACATCGGTTCGACGCCGTGTTCGATTTTTGCCAGCAGTCTCCTACCCAAGTCGCACTGGCGGCCAGCCTACTGGCGGACCGGGTGAGTTCCTACGTTTTCTTCTCGAGCATGTCGGTATACGCCGACTTCAGGCAGCCTGGCATGTCAGAGTCGGCTCGCCTACGATCCCTTCCGTCCGGCGCTGACGAGGACGGGGCGGCAGACTATGGTGCGCTCAAGGCGCGTTGCGAACAACTGGTGCGGCAGTTGGTCGGTAGTCGAGCATTAGTCCTGAGGCCATGCTTGGTTGCAGGTATGAATGACCCGAGCGACCGCTTCGGCTACTGGCCGAGCCGGATCGCCAGTGGCGGGGAGGTACTGGCTCCCGGCCGGCCCGAGCGACAGGTCCAGTTCATCGACGTTATTGATTTGGCCTCGTGGACCTTGCATGCGGTGGAATCCGGGCTAACAGGGGAATACAACCTGCGCGGGCCGGAACCACGGTCGAGCATGGCCCGCCTTTTGGCGACCTGTGCCGAGGTGACGTCCGGCGAACCGCGTCTGACGTGGGTGGATGACGCCTTTCTCGTCGCAAGCGGCCTCACCCCATATGTAGACCTTCCGCTGTGGATTCCGGAGGACCCCGAAACAGTTGGGTTTACCCAGGTCAGCGCCGCCAAGGCCATCGCGGCAAGACTGCGGTGCCGACCAATTGAGGACACGGTTAGGGATGCGCTTGCCTGGGAGCTACTGCAGCCGACCGATCGAGAGCGCAAGGCTGGGCTCACACGACAACGCGAGGCGACCCTACTAGCTGCTTGGCACTCACGCTGATTCGTCAGGTCGAGACAGCGCACGGAACGCGGTCTGGGGGTTGATCCGGGCAGCCGCCCGCCAGGCTTGCGATGGCGACATGTGCCCCGTTTGATATTACGAACGCTTGTTCGCTATAATTGGTCTGATGGATGGGGAGGGGGAAGTTACGCCCATGAGCGCGCTGATTGACGCGACCCTCTCCTTCTGCGCTCGCCCGAAGTCGCCGGCAGCGCAAGACCGGCTCGGCGACGACCTCATTCAGATGCGCCAAGTCATAGACATCCTCGAAGTCGAGTTCGCAGAAGTCTCCGGGGCGTTTGCGGCCACCGATGAGTACGAAATCCAAGGCTCCGTCTCTCCCATCGAGTGGATCCGCCACAACTGCAAGACATCGGGCCGGACGGCCGCCGACCGGGTGTGCGTCGGGGAACAGCTGGACCGGCTGCCGCGGAGCGTCGATGCGGTCGAGGACGGTCGGATCGGATTTGCCCACCTTGTCGTCATGAGCCGAACGGCGCGTGCCCTCGGCAACTCAACGACCAGCGTGGCGTTTGATGAGTCGGTTCTGCTTCAGGCCGCGGAAGAACTGAGCGTCGGCAGGTTCGGGCACTTCTGTCACCACGCCCGTCATGCCGTGGATCCCCAAGGCATCGTGCGGGACGAGGTCGCTGCGGTCGAGTGGCGCGAGCTGCATCTCCAGGCTTGCGAAGACGGCCTTGTGTCGGTTAGCGGCACTCTCGACGGCGCCGGCGGCGCCGCGTTGCGCACGGCTCTCGAGCCATTGGCGAGGCGCTGCGGCGTCGACGACCAGCGTCGCCACCCGCCCCGGATGGCTGACGCCCTGGTGGAGCTGGCGACCAACGCCCTCGACACCGGCGCGGTACCGCAGCGGGCCAGCCAGCGGGCGCATCTGCAGGTGACGTGCACCGTCGAAACGCTGCTCGGCCTGGCTGGAGCTCCGGCTGCCGAGATGGAGTTCGCCCTTCCGGTCTCCGCCACGGCCCTGAAGCGAATCAGCTGCGACTCCAACGTGACCCGCATCCTGTTGGCCGAGGATTCGGCGGTCATCGACGTCGGACGCTCGCACCGAGTGGTCGCAGGGTCGACGCGCCGTGCCCTCAACGCCAGGGACAAATGCTGCAGATGGCCGGGCTGCGACCGACCCGCCTCGATGACGGCGGCCCACCATATCAAGCATTGGGCCCAGGGAGGCCGGACAGACCTCTCCAACCTGCTGCTGTTATGCCATCGGCACCATTGGATGGTCCATGAGGGTGGCTGGCAGCTGGTGCGGTCCGAAGGCGATGCGCTGCTTACGATCCCGCCGCGAATGGACCTCAATCACCGGGCCCGCGGCCCCGATCGTGCGCGGGCGGCGTAACGCCGCCCGGCTACTCGACAAGTCTCCGGTGAGCTCCCTATAGGTTCCCCAGCCAGCTGACAAGCTCGGCCTCAAACAGTCCGGCGTTCTTGTGCAGCATGATGCTGTGGCCTGCGCTCGGCAGCGTGAAAGTGGTCACCTTCGGGCTGGACAGGTAGAGCGGGGCCTGGAACGGCTGGCAGGTCGAGGGGAAGATCGCGTCGTTGGCGCCGAAGGCCACCAGCACCGGCGCGTCCACCAGTGGGTCGACGTTGCGGGCCGGCTGGGGAGAGATGCTCTGCATCTCTGAAGTCGGAGTGAGGTAGGCCATGCTGCTGTCTTTGGAGACGACGCTGGGCTCTGCGTCTGCCGTGTTGTACATCAGCCTGGTCCGCTCCGCGACGGTGCCCCCGAAGTAGCCGTAGTCACCGACAGCCCCGACGGTGTCGTTGATCGCGATGTCGGTGATCGCCTCCGGCGACGCCAGCACGTCGCACATGTCGACATCCACCAGGCCCTCGACATCGCGATAGCGGCCGGCTTCGAAGTTCGCGATCTCCCCTCCGGCGGAGTGCCCGGCGATCACCACCTTGGGATATCCGACATGGAGGGCCGCCACGAGTTGGTGGGCCATATTGGCATACGCGGGGATGGTCAGCTGGCGGCTGTCGGGGAAGGGCGGGTGGTCGCTGGTTCCGTAGCCCAGCTCGTCGACGGCCACCGCGTCATAGCCGTGGACCGCGAGGTAGCGCGCGAGCTGGTACGTGTACGGGTTGCCGGGCTCGCTGAGGTGGGTGGGGAAATCCCAGGCCCAGTACCCGTATGACAGACCGTGAAGCAGCAGAACCACCGTCGAGGAGCGCTCCGTGCTGCCGTAGTGGAACCCCCGGACGGTGTACGTGGCCCCCGGCAACGCCGCATCCTGGGACAGGACCACCTTGTATGTGACCGGCGTCACCTCCACCGCGGCCGCGGTGCCCGGCGTCGCGTCCGGACCGATGATGAACAGGGCGCTCGCGGCTACCGCTGACGCAAGTATCCCCTTCCGAATCGACCCTGTGGCATGGAGCATGCGCTCTCCCCCCCTGTCCGCCGTTTCCTGCGGCGAGCTAACTATAGGCCGATCCCGGGAGGGCGTCTGTGGAAGGCGCGCAGCGCTAGGAAGCCAAGAACCAGGAGCCCGAGCAATCCCGCCATCGCGGCCACCACGGCGCTCAGTTGCGCCGCCATCGCAGCGCTGAGTTGCGCCGCCATCGCAGCGCTCAGTTGCGCCGCCACCACGGCGCTCAGTTGCGCCGCCACCGCGGCGTTGGGCTGCTCCGCCGCCGTGTTGGGTAGGGCGGCTGCGCCGCCGGCGAACGAGGTGCCCATGGTGCCGGCTGCACTGACATCGGCCCTTCGGTTGCCACACCCCGCGGGTGGGTTCGAGCCGCCCAGGGTGATGCGATAGTCGCCACCCCGCGGGAAGGCAAACGCGATTCGGCCGCCGGGCACATCCACCGTCTCGACGGCGGCCCCCTGCGCCGTAAGCACACCCTGCGACGCGGCAGGGATGAACAGCACCGTGGCATGGGACCGATCACCGCAGGCCACAGCCGATGAGGTTCCATCGCTGGGGAAGGGCGAGCCCGTCCCGAAGGGTCCGTGGTAGACGCTGAATCCCGAGCTCTGGTCGGCCTTCCAGACCCACAAGGACGAGCCGATTCCGTAGGCGTCGGCGTACCCGTAGTGGGCCCGCAGGATGGTCTCGTCGTCAGGCACGCCGTTGCCGAACTCCCCGACCCAGAGCGGCAGCCCGAGCGATTTGGCGTCGCGCACGGCCGAGTCGTAGCCGCCGTTGAGGGGGAAGAAATATGGCGTGCCGGCGGCGGCGTTGAGGTTGGCGTCGGGGGTGAAGACCCGGGTGTAGACGTGAGGCGCGTAGACCACGTTGGGATACGAGCTGAACACGCTCCACGGCACCAGCGTGTTGCTCTGGTCGGTGATGTCGCGCGTGATGTCCGGCTCGATGAAGACAAGCTGCCGGAAGTCTGGCACCGCGCCGGTCACGGTCTTGATCACCTTGCCGTAGAAGGGGAACAGCTCGACCTGGTCCATCACCTCGGGGGCCACGAATCCCGGGGACGGTTCGTTCATCAGCTCATAGCCGGCGACGGCCGGGTCGCCGTGGAATCTGTTCGCCAACGCCAGCACGACGCTGGCATAGTGCTCCTGCAACCCGACGCCATCAGGCGCGGCAAGGTCGCTCCAGAAACGCTGGAAGTCCTCCTGGACCGCAGCGTCGAGTTCGCGGACACCCAACAGGGCGCAGGCGGGCGTGACACGCGCGCTGGCCCAGGCCGGCGCCCCGTCAGCCTCGCGAGAGCCGCCCACGCTCTGGAAGGGCGGCGGACAGACCTCGCCGGTCGCGCTGTAGATGTATTTGCTCCAGGCGTCCTGGTGCATGTCGATGATGGTGTACATCCCGGCTGCCTTCAACCAGGCCACGACCTGGGCGATGCGATCGATGTAGGCGGTGTCGATCTGTCCGGGCTGAGGTTCGAGCAACGACCACGAGACCGCCAGCCGAACGCTGTCGTACCCCAGCGCCCGCATCTGCGGGGCGTCGAACCAGCAAACGGCCATCGACTCCACCGCGGTGTTGCGGGCCGGGCACTGGTCGCCGGTGTAGGCCGAGGTGCTGACCGGGTACGGCACCGCCAGTGGCGTGCGAGAGTTCTGCCAGTAATCCTCCAGGCCGTTGACGTTGACGCCGCGCAGAAGAACCGTCCTGCCGGCGGCGTCGGTCACCTGGGGGAGGCCCGCGGGACTGGAGGCCGGGCCGACCGACAGGTAGCTCAGCTGGTACGGCGGCCGGCTGTCGTCCTGCGCCCGCCCCGCCGCCTGGGCGGCCGGGGCGCCCAATACCACGAGCGTCATCACCGCCAACGGGACCGATAACCCGAGCAGCCCGCTACCCCCGCTTGAGATCCTCAATGCCCCCGCCTAACATCCGCCGACTACAGCCTACAAGCTCTGTCGGTCGATTCCTAGGGACGGCCCTTTGGTACCCTAACGATCGTTCGGTAGGCCGTTCGTGGGGGTGCCCGGGGCGGCTGGCACTGCGGGGAGTTTGCAATGCATGGACGATTGGCCGGGCTGGTGCTCGTCATCCGATGTGTGCTGACTGGACTGCTGCCCCAGGGAGCCCTGGCATCGGTCGGCGATCCCGGTCCGCCTTTGCTGGAACCGGTGGCGAAGCTGGCGGCTGCCTTCGCCTGCCCCAACGGCTTTCACCACAGAGATCATCGGCCGGTGCTACTCGTCCATGGCACGAGTGTCACGGTCCAAGAGAACTGGGGATGGACTTACATCCCCGCGCTCACCCAGGCCGGCTACGACGTGTGTACGGTCCAGATGCCCGATTACGCATTTGTAGATGTCCAGGTCTCCTCGGAATACGTCGTCTACGCCATCCGTCAGACTGCGCGGCGGGCAGGGGCGCGTATCTCTGTCGTTGGCCTGAGTCAAGGGGGCATCGAGCCCCGTTGGGCCCTGAAGTGGTGGCCGGACATCCACGACGAAGTCGCGAGCTATGTCGGGATGGCCACCCCAAATCATGGCTCGGTGTATGGCAACGGATGTGTCGGCAGCTGTGTGCCTGCCGTCTGGCAACAGGCGGTTGGCTCGAATTTCATCCGCGCATTGAACCGCGGATCGGAGGCTCCCTACCTGGGTCAAATTCGCTACACCACCGTCTACAGCCTGACCGACGACATCATCCAGCCCGCTTTGCCGGCTCCGACTGGGGCAATTGCGGGAGCCTCAAATATTGCCGTCCAGGATATTTGCCCCGGACGCTACGTGGGCCACATCCAGAGTGCGTGGGATGCCGTGTACTACGCGGTTGTGATCGATGCCTTGTCGCACGCCGGTCCGGCGGACGCCGGGAGGGTCGACCGGGCCGTTTGCAGCAGGCAAGGCATGCCCGGCGTGGACGCGACCACTGGGGCGCAGATGACCGCCCAGCTCTATGCGATCGCGGTCGAACGCCAGTCGCTCTACCCGGGCAGAAGCAGCGGCGAAGCGCCGCTCAGGTGCTACGCCGTCGAGCCGCCCTGCGCGCCGGGCTCGCAGGTCGCAGGGGCAATTGCTCCACCTTCGCCAGGTGCGCCGTCGGGTGTCGGACTGCCGAACACGTCGTCCGAGGGCGGCGGCGTGACTGGCTGGGCACTCCTCGCCCCCGCCCTGATCGGGATTGGCGTAGCCCGTCGCAGGCGCCGGTCCGTTCGCCAAGAGCGCTGATATTGCTGCAGTAGCTCTCGCTGGCCGCATGCGCGCTATGTCCGCGCAAATCTGCTGCGGAAGGTGGGATTCGAACCCACAAGCCCTTGCGAGCATCGGTTTTTGAGACCGACGCGTATACCATTCCGCCACTTCCGCGCCTGTCCGTAGGATATACGGATGGCTCGGCGGGTCATCGTGGATTACAACTACGCCGGATTCGGCCGGGGCAGCGGTCAGCGCAGCTGGCGCCGGCCGGTTCTGGTCATGGCCGTGGTGCTGGCTGCCCTTCTGGCGGTCATCGCCGCGACCGAGGGGCGGGCGCTGTGGCACGCCTTCCGCAATCGCACCAGCTCGACCTCACACTCCCTCAGCGCCGCCCAGCTCAGCGGAGTCAAGAGGCTGGCCAACCCCGCGGTGACGTCCACCGCCGCCATCGACCAGGTCAACGGCACCGACACCGCGCCGGCGTCGGCGGTTCTGCCCGTCCCCTACAGCGTCCAGGCGCCGGGGAACAACTGGAAGGTCTTCGAAAACGCCTGCGAGGAGGATGCCCTGCTGATGTACCACGACTTCCTCGAGGGCGATGGCCGGACCGATCTCCCCGTCGCCGAGGTGGACCCCGCGCTGCGCGCGATGCAGAAGTGGCAGGTGGACAACTGGGGGGCCGAGAAGGACCTCACCATCGATCGCACCGGCCAGCTCGCCCTGGCCTACTACAGCTACCATTACGAGGTCATCCCGGCGACCCAGGACAACATCATCGCCGAGGTCGCCAGCGGCCACCCGGTGATCGTCCCGGTGATGACGCACTCGCTGCAGAACCCCAACTACGGGCCGCAGACGGTCTACCACGAGCTCCTCATCAAAGGCTACAAAGCAGACGGCGTGATCGCCAACGACGGCGGCGTGAAAGAGGGCAAGAATTGGTTCTACTCGTGGTCGATCCTGTGGTCCGCGATCGACGCCCAGACGCCGAAAATGGGCCAGGGACGGGTGGCCCTGGTGCTGACCAAGTAGTGCCCCGCCGGTGCTGATCCTGATGCGGGCCCAGGCGCCCGCGGAGGAGGTGGACGCCGTCTGCGCCGCGGTCGAGGAACGAGGCTTCCGCCCTGTGAAGCTGCCTGGCGAGGACAGGGTCGCGATCGGGGTCCTCGGCTCCAACCCCATCAGCCTGCGCGACGCGATCATCTCGATGCCGGGGGTGGTCGACGCGGTGCCGGTGAGCAAGCCCTTCAAGCTGGTGGGGCGCGAGTTTCACCCCGAGCCGACGGTGGTGAAGGTCGGCGCTGTCGAGATCGGCGACTCGCTGTTCGCGGTGATGGCCGGCCCGTGCTCGGTCGAGACCGAGGGACAGCTGATGGAGGCCGCCGGGGCGGTGGCCGAGGCGGGCGGGCACATCCTCCGCGGCGGGGCCTTCAAGCCCCGCACCTCGCCGTACGCCTTCCGGGGCCTCGGCGAAGACGGCCTCAAGCTGCTGGCCGGCGCCCGCGATCGCTTCGGCCTGCCGGTGGTCACCGAGGTGATGAACATCGAGGACGTCGAGATGGTCAGCCAGTACGCCGACATGCTCCAGATCGGCGCCCGCAACATGCAGAACTACGGGCTCTTGGAGGCGGCCGGCCGGACGATGCGGCCGATCCTGCTGAAGCGGGGACTGAGCAGCACGATCGAGGAGTGGCTGCTGTCGGCGGAGTACATCCTGGGACAGGGCAACAACCAGGTGGTGCTCTGCGAGCGGGGAATCCGCACCTTCGAGACCTACACGCGCAACACCCTCGACCTATCGGCGGCGCCGCTGGTCCGCGAGCTCAGCCACCTGCCGGTGGTCGTCGATCCCAGCCACGGCACCGGCAAGTGGTCGCTGGTGACACCGATGGCGGTGGCCGCGCTGGCGGCCGACGCCGCGGGCCTGATGGTGGAGGTCCACCCGCACCCAGATCACGCCCTCAGTGACGGCGCGCAGTCGCTCACCCCGCGCCATTTCGCCGAGATGATGGAGCGCCTCCGGCTGATCGCGAACCCGCTCGGGCGCCGGATCTAGGTGCGGTCGGCGAAGCGCCGGCTGCCGCGGCCGTAGGCTTTGGCCGGACTGCCTCCCCCCCGATCCGGTGGCGCCGGCGCACCGGCGGCTCCCGGCCACGGCGGCCGTCGCGCGCTGATGTTCCTGATCGTCGGCGCGGTTCTCCTGGTGGCGACCTTCCTGATCGCGGTCGGCCTGGTGTCGCTGTTGTTCATCAAGCATCCCAACACCAGTGTCAGCACGCCGACGGTCAAGGACCTGCCCTCAGAGCTGGCGCTCTGCGACAATTTCCGGCCCAACAGCATCGTCCTGCTCGACCTTGGCAAAGGTGAGCGGCACTACCAGCTGACTGGCGAGTGCCCGATATCGTCGCCGGCCCTTCGCGACAGCTACATCGCCGACCTCGAGTACCTCGGCTGGACGGTGCACGACGACGGCAGCGGCAACCTCACCTGCTACAGCTATGGCCGCCACGAAGTCCTCAACGCCGGCATCGGGGACAGCAGCAGTACCGACAACCAGGCCAGTCTTACGGTCGAACTGATCACCGCCGTGGGATCGCCTCCCGACGGTTTCCCGTTCCTCCAGGCCAGCCCTTCGGCGACTCCGTCCGGGGGCACATCGCCGACCCCGTCGCGTGCCTGAGGCTGGTCAGCCGGCGGCGGCCAGGGCCTCGGCGAGACTGAGCTTGCCTTCGTAGAGCGCCTTTCCCAGGATCACGCCGGCCGCGCCCAAGGCGTTGGCCCGTCTCACATCCTCCATCGAGGACACGCCCCCGGAGAGCACCACCGGGTGCCTGGTGATCTTCATCAGGTCGGCCAGGCCGTCGAAATTGGGACCCTGTAGGGCGCCATCGCGGCTGATATCGGTGTAGATGAGGTGCTCCAGCGGCGCCCGCTCCAGGGCCGCCAGCAGATCTTCCAGCGACTCTCCCCCACCCTTCTCCCAGCCGTGCGTCGATATCGTTTCGTCGCGCATGTCGAGGGCGACGCACACCCTGCCAGGATGGGCAGCCGCCACCTCCACCGCCGACTCCGGCTCTTCGGCCGCCAACGTCCCGATCACCACCGCCGCGGCGCCGGCGGCAAACCACCTGGCAGCGTCCTCTTCCGAGCGCACCCCGCCGGCGACTTCGACCTCGACCCCGGTCTCGCGCACGATCGCCTCGACGACCTCGCGGTTGCCGCCGCCGTCGCGGGCGGCGTCGAGGTCGACCACATGGAGGCGTAGCGCGCCGCCGCGGGCAAACTGCCGCGCCACCGACAACGGGTCGTCGCTGTACTCGGTCGCCTTCTCGTAGTCGCCCCGGAGAAGGCGGACGCAGCGCCCGTCGAGGAGGTCGACGGCGGGAATCACCAGCATCGACGGGGCCCTAGCCCGAGAGCGAGCGGGCCAGCTCGTAGAGGTGGAGGTTGATCTCGCGGTGCCTCGAGGTCACCTCAGCACGATGACCCTGGTTTCCAGCCCGGTCTGGTCCTGGATCTGGCGGGCGACATCGAAGCCGTGGCCGTAGCCCTCGGCCATCATGATGATGCTGTGCGACTTGCCCCGGGCGTGGGCCCGGAGGATGCGGCGGCCGACCTCCTCCAGCGGCATCTCGATCTCGGGCACCAGGATCGACTCGGCGCCGGAGGCGAGCCCGGCGTCCAGCGCGATGTGGCCGGTGTCGCGACCCATGGTCTCGATCACGAAGATGCGCTCGTGGCTGGTCGCGGTGTCGCGCACCCGGTTGACGTTCTGCACCACCGTGTCCACCGCCGACATGTGGCCGATCGTCACGTCGGTACCGAGCAGGTCGTTGTCCACCGTACTGGGGACGGTGACCACCGGAATGCCCATCGCGTCGAGCGCCATCGCAGCCAGCGCCGAACCGCCTCCGCCGATGACCACCAGACCCTCGACGCCGGTCTTCTGGAGCGTCTCGATGGCCAGGTCGCGGCCCTCCTGGTGGTGGAATTCGGCGGAGCGGGCGGTGCGCAGGATGGTCCCACCTCGCTGGATGATGCCGGCCACCGAGGCCTGGGTCATCTTCCGCCACTCGCCCTTGATCAGCCCGTTGAAGCCATGCAGGTAGCCGACGGACTCGCAGT
>WNFI01586077.1_pt1 | contig 10868 bp, 7 predicted proteins | sample 5400471 | NCBI WGS metagenome assembly WNFI01 (sample SAMN13153348, study PRJNA577476) | soil metagenome | isolation source: 100 cm saprolite on Douglas fir-dominated hillslope | place: USA:California | collected 2013-09-17 | reverse complement strand
ACAACCAACGGCTCTGAACTTTGCTCAGACTGCTCTGCACTGTGTCTCCATAGCGGATCACGTTATCGACAGGCGCAGGCGTAGCCACCGACTGGCAGCTTACCAGAATCATGACCCCGCACAGCGCAACGATCAAACGCAGCCGCATTACTGGAGACAGCTTGGCAATTCCTGGGCGTTGCGAGGCCATGTTTGCCCGTAAAAGGCTAGATATTCGGTGACGTGCGCGGCCCAATAATCGCCGTCATGTTGGCCCGCCGGATTCATGGTATAGCTCGGCTCGATGCCACGATCCGCCAGTGTCTTTTGAACAATTTCCATGTTAGGCCGCACATCGTCGTCTTTCGCCACGTCGAGCCAGATGCGCGGCGGCTGCCCCGGCGAAAACTCAACCGTCTTGGCGAGGGCTATTGGATTATAGGCTGGACCCGCGTTATCCGGGTCGAAAAACGCACTATGACCTCCCACCGCACTGAACAGGTCAGGTCAATCTCCGGCATCAACTCATCCAGAATGACACTCTCCCAGGACGCGCCTTCCTGAAACACATTCGTATTCATCAGATCGCCGCCATCGGTCATGATCAAGATCATCGGCGGCAGTGCCTGAATATTGATCCCGGTGTCCAACGCCTCGTGAATCTTGAGCTTATCGGTCCACTCCGTCGAGTCCCCGTCGGAACCCGGCATGAGGATTACATAGGGATAACGACGCGAGCTTTCGCCGTAGCATGGCGGCAGATAGGCCCGATATTTGATCGCGGTACTCGTGACTTTACTATCGAAACTCAGATCGACCAGCTGGCCCTTTGTATCGGCGCACGCCTCGGCGGTTGCGGCAGTCGTAGCGGGCAGCGAAGTCGGCGTGATCGTCTCGCTCGGCGCTTGTGTAGGAACGGCGGTTCGCGTCGGAGTTGACGTGATAACTATCACGACAGGCGTAGAATCAGGGGCAAGTGGATCGCAGGCCGCCAGCAGAATGAATGCAAAGCAAACCAGCGACAAAAGGATCATTATCTTCAGACGGTGCATATTGTAATTTGCCAATCAGGGATAGTTCTGAACATGCCGTCCGTTATAGCCGAGGTTGGACGAATGGGCAATAGCGCTTTGATTTTGTGCCAGGGCGACTTATGCACTCTTAACCTTGTTGATTTCCGTCTCAATGCCTTTTGCACGATCTACAAAGGTATCGAGCTGCGCCTGCTGATCCTTATAGCGCTGTGCCAACGCCTGCAACTGGCTGAACACGGGCGCGAGGATTTGCTTGCCGTATTGCAGCAGCCGATTGCGCTCACGGTTGGTGAGCGATTGCAGCGACTGCTTGTAATTGTCTTCCAATTCCCTGATCTGCCCATTGAGTTTTTCGGTGGCGTCACGCACGGCCCTGCGCCAGAACCAGACTGCACCCACGCCGCCCACCGCGATCACCACCGGACCAAGTGCCACGCCCAGTGCGGCTAACGGATAAGCGCTTGGAGCCAGCGGCGTCAGGTGCGCCAGGATTAACGCGATCAGACCACCGAGGCTGCTGGCGGTGCTGACGGCGAATCCACGCACATTCTGCTCAAAGTTCGATTGGATTGCTTCGACCACGCGCTTATCGCCATAGGATTTCAGTTCAACGTCTACCATCGTCATGGCGGCCTGAAGCGCTTCCCGCTGCTCGGCGTAGGTAGCTGCATCCATATTCGCCGCTTCTTCACGGAGCAGTGCATCCATTTTGTTCAGCCGCTCGATCACGCTGCGCCAGTAGACACGGCTGCCATCGACCAGGGCATTCGCGTAATGGTCGGAGATGCCGCGTATCTGATCGAGTGTATTGCCGAGCACTTCGCTCTCGAACTCCGCCCACAGCACATCCTTGTTTACCCGCCGAATCGCCCGGATCACGTTGAAATTACGCTCGATGAACGCCGCGCCCCGCCGCTGCATCGCATCGAATACCGAGCGAATCTCAGCCAGAGTCGAGGCAAGCTGCTTATCCAGCGCCGACGCTTGCTGCTCCATCTCGCGCTGCAAATCTTCGGCGGCATTGGCATCGTTGCCGATCAGCGCCAATCGCGTTTGAATCGACTGGCGATATCGTGCCGTGACTGTGCGCAGCAGGTCAAGCTGAGTCAGCAGTTTTTGCTTGGCGGGCGGAACCTGCTCAAAGGTCTGGCGCAGATAGGCACGAACGGCGTCCATGCCGTAATCAACCTTGTTACTGCCCACCAATCCCGACAGCAGCCCGCCGGATTGCTTTCCGCCTTTCAGCGCGTTCTTGGCGGATACCATGAAGATCGGTGGGCGCAGGTCCAGCATCTCGTCAATCTGCTGCTGCACGAACGCCTTGACCTCATTCTGCTCTTTGCTGTCGAGCAAATCCACCTGATTGATCACGACGATGATTTTCTTGCCGTAATTCTTTGCCAATTCCAGGTACAAGCGTTCGGTTTCGGCGAAGGCGCGTTTGGCGGACAGCAAGAAGATTACAAGATCGCTGCGGTGCAGAAACGACTTGGCGATCTGTTCGTGCTTCTGGAAAACGGACCCTGTGCCGGGCGTATCCACAATGACGACGCCGGGCGCACCCGTGTTAGGATGCTCCCACTCGCGGATAGCTCCATCACGCAGATCGGCTTTGCGGCTCTTGCGCGGGGCGTAGCGGACCAGTTCAATCGCGTCGGTGGTCGGCGTGATACCCATCGGCAGAACATCATCCCCTAGCAGTGCATTGACAAACGTGGATTTACCCGCGTTAAACTCCCCGATGACGACCACCATCAGAAACATTTCGCGCAGGTCGGAGGCCGTATCCAGCAGCCGCTGGCGATCACTCGCTCCCTCAACCCCGCCATTTTTACCAGCGTACTCGGCAAGGTCGTACAGCAAGCGCACTTCGCGCTCACGCAGTTCCGCAATTGGCCCTTCGAGAACAATACCTGTGTTGATTGGTGCGGTCATGTCGAATCCCTACATTACTTCAAGAATAACTAACAGCAATCAGGACGCCAACAAAGTTGATCGTGACTCAGAATAAGCCGAAGCGCAATTGCGGCGGTCTTTCAGTGACGATGGTGTAATTAGGAATTGGTTTGAGTTTATGAATTTTTTATGAATCAACGTAACCTTTCGATTCCCGTATCGGTCCATACTGCAAATAGCAATGAGGCTGCTCAAAAGCCTGGTCCTGATTACTTGATACCCAAAGGAGACTGACATGTTACCTTTCACCACCATCACCGCCACAATCTTCAGCATCACGATTGTGCTGACCTATCTTTCGGTGCGCGTTCGCTTGGTAAGCATCCCAGGCGCACTGATCGTTGGCTTCATGTTCAATTCGCTGGCGTTCTTCATGTTTGCGATTGCGCGAGATAATGGTCTCATGCAGGCGCTGTTTGTGGCTTTTTTGCAGGGAACAATCTTTACAGTCGCCAGCGTCACGATGGGCGCGTTCTTTCGTGAAACTTCCCGCAAGGAAGCCCGGCAGGAAGTCCGCGCGGTGGTTTACAGCGGCGAACAGCTTTCAACCGCACACTAAATCTATCTGAAAGTTTGGCAGGATTAGAACACGGCCTGGGTTCGACCAAACTTATCTTCTTCCGAGAAAACTTCAAAACTCAAATTGAGTTTCTGCTACCTCGCCTCTACTTGAGGCTAGCTTCTGGAGCAATCCGCACGAGAAGAAAATTTGGCACGCCACGTGCGATCCTCAAGTCGTGCCCCACGTCTGCCAGCATGACGTGACGTTTCTCACCCCGCCAGAATCTTCTCGATGCCTTGCAATTCCTCGGCGCTGAATTCAAGGTTTTTCAACGCAGCCACGCAATCCTCGATCTGCTGAACCTTACTCGCGCCGATGAGGGCCGAGGTCATGCCAGGATGACGCAGTACCCAGGCAATCGCCATCTGGGCCAGCGACTGCCCGCGACCCTGAGCAATGACGTTTAATCTGCGCACCTGTGCCTCGCGCTCTGGCGTGATCTGATCCGGCTTCAAAAAGCTCGTCGGTTTCGAGGCACGTGACCCTTCGGGGATGCCTTCCAAATATTTTGTGGTCAACAGTCCCTGCGCCAGTGGTGAAAATGCGATGCAACCGATCCCTTCCTTGTCCAGCACGTCCAGCAGCCCGTCCTCGACCCACCGGTTGTACATGCTGTAGACGGGCTGGTGGATGAGGCAGGGTGTGCCAAGTTCACGCAGAATTTTCGATGCGGCGGTTGTCTGTTCCGGCGAATAGCTGGAGATACCAACATACAGTGCCTTGCCCTGCCGCACCGCGTGATCGAGCGCTGACATCGTTTCTTCGAGCGGCGTGTTCGGATCGGGGCGGTGGCTGTAGAAAATATCGACATACTCCAACCCCATCCGCTTGAGGCTCTGGTCCAGGCTGGCGGTCAGGTATTTGCGCGATCCCCACTCACCATAAGGGCCAGGCCACATCAGATATCCGGCCTTAGTCGAGATAATCAATTCATCGCGATAAGCTGCCAAATCCTGACGCAGAATCATTCGGTATGATTCTTCAGCGGAACCGGGTGGCGGGCCGTAATTATTGGCAAGGTCAAAGTGCGTAATGCCAAGATCAAATGCGCGGTGGATCATGGCCCGTGCATTTTCCAGCGTATCGACGCCGCCGAAATTATGCCAGAGTCCAAGCGACACGGCAGGCAGCAGCAATCCGCTGCGCCCAGTGCGCCGATAGGTCATCGTGTCGTACCGTTGTGGTGAAGGGAACATTTCCAGTACCTCGTGGGTGGAGATAAATGTTTGCCAAGTGTAGCACTGCATAGGCTTGCTAAGCGAAAACAAAGTTCGATTGCCCCTCACCCCCAACCCCTCTCCCACGCAAGCGGGGCGAGGGGGCTTGTATCCCTCATCGAACTCAACTGTTAGATATACTTTGTCCAATCAGTGTACAATTAGGATGTCTCATACCTGGCTTTGAGTCGGAGTAATTGCCTTCATGAGTCGTGTATTCATCAACTACAGGCGGCAGGACAGCGAGGGGTACGTCGGGCGTCTGTACGATCATCTGACGCAGCATTTCAAGCGTGACGACATTTTCATGGACATCGACAGCATCAAACCCGGCGAGGATTTTGTCGAGATGCTGGAAAATGCCGTTGCCGCCTGCGATGTTCTGATCGCGATCATCGGTCCGCAGTGGTTGGAGATAACTGATGGCACGGGCAATCGCCGCCTTGATGAATGGAACGATTTTGTGCGCCTCGAAATTGCCAACGCGATCCGGCGGAAAAAGCTGATTATCCCGGTCCTGGTCGGGCAGGCGCGTATGCCCGCACCTAAAGACCTGCCGGAGGATATAGCGCCGCTGGCCCGCCGCAACGCCGTTGAACTGAGTCACCAGCGCTTCGCCTATGATGTCGAAAAGCTGATCAATGCGATCCGAGATGCTATCAATGTCGATTCGTCGTCAGTGCGAACCACTGATCCAGAAGAATTGCGTAGCAAAGAAGCTGCGCTAAAAGCGGTCCGCGATGATCTTGTGAATGCCACAGCCTCGCCGCTCTACAAATTTCGCACCGACAGCCGCAGCTTTCCAGTGCTAGGTGAGGGTTACGCCGACGCCAATATCATGTTTATTGGTGAAGCACCGGGCAAGAATGAAACGGAGACGGGCAAACCATTTTGCGGTCCATCGGGTGATGTGCTCGAGGAAATGCTCAATGGCATCAGCCTCAAGCGCGAAGATGTTTATCTGACCAATGTGCTCATGGATCGTGCGCCGGAAAAACGGGAGCCTACCCCGCAGGAACTCGCCTTCTACACGCCCTTTGTGGACCGGCTCATCGATATTATTCAGCCGGGGGTCATTGCGACGCTGGGCCGCTTTGCCATGTGGTATATGCTGAAGAAGCTCGATTTGCCGGAAAAACGCATGACGATCAGCCAGTTGCACGGCAAGCTGATCAAAACGCAGCTCAATTACGGCGAGATTCACGTGCTGCCGCTGTACCATCCGGCAGTGGTCCTGTACACCGCCAGCCAGAAAGAGATACTGCGCAAGGATTTCCAGAAACTCAAGCTGTTTATTTAGCGTAATATGTTGTACGGCGCACCGTTTTTAGCTCAAATCCGCTCTTGACGTTTGCTACATAACTGTATAATACAAGTTCTAAGCCGCTGCATGGTAGTACACAATTTGCTCTGCACGGCTATTTACACCTATCACTCGATCACTAATTGGCTCGAATGAACTAATCTGAGCCAGTAACCACTTCAGGGAATACTATGACTAAATTGGTAATTGTCGAATCGCCTACTAAAGCGAAGACGATCCGAAATTTCTTGCCCAAAGGTTATGAGGTCGCGGCCAGCATGGGTCATATCCGCGATCTGCCGGAGTCGGCAAGCGAGATACCCGAAGCACAAAAAAACAAGGATTGGGCGCGACTGGGGGTCAACGTCCAATCCGATTTCGAGCCGCTGTACGTCATCCCGACCAAAAAGCGCAAAGTTGTCAAGGAACTCAAAGACGCGCTCAAAGACGCCGATGAATTGATCGTCGCAACGGACGAGGACCGCGAAGGTGAGAGCATCGGCTGGCATCTGCTCCAGGTGCTCAAGCCCAAAGTTCCCGTGCGCCGTATGGTCTTCCACGAGATCACCCGCGAGGCCATTCAGGACGCTATCAAGAATTACCGCAATATCGACGAGCAGCTTGTCCGGGCGCAGGAAACTCGACGCATCCTGGATCGGTTGGTGGGCTACACCGTCTCGCCGCTGCTGTGGAAAAAGATCGCGCCGGGACTCTCGGCGGGGCGTGTGCAATCCGTTGCCGTGCGGGTTTTGGTTCAACGTGAAGAGGAACGTCGCTCGTTCAAATCTGGTACCTATTGGGATTTGCGGGCGATCCTCGCACCTCTCGCAAATCTCAATAGCGAGTTTGAGGCGACATTGCAATCCGTTGGCGGAATACGTGTCGCCACTGGCAAAGACTTCGATGAGTCCACAGGACAGATCGCCAAAGGCAAGAAGGTTCTGCTGCTGAACGAAGCCGAGGCCAACGCCTTGCGAGATCGCCTGCTCAAGAGCGAATGGAAAGTCACAGGCGTCAGCGAACGCAGCCAGGTACGTAAGCCAGCGCCACCTTTCACCACTTCGACGCTGCAACAGGAGGCCAACCGCAAGCTGCGCCTGTCCTCGCGCCAGACGATGCAGATCGCCCAGAAGCTGTACGAAGAAGGCTACATTACCTACATGCGTACCGACTCGGTTCACCTGTCGTCCGAGGCGATTGGTGGATCGCGGCGGGCAGTTGAGCAGCGCTACGGCAAGGAATATCTGAGTCCGTCGCCGCGCCAGTATGAGACCAAGAGCAAAGGCGCACAGGAGGCACACGAAGCGATCCGCCCTGCCGGGCCGAATATGCAAACTGCCGACGAACTTGGACTAACGGGTCAGGAAAACGCGCTGTACGACATGATCTGGAAGCGCACGATTGCCACGCAGATGGCCGACGCGCGTTTGACGTTGATCTCGGTTGATATTGCCGTGGATGATGCAACTTTTGGAGCAAGCGGTAAACGAATCGATTTCCCCGGCTTTTTCCGTGCATATGTCGAAGGCTCGGACGATCCTGACAGTGCCCTGGAAGATCGCGAAGTGCGTCTGCCCGATCTGAAGAAGGGTGACGGTCTGAAAGCCAAAAAACTCGATCCGGTTGGTCACGAGACACAGCCGCCAGCCCGCTATACTGAGGCGTCGCTGGTCCAGACGCTAGAGCGCGAAGGAGTTGGCAGACCTAGCACTTACGCCACGATCATTAGCACAATTCAGGATCGCGGCTATGTGACTAAGACCAATAATCAGTTGATTCCAACTTTCACGGCTTTTGCGGTCAATCGACTGCTCGAAGTGCACTTCCCCGATCTGGTCGATATGCAATTTACGGCACGCATGGAACAGACTCTTGACGACATCGCTGAGGGTGGTGCATCGTGGCTGCCGTATCTCAAAACCTTCTACCTGGGCGAACGTGGCCTTGAGACTCAGGTGAACGAAAAGGCGCAAACCATTGATCCTCGTGAAATCTACGCGCTGGCACTGGACGATCTGGATGCACGCGTCCGCATCGGAAGATATGGGCCGTACCTTGAACAGCATCAAAACGGCGATGCCCTGCGCGTCTCGCTGCCCCCGGAACTGCCACCCGCTGATCTCGTACCGGACGAAGCGTTGCGGCTGCTGCAAAAGAAAGAGGAAGGTCCCGATGTATTGGGCCATCACCCGGAAACTGGCGAACCAATTTTTGTCCTGTCGGGACGGTATGGCCCCTATGTGCAGCTTGGCGATGCGGATGCAAATGGCGGTAAGCCACGCCGCGCCTCGTTGCTCAAGGGGATGAAACCCGAAACTCTAACGCTTGATGAGGCAGTGCAACTGCTCAAGTTGCCGCGTCCTTTAGGACTGCACCCCGAAACGGGCCAGATCATTGAGGCAGGCGTTGGCAGATTCGGGCCTTTTGTCCGGCATGACAAGGACTTTCGTTCACTAACGCCTCAGGATAATGTGCTGACAATTGCCCTGAAACGTGCGCTTGAACTGCTGAGCCAGCCGAAAGGTACACGAGGGCAACGTACACCTGCTGCACCGCTCCGCCAACTCGGCGCACATCCAGCAGATGGTCAGCCCGTGGTCCTGATGAGTGGGCAATTCGGTCCTTACGTTAAGCACGGTGAGGTCAATGCCACGCTGCCGCGTACTGTCAAGCCGGAGTCCATCACGCTCACTCAAGCTTTGGTGCTGATTGCCGAAAAAGCTGCCAAAGGCCCGGTGAAGAAGCGTCCGGTGAGGAAAACCGCCGCAAAATCAGTCACAAAAACAACGGCTGAGAAGCCTGTGAAGAAAACGGCTAAGACGAGTACAAAAGCGAAATCGCGGTCATCGAAATAATTCACTCAAGGGATCGTCAAGGTTCCGATGAACAGCCGCTGATCTTTGTCGCTGCCGTCGCCAGTAACCGGTAATCGCTGCTGCGTGACGGCATCATACAGGCCAATCGCCACTGAGTAAGTTCCCGGCTTCACGTCGGGCGGCACTTTGATTTCATACGTATCCTGCAATATTCCCGGTAGCCAGTTCGCGGGCGGAAGCGTTCCCTGTCCAGGCCGCTGATCGGGCACTTGGGCAATCGGTGGGCTGTTCAGATGATCTTGATCGTACAGGTGGACAAAGACTTTTATATCAGTGGTCGGCGCGGGGCCGTTAAGCTGCCACACCAGCACAACCTTGAGCGAACGTGTATCCACAAAGTAGGCAAAAGGAGCGCCTACTAGAGCTATGGACTGTCCGAATGTGGCATAAAGCGAAGTAGCAGACGCTTGCTGATAGGTGCCCTGATAGAGTAATCTCCAGCCATTGACCGGGGATCGCCGGAACCACGCGCGTACCAACTTGCTGTCCACTAACGAATATCGCCAGAGTCGCTGCGTTGCGTGGATGCACCCGCGTGATCCAGATTATGTCCTGACCCGGAATGGTGCTGATTGTCATCTCCTCGCCACCTGTGATGAGTCGCCCGCCGTCAATTATGCGACAAGATGGATTATCCTTCGGCGGTTGACAGGCCACATAATTCTGCTCGTAGACTTCACTGGCAAATCCGGGTCGATTAACGGCCTGCCACCAGTGATAGCCGTGCGCATCTTCATTGGTGAGATTTGCCACATTCACACTGTCGATCAACTTCATATTCGATATTGCAGCTAGCGACGAAGGTTGCCACGGTTGGCTTGCGTATTCGGCAAAGGTCCAGTCCGCTTTGTAAACCGCTTGCCCGCCGTTGGTTGCCGACGCGATGTTGCGTTCAGGCCGCGTCGATGGGAATGATGCTAGCGGCGGCTTCTTGAACAGATCGGTATCCGCGAAATATTTGAGTCCAAGCGCATCGTTGTAGATCGCAAAATAATCAGGACGCCAGGGACTGTTTGCCATTTGCTCGTAAGCCGCACCGGGGCCATTTTGCCAGGCTCTTGCCGCGCCCGGCGTTGTCAGTCCAATCACGTCATAAGTCGGATGATTGCCCAGATAACGCATCACGCCGATGTCATGGACCCCAATCACCGCGCCTGCCGGAACGCTCGTTGCGACATAAGCCGCCATTGGTTTCTGGCTGGATGCGACCAAGCGGCATATCGAGATCAGTGTCCAGGCTGCCAGCGGAAATAGTAAGGCGATCATGGGCTGCTGATAGCGTTTGAACTGCCAGAATGCCGTTTGCAGGAGGGAGACTACCGCGGTCAGGCCGAGCAGCCACAGCAGGATAAGAACCTCACCCCGTCCTTTGGGGTCGCTAGACGGTCTATTAGACCAACCCGTATCTGTCCCCAAAGGCACCCCCCTCTCCGCGAACGGAGAGGGGGAACTGGTGGGCGATGAATCCCCTCGTAACGAGGAAAAATAGTTGGGAGGGATGAAACTACGCAAACCCAAAATCAGTGCGACAATTGCCAGCCACGGCAGAACGAATATGAAATACATCCCGTCATCGGGACTGATACCTGTGAGTAATTCCGTCCAGAGACGTACCGCTGTTCCGATAATGTTACTGGCAATCACGCTCATATTTGGCGGGACCATATAGAGAAATGACTTGGCCTGTAAACCGCTCGCGGTGGCTGAGCCAGTTGCCAGAAAATTGACCACGGGTTGAATCAAGACGGCGAGTACGGGCAGCGTATACCAGAAAATATGACCGACTTTGATAACCCTCACCCCCGACCTCTCTCCCGCAGGGCGAGGGGAGTCGGAGTCTTCCAGTTCCCCCTCTCCGTTCGCGGAGAAGGGGGTGCCTTTGGGGTCAGATACGGGTTGGTCTAATAGACCGTCTAGCGACCCCAAAGGACGGGGTGAGGT
>WNFI01128463.1_pt1 | contig 10868 bp, 10 predicted proteins | sample 5400471 | NCBI WGS metagenome assembly WNFI01 (sample SAMN13153348, study PRJNA577476) | soil metagenome | isolation source: 100 cm saprolite on Douglas fir-dominated hillslope | place: USA:California | collected 2013-09-17 | reverse complement strand
GCTGCTTTCTCGTTCTTGAGTTTGGCGAACGGCATCTTGGTTTCTGCAATTCTCTGGGTGCTCTATCCGCGTCAGAACTGGGCTAAGCTCGGAGAAAGTTGGCCGGTGATCTGGATGATCATCTTGTATCTCGTTTTCGGAAGCGGCGCCTACCTGTTCAATGCGCTGGCCATCAATGAAAAAAATGCAACGATGGCTTCCCTGCTGGAGATCAGTTACCCGCTTTTCATTATCCTGTTCACGCTGATTTTCCTGCGCCAATTACATTTGAATGCAGCCGGCTTAGCCGGAGCGGTGCTGATCCTGGCGGGTTGTGTTCTGGTCGTGTTCAGCCGAGGTGATTAACGGAACTCGCCTTAGGCTCGTTCCGCATGACAAATGACAGATGACAGATTTGCGAGACACCCGCGTTGGCCACGAGCCGGGCCTCAATTTGTCATCTGTCATCTGTCATCTGTCATTTGAACGAGCCTAAGCGAGTTCGCCTAAACCCGCCTTTGACCTGACGGCAGCGTCTACGTACATGTTCGCATGATCGTCCAGGCTTGCCTAAATGGAGGCCATCCTCCCTCCTATCACCCTGCGATCCCTGTAACTATCCGGGCTATGCTCGAAGATGGTCGCAAGGTGATAGCCGCTGGGGCTAGCGAGATACATCTTCACGTTCGCGGCGAAGACGGCCTGGAGAGCTTGGCTCCAAAATATGTCGATTCCACGATAACCGCGCTCAAAACGGCTCTACCCGGAACGCTTATCGGGATCAGCACCGGCGCTTGGATCGAAAAGGATGACGACCGGTTGCTTGGGTACGTTGATCGTTGGAGTGCTCTTCCGGACTACGCCTCGGTGAATCTGAGTGAAAGAAATGCGCCTGCGCTTATGGAAAAGTTGCACCGGCTTGGCGTGGGCATTGAAGCGGGACTGGCGCAGAAGGACGACGCTGAACGTCTGCTGAAATTAGGGCTCGATCGGCTCGCGCTGCGGCTATTGGTGGAGATCGATGAACAGAACGCAGATCGCGTTTTCGACCCGGATTGGTCTTGAAGATGTGAAGATTTTACCCGACGGCTCGGTCGCCGCATCCAATGCCGAATTGGTCGCCGCGGCGGTTCGTATTCTACAGGAAAGCGGTTTTTCCGGCTCAGCGTCGCAGCCAAGATGAAAATCGTGGTAAAAGAAATGACCCCACGCTTGTGGAAAGACCTGGAACGGCTTTTTGGCGAGAAAGGCGCCTGCGGCGGTTGTTGGTGTATGTGGTGGAGGATCGAGAAGGGTGAGGAATGGAAGAACGTCAAAGGGTCGGAAGCGAAGAACCGGCTGCGCACGATGATCGAGAACGGGACGGTGCGGGGCCTGATGGCATACGATGGGTCTGAACCTATCGGCTGGTGCACCTTCGGGAAACGAACCGACTTTCCTAGGCTGAACCGCGCCCGCACTTTGAAGTGCGAGGATGCGGACAAAACATCGTGTGTCCCCTGCTTTTACATTAAACCCAGCTATCGGAAGAAAGGTGTTTCCACGGAACTGCTGAAGGCCACGGTTCAAAAATTGGCTGCGGAAGGAGAGACCGTACTCGAAGGTTATCCAGTTAAGCCTATAAAGGCGGGGAACAAGGATATTCCGGGTCCATTTGCATTTACCGGCACAATTCCACTTTTTGAGAAACTCGGTTTCGTGCTGGCAGGCAGCTCAGAGACTTCGAAGTTGCGGTATAGGAAAGCGCTGTAGGGGAGAGGCGAGTCGCTACGATCATTTAGTCCCTCCGGGACAAAGGCCGACAAACCCCGACAACCCCCTCCGGGACAAAACGCCGGCTTGCTCGTTCGAGGTATTGAACGGGAGGAACCGCATCGTAACCTAAACTCGGACCAGCGGGAGCTCGTTCCTACCGGCTGTCACACGAACGACGTTTGACGCTGCTGGACAACTTGAGTAGATGACCGGAACATTGCCATCGCGGCGGTAATAAGACTTCTGCAAAAGAGGAGACCTCTATGTCGGAAAAGCAACGCATCGTTGAGATGAATAGTGGTGCTACGAAATGGCGCCATTGGGGGCCTTATCTTAGCGAACGTCAGTGGGGAAGTGTGCGGGAGGATTACAGCCCTGGAGGCACAGCCTGGGATTATTTTCCTCACGATCACGCTCGAAGTCGAACTTATCGCTGGGGCGAAGATGGGATCGCGGGCATTAGCGACGAGAGTCAGATCCTCTGTTTCGCGCTCGCGGTTTGGAACGGCAAAGATCCAATTTTGAAGGAACGCTTGTTCGGCCTTACCAACGAGGAAGCGAACCACGGCGAGGATGTCAAAGAGCTGTACTACTATTTAGATGCGACTCCCACGCACTCTTATCTAAAGATGCTCTATAAGTATCCTCAGCGGGAATTCCCGTATACCGCGTTACTGGAAGAAAACCGGCGACGCGGAAAGTTAGCTCCTGAGTACGAGCTGATCGATACCGGCGTGTTCGACGATGACCGCTACTTTGATGTTTTTGCCGAGTACGCCAAGGCAGGAACAGACGATATTCTAATTCAAATTACCGTGGCCAATCGCGGGCCGGAAGCAGCCATCATTCACCTTCTCCCGCATCTTTGGTTCCGAAATACTTGGTCGTGGGGCACAAATAGTCCAAAACCGTCCCTGGCCGTGGCGGCCGAAAACGTGATCTCTGCGACGCATCCGCAGACGGGAACTTACCTTCTGCGTGCGGAAGGAACTCCTACGTTAGTTTTCTGCGAGAACGAGACCAATTTTCAGCGTCTCTATTCGTTTCCTAATCCGAGTCCCTATCGCAAAGATGGCATTCATGAGTGGTTAGCCGGCAAGAATGCAAATGCCGTCAATCCGGCGCGAACCGGCACCAAATCTGCCGCTCATTATCAGCTGGTAATCGAGGCACGTACTCAGCAGATCGTCCGTCTGCGACTTTCCGCCGGGAACTCGGAAATCAACTTTAACGATTTTGATCAAATCTTTAACTCACGACGCGCGGAAGCGGATGAGTTTTACGCGGAAGTGCAGCATGACATTGCGGACGAAGATTTGCGCCGAGTCCAACGCCAGGCTTTCGCCGGAATGATCTGGAGTAAACAGCGCTACCGTTTCGATGTCCGGAATTGGGTCCAAGGCGATCCCGGAAATCCGCCGCCGCCTGCGTCCCGAAAATCTGGCCGCAACCATGATTGGCAGCATCTCAACGCGACGGAAATCCTTTCGATGCCGGATAAGTGGGAATATCCGTGGTTTGCCGCCTGGGACCTGGCGTTTCATACTCTGCCGTTTGCGGTCATCGATCCTGAATTTGCTAAGCGGCAGCTTTTGCTCATTACCCGCGAATGGTACATGCATCCGAACGGCCAATTGCCGGCCTATGAATGGGCTTTTGGCGACGTGAATCCTCCGGTCCACGCGTGGGCGGCTTGGCGGGTTTTTGAAATCGATCGTAAACAACGGCGCGTCGAGAAACCGGATGATGACGGAGACATATCGTTTCTAGAACGTGTGTTCCATAAGCTGTTGCTCAATTTCACTTGGTGGGTAAACCGGAAAGACATTGCCGGCCGCAATATCTTTCAGGGCGGATTTCTCGGATTGGATAACATCGGAGTCTTCGACCGGAGCGCACCATTGCCGACCGGCGGCTACATTAGTCAGTCCGATGGAACCAGCTGGATGGCCATGTACAGCTTGAATCTGATGCGGATTGCGTTGGAGCTCGCGCAACACAATCACGCTTATGAAGATATCGCCTCCAAGTTTTTCGAACATTTCCTGCAAATTGCCGAGGCCATGGCCGGATGCGCTGAAGGCATGGGTTTATGGGACGATGAAGATGGGTTTTTCTATGACGTTTTGAATCTGCCGGACGGCCGCATGATTCCGCTGCGAGTCCGTTCCATTGTCGGGCTGGTTCCGCTTTTTGCCGTGGAAACACTGGAGCCTGAATTGCTCGCGAAAGTGCCCCATTTCAAGGCGCGTTTGGAATGGTTAGTGACACATCGACCAGATCTGGCTTCGCTGATTTCGCGCTGGCACGTGACCGGCAGTGGTGATCGGCGGCTTCTGTCACTGTTACGCGGTCATCGCATGAAGCTATTGCTGACGCGGATGTTAGACGAGACTGAGTTCCTCTCCGATCACGGTATCCGGGCAGTATCACGTTATCACCGTGATCATCCCTATACTTTTGTCTGGAACGGTGCTGCGACCATAGTCGATTACGAACCTGGTGAATCGACTTCCGGTCTATTTGGCGGCAACTCCAATTGGCGAGGCCCGATCTGGTTCCCTATGAACTTTCTGTTGATCGGCGCGCTGGAACGGTTCCATCACTACTACGGTGACGATTTCAAAATCGAATGTCCGACCGATTCCGGAAAATTCTGGTCGCTCAAAGCAGTGGCTGCAGAATTGCGAGATCGGCTCAGCCGCCTCTTTCTCCGTGACGCTAACGGACGTCGCCCTGTGTTTGGAGATTATACCAAATTACAAACTGACCCGCATTTCCGTGATTATCTGCAGTTCTTTGAATATTTTCATGGAGACAGCGGTCGTGGGGTTGGCGCATCTCACCAGACCGGTTGGACGGGTCTGATTGCGAAGTTGATCGATTCGCGTTTGGACTAGCGGGGAGGCTTGTCCCCTAGGGACTAAATGATGGTAGCGATTTGACTGATCTCACCGAAGTCCGGAGGTCTCGTGGGCCGCGGGATTGTCTGGAGGAGTCCGGTGGATGCGTGTTCAATATGTCGTCTGCCCCGAAGGGGCAACAGGACTTAGCCCAGGGTTTTAACCCTGGGTTAGTTGTCTGGAAAGATGCGCCCTGAAAGTGGCGCCAGAGAGGATCGCCGAGCGTTTGCCATACCGTTCGGCCTCCTCACACCAATCTTGTGCCGCCTTCAGGGCACGCCGCGTTTAAATACCAACCCAGGGTTAAAACCCTGGGCTGAGTCCTGTTGCCCCTTCGGGGCAGAGACGCTCTGCTAGCAAGCGCCTAGCACGTGCTTGAAATTCACTTTTGCTGCTCGCTACCGCCGCTCGCTACATTGATCCGGCCGAAAACGCCATCGAATTCTTTGTTAGGACCGGCAGAATAGTACAGCGCTTTAGCATCCCCGTTGTAGCCGCCGTTTGGCGAACTATGGTTTTCGTGAGAATTTTTTAACTGTGGAAATATCCGATAGGCATGAATGGTTAGAAGCGGACGGTCTGGGCGGGTTCGCCAGTTCAACGACTTCCGGAATTCGGACTCGGCGTTATCATGCGCTTCTTTTGACGGCTACAACCCCGCCCAGCGGCCGTCTGGTACTAGTAAATGGGTTCGACGCTTGGATCGAGAGTGAAGCCTCCAAGATTTGGCTTTCCGCGCAGCGCTATGCTCCGGACTCAGTCAGTCAGAACGAACATCTGCGTAGTTTCCAATTCCAACCGTGGCCTCAATGGAGTTACCGAGTAGCCTTGGATCTTTGGCTCGATCACGAGATCTTTGTGCCTCACGGTCAATCCATGGTCGTGTTGAGTTGGCGGCTCTCCGGTCGGGTAGATCAGAGTTACCGTCTGACGGTAAAACCTTTCCTATCCGGGCGAGATTTTCATGCCTGCCATCATGAAAACAATTCTTTCCGATTCGAACCTATCATAGAAGGCGACACGGTTAGCTGGGGTCCTTACGCTGGCGTGCCGGCAGTCGTATTCCGGTCTCGAGCGAACTACCATCATGATCCGGAGTGGTATCGAAATTTTCTGTACACGCAGGAACGAGAGCGTGGCTTAGACTTCCTTGAGGATCTGGCCGCGCCGGGCGAACTGGTCTGGCAATTGGACAGCGAAAATCGTGAAGCGTTACTAACTATCCAGGCTGCTGGTTTTGCCGAGCCGGGTCCGAGCTCGCTGGAAGAGTGGGTTAACCAGCTGCGAGCTGATGAACGAGAACGCCGAATAAAGAAGACCGATCCGATCGAGCGTTCGGCTGAATCGTATTTTGTTCATCGCGGAACCGGTAAAAGTATAATTGCTGGTTACCCTTGGTTTGGGGATTGGGGACGAGATACTTTCATTTCGATCCGGGGACTTGGTATCGCCACCAATCAACTGGAGTTGACCCGGGATATACTTCTGGAGTGGTCTAACCACGTTTCCGAAGGGATGCTGCCAAACCGGTTTCCCGACCAAGGCGCCGCTCCTGAGTATAATTCTGTCGATGCCTCGCTCTGGTTCATCATCGCGGTTGGCGATCTACTGGATGCCGTCGCCGGCCATCCGGAATTAATCGATCAGTCGGCGGAACAAAAGCTCAAAGCTGCGATTGACGCGATCTTGTTGGGCTACCAAAAAGGAACCCGGTTTCGGATTCAGGCGGATACAGACGGACTATTGGCGGCCGGAGTTCCCGGTGTCCAACTTACCTGGATGGACGCGAAGGTAGGCGACAAAGTGATTACGCCGCGTGTCGGTAAACCGGTCGAGGTACAGGCGCTTTGGATCAACGCGCTCGCGATCGGTAAACGTTTTTCAACCCAATGGGGCCCTCTTTTCGAAAAAGCGCAGGGAGCTTTCGAAAGCCGGTTCTGGAACGAAGCCCGCCAACAGTTGTTCGACGTAGTTGATGTTGATCATCAACCTGGGGTTAGCGACGCCGCTACGCGGCCGAACCAGATCTTGGCCGTCGGCGGGTTACCACTCGCACTGTTGTCCGGGCCGCGGTCCCGCCATGTGGTTGATCGGGTTGAAGCCGCCTTATGGACGCCGGCGGGTCTTCGATCATTGGCCCAAGATGAACCGGGATTTGTTCCGCATTATATAGGAGACCCTTTGGCGCGCGATTCCGCGTATCATCAAGGGACGGTTTGGCCCTGGTTGGCGGGGCCGTTCGTTGAGGCTTGGGTACGTGTGCGGGGGAACACGCCGCAAGCTAAACAGGAAGCGCGCGAACATTATCTGGAGCCTCTGCGTTCCTTGGCGACGTCCGCCGGTCTGAATCATCTACCTGAAATCGCGGATGCGGTTGAGCCTTATACTCCGCGTGGTTGCCCGTTCCAGGCTTGGTCTGTTGGAGAATTTTTGCGGCTAGATCGAGTCGTGTTGAACCCGGCTCGGTAGCCTCACCCGACTATTTTATTTTGAAGCTGTCAATGTGTTGGCGAAGCGTCTCGCCGAGCGTCGGCCATTGAGATTCTTTGGCGGTGGCGGTTGCTAGATAAACTTTCCCGTTCTTGGAAATCGCTCGCGCGTAGAAGTGTAGATCGCCGGCCTGCATGGTTCCGGTGTATTCGAGGTTCCATTCATTATCGCCGATTTCCTTCTCGGAGATCACCTTCCATTTCAATTCGTCGAACTGTCCTTTGGATAGGGTCGCATACTCTTTGATGGTCCCGGTGTACGGCTGGATCTGAACGTTAATCTTAGGTGCAAAACCTTCCGTCGGGGTTAGAAACATCTCCAAAGCGGTGGCTGGAGCTGACGCGTCCGGGGCCGCATCCAAGGCATCGATTTGGAAACCATAAAGAGGCAGGTCGATCGTTGCGGCTTTTGCCTGAAAAAGCGTTGCGCACGAGAACAATAGGGCGATGCTGATTACGCTGACCGTGTTTTTCATAGATGAGAGGTTTCGATGATATAAGGTTAGTCACGTCAGCGTTATCACGTTTGCGTCAAACTTTGCGAGTTCGCGGTTTTTGGAGCTAGGAGCTAGGAGGCATGCATATCTCGTAATCGTCCGCCGAAACGTCAATCGACACCGTCTGTATTTCAGGGTCGCACTGGTCCCGTATGGACTAAATGATCGTAGCGACTCGACTGAGCTCGCCGAAGTCCAGGCAATTTATTGCCTGGTATCCGTGCGAAAACAGGAACCGTCCCGTAGGGCACGGTATGATTGGGGCCGATCGGCGCGCTACGATCAGGACGATTAGTCAACCCCGGGGCAAGGATCAGACCGTGCCCTACGGGACGGATTCTCGATTGAACGGGTTCCAGGCAATAAATTGCCTGGACTTCGGCGAGCTCAGTCGAGTCGCTACCTTCATTTTGTCCCTACGGGACCGGGACCGTACCGCAAAGTAACAAGAGACTCAGAGCGATTGGTAAGCGGTACTTCGGACGTTCGGGATAAGTCGAAGGTTCAACGATTCTGCTTTTCCCAAGGGGCTCTAGTTCTTATCGTTAGATACCCTCAACCGGGGATTCACCCGACATCTCCCGAAAAACCACAAATAAATGTCCGAAACAGCCGGGTTCATTCGTCGCGCTTAAGCGAGAAATATTATGAGCCAAGTACGAGTATTGGTTGGTACCAGAAAGGGAGCTTTTATCCTGGCCGCTGACGGGCAGCGTAACCAGTGGGAAGTCAGTGGTCCGCATTTTGCCGGATGGGAAATTTACCATGTCAACGGATCACCGGTTAATCCCAATCGTTTGTATTGCTCCCAGAGCACGGGGTGGTTTGGCCAGATGATACAGCGGTCCGATGACGGTGGAAAGACGTGGGAAGCCGTGAGCAATGAGTTCAAATATGAAGGCGTACCCGGTACTCATAAATGGTACGACGGCTCGCAACACCCGTGGGAGTTTAAACGGATCTGGCACTTGGAACCGTCGTTAACTGATCCGGACACGGTTTACGCTGGGGCGGAGGATGCCGCGCTTTTTAAGACCACGGATGGCGGCCGGACTTGGCAGGAACTTGCCGGGCTGCGTGGTGTGAAGGGAGACCTTTGGCAACCTGGCGCCGGCGGGATGTGCGTGCACACGATCGTTCTCGATCCGAAAAATCCGGGCCGAATTTTCATCGCTATCTCAGCGGCCGGCGTTTTCCGGTCAGATGATGCCGGTAAAACCTGGAAACCGGTGAACCAGGGGCTGAAATCGCCTTGGGAGTTACCTGACCCGCAAGCAGAAGTTGGACATTGTGTCCATCGAATCGATCTACACCCCTCCAACCCGAACACCTTGTTTATGCAAAAACATTGGGATGTCATGCGCTCGGATAATGCGGGTGAATCCTGGTCCGAGGTGAGCGGCGATCTACCCTCCGATTTTGGGTTTCCAGTTCAGGTACATGCTCACGAGCCGGAGACCATTTACGTCGTGCCGATCAAGAGTGATTCGGAGCATTTCCCGCCGGATGGCAAACTGCGGGTGTATCGCAGCCGGACCGGAGGAAACGAATGGGAACCTCTCACCCAAGGGCTGCCGCAGAAAGACTGCTACGTTAACGTGTTACGCGACGCGATGGCAGTCGATTCCTTGGAGCCTTGTGGCGTGTACTTCGGAACTACCGGCGGACAGGTCTACGTCTCAGCCGAGAATGGCGATAACTGGACCCCAATTGTTCGCGATCTCCCGGCGGTTTTATCGGTCGAGGTTCAGACCCTGCAATGATCCGAGTAGCGCTCCCATACCATCTCCGCACTTTGGCCCGGGTGAATGGCGAAGTGCAAATAGCAGTCGTGGGAAGAGCCACATTGAGCTCCGTACTCGACGCTCTGGAAGCAGATTACCCCGTGCTTCGTGGAGCAATCCGCGATCGTCTCACCTTACAACGGCGTCCGTTCGTGAGGTTTTACGCCTGCAGAGAAGATTTATCGCTCGAACCGCCTGATACCGTTCTGCCGACCGCCGTGGTCAACGGGACGGAGCCATTTCTCATCATTGGAGCAATGGCAGGCGGTTAACGCCGGGATAGGAGTGGACTTAGTGAACAGAGTAGGCTTAGTGGATCACAGCTAGCGGGAATTCGCAGGGGGCTACTAAGTCCACTCCGTCCGCTTTGTCCACTGCGTCTACTTTGGTTGGCGGCCTCATCCCACCGCATTAGCGGCAGAAGCCTTCCTACTGATGTCGCGCAGCATATCGGAATGGATGTTCATACCGAGATTGGTCAGGTTGTAAACATGTTCGGTGGCTACGAGCCAGATGATCTCGCAGATCTCGCGCTCGGAGTAGTGGGCGGCCAAGCGGTCGAATGTGCCCTGACTCACCTTCTTTTCTTGGGTCAGCTCTGTCAAATAGTCCAGGGCTGCGCGTTCTGCCTCGGTGAACAGAGGGCTGGTGCTGTATTCTGGAAGCGCATCGAATTTGGCTTCGCTCATCGCCTCTTTCATGGCGAAGAAGCGCCCGATATCGGTGCAGAAAAGGCAGACATTAATTCGGGCCACCTGTTCCCGGACCAGGAACACGGTCTGTCGTGATAGCTGTAACTTCTTATCTAACGTGCTGATTTTGCCATAAAACATACCGAAGGCGGTCGGCAATCGGGCGGCGTGCACTTTCACCGGAGTCGGTACCTTCCCGAATTGCTTCCGGGTCATGGCGTACACCAGGTTCTTGATCAGCCCCTTCGGTTTTTCGATTGGCGGAAGAAATGAAGTATTCATGGGTTTAATCTTTTGTGTTCTTTGCGCTCTTTCTTGACCGACATAGCCTTGGCGACGTCTGTTGCGGCTATTCGTTTCCGGGTTTGAGGGGCGGTTCGGCGGCTCCTGTCCAAACGGGGCGAACCTCAACGGCGCCCCAAGCCGCCACTGGACAACGTGAGGCCCATTCAAGCGCCTCGTCCAGGTTGGGAACATCGATCACGACAACACTACCAATCAGTTCCTTACTCTCGGCAAAGGGGCCGTCCTGTACTTGGCGTTTGCCATCTCGCACCCTGACCGTGGTGGCGGTCTGAGGCGGTTGTAGTCCGGAGCCCCTGACAAACACACCGGCTTTTCGAAGCGCGTCACTGTAAGCTTTCCAGGCTTCCCCTAGGGTGGCCGCTCTGGCCGGGTCGCTGCGTTTGTCGAAGTCGGCCTGGGTTTCAGCAACTAAGAGCATGTAGTTCATACGTTTCTCTTATTATGATCGGGCCAGCCTCGTTGG
>WNFI01056753.1_pt1 | contig 10868 bp, 11 predicted proteins | sample 5400471 | NCBI WGS metagenome assembly WNFI01 (sample SAMN13153348, study PRJNA577476) | soil metagenome | isolation source: 100 cm saprolite on Douglas fir-dominated hillslope | place: USA:California | collected 2013-09-17 | reverse complement strand
GCTCGACGACGGACAGCCACCACGAGATCGCCATCGCCGCCGCGCGCGCCGGCAAGCACGTGATCGTCGAGAAGCCGCTCACCGGCTTCTTCGGCCCCGCCGACGTCGACCGGCAGCGCATGCTCGACACGGCCCTGCGCAACTCCGACGCCGTGCTGGAGGCCGTCGCCAAGGCGGGTGTCGTCCTCTGCTACGCGGAGGACTTCGTCTACGCGCCGCCCGTGGCCAAGCTGCGGCGGCTGCTCGACGCGAGCGGCGGCACCATCATGGAGCTGCGCGCGGAGGAGAGCCACTCGGGCTCGCACTCGGCTTACGCCCGGCGCTGGCAGACGGCCGGCGGCGGCGCCCTGCTGCGCATGGGCAGCCATCCCGTCGGCGTCGTGCTCCATCTCAAGCACTACGAGGGCCTCACGCGCGCCGGCCGGCCGATCCGCGCGCGCTCGGTGCTGGCCGACGTGGCCCAGCTGACGAAGCTGCCGGGCATCGCGGGCAAGACGCCGCATCACCGCACGGCCGTGGAGGACGTCGAGGACTGGTCGGTGGCGCTCATCACCTTCGAGGACGGCACGAAGGCCACCGTGCACAGCAACGACGTCACCCTGGGCGGCGTCCGCAACACCGTGACCGCGTACCTCACCAATGCCGTGATCAACGCCAACATCACGCCCAACACCACGATGACGGCGTACGCGCCCGACCCCGCCGTGTGGGGCGACGAGTACATCAGCGAGAAGGTGGAGACGAAGGGCGGCTGGCAGTTCCCGGCCCCGGAGGAGGACTGGATCCGCGGCTACCCGCAAGAGCTGGAGGACTTCGTGGCCGCGATTACCACGCGCCGAGAGCCGCTCTCGGGTGGCGCGCTCGCGCGCGAGACGGTGGAGGTCATCTACGCGGGCTACCTGTCCGCCGCCACCGGACGGCGCGTGGACCTGGCGCGCGCATGATCCCGTTCACCAAGGGGCACGGGCTCGGCAACGACTACATCGTCATCGACGAGGCCGACCTGCCGCGCCCGCTCGACACGCGGGCCATCGAGCGCGTCTGCGACCGCAACTGGGGCGTCGGCTCCGACGGCATCCTATTGAAAGTTCCGTCGGCGCGCGCGGACTTCGGCCTGCGCATCTTCAATCCCGACGGCAGCGAGGCTGAGAAGTCGGGCAACGGCCTGCGCATCTTCGCCAAGTACCTGTGGGATCACGGCCACGCGCGCGGCCGCACGACGTTCCGGGTCGACACCAAGGGCGGCGTCGTGGAATGCACGTGCCACGTGCGCGACGGCCGCATGAGCTTCGTGACCGTCGAGATGGGCCGGGCGAGCTTCCGGAGCGCCGCGATCCCGATGACCGGTCCCGACCGCGATGCGGTGGCGGTGCCGCTGGAACTGCCGGACGGCAGCAAGGTCACGGCGACCGTGGTGTCCGTCGGGAACCCGCACTGCGTCGTCTTCGTGGACCGGCTCGACGAGGGCGAGGTCCGGCGTGTCGGGCCGATGCTCGAGCGCCATCCCGCGTTTCCGCAGCGCACCAACGTGCAGTTCGCGCGCACCGCCGGCCCCGACACCCTGGACATCCTGATCTGGGAGCGCGGCGCGGGCTACACGCTCGCGTCCGGCTCGTCGTCCTGCGGCGCGGCCTCGGCGGCGGTGCGCAACGGCCACTGCCGCCACGGACGCGTCACGGTGAGGATGCCGTGAGCCGCGTCTGCGTGTTCGCGGGGTCCAACGCCGGCGGCCGACCGGAGTACGCGGCCGCCGCGCGCGCCCTCGCCGCCGAGTGCGCGGCGCGCCGGCTCGGCATCGTCTACGGCGGCGGCTCGGTGGGGCTCATGGGCGTGCTCGCCGACGCGGCGCTGGCCGCGCGCGTCGAGATCATCGGCGTCATCCCGCGGCCGCTGGCCACCAAGGAGATCGCGCACCCGAACCTCACCGAGCTGCACATCGTCGAGAGCATGCACGAGCGCAAGGCGACCATGGCCTCCCTGGTGGACGCGTTCATCGCGCTGCCGGGCGGTCTCGGGACCTTCGAGGAGGCGCTCGAGGTGCTGACGTGGTCGCAGCTCGGCATTCACGCCAAGCCGGTCGGGGTGCTGAACGTGGAGGGCTACTACGACGGGCTGCTGCGGTGGCTGTCGCACGCCGCCGGCGAGGGCTTCGTGCGTCGCGAGCACCTCGGGCTGCTGCTCTTCGCCGACGCGCCCGGCGAGCTTCTCGACCGCTTCGCCGCCTGGACGCCGCCGCCGGGCCCGCGCCCGTGGATGAATCCGTCCCAGACTTAGACGCGCGCCACGGCTCCGCCGGGGCGCTCCGAACGTTGGGGGGGTGTGGGGGGCCATTTCGGGGCCCCCCACGTTATCGACTATGGCCTGACGACGAGGCCGGGGTGGCGCCACCAGAAGTAGGCGGACATCGCGGCGGCCGCTAACAGATTGGCGACGAGGACCGAAGGCCAGGGGATCAGGCGCAGCACGGGCGTCGCGAAGACCAGGGCGGCTGCCAGGAAGCCGAACTCGAAGACGACGGCGAACAGAAGCAGCCCGAAGCCCCACGACGGGTTCCGCTCCACCATCCCGAGCAGGCGTGAGGCGAAGCCGCCGAGCGCCGCGAAGACCAGCATGTGCACCCATGTGAACATGCCGACCATCTCCAGCGAGACGGACAGCGTCTCGGGCGAGGCGAGCGCGCTGCGTCGAAAGATGGCGGTGCCGAGCACGGTCGGCGTGTAGAACGGGTGGCCGGCGGCGGTGTCGAGCAGCAGGAACCACACCGCCACGGTGATCGCGCCGATGACGCCGGCGATCATGCCCTCCTGGTACAGGCGCGCGGTGTCGCTGACGGGTTCGGACACGGCGTCGACGGTCGGGGTCGCACGAGCGGTCATGATCGGCTCCTTCCCGGGTCCGATCGACCCTCTCTCTGGGACGGGCCAATTCTACTCCCGCTTCAGTCCCAGCGCGGCTGGCGGGGGGGTGGCGGCCAGGGCTGGGCGCCGGGCGCGCACTTCACGTGATACATCTCGCTGTCGAAGAAGACGAGGGTCTCGCCATCCTCGATGGCCTCGCCGCACGCGGGGCAGGCGCGCTCCTCCGCCATGGATCCAGTCTACCGCCGGGGTGAAGCCCGCCCGAGTGCGGCCAGCGGCGGCATGGCGGCGAGCTGCGCCGCGCTCAATTCCTCCCAGTGGATGCCGGCGGGGCGCGGAAGGGTGCGGCGCGTCCGGATGACACGCGTGGGCGTCGCCACCACGTCGACCGGGACGTCGTGCGCGGTCATCGGGATGCCGCCGCCCACGACCTGCGCGTCGTGCACCGTGGTCACGACGAGCGTCTGCGCGTCGACCGCGCCGCGCTCGGCCGCCAGCGCGAACTCGAGGTCGCTATAGCCGCCGCCCTTGCCGAGCCGCGCGCCGCGCGGATCGACGGCGACCGAGCCGGCGACGATCAGATCGATGTGGCCGAGCGTCTCCGGGCCGACTGCGCGGCCGAGCGCCGCCGCACCCGCGATCGTCGCCGCCTTCGCGAGCCGTCCGCGCAGTCGCTCCGGGTCCAGATGCAGGAAGCACTTCGCCGCGCTCAGGCGCGGCAGGGCCATGAAAACGTGCTTGCCGGCGGCGAGCGCGGCGCGCCGAACAGGCAGCTGCGCCGCGTCGGGATTGCACTTGAGTCGTCGCGCCGCGGCCCACTCGGGCAGCGTCGTGAGGCGCGCGGCGGCGGCCTCGGCGCCGCGAAAGTTGGGGATGCGGTCCGTCAGCGGGAAGGGAAAGCGGCCCAGGTGGCGTTGCGTGAGCCGCGCCCAGATCTTCTCGCGCAGTGCCTGTTTGGCCTTGAAAGTCGGACGCTTGCCGCCTGAATGCGGAGACGCATCTTTAGCCGTCTGGGCCGCGTCGCCGCGCTTTCGCGAGGCGGTCAGCGCGCGGCGACGCGGTTGGCGAGTCGCGTGGCGAGCCATCCGCCGCCCAGCGCCGCGGTGAGCGTGAGCACGACGCCCACCGCCGTCGTCGCGGCGTCCGGAAGCACGTCAGCGAGCGCCGGCGAGCGCAGCATGCGCGGCAGCACCACGATCACGAGGCCGGCGCCGAACACGAGCGACGCCGTCAGCGGGCGTCGGCGTGCGTCCACAACGGCCAGGAGCACGGCGCCCACCAGCGGGAAGACGCGCGGCAGCGAGGACCCGCCGATCGGCGTCCCGTTGCGGCGCGCCATCTCGTGCGCCACGGCGATCGGCGAGGTGGGGTCGTCGGTGGCCAGGACCTCCTGGATCGTGGACGTCGGCTGGATCAGCGCGAAGCCCACGGCGGCGACGGCGGCGATCGAGAGCTGCGTGAGGACGCCGACCAGCACGATCGCCACCGGCGCCCAGCGTCGTCCGCTCAGCCGCGCCCCGAGCACGAGGCTGAAGGCGAAGACGAGGCCCGCGAGCACCGGCCACGTGAAGAAGCGCAGCCCGCCGTGGAGGAACGCGATGCGCCACGACGGATCGGTGCTGATCGCGAACGTTCCGAACAGGAACGTGCCGGCCAGCACGATCGCGAGCGTCCGCGCGCGTGACCCCGCCGGCCAGGCCTCGCGCGCGATCAGCAGGCAGGCCAGCGTGTTGACCTGCGCCCCGAGGAGCCCGAGCAGGTGCGGCGGGCTCCAGAGCGTGACGTCGATACCAAAGAGCCGGTGCCAGAGGTCGTCGAGCGGCGCCGCGACGACGACGACGGCCATGCCGAGCCACGCCAGGTGAAAGCCGCGCGTGCCGACGAGGCCGACGACGTTGATCGCGCCCGGCCCGCGCGCGCCCTGCCGCGACGCCCACGTCTCGACGGCGATGACGCCGAGCGAGACGATCACGGCCACCGTCACCGACGCGTAGGTGAGGACGTGCGGCGCGATCCAGAACGAGTCGCGCCCGATGAGCAGGTGCCAGCGAATGTCCCAGCCAAGCCCCCAGCCGGCGGTGAGCTTGCTCGCGAGCAGCAGCCACAGCGCGGCGCGGCGGAGAGCGACGACGTCGACGTCGGCGCCGACGGCCGAGACGGCGAGAGCGCCGGGGCGGCTCATGGGCCGCATTCTACCCGCGCCGGGTCCAGGCCAGCAGGTCGTCGAGCGCGCGCGTGTTGAGGATCTGCGCCCGGCCCAGCCAGGCCCGCCGCGCGACGGCGACGCCGAGGTCGACGTTGTCGAGCTCGGAGAGATAGTGCGTGTCGGTGCTGATCGAGAGCGGCACCCCTGCCTCCGCCGCGCGCCGCGCATGGACGTCGTTGAGATCGAGCCGCTCGGGCGAGGCGTTGATCTCGACGGCCTTGCCGTGCGCGCGCGCGGCGGCGAAGACGGCGTCGAGGTCCACGTCGTAGGGCTCGCGCGAGCCGAGCCGCCGGCCCGTCGGGTGGCCGAGGATGTCCACGTGCGGGTTCTCGAGCGCCCGCACGATGCGCGCGGTCATCGTCGCGCGGTCCTGCTTGAAGCGGGAGTGGACGGAGGCCACGACGACGTCCAGCTCGGCCAGCACCTCGTCGGGGAAGTCGAGGCGGCCGTCCTCGAGGATGTCGCATTCGCTCCCGGCCAGGATGCGGATCGTGTGCCGCGCCTGCACCGCGCGGATCTCGGCGCGCTGCTGGCGCAGCCGCTCGACGCTCAGGCCCTGCGCAATCGTGAGGGAGCGGGAGTGATCGGACACGATGACGTACTCGTAGCCGCGCGCCTGGGCCGCCTCGACGAGACGCTCGAGCGGGTGGTGGCCGTCCGACCACTCCGTGTGGTCGTGCAGGTCGCCGCGCAGGTGCGCGCGCTCGACCAGCGTGGGCAGCCGGCCCTCCCGCGCGGCGTCGATCTCGCCGCCGTCCTCGCGCAGCTCGGGCGGGATCCAGGGCAGCCCGACGGCCGCGTAGACGTCCTCCTCCGTCTCGCCCGCCACCCGCGCCCCCGTCGCCTCGTCGAACACGCCGTACTCGCTGATCTTGAGCCCGCGGCGCACCGCCATCTCCCGCAGCCGCACGTTGTGGGCCTTGCTGCCGGTGAAGTACTGCAGCGCGGCGCCGAACGCCTCGGGCGCCACCACGCGCAGGTCGATGGCGAGGCCGTCCTGGTGACGGACGGATGCCTTCGTGTCGCCGCGCGCGGTGACCTCGGCCACCGACGGCAGGCTGACGAGCGTCTCGATCACGCGCGCGGGATCGGTGGAGGTGACGAGGATGTCGATGTCCTTGACCATCTCGCGCATCCGGCGCAGCGAGCCCGCGATCTCCAGACGCTCGACACCTCCGTGCGCGCGCAGGGCCGCCGCCACCTGGTCGGCCACGACGAGCGCCGTCGTCAGCAGCGCGCGTGCGTGGCCGGCCTTGTGCTGCGCGATCGCCTTCAGGAGGTTCTCGCAGGTCTTCTTCTGGATGCCGGCCACGCCGATGATCCGGCCGCTGCGGCAGGCCTCCTCGAGGCGCTCGACCGTGTCGATCCCGGCGACCTCCCAGAGGGCGCGGGCGGTGCGCGGGCCGAGCCCGCGGACCTCGAGCAGGCTCAGGAAGTTCGGCGGCAGGTTCTCCCGTAGCCGCTCGAGCAGCTCGATGCGGCCCGTGGTCAGGTACTCCTCGATGCGGGCGCCGATCTCCTTGCCGATGCCGGGCAGCGCCCGTAACCGGCCACGCGCGGCGACGACGGTGACGTCCTCGGACAGGGTCTCCAGCGTCTGCGCGGCGCGCTGCCAGGCGCGGATGCGGAAGCGGGACTCGTCGCGCACCTCCAGGAGGCTGGCCATCTCGTAGAAGAGCCGTGCGAGCTCGAAATTCTTCACACTATGCAATTTACCACCGGGTTGCTCGGCCAACTTCCTGGCCGAGGTGCCGCCCGCGCGCGTGATACACTCCGCTCGCCTGTGATCGCGACGTGGTGCTGGAATCTCCTCGAGCCGTACCTCCGGCGCAACCTCACCAACCGCGGTGTCGAGCGGCCGACGCGCAAGCAAGTGCTGGAGGAGTTCGCCCGCGTGTGGCCGGAGGTCACGGCCACCCTCGGCGTGCAGGAGCCCCACGTCGGCACCATCCGGTTCAAGTGGCTCGTGCGCCTGCCGTCGGCCGACGCCGGGCCGTTTCTCGACGACCCGGAAGGCTGGATCGCCGCACGCTACGGTGGCGGCAAGTTCAAGCTCAACCTGCACCATGGCATGCACTTCGTGAACACGAAGAACTTCAAGCCCGCGGGCGAGCCGCGCTGGGGCGAAGTTCCCGCGCTGGATCTGGAGGCGTAAATGCCGAGCGAAGAGACGCGGCGGGTGCTCAAGCTGTTCGGCGTGGCGGTGACCAACCTCGAGGACGCCATCGACCGGCGCGTGCCCATTCCCGAGATCATGAAGTGGGACGCGGAGCTGGCCGACCGCACGCGCGAGGTCATCGACCTCGTCGAGCACCTCCGCAGCCGCCGCATCGGGTGAGGCCGCCGGCCCGCGTCGACGCCTCCGGCGTCGCGCTGGCGCTCGCCGCGCCGCCGCGCCGCATCGTCTCCCTGATTCCGAGCACGACCGAGCTGCTCTGCGCGCTCGGCCTCGCCCACGCCCTCGTCGGCGTCACCGTCTACTGCGTCGAGCCGCGCGAGGTCGTGCGGAGCAAGACCCGCGTGGGCGGCGAGAAGAACCCCGATCTCGCCGCGATCCGCGCGCTGGCGCCGGACTTGGTCGTCGCCAACGTCGAGGAAAACCGCCGCGAGGACGTGGACGCGCTTCGCGCCGCCGGCATCGCCGTGTGGGTGACCTATCCGCGCACGGTGGCCGAGGACGATCGGCGCCGACACGTACGTGCACGATCTCCTCGCGACCTGCGGGGGCGCCAACGTGTTCGCCGACCGCGCCCGCTATCCGACGCTCACGCTCGAGGAGATGGCCGCCCGCGCTCCGGAGGTGATCCTGTTGCCGGACGAGCCGTTTCGGTTCCGGCGCGCTCACCTCGGCGATTTCGAGGCGTACCCGGCGGTGCCGGCCGTGCGCGACCGCCGTGTCCATCTGGTGGACGGCAAGCCCTTTTCCTGGCACGGTCCCCGGCTGGCCGAGGCCCTGACTAAGTTGCCGGATTTGCTGGCCGGCGTGTGATTGCGCTCGGCACGGCCGCCCGGGCTATGCCAAGATCGCGGGACGGGCCGCGCGCCGCGGCACCGGGGGGGCTCGAATGGCTGACACGTGTCCGCGCTGCGGGTTCGCGGAGGTCGTGAGCGACCGGTGTCCGCAGTGCAGCGTCGTGATCGCCGTCTATCAGGCCTCGCTCGACAAGATGCGTCGTGGACCGCAGGGCGGGGCCACGCCCTTCGCGCGACCGTCCGCCGCGACACCCGCGCCGCAGCCGTTTCCGACGCCGGCCCTGCCCGCGGCGTTCGCGATCCCGGCGCCCGCGGGCGTGCGCCACGCGGTCTTCCGCGGCTCCGGCGCCGCCCTCTTCGGCATCCACGTGATCAACGCGCTGCTGATTCTCGCCACGGCCGGCATCTACTTCTTCTGGGCGAAGGCGCGCGTGCGCAGCTACCTCTGGAGCGAGAGCGAGTTCGAGGGCGACCGCTTCGCCTATCACGGCACGGGCCGCGAGCTGATCACGGGATTCGCCAAGGCCGTCCTCTTCTTCTTCCTGCCGATCACGCTGCTGAACACCGCCCCGGAGATGCTGAAGGCGTCGCCGCTCGTCGTCGTGGCCGCCCGGCTGGCCGTCTCGATCCTCGCCGCCGTCTTCATCCCAATCGCCATGGTCGGCGCGCGGCGCTACCGCCTGAGCCGCATCTCGTGGCGCGGCATCCGCTTCTCGCTGCGCGCCTCCACGCGCGAGTTCATCGGCATCTGGGTCCGCGGCTGGATGCTCACCTCGCTCACCCTCGGGCTGTATTACCCGTTTTTCGTCACCAGCCAGCAGCGGTTCCTCACCGGCCACATGTGGTTCGGCTCGCAGCGCTTCACCTTCGACGGCCGCGGGCGCGATCTCGTTGCGGCGTGGCTGGGGACGATCGTGCTCTTCGTGCCGACGCTCGGGCTCTCGTGGTTCTGGTTCGCCGCCAAGCGCCAGCGCTACTACGCCGAGCACACGCGGTTCGCCGGCGCGCGCTTCCGCTCGGCGGTGACCGGCCCGAAGCTCGCCTGGCTGACGATCTCCACGTGGATCGGCCTGCTCTGCACCATCGGTCTGGGCTGGCCGTGGCTCACCGTGCGCACGACGCGCCGCCATTTCGGGGCCCCACGAAGACGTGGGATATCGAGGGGTGCCACGGCTTCGCCGGGGCGCCCCGAGCGGTTGGGGGGTGTGGGGGGCCATTTCGGGGCCCCACACTTCACTAGATGCGGCTCGACTGGGAGGCGGCCTATCTCGACGGCCGGACGGCGGCCCGCCGCCGTGCCGGCGTGCACATCACCCGCACGGGGCTCGACGTCACGCTGCCGGAGAGCGGGACGCGCTTCTTCTGGCCGTTCCGCGAGATCCGCCAGACCCAGGGGACGTACGCGGGCGAACAGGTGCGGCTGGAGCGCGGCGGCGAGCTCGCCGAAGCGCTGCTCATCGGCGACGTCGGCTTCCTCTCCGCGGTCCGCGCGGCCTCGCCCGAGGCCACGCATTTCCACGACCCCGCGCGCCGGCGTTTCCGCGTGGGGCTCACCGTCGGCGCGCTGGTGGCGGCCGTTGCGCTGGCGGTCGGCGTCTATTACATCGGCATCCCGGCGTTCGCCGCGGTGGCCGTCGCGCGCGTGCCCGTGTCGTGGGAGGACAAGCTCGGCAGCGCGATCGTCGAGCACTTCGCGCCACCGGCACGGCGCTGCGACGATCCCGCGCGCCAGGCCCGGATCGACGGCATCGTCGCGGCGCTGACGGCGAAGGCGCGGCCGCAGCCGTACTCGTTCCGCGTCACGGTGGTGAACAGCAGCATCGTCAATGCGGTGGCGGCGCCGGGCGGCCACGTCATCCTGTTCCGCGGGCTGCTGGAGCGGACCGACAGCGCGGAGGAGCTGGCCGGTGTGCTCGCCCACGAGGTGGAGCACGTGCTGCACCGTCACGTCACGCGCGCCATCTTCCAGCAGGCCTCCACGGGCGTGCTCATGGCGGCGCTGGTCGGCGACGTGTCGGGCGTCGTCGCCTACGGACTCGAGGGCGCGCGCACGCTCGGCGATCTCCAGATGAGCCGCGCCGCGGAGAGCGAGGCGGACCACGACGGGATGCGGCTGCTCCAGGAGGCGGGGATCGACACGCAGGGCATGATCACCTTCTTCGAGAAACTCTCGAGTCACGAGCGCGGCCGCGGCAACGACAGCCTGACGCGCTATCTGCGCACGCACCCCACGACGGCCGAGCGGATCGCCACGCTGCGCGCGCTGGCCGCGACGACCCCGAAGCCGGAGCGCCGCCTCCTGCCCGACGACGACTGGACCGACATCAGGAGCCTGTGCGAGGGCCTGCCGGCGCCGTCGCGGTCGCCGCGTCGATGAGGGCGCGCACGCGCCATGGCAGGGCCGGCGTCTCGGTCAGCCGGACGCCGAGCGGAGCCAGCGCGTCGTCGATCGCGTTCGCGATCGCCGCCGGCGGCGAGATCGCGCCGCCCTCGCCGAGCCCCTTCATGCCGAGCGGGTTGCGCGGCGACGGGAACTCGAGGTGGACCGTCTCGATCAGCGGCAGGTCGCCGGCGACCGGCACCGCGTAGTCCATCAGGCTGCCGGCCAGCAGCTGGCCGTCGGCGTCGTAGGCCATGTCCTCGAAGAGCGCGCCGCCCACGCCCTGCGCGACGCCGCCGTGCACCTGGCCGTCCACGATGATGGGATTGATGACCTTGCCGCAGTCGTGGGCGACGACGTAGCGCACGAGCTTCACCGCGCCCGTGTCGCGATCGACGTCGACGACCGCGACGTGCACGGCGCTCGCGAAGGTCACCGTTGGCACGTGGTG
>WNFI01020174.1_pt1 | contig 10868 bp, 10 predicted proteins | sample 5400471 | NCBI WGS metagenome assembly WNFI01 (sample SAMN13153348, study PRJNA577476) | soil metagenome | isolation source: 100 cm saprolite on Douglas fir-dominated hillslope | place: USA:California | collected 2013-09-17 | reverse complement strand
TCAACGCCGTCAGGACCGGAGCCGGCAGGTTGCAGTCGGCGAAGACCCAGGCGGCAGATGCCAGATGCGGCCACAGCCGCTCGAGATCGGCGACGGTGATGGCATCGAATATGTCCATGTCGGCGATGCCGATGAACAGATCGTGCTCCGGCCCCAGCAGCGCTGCATATTCGGCCGTCGAGCGGTTGCCGGCGCTCATGACGCCCGCGGTGTCGACGCCTTGATCCTGCAGATGGCGAACCAGCGCCCTGCCGTTCTCATCGTCGCCGACCATGGTGGCGAGGCTGGCCCGCACGCCAAGCCGCGCCAGATTCTCGGCGACGTTCCGGGCGACGCCGCCGAAGCTGCGCCGACCTTGCACCGGATTCGAGGTGCCGAGCCTGAGCTTGCCGTGGGCGAGGTACTTGCGGTCGATGCTGGCCCCGCCGAGGCAGGCGATGCGATTGGCCTCCGGCAGCACATAGGCGCGGCCCAGGATGTAGCCCTTGCGCGCGAGCTGGGTGATGTGCGCGGCCACCGTCGAGCGGGCGAGGCCCAAGGCGGTTGCGATCTCCTGCTGTCCGCAGAAGGGGTTGCTCGCGACTGCCCTGGGAAGGGACGGGCCCCCGGATCCTGTCCGCGAGGCGGCATGGAGGCTGCGCGCAACGTCATGGAGCCGCCAACGGCCAGAGATCCAGCCATGGGTGCGCCGGCGATCCCGCTTGTCGACATCGCCCCGGCGATTGCCGGCGGCGCGGCTGCGCCGGCGATCGACGCGGTTGCCGAAGCTTGCGGGCGGATCGGCTTTTTTCTGGTGAGCGGTCACGGCGTCCCCGAGGCGAAGATCCGCAGGCTGCGGGACTTGGCGCTCGCCTTCTTCGCTGAGCCGGAGGCGGCGAAGCGGCAATCCACCGGCGCCGCTGGCGAGCGTGGCGGCCTCACCTTCGCGCCCGTCGAAGACGAAGCGCTCGCCGCCACCCGCGGCATCGCCACGCCCGGGGATATCAAGGAGAGCCTCAACTACGGTCCGCGCCTGACCGGCCGCGCCTGGCCCGAGGCACCCTCCGGGCTCGCCGGCGCATTCCAGGACTACTTCAGCGAGATGGAGCGCTTGGCCGCGAGCCTGCGCCGGATCTTCTGCCGGGCGCTCGGCCTTCCCGAGGCGTATTTCGAGCCCTCCTTCGCCGACCACCTCTCGGCGCTCAGGGTCATCCACTATCCAGAGCAGACAGCCGCACCCCGCCCGGGCCAGCTCCGCGCCGGCGCGCATAGCGACTATGGCTTTCTCACCATCCTCTGGTCCGATGCGGCACCCGGTGGCCTGCAAGTGCGCACGCGGTCCGGCGACTGGGTCGAGGCACCCGTCGTTCCTGGGGCGTTTGTGGTCAATATCGGCGATGCGCTGATGCGCTGGACCAACGACCGCTGGGTCTCGACCTTGCATCGCGTCGCCAACCCGCCGCACGTGTCGGGCAGGAGCAATCGGCGGATATCGATCCCCTTCTTCCTCAACCCCGGCGAGGACACCGTGATCCGCTGCCTGGATGCCTTCGCCAAGGACGGCGCGCGCTACGAGCCGGTGATCTACCGCGACTACATCCGCTTGAAGGCTGGGAGCGCTCGCCGGGCTCGGATGGCTCCCTCGTCCGGCGCGCGCGACCGAGGACAACAAGCTGGTGATCACCACCTTGGGCGGGGTGGGGGAACAGTTCTGGCGGCAAAGCGTGGCGCCGGCCTATTCCAAGCACCGCAACGCCGAGATCGTCTTCGATGTCGGCAATGGCCGCGTCTTCACCGCCAATCTGCGCACCGCCGGCGACAAGCCACCCTATTCCTTCGTCATGACCAACGAGGTGTTCGGCTCGGCCTTGCGCAAGGAGGGCTACTTCGAGAAGCTCGATCTGTCGCAGATCGCCAACTACCGCGACCTCTATCCGGTGTGCAAGGTCGCCGGCGACTGGGCGGCGACCTGCACCATCTCGCCCATCGGCATCGGCTATCGCACCGACCTCGTCAAGACGCCGCCCAAGCGCTGGCGCGATCTCTGGGACAATCCGGAATTCCGCGGCAAGATCGGCCTCTACAACTTCGCCAACAGCGCCGGCAAGATGTTCCTGCTGCTGGCCTCGAAGATCTATGGCGGCGATCAGCACGGCGTCGACCAGGGCTTCGCCGCGCTCGGCAAGCTCGGCCGCGTCATGCAGGTCGACTTCAACCTGTCGACGATGATGGCCTCGGGGGAAATCGTCGTCGCCCCCTTCGACGTGGGCGAGATCGTGCGCCTGCGCAAGCAGGGACTGCCGGTCGACTGCGCCGTCCCGGAAGAAGGCATGCTCGCCTTCGATCAGACCTTCAATGTATGCCGCAACGGCCCGGCCAAGGCGCTCGCCTACGACTACATCAACTTCATGCTGTCGCCGGAGATGCAGACGCTGCTCGCCGGCCAGTTCTACACCTCGCCGGTGAACGCCAAGGTGGAGATGACGGCTCAGCTCAAGCAGGACGTGCCGATCTACGGCGACAGCATGTCCAAGATCCTGAGCTGGGATTGGGATTTCGTGAACGAGCACGCGACCGAGCTCTCCGAGCGGTGGGCGAAGACGCTGCTATAGGAGTCCCGGTCTTGGCGATGGCGGGGCCAACCCGGACATGACTCGGGTCTCGATCGAGGGGCTTGCCAAGCGCTTCGGCGGCACGCGCGCGCTCGACGGCATCTCCCTCGACATCGCCGACGGTGCCTTCGTCTCGCTGCTGGGGCCGTCCGGATGCGGCAAGACCACGACCTTGAAGATCGTCGCCGGCTTCGAGGACGCAGACGAGGGCAGGGTCGCCTTCGACGGCAGCGATGTCTCGCGCGTTCCGGCCGAGCGCCGCAACATCGGCATGGTCTTCCAGAACTACGCCCTGTTCCCGCACATGACGGTCGCCGGCAACCTCGCCTTCGGCCTCGAGGTCCGTCGCATAGCGAAGCCGGAGATCGCCAAACGGGTGCGCGACGTGCTCGAGATGGTGCAGCTCGCCGGCCACGCCGAGCGCTATCCCCGGCAATTGAGCGGCGGCCAGCAGCAGCGTGTGGCACTCGCCCGCGCGTTGGTGATCGAGCCCCGCATCCTGCTGCTGGACGAACCGCTCGCCAATCTCGATGCGAAGCTGCGCGAGGAGATGCGCGGGTTCATCCGCGATTTGCAGCGGCGCGTGGGGATCACCACCATCTACGTGACCCACGACCAGGCCGAGGCGATGACCATGTCGGACCTGGTGGTGGTCATGTTCGAGGGGCGCATCGCCCAGGCGGGACTACCGGCAGAGATCTATGAGCGGCCGGCATCGCTGGCGGTGGCGCGGTTCGTCGGGCAGGCAAATTTGCTGGAGGCCCGCGTCACCGCCGGCGCCGACGGACTTTGGACCTTGGCGACGACCCTCGGGCTCTTGACGCTCGCAGGCGACCCGCGATTGACGGAAGGCCAGGCGGCGACGGTGCTGGCGCGTCCGGAAGCGATAACCCTGGCCTCGCCGGCGTCGGCTGGAAACGGTTGGGCCGGGCGCGTTGCCGCCCGCTACTACTCCGGCAGCATCGTCGACTACCGCATCCAGCTCGATGCCGGCATGGAGCTGCATGTGCAAACCGGTCCGGCCGCGGGCTTCGCCGAGGGCGACCGGGTCAAGGTCGTGGTGCAGCAGGATCGCCTCTGGGCGCTTGCGGCTGAGCGAGATCCGTGAGCCGCCGCCAAACCTTGCGCCTCGCTCTGGTCGCGCCCGCCGCCGTGTTGTTGTTTGTCTTTCTCCTGCTGCCCTATCTCAACATCGTGCTCATGAGCTTCCGCCCGCCGGCGCGCGGCGCACCCTATGGCGAGGGTTTCACGCTTGCCAACTACGCGAAGGCGCTCGGCGACTCCTATTACCTCGACAATCTCCTCGGCACCTTCTGGCTCGGCGCCGCCACAACCATCGCCTGCCTCGTGCTGGGATTTCCGGTCGCCTGGCAGCTCGCGCGCGGCCAGGGGCGATGGCGCGGCCTCTGCTACGGCATCGTGCTGTCGCCGCTCCTCGTCGGCATCGTCATCCGCAGCTTCGGCTGGACCATCCTTCTCGGCAACAACGGCTTGATCAACCGGGGGCTGGCCGGGCTCGGCGTGATCTCCTCGCCGCTCCCGCTCATGTACAACGGGCTCGGCATCGTGATCGCGCTCACCCACGTGTTCCTTCCCTTCATGATCCTGCCGATCATGGGTGCCATCCAGGGCATCGATCCGGCGCTCGAGATGGCCGGGCGCTCGCTCGGCGCCTCGCGATGGCGGATCCTCCGGCGGGTCATCCTGCCGCTGGCCATGCCGGGCATCCAATCCGGATCGATCCTGGTGTTCGTGCTGGCGATCAGCAGCTACGTGACGCCGGTCTTGGTCGGCGGCATGCGCGTGAAGACCATGGCGGTGACCGTCGTCGATGCGCTCATCGACGCCTTTCAATGGCCGTTCGGGGCGGCGCTGGCGTTGATCTTGACCGCTGCCGGCGCGCTCTCCGTCGCCCTCTTCGCCCGCTTGACCCGGATGCGCTGGGTGGAGCCGTGATGGCGCGGGCCGGCCTCGTCATCGTCTGCTGGTCGGTCTATCTGTTCCTGATGGCGCCGATCGTGGTGGTGGCCGGGGCGTCCTTCAACGCCGGCGCGTTCCTGACGTTTCCGCCGCAGGGGCTGTCGCTGCGCTGGTACGACACCTTCTTCCACAACGAGGTGTTCCTCAGCGCGATCCGCACCTCGGTGCTGGTGGCGGCAATAACCACGGCGATCTCCGGGGTGATCGGCACGGCGGCGACGATCTTCTACGTTCGCTACGCCCGGCGCCGGCGCGAGTGGGTGCGCATGGCGATCCTGTCGCCGCTGCTCCTGCCCGACGTGCTGACCGCGATCGCGCTCCTGTTCTTCTTCTACGAGATCGGCTTCGGCGGGCGCGGGCTTGCCGGCATGGTGATCGGCCATGTGCTGATCACGCTTCCCTTCGTGTTCTTGAGCGTCTCGGCCTCGCTGGAGGGCCTCGATGAGTCCTATGAGCTGGCGGCGCGCAGCCTCGGCGCCGGGCCGCTCCTCCGCTTCCGCCGGATCATGCTGCCGCTGATCAAGCCGGGTGTGATCGCGGGCGCGCTCTTCGCCTTCATCGTGTCGTTCGACACGTTTTCGGTATCGTTCCTGCTGAAGGGGATCGGCAGCAGCACCTTGCCGATTCAGCTCTTTGACTATCTGCGCATGAACTTCACGCCCGAGGCCGCCGCGGTGTCGACCTTGAGCATCGTGCTGACCTTGGCGGTCGTGGTGATCGCCGAAGCGGTGCTGAAGCTCAGAATCCAGCGCTTCTGAAGGGCGGCTAGCGCTTCCGCCTGCCGGTGCCCTGATGCAGCGCCTCGTCGGTCGGCAAGACCTCGCCCGGCTCGATCGAGGAGCGCCGCGCGAGCTCGCGGTAATAGGGGGTGAAGTCCGGACGCGTCGCCTCGAACAGCTCATCGAAGCTGTCGATGACGAAGTAGGTCTCCTGAAAATCGTCGATGCGGTAGTTCGTGCGCATGATGCGCAGGAGCTCGAAGCGCAGCCGATTTGGCGCCGGGTCGTCGAGCGCAAACACCGACTCGCCCTTGGAGGAGACGATGCCCGACCCGTAGATCCTGAGCCCGTCCTTGGTGCGGATGAGCCCAAACTCGACCGTGTACCAATAGAGGCGGGCGAGGTTGTGCAGCCCGCCCAGCCGCAAGGCCTTCACCCCGCCCTCGCCATAGGCCTGCATGTAGTCGCCGAAGACAGGATGCACCAAGAGCGGCACGTGGCCGAAGACGTCGTGGAAGACGTCGGGCTCCTCGATGTAGTCGAGCTGGTCCGGGCGGCGGATGAAGCAGGTCGAGGGAAAGCGGCGATTGGCCAGATGCTCGAAGAAGATCGCATCGGGCACCAGGCCGGGGACGGCGACGATGCGCCAGCCGGTGCGCTTCTCAAGGACGTCATTGAGGCGGCGGAAATCCGGAATGCCATCGGCCGCCACGCCCAGGGCCGAAATGCCGTCGAGGAACTCCTGGCAGGCGCGGCCGACGAGGAGCTTCTGCTGGCGCTCGAACAGGGTGCGCCAGATGCCGTGCTCTTCGCTGCTGTAAGCGCCGTGATCCTGTTCGATCGTATAGTCGGCGCGGAGAGAAGGCTGCCGCTGCGGGCTCAAGGTCTGGGCTAGCGCCATGGGACTGCTCCCGTCTTTGATCTCCATGTGAGGCGGAATGGCAGGAGCTTTCAAGGGCCCTGCCGACGTCTCGCCTTCGGCCGCTTGGCCAGGAGCGCACGGCGCGCGGCGGCCAGCGCCAATTCCGCCCAGGGTCGGAATTCCTCGGAATCATCAAGAGCTTCCTCCGGCGGCGTGAAAAACGCCAAGGAATAGTCGCCGCTGGCGCTGGGACGAAACGGTGTCAGGCCCCTCGCCTCGAAGCGGGGCCGGGTCTCGGCATCGGCCTTGAGGTAGACCTGATCCTTCCAGACGATGGCGACGAACGCGCCATCCACATAGATGCCGTGCCCGCCGAACATGGCGCGGGCCGAGACGTGACCGAGGGGCGCCAGCAGTTCCTTCACGAGCTCGAGATACCCGCTGGCCATGCGTGTCGGCAGGCCTCAGGCGCGCCTGAGGCCGAGCCGCCCAGGCCGCCTAGAACTAGAAGGTGTAGCGGCTGAGATTGAAGGTCTGTCCGCTTGGAAGCGTGAGCGTCGCCCGCGTCGTGCCGGCGAACTGCACGGAGATCGTCCCGCGGCCGGCCGAGCTCGTTGGCGGCGTGAAGCGCGGGGTGGTGATCGGCGATCCGCCCGCATATTCGTAGATCGTGCCCTGATAGGACGTAGTAGTGATCATCGCTCCAGTGGAGGTGTACCACACCGCGCTGCCATCGCTGCGATAGAGATATCCGGCGATGAAGAGGCTGTTGGCGCTCGCCGAACTGCGCTGCGATTCGATGAACCAGCCGGCACCCGAATAGGAGGAATCCCACCACCAGCCCGACTCCGGCGTGCCCGCCGCGCCGGCCTGGGGCGTGCTTCCGGCGAACGGAAAGCGCTGGAGGGCGACGGTGCCGCCAGGCCAGGTCATGGTCGCCATCGTCGGCGTGGTGAAGGCGAGGCTGGCAGTGCCGACCGGACCCAGAGACGCGACGTTGTTGGCGAGCGCTGTCAGCGTGATGCCGTTCTGATATTGCTGCATGGTGCCGGTGCAAGTGGTGCCCGACAGTGCGCACGAGGTTACGTACCAGACCGAGCTGCCGCCGCCGCCATAGACGTAATAGGCGATGAACAGATTCTGGCCGCGCTGCTCCAAGGAGTAGCCGCGGCCGCTCTCGGACGGGTTGTACCAGAGCCCGGCTTCCGCCACGGTGTCGGCGGCGGCGAAGCCGCGAATACCGGCGGCGAGCGTGCCGGCGGCGCCCGCGACCATGGTCGACGGGTTGAAGCTTTGCAGCTTGCCGTTGCCGGAATCGACGGCGTAGCCCGTCTGCGAGTCGGCGCTGAAGCCGACCGCGGCCGGGTTGACGAGGCCGCTCAGGGTCGACGCGACCGAAAAGCTGGAGCTCGAGATCTTCTTGACCGCGCCCGCTTGCGTCGGCACGTAGAGTCCGCTGCTGAGCGGCTCCGTGGCGACGGCATTGGCGGCGGCACCGACATCGACGCTGCGCAGGACCGAGGAGAAGGCCAGCGACACCACGGTCAGGCTGTTGCCGGTATCGGTCGCGACGTAGACGAAGTTGCCGTCGTCGGAAGGCAGCAGGTCCACTGGTCCGCCGACGCCGAGCGCGATAGTCGCGGTCACTGCGTTCGTCGCCGTGGAGATGACCGAGACGCTGTTGGCGCCGTAATTGGCCACGTAGACGCGAAGCCCGTCCTTGCTGACGGCGAGCCCGCGCGGCGCAGAACCGACGGCGACGGTCGCGACGACGGCACTGCTCGCGGTGTCGATGACGGAGACGGTGCCGGCGCTGTTGTTGGTGGCGTAGACGGTGCTGCCGTTCGGCGCGGCCGCCAGGGAATGGGGACCGGCGCCGACGGCGACGGTCGCCGCGGTTGCGAGCGTGGTCGAGTCGAGCACGGCGACGGCATTGCCGGCCGGGATGGCGACGTAGAGCCGGCCGACCGAGCGAACCAGCACGGCGCCCCGGCTCGACGCCGAGGGCGTCAGCGCCGCCGTGCCGGTGCTTGCCAGCGTCGAGAGGTCGATCGCGGCGATCGTGCCGGCGGTGGCATTGGTTACATAGCCGGTCCCTTGCGCCAAGGCCGGTCCCGCTGCGAGCAGGGCGGCGAGAGTGGCAAGGGCGAACAGCGTCTTCGGCGGCGGCAGGATGGGTCGCATGGCGCTCAGCTCGCGACCAGAGGAACGCTGCCGCTGAAGACGCCGGTCGAGCTCGACGTGACGGTGCCAACCCAGGATCCCTGGAAGCTGAGATTGTTCTGCCGCAGCGTGCCCGAGAGATTGCCGCCCCAGCTGCCCGAGGCGTTGAGGCTCACCGGCACCGCGACACTGTGGCCGAGAACGCTCACCTGCGCCGTGAAGCTGACCGGCTGCAGTAGCGTAAACGTCCCCGAGGCCGATCCGTTCAGGTCCCAGCCGCCCGAGCCGTTGGGCACGAAATAGATCGACCAGGTCCCGGAGACGGCGACGGTGTCGGTTTGCTGGGTGCTGACGCCGAGCGCGGTGATGACGACCGGGATGCTGAGGGTGGCGTTGAAAGAGACCGAACCGGATTTCTTGAGGTCGGACAGATCGAGGCCGGCATTGTAGGCGTCGGTCGGCAGCTGGAGCGTGATGGTGGCGCTGAAGCTGCGGCCGCCGGTCGAGCTCGGAGCCGTGCCGCTGATGGTGGATTGCCAGCTGGTGGCTCCGGTCTTGGTGAAGGTGATGTTGTTGGTCGCTCCGGCGGGGTCGGTATAGGTGCCGGCGAGCGCCTGGGTCGCCGCGGTATAGGTGGTGTTGAAGCTGAAATTGTAGGAGGCGTCGCTGCTGCTGCAGGTTCCCGTGCCAACCACGGCGATGACCACGCTGGCGGCCGAGGTCGAGGGCGTGTACTGCACACTGGCGCTGCATGTCGGCGTGACCGAACTGCCCGACGCGCTGGCGATGGTGCCGGCGATGCTGGCCAGCATCGGCCCGTGGTAGGCCGTCGACTGGGCGCGGGCGAAGCCTGCAGTGGTAGCGAGCGCCAAGGCGACAAGTGCGACAGTTCGCAGGTATGGCATCGAGCGGCCCCCAGCCGAAAGCCTTGCTGGCTCGACTAATAAGCTGCTCGGGTGAAGGAAGCCTTAAGCGGCGCGGATGCGGCGCCGCGAGGGGTGCAATTCAGATATTGGCGAAGAAGTCGTTGCCCTTGTCGTCGACGACGATGAAGGCTGGGAAGTCGACGACCTCGATGCGCCAGATTGCCTCCATGCCGAGCTCCGGATATTCCAGGACTTCGACCTTCTTGATGCAGTCCTGCGCCAGCCGCGCGCCGGGACCGCCGATCGAGCCCAGATAGAAGCCGCCATGCTTCTTGCAAGCCTCGGTCACCTGGCGCGAGCGATTGCCCTTGGCGAGGGTCACATAGCCGCCGCCATTGGCCATCAGCGTCTCGACATAGGAGTCCATGCGGCCGGCCGTGGTCGGGCCGAAGGAGCCGGACGCGTAGCCCTTCGGCGTCTTCGCCGGGCCGGCATAGTAGATCATCCGTTCCTTGACGTAGTCGGGCAGGCCCTGGCCCGCATCCAGCCGCTCCTTCAGCTTCGCATGCGCGATGTCGCGCGCCACCACCATGGGCCCGTTCAACGACAGCCGGGTCTTGATCGGGAGCGCGCTCAAGGTCTTGCGGATCTCCGCCATCGGCCGGTTGAGGTCGATCGCGACCACCTCGCCGCCGAGCTCTTCGGTCGCGGGCTCCGGCAGGTATTGCGCGGGGTTGGTCTCGAGCTGCTCCAGGAAGAGGCCATCCTTTCCAAGACCTTGGCTTCGGTCTCGAGATCGCGGAATGCATGGCCGGCAGCACTGCCCTTGGTCGGCAAGCCGTCCAGATACCGGCAGGAGGCGAGCTTGACCGTCTTCAAGGTCATCTCCGCCGAGGTGCCGCCGATCACCACCGCCAGGTGATAGGGCGGGCAGGCAGCGGTGCCGAGGGTGCGGATCTTCGTGTCCAGGAACTTCATCAGCCCGTCGGGATTCAACAGGGCCTTGGTCTCCTGATAGAGGAAGGTCTTGTTGGCGCTGCCGCCGCCCTTGGCGACGAACAGGAAGTGATATTCGTCGCCGGTGGTGGCGTAGAGGTCGATCTGGGCCGGCAGGTTGGTGCCGGTGTTCACCTCCTTGAACATGTCGAGCGCGGCAAGCTGGCTGTAGCGCAGATTGTCGGTCGCGTAGGTCTTGAGAATGCCGCGGGCAAGCCAGGCCTCGTCGTCGGCTCCGGTCCATACCCGCTCGCCCTTCTTGCCCATGACGATGGCGGTGCCGGTGTCCTGGCACATCGGCAGCACGCCGCCGGCGGCGATATTGGCGTTCTTCAACAGATCGAGGGCGACGAAGCGATCGTTGTCGGAGGCTTCGGGATCGTCGAGGATCCGGCTCAGCTGCTTCAAATGGCTCGGCCGCAGCAGATGCGAGATGTCGTGAAACGCCTGGCTCGCCAACAAGGACAGCGCCTCGGGCGCGATCCGGAGGATGCTGCCGCCGGCGAACGGCACCGTCTCCACATGGTCCGAGGAGAGCGAGCGGTAAACGGTCTCGTCCTCGGCGTGCGGGAAGATGGCATGGTGCTGAACGTCGAGCGCGGCATGATCGGGACCCGGCATGCGGGCGGCCCTCCTTGATGGCGAATGAGCGGCGGTGCGGCGCGCGGGACCTGGGCGAAGCCGGTCCGGT
>WNFI01263121.1_pt1 | contig 10869 bp, 9 predicted proteins | sample 5400471 | NCBI WGS metagenome assembly WNFI01 (sample SAMN13153348, study PRJNA577476) | soil metagenome | isolation source: 100 cm saprolite on Douglas fir-dominated hillslope | place: USA:California | collected 2013-09-17 | reverse complement strand
GTGCGCGTCTTCATGTGGACGAGGCGGGCCTGCAACGAATCCATGCACTCCTGGGCAGCCCGCTGGACTGGGGGCACGTTGACGCGCTCGCGCTCGAGCACGGCGTCGTACCGCTTCTGAACCTGCATCTTCAGGCTGTGGCAAAAAGCGTTGTGCCCTCCGCGCAGCTCCGGCGATTCAGTGAGCTTTCCGGAAAACACGCCAGGGCCACGATTGCCTTTGCTGCGGAGATCTTCCGGGTCCTTGAGATTCTCCAGGCGGAAGGAATTCCGGTCGTCCCCTACAAGGGCCCAGTCATCGCCGCACAGGCCTATGGCGATCCGGCGCTTCGTGCGTATACGGACTTGGACCTGATTCTCCACCACCGCGATGCCGCACACGCGTGCTCAGCCCTTGCCGCGCAGGGCTATGAGTCGGAGACTCCTCTCGCCGCGATCACCGCCGGAAAGATTCCCGGGCAATACCCATTTTCGCGGAGCGAGTCGCAGATTCAGATTGAGCTGCACACGGAACGCACTCTTCGCTATTTCCCACGCCGCCTCAATCTGGAAGAGATGCTGCGACGCCGCGAAAGCATTTTGCTGTGCGGGCAGTCGCTAGCCGTTTTCTCCGCCGAAGATTCGCTTTCACTTCTATGCGTCCACGCATCGAAACACTTTTGGGAGCGCCTGATGTGGATTGCCGATATTGCGGCCCTGATACAGCGCCCGAAAGGTTTGGACTGGGCACGCGCTTTCGCGCAGGCCCGCCATTTGGGCGCCGAGAGAATGGTCCGCTTGGGACTTTTGCTAGCGGAGAATCTGCTCGGAGCCGCACTGCCGGGCGAGGTAAGCAAAGTGGCCTGTTCCGACCGGGGGGCGGTGGCGCTTATGACTCATGTCCGTGAAGAGCTTTTCGCGGAGAGGCAGGCCACTCCGAGAATTCTGGAGCGCATGACGTTTCGCGTTCGCATGCGAGGGAAGATACTCCCTGGGGTTGGCTACCTGCTGCGGCTGGCAACCGCTCCGACTGAAGAGGATTGGGGCGGCGCGGCGGGCCGCATGTCTGCGATTGCAACCGTTTTGCGCCCGCTGCGCCTGGCGCGCAAGTATGGCCTCGGGCGCGAGCGCGCGGGAAAGCCCGCTGCTGGGGGTGCGCATAAAGAAAGGCCCGGGATTTCTCCCGGGCCTTAAGAGGTGACTTACGCCGCGTGCCGCTAGATATTCGTGCGGCGAGAGATCATGCGGTGTACCTTGGGCATTTGTGGCCGTTCGATCTCTACTTTCACTGTCGTCTCTTTGCGGTCACGGAGCAGGCCGACGTTTGCGGTCACCTTCTCCGCCTTGTCGGTTTCGTCGCCTGCTTTGTGTCCCATCTTTTCGTGCAGGTCGCCTACGGTTCGCACACGCTCGCCATCGATCTTGATGATGACGTCCCCGGCCTTGATCCCTGCTTTTTCGGCGGGTGAACCGCTATTGACCTCGCGGACCAGGACGCCTTCGCCGTCAGGCGCCCCGAAGTACGATCCGAGCTGGCCGCTTAGGTCGTCAGCGGAAATACCCAGCATCGGGCGGCGCATGAAAAATGCCCCTTCATTCCATTCGAATCGCGGAATCTCAACCCTGGGCATCCGTGGCATCTCGATGTTCCAACCTCCCCGTGGGAACTCGCGCACCATCGAATTGGCTCGATGTTCGCTTTCGCCGAGAGTAACGCTAATGGTTTGTGAGCGCCCCTCGCGCCACACAGTGAGTTGCACGGTTCGCCCTGCGGGAATTTCGTGAATCATTCTCCGGAACTGCACCGTGCCCTCGACGTGCTGTCCGTTGAATTCGGTGATCACATCGTTGGTTTTCAAGCCTGCCTTCGCCGCGGGGCTATCCGAAACAATTTCCGTGAGCAGCACTCCGCGCTCGGCGGAAAGCTTCAATTCTTTGGCCTTCTCGCTGCTTATTTCGGCAGTCTCTACGCCCAGCCAGCCCGCGCCGTCTTCCAGGGAAAAGACCTTCACGTCCTGCGGAGTCTCGTCGACGTCTACGAGGTCCAGAACGTCCGCTTCATCTTCCAACAAAGCAAGCTTTTCCTTGAGGTTCGCCATTTCACTATTCTTGCTGGCTTGCCTCACCGCCTGCTCGATCGCCCCCCGAAGCGCACGCTTGGCGCTTGCGGAGTCACGCTCCGGCTCCTGCCAGGCCGCGGACGGGCCGGGAAGAGCCGCCAGCGTGATCGCCAGTACAGCAAGGCCGCTTGCAACAACCATGATTCGCTTGCTCATCTGCATTCTCCTTTGTTCCGGGCCCTTCAAAATGTGGGCCGCGTTGCGACCACTCGAATTCCACCATTCACCGTCCGAACCCGCAGGGAACCTCCGCCTTGCCCAAGCGTGCCGTGAATCTCGCGTGGGCTGAGCGCACCCTGAAGCGTCACCGGGAGGTCGGAGCGAAAATCGCCGTTCAGAGTGGTGACGTCAAGCGCCGCGCCGGCGCCGGAAGGAATCGCGATCATCACGGAGCCGTTGACGGTTTCCGCAGCGAGCGAACTCTGATTGTCAAACCGATTGAGTTCCAGGCGCAGGTTGCCGTTCGTCGTGTGCGCGGTGACCTGTCCAGCGCTTTCAAAAAGCTCAACGTTCCCGTTAACGGTGTGCAGCGCACCTGCATTATTGAGGCCGTTGACGTGTAGCGATCCGTTGACCGTGGCGATTCGCCGCACCTGGGCGTCGCGCGGGACATGGATGCGGTATTCCACAACCACTTCCACGCCTTCATCGTGGGGGTACCGGGTCACCACGGATACCGCGTCCGGCCGGGTGTTGACTTCGATCGTCACACGGCCGAGGTCGCGCTCATTCCGCTTGGCCGACTTCACTGCGTGGATTTCCACTTCCGGGCGGTCCCAGCCGCTGATCTCCACACTGCCGTTTACGTTCTGAAGTTCAAAACTGCCGCCCGCCGACAGCGTCACGGTGCGGTCGAAAGCCTCGTCGATGCTTGCACGCGCCGGTATTGCCAGCTCAGATAGAACACAAAGAACAAGAACGCCCGGAAGGACCCGAAGGATTGCTTTGTTCATCGCTTGCGCCTCCGTCGAGAGAGTGTGCAGCACAACAGACCCTGGGCCGACAGAACACTTCAGTGAATCTCGAACTGGAAAGCCACTGTCGAAACCGCGTTCACGGGCTTGCCGTCCACGAGGACCGGACGGTAACGCCACTGCTTGATGGCGGAAGCCGCCGCCTCGCGAAGCACCGGCGATCCCTCGATCGCTTTTCGCACCTGTACGGTGCCGTCTTTGTTCACCTGGATTTCGAGTCTTACCGTCCCTTCAATCCCTGCGCGCCGCGCAATCTCGGGATAAACGGGCTTGACCATAGTGATCGAATGCTTCGCCAACTCATCCGGGTCCAAGTGAATGCTGTCCCAGATGACGATCTCGAGTTTGCGGCTCCACCCTTCCAAGCGGCCCTCCACACGACTTTCCGCTGGAACCGCTTCCCCGGCATTTCCCGGCTGGACCTGCCACCCTTGCGGTTCAGGCAGGACTTGTGCCCGCGTCGGATCAGAACCCTCTCCTTGTTCAATCGCGCGGCGCAGGAGCACCAACCGCTGCTGGAGCATAGCTTTCTGCCGTTCGAGGCGGCCTTTCTGCTGGCGGACCATGAGCTGCTGGAGCGCCGGGTCTGCGTCAAAATATTGCAAGCGAATGTTGCCGGAGATTGTTTTCAAGCGAAGCAACTCACCGCCGCCGTTGAGTACGCCTTCGGCATGGACCGTAGTGGAGCCGCGCTGGCTGCCAGGGGCGTAGGAGATTCTTAGCGGAAGAGAAGGGTCAGCATCAATGCGGTGGTCCGCCGCCATTTCAATCGTTGCTTCAATGGTGGCGGCAAGTTCACGCGGAAGAAAAACGGTGATATCACCCTGTCCGGATTCAAGCTGCGAAGCCCCGAGGAGCCGCACAACATGCGCCGCCGTTTCCGCGCGTGGTAACCCCGGAATTGGCGCCTCGCTGGGGTTGATCCACGCGGTAATTGTGCCGGACCCGGTTGCCGCGCGGACCGCGCCCTGCACGCGCGTCAGGCAAATACTTCCGTCACTGGTCTGGATTTCGATCGGGCCGGCAACGTGCAAGATGCGGATGCCTCCGCCGCCTGTGTGTGCACGAACCGACCCCGAAGCCTCTCCGAAGTCAATTTGTCCGCCGGTGGTGGCGACACTAACGCCTCCGCCGGCTTGCTGGACGGAAATATTTCCGCCGCCGGTTTCGATTTCCGATTTCCCGCCGATATTTCCAGCGCGGATGTGCCCGCCACCGCTGCGCAGGACCGCATCGCCTCTGATGTTTCCAGCGCTTGGGCGCCAGTCACGCCAATGCGCCCCGCGGAAATGTTGCCGCCGTAGGTCACCAGGCTGACCGAGCCATTGATGTCCTCCGTCTCAATGTCGCCGGCGCGCGTCTGCACGTCGAGGCCATAGTCGAAGGGGACGCTGACCTCAAATGCCACGGAAATGCGCGGCAAGTCGGAACCGCTGCCGGTAGAACCGTCCCGCGAGGATTTTCTCGGCATCTCCCCGGCAATCTGAACTCCCACTGGAGTACTTCGTACTGAAAGAACATATTGCCGGAGCAATTCCTTCGCATTCGGTGTATGCGCGTCCGTATCGATGCGGACTTTGTAGGCCACTTGAGGGTCCGCTGAGGCAGGGTGAACTGTCCGGATGGTTACACCGCCTTGGTCAACCACCAAGCGGAGCCGCAGGCCGTCGCGTGTTGGCATGGAGCCGTTGCGCTCTTCACTGACTCGCGAAGCCCGCGCCTCCGTTGCGTGGCGTCCAGAGGAGGCGCGCGCTTGCTTGCCGCGCGAAGGGAATCTCGCGGAAGCCACCGAGGGAAACAACACGGCAGTGAAAGTCAGCACAGCGAGACTGCCCGTGTGCAAATGCAGTGTCTTTCGAACTCCGTCCAACCGCCTGTAGTTTGCGCTTTTCATCGCTCAAAATAGGGTGGAGAAGACTCAGGGCGTTCCGCGCGGTCTCAGATGGCGAAGTGCCAACGCGGACTGGATTCGCACGTAGTGGTTTGGATCTTTCCGCACCAGTTCCTGCAGCACACTCTCCACGTACTGCAGCACGGCTCCGAGCAGAGCCTCGCGGACGGCTTGGTCTGAAGCCGAGCCTTGCAGCGCCTCGAGCGCGCGCAGGCGCACCGCCGGGTTGCGATCCCTGCGCGCAGCGAGGCACAGTATTTTGCGGACGTCCTGGTCTCCAGAGTGCGTGCGCAGGGCGTCCAGGCAGTCCAGCCGCATACCCACGCCGTATTTCTGGCTGTTCTGAACCATAGAGGCCAAAATGCGCCGAACCTCGCTGTCGTCCAGGCTCCCTTCAAACACAACGGGCTTCTCGGCGGTGAACCGCATTTCAACGGTTCCGGCTCCCGTCCCATTCGGCGCGGGCGTCAAGTTGATGCCGGCCAAATCCATATTGGCCAAATCCTGTTCGCTCAGCCGCTGGGGAGCAGAAACTCTCATCACGGGAACTTCCGTGCGAGCCACCCGCGAAACGTAGACCTGATACCATTGCGGCGCCATCACACCAAATACGGCGCCTGTGAAAACCAGCAGAGCAGTGCCAAACGCCGGATGCGCCACGAACTGCCGCGAAAGCCATACCAAGGGATGCAGGCTACGCAGCGATTCGGGAAACTTTCTTGAATTCTTTTCAGCCGCTTCCCAATCGTCGAGCGCTTCTTCCAATTCGCTCCGGCATTGCGCAAGCAGCAACCCGCCCGGATCGAGTTGTTCGGCTGGTTGCACGTTACCAGCCACGAATTCCTGCAATTTCCTTTCGCGCACGAATGCCGCCGCACAGTTCGCGCAGCCCGCCAAGTGCGCCTCCACTGCGGCATGCTCAAAATCAGTCAACTCTTCACACATGTAAAACAGCAATAATGGGGCGACATCCGTACAGGTCCACGCACGATTGCCTGGATGATTTTCCGAACGGTTGAATTGTTCTTTGTCGCTCACAGCAGCTCTTCCAATTGTGTCCTGAGTTTACGCGTCGCGCGGAACAGCGAATTTTTCACGGTCTCTTCGGTGGTGCCCAGGGCATCTCCGATCGCGCGCAGCTTCAACCCGTGATAGTGCTTCATTTCGAAGACCACGCGCTCCCGCGGCGAGAGGCGCTTCATGGCCACGGCAATACGCGCGCCGATTTCCTTGCCTATCAGCCGCCGCTCCGGATCGGCGGAAGCACGGTCCTCTTGCTGGCGCTCAAAAAAGTCGGTCACCGTTGCCTCTTCGCCCGCCCCCGCCGAAGACTCCGGCGCCTGATCTTCCGGCCGGCTCTGCCGGCGCCGCAGATGGTCCAGGCACACGTTGGTGACGATGCGGTACAACCAGGTGTAGAAACTGCATTCGAAGCGGAAGCGGTGGATGTTCTTGTACAGCTTCAGGAAAGCTTCCTGATACACATCGCGGGCATCTTCGGGCCGGCGCATCAGATTAAGCGCCAGCCGCAATACGTCGCGGTCGTAGCGATGAACCAACTCCTCGAAGGCTGCACGGCTCCCGCCTTGCGCCTCGAGGATCAGGGCCCGCTCGTCGAGTTCGGCCACTGGTTTCAGAGTGGCCAGGGAAGCCCCGTGGCAATTCGCCCGGCCGTCACTCCCTTGCAAAACTGGAATCAAATGTGTAAGTGGCATGCTTCCGTTTCGCGTGAGCCGCGCCCCAATCCAGCCTCCAACAACAGGGTTGTTTCAAAAATGGAACTCCGGCCTGGATTGCGTCCCATTATATGGACGCGCGGAAACGAATCGGGTAAGCATCCTCCTGCTGTGGCATAGACGATTCTCGCGGGACGTATGTTTCCGTTCCGGCAAGACCTGTTAAACCTGCCACACTGCGGCTTGTAACGCTATGCCTGTAAGTTATTGCAGGCCAACAAGATAAGCCCAAGCCTCGTGAGTCTGGTTCTTTCGTAAATTCGATCACAAAAGCGCCGCTCATATCCCGAAGCTGCATGCGATTGGCCTTCAGCCATACGTTTTTGATCCCGGGAATCTTCGCGGCCATCTCCTTGATTCCGGCAAGGGCTTTCTGCTTATCCGCATCGGAGACGCCGTCCTTCCATTTGTACATAACCACGTGAAGGAGTGTTTTCGGCTGCCCAAACTTGTTCTGCGCTTCAACCCGCCGAGCGTGCCCGATTCCGAGCAACGCCCCGGAACACAGAAGTCCCACAGTCACAAATGCGGACAACACAAAGCGAAATGCTCGTATCATAAATGCTTCCTCCCCCGGGAAATGACTCCGCACCAGTGTAGGCGAGTGCCTTCTTCGGCCGCAATCTCAAAAGGCAGAGTACAATGACGCGCGTCAAAAATCCGCCGACTGGTTCTTACGGGGAGAATTGTCGATGAACCGAGTGCTCTTGCCGTTGTTTGCTGCCTTTCTTGCGATCGTTCCTGGCGCGCGGGGCCAGTCGCCGGAGGAAACCAACCAGCTGGCTCGCGATATTTTCAAGGAGCTGATCGAAATTAATACGACGGACTCAGTGGGCAGCACGACCCAAGCTGCTGAAGCAATGGCGGCGCGTCTGCGCGCGGCAGGATTTGCAGAGAAGGACGTAGTGGTGATGGGGCCGAATCCGAGAAAAGGAAACCTGATCGCGCGGATTCATGGAACCAGCATGGCGAAACCGATTCTTCTCCTCGGCCATCTCGACGTGGTGGAAGCTCGCCGCGAGGACTGGACTACGAATCCGTTTGAGTTCGTGGAAAAGGACGGTTACTTCTACGGCCGCGGCACGGTGGACATGAAAGACGGCGCCGCAATCCTGGTGGCGGATTTCATCCGGTTGAAACGCGAGGGGGTTATCCCGCAGCGCGACTTGATCCTGGCGCTGACGGCGGATGAGGAGGGCGGAACCTCCAATGGCGTCGAGTGGCTACTGAAAAATCATCGCGACTGGATTGACGCGGAGTATTGCATCAATCTCGATGGCGGCGACTTTATGAGCAAGCAGGGAAAAAAGATCTACGCTGCGATGCAGGCCAGCGAGAAGGTGTACCTCGATTTCCAGCTCGAAGTCCGCAATCCCGGCGGACATAGCTCACGTCCTACGCGCGACAACGCCATCTACCACCTCGCTGAAGGCCTGGCGCGGCTTGCGAAATTTGAATTCCCCGTGGATCTCAACGAAGTGACGCGCTCCATGCTGGAACGCAGCGCCACTCTCGAAACCGGCCAGCTTGCCGCGGACATGAAGGGCGCGGCTCAGAATCCACAGGAGCCTGCTGCCGTGGCACGGCTTTCCGACAATCCCTTTTACAACGCCATCCTGCGGACCACCTGCGTGGCCACTCGGCTCGACGCCGGCCATGCCAATAACGCCCTGCCGCAGCGGGCACGCGCCAACGTGAATTGCAGAATTCTGCCGGGGGAAGCACCGGAGAAGATTAAGAAAACACTCGTCAGAGTTCTGGCGGATCCGCAAATCAGTGTGAACTTCGTGGAAGCTCACGCCTCCGACGGCACCGTGATCCCGCCCGTCCTCGTCTCTCCATCGCCATTGCGTCCCGATGTCCTCGGCGCGACCGAGCGCGTTGTTCGCGAACTATACGCGATCCCCGTGATCCCGGTGATGGATACGGGCGCTTCCGATGGGAAGTATTTGCGTCTGGCCGGGATTCCGACCTACGGAATCTCGGGTACGTTTCTCGATCTGGATAATCGGCGGGCGCATGGGCAGGACGAGCGCATTCGCGTGACGGATTTCTATGACGGCGTCGCGTTCCAATACCGTCTGATCAAAGCACTCAGCGGGGCGAATTGAGGCAGCGCACAGACAAACTAAAGATTAGCTCCGCAAGCGGAAAAAGAAAAAGGCCCGATGGAATGAGGACCACCGGGCCTTTCGAATTGTCGATGAGTTATTGCGGCTTCTTGGTTTCGTCGGGCTTCGTCTCCGGGGCCTTGGATTCCGCGGCCACAGGAGCAGGAGTTTTGTCGCTCCCAAAGCGCACCAGGTAAGGCATGAACGGAGTAACTTCAAACGGCATTTTTTCGCGTTCCGCTACGGTTCCCACTGGCTTGCTCTTGAGCATCTCAAGGTGGTCGTTCCACGGGTCGAGTTTGATGCGTCCGCCAATGGGAAGAGCTACGACCTGATTCGGCTTGTTGGGGTCAGCCTGCTCCGCCGTCACGCTGGGGAGAATGGAATTGGCCGGCACGCGGTCGCCCAAATGCGGGCTGATCAAATTGGGGATTTCCTTGTGGCGCTGCTCCATGGCCTGGAGAAAGCGCGCTGCAACACCAAGCTGATCTTTGTAGGGCGAATTCTTTAGGAGTTCAATAGCCTTTGTGCTCGCGGCGGTCTCTTCGTTCGGGTCGCGCGCGAACAGGAAATGGCGGAAGGTATTTTTGTCGTCCACCAGCAAGCGGTCAAAGAAGGCGTATTGCGAATCCATGCGGTGGCCCAGAACCACGTGGCCCAGTTCGTGGGCGATGATGACGCCGAGGCTGGCCTCGTCGGGGAGAACGTCGACTAGGCCGCGGCTCAAAACGATGGTGTGGCCAAGCGTGAAGGATTCCAGCGTCGAAGTGAGCAGAACCCGGCAGCGGACTTCGGGTTGAATGTCGAGATTGTTTGTGACCTCAAGATTGTTGACGACGGTTTCCAATACCTTGTCCACTTCACCGCGCGGCGCCAGCAAGCCGATACGCTCCAGGCGGTCGGCAACGTTGCTTTCGGCCTGGCGGTCCCAGGTGCGCTGTGCCTGCACGGGAGATAGATCGTTGGACGTCTGCGTATTGTCGTGGACGGCCGACGATTCGATCAGGATCTTGCCCAGTTCCTGTTCCTGGCCGGCGCGGCCTAGGTTGTAGCCCCACAAACGCGTTTGCGCCTTGAACTGCAAGCGCTTGTTCAGGGCGTAGTGCATATTCGATTCTTCGCTGTAGACGAAGGAAGGCAGCCACAAGCCCGGTTCCACATTCGTGCGCCAGCTATCGAAGTGAAAGTAGAAACTCTGGTGCCCGCTTCCGGTGTAGCCTCCGTTGAAGCGCACGATGTTGTAGTCCTGGTCCTCGACCCAGATTCGTCCCAGGAAGCGGCCCTTGCCCGCCTCTTTCGACGGACGCACGTCAAACACCAGGCAGCGCACCTCGCCGGCAAATTCCCGTCGGACATAGTCGAACTGGTAGTGCTGCCGGTCAAAGGAGCTGTTGTCCACATAGATCATCTGCAGAAACCCGTCCGGCAGATACTGCATGGCGAAGGAGAAGAAGCCTCCGATCGAAGAGAGAATCTTCTTGCCCTTCCCGCCTCCTTCTGAAAGGGAAATCAGCTCCACACCTTTGGCGAGGTCGGCGCGCCCGATAAAATACTTGTCGCCGTTCGGGACGGTGCCGAGCGCAGCGTCGGGTTTCAGATTCTGGATGTAGGTCTCCACCAGCGGGGCGTACTGCTTCATCCGCCCGTTTTGCTGCTGTTCCTTGAGAATGATGCGGTCAACCACCTGCTCGAGAGTGGTGGGGTTCTGGTCGCCGGCGACGAGCGGTGTCACCCCCAAGACCAGAAACAGAACCACACTCACCGTCTTCAGCGTGCGCATGACTCCTCCAAACTTAGTAGGCCAAGCGGAACTCAATCCGCACTCGTGCCGGAAAATCAACCGGCTGGCCGCCGTTGCGTGCCGGTTTGAATTTGATTTCTTGGGCCGCTCGAAGCGCTGCGTCGTCCAGGCCGTGCCCCAGGCCGCTGACCACGCGGTTCACCTGGATCTGGCCGGAAGACAGGAAAACGACTTCGACGACGACGTCCCCTTCGATTTTCAGCCGGCGTGCTTCCTCGCTGTATTCTGGACGCGGCTTGTCGAGAACCTCTACTGGTG
>WNFI01216496.1_pt1 | contig 10869 bp, 11 predicted proteins | sample 5400471 | NCBI WGS metagenome assembly WNFI01 (sample SAMN13153348, study PRJNA577476) | soil metagenome | isolation source: 100 cm saprolite on Douglas fir-dominated hillslope | place: USA:California | collected 2013-09-17 | reverse complement strand
CACTGTCGGTGCGGGTAGCTACAATACGCGAACCGTGGGCGCAGGCATCAACACCGCCGTCAAGGAAACCGAATTCAGCCTGAATTTCGGCTACGTAGAGAGCGATGGCTTCGATGCGACCAAAGCGACGATTCCGTTCGGGCAGCATAATCCCGATCGCGACGGATACCGCAATACCAACATTTCGGGAAAGATCGCCCATCATTTCGGGGACGATAATGAGGTAGGCGTCAGCCTATTTCAAAGCGAAGGGAACACCCATTTCGATAATGGTCCCACGACCGACGATGTCAACCACCAAACGCTGTCTGCCTATTCGTTATACAGCCGCAATAAGATCCTGGAGAACTGGCAAAGCCTGATCAGAGTCGGACAGGGCGAAGATAAATCGGTAGTCACTGGCGCTTTCCCGGGGTTTTTTCGGACCCGCCAACCCCAGTTCACCTGGCAGAACGACGTCAAGCTGGGTCCTGGCACCGCGATCGCCGGGACTGAATACCTGTCGCAGGAAGTTTCGAGCGACACGGCCTATACGCAGACCTCCCGCTCGATCAAATCTGTATTCGGGGGATATTCGGGGGAGTACGGGGATCATGGATGGCAAGCGAATGTGCGACAGGATGACAACAGTCAATTCGGGGACCACACCACCGGAATCGTTGGCTATGCCTACCGCCTAACCTCTGGACTGAAGGCTCGAGCGAGCGCGGGTACGGCGTTCAAGGCGCCCACATTCAATGATCTTTATTTTCCGGGCTTCAGCAATCCGAACCTTCAGCCCGAACGCTCGCGCAACAAGGAAGCGGGCCTGGATTATCAGATGGGAGATCATCACTTCAGAGCCACCTACTTTGTCAACCGGATCACCGATTTGATCGTCTTTGATAACACCACCTTCCTGCCGCAAAACTTGAACCAGGCTACGATCAAAGGCACCGAGCTCAGTTACCAGGGTAACTGGGGCACATTCCAAGCCCAGGCCCAAGTTACATTCCAGGATCCGATCGATGACGCGACCGGTCAGCTGCTGCAGCGGCGCGCTCGCGAACATGGCTCTATGTCGATTACCAAGGCTGTCGGATCATGGCGGACGGGTGCAGAGTTTGTCGCCAGTGGCGCTCGCTTTGATTCGAACAATGAGGATCCCACGACCAGAATGCACGGCTATGGGCTGGTTAATTTGATTGCGAACTACACGGTGAACAAGGATTGGCTGATCAGAGCCCGCTGGAATAACGTGGCTAACCGTGAATACGAGCTGGCGCAGAACTTCAATACGCCGGGAAGCAATGTATTTGTGACTTTGGAGTACCAACCGAAATAGCACAGGTCATGTGCGAGCATTGCTGCTTGGAAATCCGATGCTCCAAAATGTTCCGAGAATAGTCGTCTCTGCGCCTCATAGTGGATCGGGTAAAACGACCTTCACTATGGGGCTGCTCCTCGCCTTGCGACGGCAGGCGCTCGCTGTTCAACCCTTCAAAGTCGGCCCGGACTTTATCGATCCGTCACACCACACCCGGATATGCCACCGCACCTCCCGCAATCTCGACACCTGGATGTGTGATGACGCGGTGGTACGGGAAATTGCGCAACGAGCCGCCACCAGTGCCGCCGCCGTTGCGCTGGGGTTTCAGGAATTTGATCCAGCCGTGAATGTTGTCGGCGTCGTGTTCAACAAGGTTGGTGGAAAGGGCCACTACGAATGGCTCAGGCAGGTGCTCGAAGAAAAAACGAGGCTTAAAGCGTTTGGTTATTTGAACTTCGATCCGGCTCTGCAGATGGAAGAGCGGCATTTGGGTTTAGTGCCTGCTGCCGAGCATGCACCAGAACCCCAACTTTACGAGCGGTTAGGGCTTCAGTTTAAAGAGAACATCGACGTTCACGGCATTATTGCGGCGGCGAAATTGGCTCCGGAATTGCCGAAAACTCCAACTAAAGTGTTTTCTAACGCGCGAAGCCAAGGCATCCTAAGGATCGGCGTGGCTCGCGACGCAGCGTTAAACTTTTATTATCAGGAGAATCTGGATTTACTGTCCTGTTTGGGCGCCGAGATTGTGCCCTTCAGCTTGCTAAACGACAAAGCGCTTCCGGAAGGGGTACAGGGAATCTACCTTGGTGGCGGTTTCCCGGAGATATTTTCCGCTAGACTCTCTTCGAACCATGGCATGAAGGCCAGCGTGCGCGGCTTTCACGCAGCGGGCGGAGTCATCTATGCCGAGTGCGGAGGGCTGATGGTGTTGTGTGAGGCGCTGGTGGATTTCCAGGGCGGCCGTCACGAGATGATGGGATTAGTGCCGGCGGTCGCGGTGATGCGTCGGGACAAACTTTCCTTTGGGTATGTTGAGGTCGAGCCCTTGAAAAACACCGTACTTGCCAACATTGGCGAACGTTACAGGGCGCAGACGTTTCATTATTCCGTGTTAGAAGATGCGCACTTTGAGCCTGCGCTAAAGGTGCGCCACGGTGCTAACGTCGCCTATGATGGTTACGTGAATCGCAACTTGTTTGCTACGTATATGCATGCCTACTTTGCGGCGTGTCCGCGCCTTGCGGAGCGATTCGTTGATCGGTGTCGCGCGGGAATCGCGGTTCATTGATGGAGGGACGACATATGAAATACCAGTTAATTGTTGGTCTGATTGTCTTGGCGCTCGTGGGACGGCTGATCCCGCACCCTGATAACTTCACGCCCATGCTCGCCGTCGCGCTTTTCGGTGGCGCCATGCTGTCGGGGCGCATGGCCTACCTGATTCCGCTGTTGGCAATGTTCCTAAGCGACCTCTTGATGGGCAACGCGGTCACGGGGATGACTCCTGTCATTTACGGCTGTTTCGCCCTCGGGACAGGCTTGGGCCAGTGGCTTGGACGGGGTCGAACCTGGGCGCGAACGGGCCTCGCCGCACTGGCCGGAGGGGTCTTGTTCTACGCAGTCACGAATTTTGCGGTCTGGATGACCCCAAACGGCCTTTATCCGCACACATTGGACGGGCTGGTCCAGTGTTATGTCATGGCGTTGCCCTTCTTCCGCAACGATATCGCCGGTAATATCCTGTGGAGCGCGACGCTGTTTTGGTGGGCGTATCCCACGAATGTGATTATCCACCCGAGGTTAATGCTAAGCCGCGGGTGACGCATTGTGAGGTCTACGGCAAAGGCCTGCCCAGCGCTGCTGTGGACCAGTGGGTAAATCAATCGCTTTCCGCCAACAGCGCACTTTATACCCTCGATACCGACTTGCTGCGCGAACTGGAACCCGACGTCATCGTCACTCAACAGTTGTGTGACGTCTGTGCCATCGATTACGCCTCGGTCGTGACGATTGCAAATTCATTGCCGACGAAACCGAAAATAGTAAATCTGGGACCTTCCTCGCTGACGGATATTTTTTCAGACATTCGTTGTGTGGGCGAAGCGTTGGGGGTGGTTGGGCGTGCCGAGGCAGTGGTCGAGGTTCTCGCAATGCGGGTAGATGCCGTCAAGCGTGCTGCATCAAAAGCCGATTCCCGACCACGGTGCTTCCTTATGGAATGGATCGACCCGCCGTTTTGCGCAGGTCACTGGAATCCCGAGCTGGTTGAGCTGGCCGGCGGCGTGGATCCCCTCGGGAAAAAATGGAGTCCCTCAACAAGGGTTTCCTGGGAACAGATTAATGATGCGGAACCAGAGATCGTGGTCCTGGCGTGTTGCGGCTATGAAGTGGAGCGTACCAGGTCAGATTTGCCAATTCTCGAAAGTAATTCGGTTTGGGAATCATTGCCGGCGGTGCGCCATAATCGGGTCTATGTGGTGAACGGCAGTGCGTATTTCAGTCGGCCGGGACCTCGGGTTGTTGACAGCCTGGAGATTCTGGCCGAAATCATCCACCCAGACATATTTGCCGGGCGTTTCCCCAAGCGTGAAGTGTTCAGGCTCGATGAGCTTAACGTTGCCCTGGTGGCGTAGGACAGTCCTGAGCAAAGACTGTTATTTTCCTGATACGCCTATGCTCCGCAATAAACAATCTGGGTGTGACCCGGCCGTCTTGTGGACCTGTTTGGCAATGGTCGTTGCGTAGCTGGGAAACCTCAACGACAAAATTCCCTATTCCTTGCCTGTTAATTCCCTGTTCCGAATGCCAAAGTGGTCATGCAGAGGATTGCAAATCCTTGTAGTCGGTTCGATTCCGGCTCGCGCCTCCAATCAGATCCTCTGGTTACCTGTCTGATATCTGGTCGGGGAGTCGAACACTGGTTGAACGCACCGATTACCTGTTTGACATAGCGTCCGACCAACGCCCAGCTTCATCCCGTTCGGCGCGGCGAGTACCAGACAGGCTTGAAAAAGCGGAACCTTTAACACGCCTTAGAACAATTACGCGGTCACGTTTTCTTGCGAATAAGAAAACCGGCCGCCGCGATGCCTGCACCCATCCGTCTCGTTGGTTGCTTGAATGCTGTTTCTCATCACGAGCGCTTATCAGCGTTTGCCCGCACGCTAGTCTCCTGCGCCAGTGCGTCCTTGTATTGAGCCGCGTTCTTGACCTTGCCGAGGACATAGGCTTCCTCAATGGAAAGGAGGAACGTTCCCGGGTGCTCCGAAATCCAGTTCTCGCCAGCTTCGGACGAGTGAAAGAAATGCACGTAGTGACAGAAATTCGCCACCACATTCTCGCGAACCTGGGCGGCTTCGGGCGTTAACAATGACATCACCGCGCCGGGCGGATCAAGATCGCTCACGCCTTGCGGCGCCACTGTCAGCTTAATCTTGCGTCTCGTCTTGGGGCAGTTTGACTCAACGCGCACGGTCTGGCCGAGGAGTTCGGGAATGAACAAGGTATCCCAAGCGCACCAGGCGTAGAGCGTCTTCCCGTCGATTAGGAAGCGGTGCGCCATCTGTGGCAAGGCAAGCCCCCAATACCCAGTAACTCGCTCTTCGCCGTCGTAATACACCCCCCACCACTGGGCCAGCGTTTCCTTGATCATGTCGACCGGCAGGTTCAGCGCCGCGGCGAGTCGCTGACGCGACACCGGCAGCCCCTCAGCCAGCAGACGATAAAGTCCGAGGGAAATAACCTGCTCCCGCTCGCTCAGCTTGGGAAGTAAGTCGATCACAGTCGCGCTCAATTGCGCCAGGTCGGATCTCTGCGTTTGCATCATGGAACCTCCTGTGTCGTGGAACCTACGCCACTGAAACGAGGGGCGGGTTCCACACATGAAGCTCGGCGTCGTAGACTAGCGATCCCGCTCGCCAGCGGGGTGTCATTGTTCGCTGAGTGTCAGCGTGTAGCGGTGGGAATAGCCGCCCCGCGTGTCCACGAAGCCCTGCCAAACGCCGATTCTCCCTTCAAGCCATCGGTATGCGGCTCCGTGCGCATCGAAGAAGTAAACCGCGGAGGCCAAGTCCCAGAACGCGATCTGCTCGGTCCTGGGCACGAAGTACCCATCGGTCTCAAAGCGAATACTGCTGCCGTCGGACGCTGAAATGCGTCCAACAAATGTCGTTCTGTGGAGCTTGGCGTTGTCCTGGTCTTCATACAGATCCCAAGCAATACTGCCGGCAATCTCCCCCTCGGCGGTACCGGCGCCACTGCCGAGATACTTGCCGTGCGCCTTGTTGAAGGCTGGCAACACGCGCGACAGCTGCTTCTGATATTCCAGGCGAATCGTCGCCCCCGACGTTTGCGACTGTTGAGCCGGTGTGTCGCCGCCCGAAGCGGTGCTGCACAGGAATGCGCTCCCAACGATGCAGAGCAGAATCAATATATGAGTTCGGATAGTCGAAGTTAGGTTCATAGGATTTAAGAGCCCTGTGAGTTAAAACTCGAAGTTCACCTTGCGCCGCACCGACTTGCAGGCAACCAAAAGCGGTGCCACGTTTTTTTTGGTTGCCTCATATTCGCGCAGACGGTTGCATTCCTGCCGTCGTTGCCGCTCTCATGCGGCGCAGCAGGACAGCTGCTTCACGTCCTTGAAGAAGGTCTGAGCGCACAGCTTCAGCCCCTCGACCATCGTCAGGTAGGGGAACAGTTGTGCGCCCAGTTCGGCGACCGTCATGTGGTGATGGATGGCGAGTGCCGCGGTCTGGATCAACTCGCCGGCCTCGGCGGCCACTGCTTGCACGCCGAGGATGCGGCCCGTTCCCGCTTCAGCGACGATCTTGATGAAGCCGCGCGTGTCGAAATTGACAAGCGCGCGAGGCACGTTGTCGAGGCTCAGCACGCGGCTGTCGGTTTCGAGGGCCTTCAAGTGCGCTTCGGCCTCCGACAGGCCGACCGTCGCGACCTGTGGATCGGTGAACACCACCGCGGGCATGCTGCGCAGATCCAGCTTGGCATCGCCACCCGTCATGTTGGCGGCCGCGCGAGAGCCGCTGGCCGCTGCGACGTAGACGAACTGCGGCTGGTCGGTGCAGTCCCCGGCCGCGTAGATGTGTGGAACGCTGGTCTGCAGGTGGTCGTTGACTGCGATGACGCCGCCCTGGCCGGTCTTCACGCCAATGGCTTCGAGGTTGAGCCATTCGGTGTTCGGCACGCGGCCGGTGGCGATCAGCAGGCGCTCGCCCCGCAGCTCGCCGTGATTGGTTTGGACAACGAATTCGCCATTCACATAGCTAACGGATTCGCTCAGCGTTTGCGTGCGCACCTCGATGCCCTCGGCGCGGAAGACTTCAAGCAGCGCCTCGCCGACGGCCGGGTCCTCGCGGGACAACAGCGTGCTGCGCGCGATGATCGTCACCCGGCTGCCCAACCTGGCATGGGCTTGCGCCAATTCCACCGCCACCACGGACGATCCGATCATGAGCAGCCGGGGCGGGAGGGAGTCGCTTTCCAGGGCCTCGGTGGAGGTCCAATAGGGCGTGTCCTCGAGGCCGGGGATTGGTGGTATTGCCGGGCGCGCGCCGGTGGCGATCAGCGCGCGGTCGAAGGCAAGCCGTTGCTCGCCGCCCGCGCGCAGCTTGACCAGAAGCGTCTTCGCGTCATGGAAACTCGCATCGCCGCGCAGCAAGGTGATGTTGGGATTGCCCTCGATGATGGCTTCGTACTTCGCCGCGCGTAGCTCCTCCACGCGTGCCTGCTGCTGGGCGAACAACGTTTTCCGGTCCACCTTCGGCGTCGCGCTGGACACACCCGCATCAAAGGGGCTTTCTTTGCGCAGATGCGCGATGTGCGCAGCGCGGATCATGATCTTGGACGGCACGCAGCCGATGTTGACGCAGGTGCCGCCGATGATGCCGCGCTCGATGACTGTGACCTTCGCCCTATGCTCGGCCGCCGTGATAGCCGCCGCCATGGCGGCGCCGCCGGTGCCGATGACGGCGATGCTGAGAGGCTGTTCCGAACCAGGGCGGGGGTTCAGCAGGTTACCGAATGCGTCCGACACATTGTGGAGGACGGATCCCGTCTTGGGTGGCACCCGGTGCAGACTTTCCGTTGGGAGGGGTCTCAACCCATACGCTTTCGGCAGAGCATGATTCAGGGTCTCCAGCGCGATCGCTGTTTCGCTACCGATGCGGACAATCGCCTCCGGATAGGCCACTTTGACTTTTTCGACGTCGCCTTGGTCAGCGTCTCGACGTTGGTCTTGGCGTCGTCATAGGTCACCACGGCTTGCCTTTTGTCGAAGTTCACCTCGGCTTTGGTGACGCCGTCGATCTTGGTCAGCGCTTTCTTGACCGTGATGGGGCAGACGGGGCAGGTCATGCCAGGCACCGCAAGGGTGACGGTCCTCATCGCAGCCCAGACGGGGGAGGCCAGCATGAACAACGCGGCGGCGACGGCGAGCATTTTTTTCATGGGGATTTCCTTTCAATAGAAAAGGGGAGCAATGTAGGGAAAGGCAAGTGCGATCAGCACGAGCGCGCAGACGATCCAAAATAGGGTTTTGTAAGCAGTGTTAACCTGCGGCGTTGCACAGACTTCCCCTGGTTTGCAGCCCGCGGCAGGGCGGAAGAGGCGCCGGTACGCGAAAAACAAGGCGAGCAGCGCCACGCCGATGAAGACCGGGCGGTACGGTTCGAGCACGGTTAGGTTGCCGATCCAGGCGCCGCTGAAACCGAGCGTGATCAGTACCAGCGGACCAAGGCAGCAGGTCGAGGCCAGGATCGCGGCGAAGCCACCCGCGAGCAGCGCACCGCGCCCGTTTTGCTGTTGCAACATGTGTTTCTCCTTCCGAATATTCAACTAACGATGTAACGTTACTTCCGTACATAAGTACGGAAGCAAGCGATATGCGAAACCATCAGGAAAACCTGCCTATCGGTGCGTTTGCCCTCGCCGCAGGGGTCAACGTGGAGACTATTCGGTTCTATCAGCGCAAAGGGCTGTTGCCCGAACCTGCTAGGCCTTACGGCAGCATTCGACGCTATGGGGAGTCGGATATCGCGCGCGTTAAGTTCGTGAAATCCGCCCAGCGCATGGGATTCAGCCTGGAGGTGCGAGCCACGGGACGATTGCCTGTCCGATGATCGCTGCGCTCCAGGCGCGCTGAAGATCGAAATGGCTTCCTTTTGCTCCGATCTGAGCTTAGCCGCATCCACCGGTTGCGTCGTGTCGTTCTCGCCCGCGGCGGCAGGCAAATACTGGAACACAATTCCAACGAGAACAATCACCCACATGACGAGGCATCGACCCACCTGCCACATCGCGGCCGGCCGACCGAACGCATCGCTGCGCTTAATCACCATTAAATCTCATTGAAGCGGACATGCCGGTCCAGGGGCGGAAGGGGCAAGTCGTCGAGCTCCGCGTAGGGGCCGGCGAAGAAGAGCAGGGGCTGGCCTTGTTGCGCTGGACTCAACACGATGTCCCTGCCAATGGACCAGGCGACCTGACTCATCTCCAAGTCACCGAATAGCTGATGCTTGCCGTACTTGCACGCGCAGGATGCCTTCGTCCGCCGCATGGTGTGCGTACCATAGGCGCCCGTGTCCAGTCCGATGTCATGAATCCATCGATCGACAAGGGGCGGTGTCCGACCCGTTGCTGCCCGTCGTGCTCGCGAGAAAAGGACGTTCAACGATTCAAGGTAGCCGGCTTGCGAACCGCATAGCGAGGCGAGGCTGTTGACCAGTCCGCTCGAACACATAGTCGGGCGAACGTCAAAGGAAGTACAGGAAGCCCACCGCCAAATTGAGAAGGCCAATCACGAGAATCATCACAGCGACCCAACGGCCTCCCTTGGCTCGCATCAGCATGGACAAAGAAAGCATGAACAACCCCAAAAGGGCGCTACTCGTACCTGACCAATACCTCAGCATGTGGTGTCCAGAATTGAGGTAGAAAAGATACAGGCCGTCGCTAACGATGACGCAAGCCGCCAAGAAAAAGGTTAGATATCGGACCAACTTAAGGTGCACTGGGCCTACTCCTGTTCCGGCAACGTCGCCAATGGGCTGCGCCGCTTTCTGGCGTCGGCTTGATTGGCCTGATATGTGTGACTCACGTTGTTTTTATTGGCGGAAGACCCTGCATTATGTCCCCGGGCACAGGACGAGAAAAACGTTCTCATCAATAAGCCGAATGACAAGTCTTCACGACGATTCCACGGCAGCAGCGATACGCAGCGTAGTGGCTCCGGGAGCGCTACAAGAAGAAGTATCAAGTACCAAAATCGAACCTCGACTGGGAAAGCAGCAATGCCGTGCTCACGAATCGCGAAGTGTAACAGCTGAAATACGGTTAGACCGATGGCTAAGACGAAGCCGATTGGATAACTCAGCGTTTTTTCTCGAGCATTGACGCGACAGTCCGCTTCGGAGGAAACACTCGGCGGTCCGGTTTTGGCCGACCCCTGCCTCCATCAACATCGCCAACCCCATTGTCCTGTCCCTGATGCCGGAATTCCAGAAGATAATGTCACACCGGATCTGATCTGCGCGGAACGAGAGCAGCCCAGCGGTAACAGGTAAATGCGGCAGGTTCGCGCTGCTATGGAAGGGCCGGAGTCGTTAAGGCTTGTCCGACGCCCGCCCGCACTGCGTCGTCACGTCCTCGCGCGCCTGCGCTTGCGGGCAGGCATCAGAAATCCGTAACGGGTGCAGACCATGGTAAACGGCCGAGATTGACCCAGACCCACATCGGCGCGAAGATTGAAGGACTGCATCACCATTACCATCGAATGGCAGCGAGATCCAGAATCTAACGGCCGCTGTATCTGCTGGCGCACGACGAGTTCGTGGCAAGAACAGGCGAGGACCATATGAAGACCATCTTCGGACAAATTGTGATTGGGATTCTGCTTCTGCTTGGGGGTCAGTCCTGTGTTTGGGCCCAGCTGGGGACATTAACCCGCACTGCCACCCTGCACCGCGACGCATCGAAGGCGAGCCCGGCCATCGAGCATCTCCTCGAAGGCACAAGGTTGACTCTGGTGGAGGCGACTGCCCAGGGTGGTTATTACCATGTAAGGACCGAGGATGAGCAGGTGGGTTGGGTATGGTCAAAGTACGTCAGCCTTTTACCGAGCCCGCAACCAGGGGTACCCACAATTCCAGACGTATCCCCACCCGCGGACGCAGGATGCGATCCGAACCTGTGGAATCATGTTTACAATCCCCAGCGACTGATCGTTAAACATCAGTGCATCTCCGTGACCGGTACGATCGTAGACGCAACCCGAGGCAAACAGCGGGATGGCGTGCGTCACGAAGCGGACGGAGATACGCACGGCTGGCTAAAGCCAGATCCGGAATTCGAGAATCTATTGAATGACGGAAATAGAAGCGCCGAGGGCGGTAACTTGGTGTTCGAAATTGTCTGCAGGTTTCGCGTGACTCAACCGGACGCTAAGGCGGCCTGCCAAGGCTACAAGGATCAGATCGTAATCCCCCCTGTTGGGTCTCACGTACAAATTGTGGGAACCTATGTTCAAGACACGTTCCATTTGCAAT
>WNFI01138515.1_pt1 | contig 10869 bp, 9 predicted proteins | sample 5400471 | NCBI WGS metagenome assembly WNFI01 (sample SAMN13153348, study PRJNA577476) | soil metagenome | isolation source: 100 cm saprolite on Douglas fir-dominated hillslope | place: USA:California | collected 2013-09-17 | reverse complement strand
CGGTGCGCCATCAACCTCGCCGGGCATTGGCATCGAAATCTGGCTGCCCGCGCGTGAGAACTGGAATCACCGCATTCATGTGGCCGGCGGCGGCGGTTGGGCCGGCGGTAACCAGACGAATCTGATTGTGCTGGCAGGAGCCGGCGGCGCCGGCACTACGACGCCCAGCCCCTCTTTCATTGCCACCGTGGAAGGTGCCGTCTCGGCGAACACTGACACCGGGCATAGCGGGCCCGGCGGCGGATCGTTCGCGATGAACCCGGACGGAAGCATCAACACGGTCTTGTGGAACGACTTCGCGCAGCGCGGCATCCACGAAATGGCCGTGAAGACGAAACAAATTACCCGGGCCTACTATGGCAAAGACGCCAAGTACTCGTACTGGGATGGCTTCTCCACGGGCGGGCGGCAGGGCCACAAGCTCGCGCAACTGCATCCGGACGACTTCGACGGCATCCTCGCGGGCGCGCCGGCGTTCAACTGGACGCGCTTCATCACGAACGAGCTCAATCCGCAGATCGTATACCAGCGCGATCTCGGTGGCGTTCCTTTGACTGCGGGCCAGTTGAACGCGCTCGGCAACGCCGCCATCAATGCTTGCGACGCGGTGAACGGCCAGCATATGGGCTACATCCCCGATCCGTCGGAATGCCGCTACGACCCGACGTTCGACCCGAGCGTGATCTGCACGGCGAACGGCGGCACCAATAGCACCGCCAATTGCGTGACGCCGCTCCAGGCGCAGGCCATGAACAAGCTGTGGTACGGCCAGACGCGGGACGGCACTGCGCCTCCGCCATCGGTGGACAACGCCTGGTCCGTGCACATCGGGGTCGGCAACCACCTGTGGTACGGGCTCGCGCGGGGCAGTTCCTTCGGCGGCCTGGGTGGGAGCATTGCAGGTGTCCCGACGCCGTTCAGCATTGCAACCGACATGGTGGCGCTGGAACAGCAGAACCCGTCGCTCGCGACACCGTCGTTCGTCAACGCGACCGGCAATGGTGCCAACGGCTGGAAGAACCTGTCGTACGCGCAGATGGCAGGGGCATACGATTTTGGCGTAATCCTGCAGCCGAGCTTCGCGCACATCAACACCGATGACGCGAATCTGCGGCCTTTCCGCAGGTCCGGCGGGAAAATGATCATCTATCACGGACTCGCGGACGTTCTCATCATGCCGCAGGGATCGGTCAATTACTACGAGCGCGTGATTCAGGAGATGGACGGCCTGAAGAAGGTGCAGAAGTTCTATCGCCTCTTCCTCATTCCTGGAATGACGCACGGCATCGGCAATGGAACGACGAATCCAAATGCAAATCCGCCGCTGCCGGGCATCGCGGGGGGAGATGGCGTAGCAGATGGGACATCACAGTTCTACGACGTGTTGACCGCGTGGGTCGAGAAAGGCAGTGCCCCGAGCCGTATCGATATTTCGACCGTCGACAAGACAAAATCTAGGCCCATCTGCGCCTACCCGAAGAAAGCGACGCATGTCAGCGGTGACGTCAACGTTGCTTCGAGCTATGTCTGCGCGATTCCGGATGGCAGATCTGATCACGATGACGATGACCACGATGACTGACTTGATTTAACAGCCGGTCGCGCTAGTCACACGCAGGCCGCCCTGCTCCTACGGGGTGGCCTGATTATTTTCTTAGATCAAGGACGATAGTCCGACTTCGGCCAAGAGCGGACGTTTACGTGGCCACCACCATACTCCGCTTGCATGTTTACGCGGCTCCGGCCGCTGGACCGCTCTCCACCGCCCTTTTGCTTGGCCCTGGCGTAGACTCATGGCACGCTCTTCAGCTTCCGGCTAGGACGGAGAAAGGCATCGCCATGATCTGGGCTCGACTGTCATGTGCAATCGCGTTCGCGTTCAGCTCGATTTTCACTCTAGGGCTCCCAGCTCGTGCGCAAACTTACCCGGTAAAACAGATCAAAATCGTGGTTACGTTCTCACCGGGTGGATTTACAGACGTGACCGCACGCATCGTTGCTCAACATTGGACCGAACGTTTCGGTCAACCCGTCGTCGTCGAAAACAAGCCGGGCGCCTCGACCGTGATCGGCACCGATGCGGTCGCGAAAGCCAAACCTGATGGATATACGCTGCTCTACACCGGGGGTAGCACCTTCACAACCAATCCCATCGTGCTCAGCGACCTTCCTTATGATCCGCTAAAGAGCTTTGCACCGATCGGCATTGTAGGGAGCACGCCGCTGATGGTTCTCGCGCATCCCTCGGTGCCCGCAAGCAATATTCGTGAGCTTGTTGCTCTGGTGTCCGCCAGATCCGGCCAATACAACTATGGTTCCTACGGCACCGGTACCCCGTCTCACTTCGCCGGAGAGCTACTGTGGTCCGCCCTCGGCGTTAAATTGCTGCACGTGCCTTATAAGGGCAGCGGCCCATTGATGATCGCCTTGGTCGCCGGGGAGGTTCTGTTGTCAATCGATACTGTTGTCGTCGCGGCTCCACAGATTCGCGCCGGCAAAATCAAAGCGATTGCAGTGACTACCATAACGCGGTCATCGCTCTTGCCGGATGTCCCCACGTTGGCCGAGTCGGGCTATGCGGGATTTGACGTGGGAGCGTGGGTCGCTCTTTCTGCGCCCGCTGGCACGCCCGACAGCGTGCTTAAGAAGCTGCGGGACGAGACAGCGCGGCTTCGGACCGTCCGGGAAATCCAAGACAAATTTTCGGCATTAGGCGTTGAAGTTGTTGGCTCCTCGCCGGACGAGTTCGTCGCAAGAGTAAAAGACGAGATCCAAAGGTATTCTCGGATTGCAAAAGCGGCCAACATTAGGGCGGACTGAGGTACAACCTTGACCGCTTAGGGTCGAATGCGGACATTTTTAGTCACCGCTCACCACGCGCCGGATCGTCTCGTGGCAGCACGTCGGCGAACTCGTCGAAGCGCTTCCACTTCGGCACCGGGGGCGTGTAGCCCTCGCGCGGCACGTAGGGCGAGGGCTCGACCGTCGTCATGCGGTGGATGTAGCGCGGGCAGTTGGGGAAGACGCGCTCGGCGCGCACCCGCACGATGAGTTGCGCGCCGGGGAAGCTCGCGAGCAGCGGATCGTCGCCGGCGGCCGAAGCGCGGCCGTTGACGCGCAGGCGGTTCGGCCGCTCGAAGTCGATGAACAGCAGCGCGACCGCCGGGTTGACGAGCAGATTGCCGAGACTGCGGAACATGCCGTTGCCGTCGTAGCTCGGGAACGCCAGCTCGGCTTCGCCGGTCACGCGAACGAAGCCGGGCGCCCCGCCCTTGTACGAGCAGTCGGGCCGCCCCTCGCCGTCGGCGGTCGCGAGGAAGAACATCGGGCGGCTTTCGATGAACGCGCGGTCTTCGTCGCTGAAGTCATGGCGCGCCAGTTTCTCGTCGAGCCGGTCGGCGAGACGGCGCGTGTCGAAGCGGTCCTGCAGCGCTCGCATGCCGGCGTGGTACGCCGCGGATGTTTCATCGTTCATGGCGCTACTCCTTCGAGAAGACCACCGGCTGCGCCGGCTTGACGTTGACATGCAGCTGGAACAGGTCCGGGCGCGCGTAGTGGCCGACGACATCGAGGTTGCGCCGCGCGACTGCGACCCGCTCGAGGTCGATCTGCGCGTAGAGGATGCCCAATGCCTCGCGCAGCGGCCCGGCAACGATCTTGCCCCCCGGGGCGACGACGACCGAATCGCCCGGGTTGACCCACTCGTCCGGGTCGGGAAACAGCTGCGCCTTGCCGGGGACGGCGTCCGGGATGTCGCGCCCCTGGAAGGCGCAGCCGCAGCACAGTACCCAGCAACCGCCTTCGCGGGCGATGTGCTGCATCGTCGCGATCGAGCGCTCGCCGCTGTCGTAGGTCGGCGCGACATAGATATCGACCCCCTGCGCGTACAGGGCGCAGCGCGCGAGCGGCATGTAGCTCTCCCAGCAGATCAGCGCGCCGACGCGGCCGCATGGCGTGTCGACGGGTTTCAGGCCGGTGGCGTCGCCGAATCCCCAGACCATGCGCTCGGGGCTGGTCGGCATGACCTTGCGGTGCCGGTTCAAGAGCGCGCCATCGGGCCCGATCGTGACAACAGTGTTGTACAGCGTGGTCCGGCTGAAGTCGGCGTCGAGCTCGTGGACGCCGCACACAATGCTTACGTGGTGACGCCTGGCCGCCTCGCGCAGCGGCGCCAGGTCGTCGCCGGCCAGGTCGACCGCATTGGCACGCAACAGCGAGTGCAGCCGCTCGCTCAAGCCCATGTCGCCGCCGGGCCGAAGCCGCCAGATCCAGGCCGGATAACCGGGAACGAAGGCTTCGGGAAAGACGATCAGGCACGCCCCGGCGCGCGCGGCTTCGTCGACCGCGACCACCGCCCTGGCGAGCGTCGCCGCGCGATCGAGAAACACCGGCGCTTGCTGAACGATGGCGACGCCCGACACGGCTGAGCTCGCTAAGCGATGTCTTCGTGCAGGCAGAGGATGTTGCCCTCGGGGTCCTGGAACCACGCGGCCTTCTCCGAGCCGAGCACGGCGACGTGATCGACCGTCTTGAAGCCCGGCAGGTCGTAGTCGGCGAACACGACGCCGCGCGCTTCGAGCGCGCGGATCGCGGCGACGATTTCCTTGACCTGGAAGCTCAGCGTCGAGTGCGTGGCCTTGGTGCCGCCCGGTTTCGGGAAGAGCGCGACCTCGGTGCCGCCGCAGCGGTATACGAATTTTCCGCTGGCCTTGGCGCCGACAGGCTCCAGCCCGAGCTGCTCGCCGTAGAAGCGGCGGGCGCGCTCCAGATCGATGACCGGGAGCATGCAGCTGATCTGCGTGCCTTTCAGCACGTTACTGCGTGGTGCGGGTGCGTTCATGTCGTCTCCTTGAGTTTTCAGGCTGCCGCCGAATGCTTCCGGACCGGGCAGGTGCGGCCTATACTCCCCCCGAGGGCGCGACCGCGCCATACGTGTTTCCACGTAGTCGCGCACGTTACGGGGAGTCCATGGCAACCCTTGCGGGACGCATCGCCGAGCAGGGCTTGAAGCTGCTGAACGAGATCGCGGCCGAAGCCTGGAGTCTGGAGAGCTTCGCCAGCTCCACGAGCACCCGCTCGTGCTCTACCACTCGAAGACGCCGGGCGGCACCACGCACCGCATCAGCGATTCGCTCTCGCCCTCGCAGTTCCGGCGCACGCCGCTCTACAACGACTACTACCGCTGCGTCGGCATCGACCACGTGATGGCGCTGCCGCTGTACGTGGACCGGCGCTTTCTGGTGAGCTTCGTCTTCAACCGCAAGCGCCGCGACTTCGACGAAGCCGAGCGCGATGCGCTCGACGTGCTGCGTCCGCAGCTCGCCGCGCTATTCGGCCAGGCGCTGTCGCAGGAGCGCACGCGCTCGTTGCTCGCGCAGCTCGACTCGCTCGCGGCCCCGGGAGGCTGGAGCGCGATCGAATTGGACGGCGAGCGGCGCGTGGTGCGCGCCTCCGACGCCACGCGCGAGCGCATCGAGGCCTGCTGGCCGGATTGGAAGGGCGGCGAGGGCGCTCGGCTGCCCGACGCCCTGGACCGCTGGCTGCGGGAACGGGTGGAAAGTACGGAAAATCTCGCCGGCACCGCGGCGAGCGGCTCGCTCACGGTCGGGCGGAGCGGGAGGGCGCTGCGCGTGCGGCTCGTGCCCAACCCCGCGAGCGGCGGCGGTTTTCTGCTCTTCGTCAGCCTCGCCGTCGAGGCCGATTTCCCCGCGTCCGCCGCGGGCGTGGGCCTCACGCCGCGCGAGCGCGAGGTGCTGCAATGGGCCGGGGCGGGCAAGACCAACCTCGAGATCGGTGCGATTCTCGGCATGAGCCCGCGCACGGTGGAGAAGCATTTCGAGCACATTTTCGAAAAACTCGGAGTCGAGACGCGCATGGCCGCCGTGATGCGCTTGCTGGCCGGCTCGCCGCGAGCCTGAACGCGCAGTGTTTCCCATCCACACCGGAAGGCCGCCGACTATCGCGACGCGAGGCATGGTCGTCTCGCCGCACGCGCTCGCCTCTTCCGCGGGTGTCGACGCGCTGCGTGCCGGGGGTTCGGCGGTGGACGCGGCGATTGCGACGGGCGCTGCCCTGTCGGTGCTGTACCCGCACATGACGAGCGTCGGCGGGGACGCCTTCTGGCTGATCTACGACGCGAGCTCACGCCGCGTGCGCTACCTGAACGGGGGCGGGCGCGCGGCGAAGAGCGCGAGCCTCGACTGGTTTCGCTCGCGCGGCATGAACGAAATTCCCCTGCGCGGCTTCCTCCCCGCGACGCTGACCGTTCCGGGCGCGGTGGCTAGCTGGTGCGCGGCGCACGAACAGTACGGGCGGTTGCCGCTTTCACGCGACCTTGCCGCCGCCATCGAGTACGCGCGCGAAGGATATCCGGTGACTGGAAGGCTCGCGCGCTGGATCGAGATGTGCGCCGGCGAGAACGCGCTGAACGCGCACGCGCTGGCACTCTTCGTTCCGGACGGCGCGGTGCCGCGAGCAGGCGGCCGGCTGCGGAACCGCGGCCTCGCGCGGGTGATCGAGCGGATCGCTTCGGATGGGCACGAAGGCTTCTACTCGGGTGACACGGCGCGCTCGCTCGCGAGTTTTTCCCGCGCGGGAGGCGGGTTCTTCGACGAGGCGGACTTTCGCGCGCAGCAAGCGAGCTGGGGCGAGCCGCTGCGCGGCACCTACCGCGGCGTGGAGATCTGCGAGACGCCGCCGCCGACCCAGGGCTTTACGGTGCTGGAGATGCTCAACCTCATCGAGTCCTACGAGATCGGCAAGATGGACCCGCTCGGTCCCGAACTCGCGCACCTGCTGGTGCAGGCGAAGCAGATCGCCTATCACGACCGCGACACGCTGCTCGCCGATCCCGAGTTCCAGCCCGTGCCGGTGGAGCGCCTGATCTCGAAGCCGTATGCCGCCGAGCGCCGGCGCCTGATGAGCGTCGACCGCGCCCTGCCATGGGATCTCCTTCCGTCCTTTGGCACCCTCGCCGGAGACACGGTGTTCGTCGCTGCGGCCGATGGCGAAGGCAATGCGGCCGCCTTGATCCAGAGCCTCTATTTCACGTTCGGCTCAGGCGTGGTCGCAGGGGACACCGGCATCGTGCTGCAGAACCGTTCGGCGTGCCCTGGCAGGTGTTCGGCTGCATGGGCGCGGACGGCCAGCCGCAGATCCACCTGCAGAGTTACGTCCGCCTCATCGATTTCGGCTTCGACATCCAGCAGGCACTCGAGATGCCGCGCTGGCTCTCGGGGCGCTTCAATATCGGCGACTCGCGCGACCTGCTCAACATCGAAGGCCGCTTTCCCGAGGAAACCGTGAAGGAGCTCGAGCGGCGGGGACACACGGCAAATCGCTGGCCGGATTTCTGCGAACTCGCCGGCCATGCACACGGCATCACCGTCGACCCGGTGTCCGGCATGCGCGTGGGCGGCGCCGATCCGAGGAGCGACGGCGCCGCGATCGGTTACTGATCGACGCCCGCTAGATCTTGTCCGGAAAACGGATGATGAATCCGTCGCGGTTGGGCATGCGCACCTTGGGCAGCGTTTCGGCGTTCATCGAGTCGTTCTCGCCGATCAGCTTGTTTTCCGCGAGGATGTAGGCGGTGAGCGCATAGACTTCGTTGTCGGTGAGCGAGCGCGGTTGCTGCCACGGCATCGCCCGCCGGATGAAGTCGAAGACCGTCGTTGAGTAGCCCCAGAAGTTGGCGATGGTCTTCGTCGCCTCGATCCGGTCGATCGGACCGCCGCCCACGACCGCGGCGGCAACCCCACCCTTGCCCCTTTCGCCGTGGCACATCGCGCATTTCTGCGCGAAAATGCGCTCGCCCTGCGCGGGCGTGCCGCCACCGGGCGGCAAGCCGGTGCCGTCCGGCAGGATACTGATGTCCCAGCCTGCGATGTCGGCCGGATCGATCGGCCTGCCGAGATTGGGCCCTTCGGCGAAGGCTGCGCCGGATCCGAGCGCGACCAGAAGCACGAACGCGTGCCCAGGCTTAGGCGTAAACATGCTTCACCTCCCCTTTGCCGTCGACCGCCCAGCTCGTTAGGCTGTTGTAGTGCTGGTTCGGGAAGCCGAGCACCGGCGGAATATTCCTTGTCTCGCCGCGCTCGGCGACGAACTGCGCCCGGGTCGGCTGCACGTTGCCGCCCTCGTCCCACGCACGGCTCTGCAGTAGTGCAGGTCCGCCGTCCCAGCGCCAGGGCATGCGGAAACGGGTGAAGGCCTTGGAGAGCACCGGTGCTTGCAGCGCGGCCTCTCCCCAGCTCCTGCCGCCGTCGGCGGAAACCATCACTTTCGAGATCCGGCCGTTGCCCGAGTACGCGATGCCCGAGATCTCGTAGAAGCCGGGCCCTCTGAGCGCAAGTCCCGGCGAAGGATGGGTGATGAAGGACTTCACCTCCTGCAGGAAATAAAACCTGAATGCCTTTCCGTTCGGCAAGATCTGCGAGTACGTCCGGGTCTCGTAGTAACTCATCGCCGGCTGCTCGACCAGCTTCAGGCGCCGCAGGAATTTCACGTTCATGTTGCCCTCGTAGCCCGGCAACAAGAGGCGCATCGGATAGCCGTTGCCGGGCATCAAGCGCTCGCCGTTCTGGTAGAGCGCGATCATGGCGTCGTCCAGCGCCTTCTTGACCGGGACGCTGCGGCTCAGGGCGAGCGAGTCGGCGCCTTCGGCGACGATCCACTTCGCCTTCGGGTCGATGCCGGTCTCGTCGAGCAGGGTCGAGAGCCTGACCCCGGTCCACTCCGAGCAGGAAACCAGGCCGTGCAGCGCCTGCACGCTCGCCTGGATCGGCTCCTTGGAAAACATCGGCGCGCTGTTGCCCCCGCATTCGACGAAGCTGAAACGCGACACCATCGGATAGCGCGCGAGCGTATCGAGCGTGAAGACCAGGGGCTGCTTCACCAGGCCGTGGATCACCAGGCGATGCTTGTCCGGGTCGATGTCCGGAGTGCCGGAGTGCACGATAGTGAAATGCAGCCCGTTCGGCGTGATGGTGCCGTTGATGAGGTGGTGCGGAGTGCGCGCGTGCGAGGTGCGCGGCTCTCCGTTGGGATTGCTGAGCGTGCGCACGATTTTTTCCTCGAAGCGCGAACGCTGCTGGTACGGCCGGCTGAGGCCGCCAGGTCCGAGGCTCCAGGGGTCCTCCGCGAGCGGCGCGGCCGCAGCAGGCCGGACGAAGGTGTAGCCCATCACGGTTCCAGCGACGGCGGCTCCGCTGCGCAAGAAAGCACGGCGGTCAAGAAGCCCGTTTCCTGCAACCACCTCTAGCCCCACCAAATCCTGCCTGTCCGGCGTTATTGCCATGTCAGCCTCCCTGAGCGAGTCCCGGACCGATATTTTGCTCCCAAACGTCTGCCGCGTGCGCAGCTCCCGTGCTGAGCATAAAATGGCCGCGCCAAGCTTCCCCTCCACCCGCGGACTCACCCATCGAGAGAACCTGTGCCCTCCTGCAGCACCGCCGATCATTCGGTCAGCCCGCCCATCGTCAGGATCCCTCGCGACTACAACGCCGCTTACGACCTGATCGAGCGCAACCTCGCGGCCGGCCGCGCGGCCAAGCTCGCCTACATCGACGACGGCGGGCAATACAGCTTCGGTCAGCTCGCCGAGCGCGTCGACCGTTTCGGCTCGGGGCTGCAGGCGATGGGCCTGGAGATGGAGCACCGGATACTGATTGCGCTGACCGACACGATCGACTTTCCCACGGCGTTCCTCGGCTCGATCAAGGCGGGCATCATCCCGGTCGCGGTGAATACCCTGCTCACCCCCAAAGATTACGAGTACATGCTCTCCGACAGCCGTGCAAAGGCGCTCGTCGTGTCGGAGCAGTTGTTGCCGCAGTTCGCGGCGGCGATCGGCAAGGTCCCGTTCCTCAAGCAGGTCATCGTCTCGGGCAGCAGCGCTCACGGGCACACCGCGTTCAAGGACGTACTGGCGAGGGGAAAGGCCGGGCTCGCGCCCGCGCCGACGACTTCCGACGACGCTTGCTTCTGGCTCTATTCGTCAGGCTCGACCGGCATGCCGAAGGGCACCGTCCATGTCCATTCCAGCATGATCCTCACCGCCGAGCTCTACGCAAAGGCCGTACTGGGGTACGCGGAAAACGACATCGTCTTCTCTGCGGCAAAGCTCTTTTTCGCGTACGGCCTCGGCAACTCGCTCTCCTTCACGCTTGCGGCCGGCGCCACTGCGATTCTGATGGCCGAGCGTCCGACGCCGGCGTCTGTCTTCAGGCGGCTCACCGAGAAGAAGCCGACGATTTTCTATGGAGTGCCGACGCTCTACGCAGCGATGCTTGCGAACCCCGATTTTCCGAAAAGGGAGAACCTGGCGCTGCGCTTGTGCGTCTCGGCCGGGGAAGCGCTCCCGCCGCAGATCGCGAAGAGCTGGAAGCAAAAGACGGGCGTGGAGGTCCTCGACGGGATCGGCTCGACCGAGATGCTGCACATCTTTCTCTCCAACCGGCGGGACGACCTGCGCTACGGCACTACGGGCAAACCCGTGCCGGGATACGAACTGCGCCTGGTGGACGAGCGCGGCAACCCGGTGAAGCAGGGCGAGATGGGGGAGCTTCAGATCAGCGGGCCGACGAGCGCCGCCTGCTACTGGAATAACCACGACAAGAGCCGCAACACCTTCATGGGCGGCTGGACGAAGAGCGGCGACAAGTACACGCTCGACCGCGACGGCTACTACGTATACGGCGGGCGCTCGGACGACATGCTGAAAGTTTCCGGTATCTACGTCTCGCCCGCTGAAGTCGAAGCCGCTCTCGTCACGCACGACGCAGTGCTCGAAGCCGCGGTAGTCGGCGCCGAAGACGAGAACAAGCTCGTCAAGCCGAAAGCCTTCGTCGTCCTCAAGCAGGGCAACTC
>WNFI01065961.1_pt1 | contig 10871 bp, 9 predicted proteins | sample 5400471 | NCBI WGS metagenome assembly WNFI01 (sample SAMN13153348, study PRJNA577476) | soil metagenome | isolation source: 100 cm saprolite on Douglas fir-dominated hillslope | place: USA:California | collected 2013-09-17 | reverse complement strand
CGGCGAGAATCCCGAGTTTGCCGTGGGGCGCAACCCGTTCTTCACGGACGGACAGACGCTCGCTCGCCAGCGGCGTTTCTCGAACTACGATTCGACCGACACGATCGCGCGCGCGGAGCTGAGCGGCAACTTCAAGACGGCATCCGTGACCCATCACCTGCTGGGTGGCGCCGACTACGACGAATTCCAGCTCGATCGCCTGCAGACGCGCTATCGGCCGCCGGCCTTCAATGCCAGTTCGACGCTGGCCACGGAGAACGCGATCAACATCTTCAATCCGGCGTACGGAAGCTACCCGCTGCCGGCCGCGAACCAGAACGTCTTCAACGATACGGAGAAAGACAAAGCCTCCGGCATCTACCTGAACGACCAGATGGACCTGACCGACGCCTTCAAGCTCCGGCTCGGGGCGCGCTACGACTGGTTCAAGCAGACGATCAGCAATCGGCTGGCGGTCACGCAGCCGCCGCAACAGGACGTCAAGCAATTCAGCCCGCAAGCCGGCGTGGTCTTCAAGGCCTCCGACTTGTTGAATTTCTACGCCGCGTTCGCCAAGGGCTTCCGTCCGCAAACCGGCTTCGATGCGCACAACAATCCCTTCCAGCCGGAGAAGACGACGTCTTCCGAAGTGGGCGTGAAGTTCGAGAGCAGCGACGGAAGCCTGAGCGGCGGCGTCGCGCTGTACAAGATGAAGAAGACCAACGTGCTGACCGCGGACCCGGTGAATGCGGGACAGACGATCGCGATCGGGCAGGCGGAGAGCAAGGGCATCGAGTTCGACGTGTCGGGCCGGTTGCCGTGGCAGGTCCAGTTGCTGCTCTCCTACGCCTACACCGATGCCTACTCCGCCACGAGCGTCCTCGACCCGGACTTCGGCAGGGTCGTGGGCTCCGGCGATCCCCTGATCAACATCCCGAAGCACAACGCCAGCGTGCTGCTGCTGAAGGACATCGACCTCTCCGGGCACAAGCTCACGTTCGGAGCGGGGGCCAAGTACGTGAGCCGTCGCCTGGGAGAGACCGGTACCAAGTTCTACTTGCCGGGGTACACGCTCTTCAGGCTGCTCGGAACCTACGAGGTGACTCGCAAGTTCAGCGTCACGGCCGAGGTGAACAACCTGACCGACAAGGTTTATTACCCCGCCTCCTACGCGGCGATCTGGATCGCACCCGGTGCCCCGCGCGAGTACCAGCTGCGCGCGACGTACAAGTTCTGAGCGCCCGATGGTGAACGTCGATCGGCGTCGCTTCCTGCAGGCCACCGGCCTCACGATGGCCGCGGCATCCGCGGCGTCGATCGCCGCGGAGGTGGGCAGCGCCGGCGCGCCGCCTGCGCTCAACACCGACACCGTGCCCGGGACGGCGGTGCGCAAGCGCGCGCCGCTCGCCCCGATCAAGGCGTCGATGGACCGGGTGATCTCGCTCGAGGCGTGTCTCAGGCCTTTTCGTCCGCAGGGACCGCGGATCGAAGCCGAGCGCGTGGGCCGCAAGACCATCGTCCACAACTACGGTCAGGGCGGCAGCGGCTGGTCGCTCTCGTGGGGCTCGGGCCGGCGCGCCGTGGCGCTCGCGAAGGCCACCGGGGAAAAGAACATCGCCGTCATCGGCTGCGGCGCGATCGGCCTGACGACGGCCGTGGTCGCGCAACGCGCCGGATTGAAGGTGCGCATCTATACCAAGGACCAGATGCCGTTCGTGCGTTCATCCCGCGCGACGGGTGTCTGGTCGCCGAGTGCCCGGATCTGCACGCTGGAGCACGCGACTCCCGAGTTTCGCAAGCTCTGGGAGGAGATGGCGCGCTATTCCTACACGCAGTACGCGTCGATGCTGGGCATCGCCGGTAACCCGGTCGAGTGGATCGAAGGCTACAAGCTTTCCGACACGCCGTTCGAATCCGGCGCGTCGCTCTATACGCATGCGCCCTATCCGGGAGAGCCCGAATATCCGCACCTCGAGGACGACCATACGCCGGACCTGATGTCGGCCATGCAGTCATTGACGAAGGACCAGCACCCGTTCCCGGTAGAGCACGTGCGCCGGGTGAACATGATGATGTTCAACCTGCCTTCCTATGCCCGGACGCTGATGCAGGAATTCCGCGCCTGCGGCGGCGACCTGGTCATCCGGGAGTTCGAGAATCCGCGCCAGTTCCAGGACCTGCCGGAAAAAACCATCATCCACGCGACGGGTTATGCGGCGCGAGCGCTCTTGAACGACAACTCGCTGGTTCCCGTGCGCGGCCAGACCGCGCGCCTGATCCCGCAGCCGGAAGTGGACTACGCCATCAGCTACGACTCGCAGAACGTGTACACGGTCCCGCGCCGCGACGGCATCATCGTGCAGGAATGGTCGCCCGGCGATTACGGAAACGACAGGGAGCTCGCATATCCCGACGCCCTTCGCGCGTCGGTCGAAAAAGTACGCCGGTTGTGCGAACAGATGGGCAAGGCTTCGCCACTCGGCGCGGCATCGCGCTCCTGACGACGCCTTCCGTCGCGCAACCTGCGGCCGCGGGAGATCTCGTTGCGCCCGCCGACGCTTGCTGAAAGAGACTCCATGGACGGTTCATCGGTCACCCCCGACATCATCCGCGACCGCATCTTCATCGAGGGACGCTGGATCGAGGGCGCGGCGCGGCGTCGCTTCGCCGTGGACGATCCCGCGAGCGCGCGCACGCTCGCCGAGATTCCGGACTGCGGCGCCGAGGACGCGCGCGCGGCGGCCGATGCGGCGCATCGGGCGCTGCCGGCATGGCGTGGGCGCACCGCGGCGGATCGCGCGCGGATCCTGAAGCGCTGGCACGCGCTCATCCTCGAGCGCGGTGAAGACCTCGCGCGCCTGATGTCGCTCGAGCAGGGAAAGCCGTTGCGCGAGAGCCGCGGCGAGATCGATTACGCGGCGGCGTTCGTCGAATGGTTCGCGGAGGAAGCGCGCCGCGCCTACGGCGACGTGATCCCGGCGCCCCAGGCCGGACGCAAGATCATCGTCGTGAAGGAGCCGGTCGGCGTCGTGGCGGCGATCACGCCGTGGAATTTTCCCGCCGCGATGCTGGCGCGCAAGGCCGCGCCGGCATTGGCCGCCGGCTGCACGGTCGTCGCCAAGCCTGCCGAGGACGCTCCCTTGAGCTCGCTCGCGCTCGCACACCTGGCCGACCTCGCGGGCCTGCCCGCAGGCGCCCTCAACGTCGTGACCGCATCGCGCGCCCGGGCGCCGGAGGTGGTCGACGAGTGGCTCGCGGATTTCCGCGTGCGCAAGCTCACGTTCACCGGCTCCACCGCGGTGGGCAAGCACCTCGCGCGCGAAAGCGCCGGCACGTTGAAGAGGGTCTCGCTCGAGCTGGGCGGCAACGCTCCGTTCATCGTGTTCGACGACGCCGACCTCGCGGCCGCCGCCGCGGGCCTGGTCGCGGCGAAGTTCCGCAATGCCGGCCAGACCTGCATCTGTCCGAACCGCGTCTTCGTGCACGAGGCGGTGGTCGATCGCTTCACCGCGCTGCTGGAGGGCAAGGTGAGAGCGCTGCGCGTCGGCCCCGGCACCGAGGAGGCGACCGAGATCGGGCCGCTCATCAACGAGCGCGCCGTCGCCAAGGTCGAGGAGCACATCGCCGATGCCGCGGCCCGGGGCGCGCGCGTCGTCCTCGGAGGTGTGCGCTGCGCCGTCGCGAACCAAAAGGACGGCCGGTTCTTCGAGCCGACGATCATCGTCGGGGTCACGCCGCAGATGCGGCTTTCCAGCGAGGAGACGTTCGGCCCGGTGGTGCCGATCTCGACTTTCCGCGACGAAGGCGACGTCGTCCGCCTCGCCAACGACACCCCCTACGGGCTCGCGGCCTACTTCTATACGCGCGATGCGGTGCGCATCTGGCGCGTCGCCGACGCGCTCGAGACCGGAATGATCGCGATCAACGATTTCGCGCTGTCATCGGAGGTCGCGCCCTTCGGCGGCGTCAAGGCTTCCGGTTATGGCCGGGAGGGATCGCACTACGGCCTCGACGAGTACCTGCAGACGAAGTACCTGCTGCAGGGAGGGCTTTGAGTCCGCGGCGCAACCTCAGTCGACGACGCGGCACCATTCGAACGACTTGGCGTTCATGCGCCGGCGCGCCCAATGCGTGCCGCAGAAGGAGCACGTGAGCTTGACGTGCGTGCGAATGGTGGGGGGAATCTTGTGGACGTGGAGCGCGAGTCCGGGATGGCCGGCGCGCCCGCTCGGCTTTTCCACGCAGAACGAGCACTGCTCCACGGCTCCAGGCTGCGCCTCGCCTTCGGCCCGACTCTTGAGGTTGCGCGCGGTCACCGGAGGTGCGGCACGGCGCCGGCCGCGGGATCGGCTTGCATTCCCGACTCGTCGCCGCGCACCACCGCGCAGGCGCAGCCGAGGCGGCGAAGCGCGCGACGCACGCGCCAGAGATCGAAGCGCAGCGCCGCGTCGCTGAGCGCGCGCCGTGGATTGGCGCCGATCAGGACGCGCCCGCATCCGAGATCGCGCGCGAGACGTCCGACGCCATCGGACCACTGGCCGATCTCGACGTGGGTCCGGTGCGGGACGCCGAGCGCATCGAGCTCGACGCACAGCGAGGCCATCGATTGCCGGCCGAGATCGTGCAGCGCCTTGCGCACGTCGATGGATCGCAGGAAGGAGCCGGCATAGCCCGTCGGCCGGCATTGCACGGCCGCCACGTGGACGCGTAGCGCTTCGCGCGCATGAATCGCCGCGACGAGCCGCGCGGTCGCGCGCGGATCCTGGGACCGGTTCGCGACCACCAGCACGCCGCGAGTCTCCGCGGGGAAATGGCAGTCGTGAAGGATCGCGTTCAAGGCAGCGCGATGTTCGCGGTCTTGCGCGTGGACAGGTGCTCCATCACGCGGCCCACGACGATCACCAGCGAGGCACAGAAGATCGGAGACGCGAGGTGCAGGGCGGGTGCGTTGGCGTCGATCCACTCCTTCAACGCCGGGTCGGAAATGATCATCTCGCCCGCGACCCACCCGATGAGCGCCGCGCCGATCGTCACGAAGACCGGGAACCGGCTCATCAGCTTCATCAGCATCGCGCTGCCGAAGAGGATCACCGGCACCGTGATGACGAGCCCCGCGATGAGCATCCACATGTGCCCCTTCGCCGCGCCGGCCATCGCGAGGACGTTGTCGAGGCTCATGATGATGTCGGCGATGATGATGGTGCGGATCGCCGCGCCGAGCGTGGACTTCTGCTGCACCACGCCTTCGTCGGCTTCGTCTTCGGCGATAAGCAGCTTGATGCCGATCCACAACAACAGGAGGCTGCCGACGATCTCGAGGTACGGCAGACTCAAGAGGAACACCACGCACGCGGTGAGACCGACCATCAACACGACCACGCCGGCGCTGCCCCACACGAAGGCCTGCTTCTGGTGCGCGGGCGAGAGCCTGCGGCACGCGAGCGCGATCACCACCGCGTTGTCGCCGCTCAGCACGACGTTGATCAGCATGATCTGCATCAGCGCGACGACGGCGTCGGACATGCGGGAAGGCCTTTTTCTGGCGGCGTGCTGAAAAGGTTAGCGATCTAGCCTTGCGGGTCTCTGAGCAGACCGTCGCTAAAACCGTCATGACGCTGAACTAATTCATCCGAAAGTTTCGTGAACCTGAATCTGCGGGCGGACTTGAAACCCCGCGAGCTGTCCCAAACTTCCGCATATGTCCCGCCGAATCGATCCCTCCGCGCTCATGTGGGCGCAGGCCTGCGACCTGCTGGAGCAGGCAGACCGCATGCACCGGCAGTTCTTCCGCCTCACCAGCGCGACGCAGCCCCAGGGCTGGGAGCCTCCCGTCGACGTTTTCGAGGATGAGCACGACGTCGTAGTGGTCGTGGCGATGCCGGGCGTCGCGCCCGATCGCGTCCGGATCGTGACCGAGCCCGGCGCGCTCACGGTGCGCGGTGAAAGGCCGTTGCCGCTCGGCGAAGGCGCACGCGCCCTCGTCCACCAACTCGAGATTCCCTACGGCTACTTCGAGCGCCGCATCGCGCTTCCTCCGGGGACGTGGCAGTCGATGTCCCATGAGCTCGCAAACGGCTATCCTGTTGCAGACCAAGCCGGACACCGAGGCTCCCGGTCCCGACGACCTGCATTGGGTCGGAACGGGCGCCGACGTGCTGCGCTACCTCACCACCGACGGCTCGCATCACGCCGTGGTGAAAGGCAAGCAGCGATTTCGCGTCGTGCAGTGGCTCGAAGGCTATCCGTTCATGGCCGCGCGCGTGCAGATGGTCGAGGAGCAGAGCGAGGATGGCCCGCAGATCCAGGGCCGCGCGCGCGCGTTGCGCCAGAAGGCGGTCGAGATCCTGCAGCTCCTGCCGCAGGTGCCGCAGGAAATGGTCGAAGCGTTGCAGGGCGTCGAGGGTGCGGCCGCGCTCGCCGATTTCATCGCCGGCATGATGGACGTGAGCGCCGACGAGAAGCAGGCGCTGCTCGAGACGTTCGACCTGCAGGCGCGCCTCGACAAGCTGCTCGACCTCCTCACGCACCGCATCGAGGTCCTCAAGGTCTCCAAGGAGGTCGACGAGCGCACGCGCGAATCGATCGGCGAGGCCAACCGCAAGCATCTCCTGCGCGAGCAGATGCGCGCGATCCGCAAGGAGCTGGGCGAGGACGAGGAGGGCGGCACCGCCGCCGAGTTCGAGGAGCTCGACAAGCGCATCGGCGAGGCCGGCATGCCGGAGGAAGTCGAGAAGCAGGCGCGCAAGGAATTGAAGCGCCTGCAGCGCATGCCCGACGGCTCGGGCGAGAACGGCATGATCCGCACCTACCTCGAGTGGCTCGTGGAGCTGCCGTGGAAGGACGAGCCGCGGGCCGCGATCGACATCGTGGAAGCGCGCAAGGTGCTCGACGAGGACCACTTCGGCCTCGAGAAGATCAAGCGGCGCATCCTCGAATACCTCGCGGTGAGGAAGCTCAATCCGTCGGGCAAGAGCCCGATCCTGTGCTTCGTCGGCCCGCCCGGCGTCGGCAAGACCTCGCTCGGCCTGCTCGACGAGATCGACAAGCTCGGCATGGGCGGCTTCCACGGCGATCCGTCGTCGGCGTTGCTCGAGGTCCTCGATCCCGAGCAGAACTCGACCTTCCGCGACAACTACCTCGCGGTGCCGTACGACCTGTCGAAGGTGATGTTCATCGCCACCGCGAACGTGCTCGACACGATTCCGGGGCCGCTGCGCGATCGCATGGAAGTGATCCAGCTCCCCGGCTACACGGCGCAGGAGAAGCTGCAGATCGCGAAACGCTATCTCGTCGCGCGGCAGCTCGAATCGGCCGGCATCAAGGCGGAGCAAGCGGGGATCACCGACGCCGCGCTGATGGCGATCATCAACGACTACACGCGCGAGGCCGGCGTTCGCAACCTCGAGCGCGAGATCGGGAACGTCATCCGCAACGTCGCGGTGCAGATCGCGGAGGGCAGGCTCGAGCGCATGGCGGTGGACGAGGCCGACCTCGCCGCCATCCTCGGCCCGCGCAAGTTCGAGGCCGAAGTTGCGATGCGCACGGCGGTGCCGGGCGTGGCGACCGGCCTCGCGTGGACTCCGGTGGGCGGCGACATCCTCTTCATCGAGGCCACGCGCATGCCGGGCAACGGCAAGCTCATCCTCACCGGGCAGCTCGGCGACGTGATGAAGGAAAGCGCGCAGGCGGCGCTCTCGCTGGTGAAGGCGCGCTCGGCGCAGCTCGGCATCGCGCCGGAGCTGCTGGAGAAGAGCGACATCCACGTGCACGTGCCCGCGGGCGCGACGCCGAAGGATGGCCCGAGCGCCGGAGTGGCGATGTTCACAGCGCTCTCGTCGCTCATGACCGGGCGCCCGGTGCGAAGCGACGTCGCGATGACCGGCGAGATCTCGCTGCGCGGCCTGGTGCTGCCGATCGGCGGCGTGAAGGAGAAGGTGCTCGCGGCGCTGCGCGCCGGCATCAAGACCGTGATGCTTCCCGAGCGCAACAAGCGCGACCTCGAGGAGATCCCGCAGGAAGCGCGCGAACAGCTGCAGCTCGTATGGATCGAGAACGTCGACCAGGCGATGGCGACGGCATTGTCCGCGGTTCCGCTCGCTCAAGCGGCATAGTCATCCCGGCCTCGGCCGGGATGCCGAGTGTCGCGCTCACGCGAGCCTGAGCTTCCTCTTCGCCAGGCGACCCATCCACAGGCCGAGCACGATCGTCGCGGCGACGCCGGCGGCGAGGCCCGCCCATTGCCATTCCTCGTCGAGCGTGGAGACGATTCGCGCGCCGGCCCCCACGCCGACGAGGATCGCTGCCGCGGGCAGGGCGGCGAGCGCCGTTCCCGCGAGATACGACCGCAACGTCACCTTGCTCGCGCCGAGGAAGTAGTTCTGCAGCCCGAAGGGAATGGCCGGGCTCATCTGGAACAGGCACACCGCCTTCCATCCGCCGTCGCGCATCGCCGCGTCGATCGCTTTCAGCGTCGGATGATGCTTGATCCGGGCCTGGATGCGTCCTCTCAGGAGGTAGCGCGAGATGAGGAAGGCCGAGGTCGATCCCGTCAACACCATCGCGATCGCAAGCGCGAATCCGCGCCCGAATCCGAACCACGCGCCCGCGGCGACGGGAAACGGCCACGAGGGCACCGGTAGCGCCTTCGCCAGGAAATAGAGGGCGAGGAAGATCGGGATGCCGAAGTCGGCGAGGAAGTCGACGATGTCGCTCGTCCATTCCACGCTAGCGGCCGATCCTCACGATCACGCCTTCGTCGGCGCGCAGCTCCAGCGTCTGGTCCACGCGCTCGCCCGCGCGATCGAGATGCGTCGATAGCGCGATCGCGCCGGGCTCGTCGACCCGCATGCCCTGCGGGCGCGCGCCGAGATTCAACGCGATGAGGAACGTGCTCTCCGCTTCCCGGCCCCGGCGGATGTACGCGAGCATGTCGCCGTCCGTATCGAGCGGCTCGAAGCGTCCCACCTCGAGCGCGGGCTCGCCGCGCCGCAGCGAAAGGAGCCGTTGGTACAGCGCGAGCATCGAGCACGGATCGTCGCGCTCCATCTCGACGTTCACCTCGCGATAGTCGTCGGCGATCGGCAGCCACGGCTCGCCGCCGGTGAAGCCCGCCTTCTCCCGCGCGCACCATTGCATCGGCGTGCGCTCCGGATCGCGGCCCAGGCCGCGGCCCGGGACATTCTTCTCGAACGGATCCTGGATTCGCTCGCGCGGGATCGGCACGTCGTGCATGCCGATCTCGTCGCCGTAGTACATCGTCGGCGTGCCGCGCAGCGTGAGCAGCAGCATCGCGGCGACGCGCGCCTGCGCCGGGCCCACGCGTGTGACGATGCGGTGCTGGTCGTGGTTGCCGAGGACCCAGTTCGGCCATCCGCCCTGCGGAATCGCGTTCTCGTACTCGAAGATCATCTTGGCGAGGTGGCGCGCGTCCCAGGAGGCGTTGATGAGCTGGAAGTTGAACGGCAGGTGCGCGCCGGCGAGATCGGCGCCACCGTAGTACTGCACCAGGCGTTCGACCGGAAGGTAGATCTCGCCGATCAGCACGCGGTCGTCGAACTCGTCGAAGAGCCGGCGCATGCGGTGGACGATGTCGTGCACCTCCGGCCGATCGGTGGTGTGCACCGGCACGAGCTGCTGGTACGGATCCATGCCTTCGCGCCACGCCTCGTTCGGCGGGTTGTCGATGAAGCGATCGTCCTTGATCAGGTGCCACAGCACGTCCACGCGGAAGCCGTCGACGCCGCGGTCGAGCCAGAAGCGAAGCACGCCCAGCATCGCCTCCACGACGTTTGGATTGCGCCAGTTGAGATCCGGCTGCTCCTTGAGGAACGCGTGGTAGTAGTACTGCCCGGTGCGCGTGTCGAATTCCCAGGCGCTGCCGCCGAAGCACGAGAGCCAGTTGTTCGGCGGGCCGCCGCCCGGAGCGGGATCGCGCCAGATGTACCAGTCGCGCTTCGGGTTGGTGCGCGACGAGCGCGACTCGACGAACCACCGGTGCTGGTCCGACGAATGGTTCGGCACGAAATCGAGGATCACCTTGATGTCGCGCGCGTGCGCCTCGGCGATGAGGCGGTCGAAGTCCTGCAGCGTGCCGAAGAGCGGATGGATCGCCTCGTAGTCCGCGACGTCGTACCCGAAATCCTTCATCGGCGACGGATAGATCGGCGAGATCCACACGCCGTCGATTCCGAGCCAGCGCAGGTAATCCAGGCGCGAGACGATGCCGGGCAGGTCGCCGACGCCGTCGTCGTTGCTGTCCTGGTACGAGCGCGGATAGACCTGGTAGATCGTCCCGCGTTGCCACCACAGGTAATGGTTCGTTCGCGTCATGTCGAGAGCACCAGGGCCGATCGTGCGGGAAGGCGCCACATTCCGAGGCGCTCGAGCGGCGCCGTGCCTTCGCCGCCGTACTTCGTTTCCTCGCTCGACCAGATGAGGCGCCACGTGGCGCCTCCCGGCGCGGCGAGCAACGGCTCGGGCATGCGATGCAGCGCGAGGTCGATCCCGAGATTCACGAGCAGCAGGCGGTCGCCGCCGCCGCCGCCGAAGAAGCGCAGCACGAAGGCTTCAGGCCCGAGCACGGCGCCGTCGACCGTGCCGGTGCGCTGCGAGTGGAACAGCGGATCGCCCCGGCGCAACGCGAGCAGGTCCGCGTGCAGCGCGAGCGTTTCGCGATGCGTCTCGCGCTCCGTGAAGTCGAGGCGGCAACGCTCGAACGTCGCCACGTCGCCGGGATTCGCGAGCGCCTGCCGGGCTTTGCCGGTGACCAGGTCCGGAAACTGCGCGAGGAATTCCGCGCGGCCCTTGCGCACCGCGAGCGCGAGCTCGGGCGGGTGGTCGGCGAAGAAGAGGAACGGGCTCGACGCCGCGAATTCCTGGCCCTGGAAGATGAG
>WNFI01059556.1_pt1 | contig 10871 bp, 8 predicted proteins | sample 5400471 | NCBI WGS metagenome assembly WNFI01 (sample SAMN13153348, study PRJNA577476) | soil metagenome | isolation source: 100 cm saprolite on Douglas fir-dominated hillslope | place: USA:California | collected 2013-09-17 | reverse complement strand
CGATTGAAGACAAGGATTTCTACCGCCACTCAGGAATCAACTTCTGGCGCATTGTGGGCGCGGCATATCGCGATATTGAGTCGGGTGGGAAGGTTCAGGGCGCCTCGACTCTGACCATGCAACTGGCGCGGAATCTTTTTCTTTCGCCGGACCGCTCGTTTCCTCGCAAAGTGCGAGAAACAATGCTTGCCATTCAGATCGAGCGCCGTTTCACCAAGGCGCAAATTTTCACGCTGTATGCGAATCAGATTTTTCTCGACCACGGAGTGTACGGATTCGAGGCGGCGTCGGAGTTCTACTTCGGCAAGCCGGCTAAGAAGCTTACTATTGAGGAAGCTGCGCTGCTCGCTGGGCTCCCCAAGGGGCCGTCGTATTACTCGCCAATCAACCATCCCGACCGCGCGCTCAGGCGGCGCAACCTGGTTATCAATGCCATGCTCGAAGACGGAAAGATCACATCGGCACAGGCGGCCGATGCGCGCACCACACCGCTCGTACTCTGAAAGTTTACACATCGCTCGACATCGAGGCACAGAGGGCTGCGAATCAAGCTGTGCTGGATGGGTTGGCGGCGTACGAGCGGCGACATGGATGGAAGGCGCATCTGCAAAACATCGTCGCCGACGGGCACGTGCTGGAGAAATATTCTCACCCGGATTGGGAGGACGAACCCGAGGTTAACGGCTATATCCATGCGCTGGTTACATCGGCGGGAACCGGAATCGCGACCTTGAAGTTTGGACGCTACACTGCGGCGCTCGGCCAGGCCGACGCAGCATGGACGCAGCAGAAATTACAAAACATTCTGAAACCCGGCGATGTGTGCTACGTCAAGATTCTCTCGCTCTCGGCCAACGGCGCGGCGCACGTCAGCCTGGAGCAGGATTCCGGTGCACAAGGGGCGTTGCTAGCCATCGACAACGCAACCGGCGGGATCAAGGCCATGGTCGGAGGGCGCGACTTCAACGAATCAAAATTCGATCGCGTTACCCAAGCGCTGCGCCAGGTGGGATCGTCATTCAAGCCGTACGTTTACACGACGGTGATCGATGAAGGCGCGAGTCCTGACGATACAATTCTCGACGAACCGATCAGCTTCGAGACTTCCTCCGGGCCGTATTCGCCGCACAACTATGACGAGAAGTTTGAAGGAGTCATCACGCTGCGGCGGGCCCTGGCGCAATCGAGGAATATTCCTGCGTTGAAGCTGGCAGACAAAGTAGGCATAAAAAAAGTCATTGAGTATGCGGGACGGTTTGGGATCACTGCGAAGCTGCCGCCGTATTTGCCGGTGGCCTTGGGCTCGGCGGAAATTACGCTGATGGAGCAGACCTCGGCTTACAGCGTTTTCCCGAATGACGGGGTGCGCGTCACTCCGCGCTACATCACACGCGTGACCGACTATGAAGGGCGCGTGCTGGAAGAAGACTTTCCTGATGTGAAGGACGTAATCGGCGCCAACACCGCCCGCACGATGACTGCCATGTTGCGCGAAGTTGTCCTGCACGGTACCGCTGTAGCGGCGGCGAAGTTGCCATTTCCCGTCGCAGGAAAAACCGGCACCACCAACGATTTCACCGACGCCTGGTTTGTGGGATTCTCTCCCACCATGAGCTGCGGAGTCTGGGTAGGCTTCGACGAAAAGCGGTCGCTGGGTGCGAAGGAAACTGGCGCGCATGCGGCGTTGCCGATCTGGATGAATTTTATGACGGCGGCCATGGCGGGCAGGGATCCCGGAGAGTTTCAACCTCCGCCTAACGTCCCGCGCACTCCGCTGAAAGTCGATACGCCAGATACGGCGCCCGCCACGGAAGAGGCGCACTAGCGATGATCAGATGCAGGGCCGCGTAGAGACGTAGCTTGCTACGTCTTGCCTGCTGTGAAGAAGATGTTGCAAGCAACGTCTCTACGTACGGGACCGTGCGATTCAGGGAGGAAGCGATGCATAGGAGTGCGATTCGGCGATTATTGTTTCTGCTGCCGTTGTTGATCGGCGTATCCATGCACGTAGTGCAAGCGGATGAGAAGTCCGACTCCAAAGCTGCCATTGAGCAGGTCCTGCATACGCAGCAAGATGCTTGGAATCGCCACGACCTCGACGCATTCATGGTTGGTTACTGGAATTCTCCGGAGCTGACGTTTTTCTCGGGCGCGAAGGAGAGTCGCGGTTGGCAGGCAGCGATGGACCGCTACAAGGCGACATACTCCAGTCCGGGGCATGAGATGGGGAAGCTGGAGTTTTCCGACCTTCGCATTGTCGTCCTGAGTGAGGATTCGGCCTTTGTGCGCGGCGCGTGGCACCTGACTATGCCCGATGGCAAGACTCCGCACGGGGTGTTCACACTAGTGTTCCGCAAGTTTCCCGCGGGGTGGAAGATCGTGCATGACCACACAGCGCTGGCGGAATAGCCGTTATTTCTTTATGTGCAACTGAACCCGCGTCCCCTCCGGCAGCTTGCCATTCGCTAACTCGATCACGCCGTTGCGAACAATGCCTTCGAATTCTTGCTGAACGTGGGACTCAGCCGGCAGTCGCGCGGGCGACTCGCCCACGCCCGCACGATTCGGGGTCACACTTCGTCCCATGCCCTTGTCCATCGCTTGATTCGCTAGTTCATCGGCTTCCTGATTCTGCTCGCGGAAGGCATGGCCAATCGAGAACCAGTCCAGCTTCGCGATCAGTTCTTTTGCCCGGCCGTGCAAATCCTGTAACGTGGCGTTCTTGACCTTGTAAATACCTTTGATCTGCCGCACCAGTAACTCGGAATCACTGACCAGCTTGAGCGCCTTCGGGCCGTGCTGGGCGGCATATTCGAGTGCGGCAATTAGTCCCTGGTATTCGGCAAAGTTATTAGTTTGGTGTCCGAGGTATTCGCTGAGCGCGGCCACTTTGCGTCCGGTTTCGTCTTTGATCACCACTCCGTAGCCGGCGGGGCCGGGATTGCCGCGGGCTCCTCCATCGCTGTGGGCGATCAGATAGTGCTCGGGCGGATTCTCGCGTGATTCGAAGAGGGGCTTGTTTCCTGCACTGCGGGAGGGATACGAAGGCATAAGTGAGAGTTTACAACGCGAGACTAAAAGGAGAGAACTGCGCGCCCCTCCGGCCCGAAAGCCAACCGTTCAGAAATATTCCTAGTAAAGCCGTTCCTGCCGCCGCAGATTTCCAAATGATCCGACATTCGCCAGCGTGAAAGTAAAGCGGAACAGATTTTCATTGCGCACATTGGCGATGGAATAGCGGCGGTATTCCATGGTCATGCCGCAGCAATCCCAGTTATAGCTGGTCTGTGCAGTGGCGAATTGCAAAGTACCGGTCTGCGCATCGATGCCGAAGCTGCTGGCGGCGCTCAAGCCCCGGCGGTTAAGTCCTCCGTAGCCAAGTGCTACGCGGAACTGTTGGAACTTGCAAGTGGGCTGCGAACTCGTGCTGGTCTCGTCGGCGCTACACGTACCCTGGTTCGGAATGGAGGCAGTTTTGTTAGGCGGAGGTTGCGGGATCTGCAAAAAGGCATCTCCGCCGCCAATGGTAAATCGGCCGACGTTGTAGTTGACCAGCAGCGTGCTGGAGTTGACGCGCCCGAGTTGAAAGTCGTAGTCGAGGTCCCATTCGGTGTCAGTACGCGTGCCGGTGGCTGCCCGCAGGCGCGAGACAATCGGCGAAAGATGCTGTGGTTGTGTGATGAAGGCGATGCCGGTCAATTCTTCCGTAGTCGTGAATACATTGCGCTCGCCGGAAACAATGGCTCCGCCAAAGGCGGGATCCAGAAAATATTTCTGGGCGATTTCCCAACTCGCGATCTCGCGGGTTTGTGGACCAGGAGCGCAAGTTTGATTGTCCAGGTTACTGCCACGCTGCCACGGTACGATCTGCTCGGGAGCGGCGGCGCCAACGGCGAGCCCGGTCATGGTCGTTCCGCAATTTTCTTCTAACGTAGAAGTGCGCTTCGCATACAGGCGGGTGACAAATCCATATTCGACTTCATGCGTGTTGCTCAGGATGTCCCGTTCGTCGAAGTGCAGTACGTTGGCGAAGTCGTTTACACCCGCGACCCGACGATAGACGGCTCGCGGCTCGATCACATGCTTCCATTTTCTTCCGAGGAATTCCCTGTCGAAAACTCTCTCGAGTGCGGGCGGGCGCAGTTCGACGGAGGTCTCAATCGCTTGGCGATTTGTGGGGTCATTCTTGGCGAGTCCGCCGGTGAAGCGTTCGGTATAAAAAGTGTCATGCAGGGTCAAAGCTGGGCGCAAGGACCAACCGCCGAAGAGTAACGGGATAGACATTTCTGGGCTGAGGTCGAATCGGCCGAGCAGATTTCCCGTGCGAAATCCCGGTTCGCTGCGTGCCAGCCCGGCGAGCGATGCATCGAAGGACCAATAGAACGGCGAATGCCTCAGAGGATGATCCACGGCGGATGCGTCGATGCTGGGAGCATGGGAGATCTTAATGGCATCGAACGCAGGAGGATTGGATAGCGAGCCATCGGGATTGCTGGTCTGGAAAAAGTTCTGATAGCGTTCCACCATGGCGCCGAGAGAGATGCCGTCGACGGATCTTGACAGGAAGAACTGGGATTTCACTTCGGAATTCACGGCCTGACTGAAAGTTTCATTGAAGGCCAGCCGGAATAAAAACGAACTTAGATAATCCACGTTGGCCACGCTGCGGAAGCCGTGGAAGTCACCGTCAGTGTTCAATCGTGCTTCGTGGCCGCCTTCGCGCAACGGTGGCGAGCCAATGCCTCGGTCGATCACGCCGAAGTAACTCAGGTCAACGTAGGAGGTGTCGCTGGGACGCACACGAAACTCGCCCTGTTGCGACCATCCCCGTTTAGAGAAATATTCCGCTCCGATCTTCGCGTCCATGCTGCGATTAATGGCCCAATAAAAAGCATCGCCCACGATGTTGCCCTTCGATGAGGAGTGTCCGATCGTGGGAATAAGAAATCCGGTTTGCCGCGCTTCACGGGCTACGGGGTGCGTTGCATAAGGAAAGTAGAGGACGGGAAATCCGTGCAGCAGAAACTTGCTGTGATAAATGCCGGCGTTACCCCCCACATCGACCACTACTTTGTGAGCGGCGAACTGCCACTTGGGCTGCGGCAGTTCACACGTAGTAATGGTGCCGTCATAAACCAGATAGTGGTCAGGACTGGTCTTCTCGACGATCTTGCCGGTGAAGGCAAAGGGAGCAGTCGAGGTCAATACGACCCGGTTGCCATGGAAGCGCAGTCCAGTGGTTCCGGTGACATCGTAAAATCGTCCACTTTCGGCGGTCAGATTGTAGATTCCCCGGCTCGCGGTCAGATGGTCATCATTGGGACCGCCATCGAGGGTGAAATGGCCGGAAGCGACGACCTCACCGCTATCCGAATTGTAGGTAACCTCGTCGGCACGCACGATGTAAGAACCATAGTGAATCTCGACATTGCCGTGCAGTTTGTAGACTTCGCCGTCTTTTTCCTGTTCGATGGCACAAATCGTGGGAATGTCTTTATCCTGAACTTCCGCTGCCTTTTGGGAGCATGGAGAATCGGAAGCAGGGGTGGAGGCCGATTTCTGCGGAGTAGAGGCGTTGTTTGAGGATGGCAACTGGCTGGTAACTAACGAATGAGCGAGAAGCTGATGACAAAGCAACAGCGCCGTGATAAGGAATCTATTGCGAAGGTTCATCGGCAGAAAATTAGCGAAGGAAAATCGCTCATGGGATGCGAACGCCGCATCTTCTGGCTGTTGATCGCGGTATCGTGAACTTAGCACGGCTCTGCCCGCGAGGCAAAGTGGTGAAAAGGGCTAAGATTCACGAGATACGCCTCCGGTTGTCCGTTCGCTCTGACAGATACGATTTCGAAAGACTGATTTCTCATGAATTGCCCGCTATGCGGCGAAGTTTGCCGTTGCCATTTGGAGCCCCCTCCCACCGCCTTGCGACGGAGGCTTGATGCGGAAGCGGTTTCCGTGTCCCAGCCTGCGTTTGCATCTTCGCCGATGGAGGAGACGGCCCTCGAAAGTGAGTCCGCGAATCGAGTAGATGTTGGTCCTCTAGATGAGGAAGAGGCTTCCGCATGGCGCGGCGAGCTTTCTGCCAAGCTAAATCGGTACCGATCCAAGCGCAAGATTCGCCCGCCGCGTTATCCATCGTTGAGTTTGCCGTTCGACATGTTTACGCCTTCAGTCGATGGCGTTTCCCATACTGCTCAGATCGCGCCCTCGTTCGAACCCTTATCCGATCAAGCGCTTGCGCTGGATGGCATGGTTCGCATGCCACCCGTCACAGAATCCGATGTGGAGTTGCGGCCATCTTTTGAGAAGCATTTGGGTCCGGTGGCGGAGGCTTCGTCCCCTAGCCCAGTTGCGGCCCACCCTGTCGCGAAGATTATTGAGTTTCCGCGTTTCGCCTGGGGTCCGCCCGTTGCTCCGGCAGATCAGCTGGCCGAGCCGGTAATAGATCGTCCGCGAATTCTGGATGTCCCCGAAGATTCGGCGGCACCGTTGCCAGCGCTCGGTGGAATCATGATGGAAGCGGACGAGAAGCACGAAACCGAAAAACGGCCAGGCATCGATTTTCCTCTGCAAAGCGCGCCGATGAATCTGCGGATTATTGCAGCGGGAATCGATGGATTGATCGTTGCGGCTGCTTCCGCCGTGTTCGCTTACATTTTCTGGAAGGTTGCAGCAGTTCGTCCGCCGCAAACGCAAATGATTGCCCTTACTGTCGGCGTTCCTTGCGTGTTATGGGCTGTCTATCAATTTTTGCTGATCGTCTATGCAAGCACCTCTCCCGGATTACGCGCCGCGGGTCTCGAACTTGCTTGCTTTGATGGCATGTCCACTAGTCGCAAGCTGCGGCGCTGGCGAGTGCTGGCGTCATATCTGTCGGCGGTCTCTCTCGGCATGGGATACGCCTGGCTCTTCCTCGATGAAGACGCACTGTGCTGGCATGATCGCATTACGCACACCTACTTGGCTCCCAAGAAAACGGATTCAGGACAAGAAAAGAGCATGCTGGGGCGGTGAAAGATCAAGAACCCCGAGCAATGGCCCCGCTAAACGACTGAAAGCGATGGCTAATCGTGTGCCATTGCCTCCGCTTATGCTCTCGATCAATATTTCCAATCCACGCCCTGATGAGCTCGAGGTCATCACGCGGTCTTCCTGTGCTATCTTCAATTGGCCTATCCTAAAGTAGGCAGTCTTAGCGCTCATACCAAAGAATGGCTTCGCCAGAAACCTCCAAACCGGCAGTAAAGGTCTTCGTTGCCACTACGGTGATGTTGACCTTCATCTCATTCTGGCGAGCGTCGGCCATTGTGCTGTCGGACCTCGCCTCATCTGCGTATTACGCGGGTGGCGACGCCGAGAAGGTCATCGGGAAGAGTGCTCCCTGGTTCATTCTCGCGGTCATGTTGTTCAGTTACGCCGTGCGGGCGCTGTATATCGAGTCCAGCAGCATGTTTGTACGCGGCGGCGTCTATCGCGTCGTAAAGGAGGCGATGGGCGGCACGCTAGCAAAGTTTTCCGTCTCAGCTCTGCTCTTTGACTACGTCCTCACCGGTCCCATCAGCGCTGTAGTGGCAGGGCAATACCTAGCCGGTTTTATTGAGGATGTCGCGCGATCTCTCGGCCATCCTTTCGCACACTTTCCCGAGAACAGCTTTGCTGCTGGTTTTGGTGCGCTCGTCGCCATCTACTTCTGGCGGAAGAACACACAGGGCATTCACGAGTCGAGTCAGAAAGCTGTACAGATCATGATCATCACGACGGTCATGGTCGTTTGTCTGATTATCTGGTGCACCATCACGGTTTTGAAGATCCCTGTTCAGCTGCCCCCCAGTCCGTTTGTTCCGGGAGTGGTTCCACTGAATCGGGAGTCGCTAGGATGGCTGGACGGAACCTGGATCAGCCATTTAACTTTTATTATTCTATTTGTCGGTTTCGGACATTCTGTCCTCGCCATGAGCGGCGAAGAAACGCTGGCGCAGGTAAACCGCGAAATTGCACATCCCAAGCTGAAGAACCTGGAAAAGACGGGCCTGGTAATTTTTGTCTACAGCCTTCTTTTTACTTCGCTGGTTTCTTTTTTCGCGGTGATGATCATCCCCGACAATGTGAGACCGGCCTATTTCGGCAACCTCATCGGAGGGATCTCCGTCTTTCTAGTCGGACCCTCATGGGCGAAGCTCGCATTCCATGGATTTGTGGTGCTGGTCGGCGTCCTGATTCTTGCGGGCGCTCAGAATACGTCCATCGTCGGCGCCAATGGTGTCCTGAATCGTGTCGCGGAAGACGGCGTCTTAACCTCCGCTTTTCAGAAGCCTCACCCGCGTTTCGGTACCAGCTACCGCATCATCAACATGATTGTCGTCTTGCAGTTGCTGACGATAGCGCTCACCAGGGGCAATGTCTTTACCCTAGCAGGTCTGTACGCCTTCGGCGTGATCTGGAGTTTTGCGATGATGTCGCTCGCCGTCCTTGTGCTCCGCCATAAGGAACCCGGCGGACGGCTGTGGAAGGTTCCCGGGAACATCCAAATCGGCAAGCGCGAGATACCGGTGGGTGTCATCATCGTTTCCGCGGTGTTGTTTACTACGGCGATCGTGAATTTGCTGACCAAACGCGAGGCGACAATCGGCGGCGTCGCGTTCAGCGCTTTGTTCTTCGTTATCTTTACCTATTCTGAACGCCGTGTTGCCCGCGAGCGCCAGGGAAAGACGGAAAGCCTGGATCAGTTCCGGGTTTATGGGAATCAGGAATTGGGCAGCGGCGCGATGGGAGTTCGCGAGGGCAACATCCTGGTCGCAGTGCGCGATCCGCGCAATCTTTACTACTTGCGCCACATTCTGGGCCATACGCAAACGCGAGAGCAGGATGTGGTGGTTATGAGCGCCCGGCTTTATCACCGGGAGCACACCTTCAGCGGCAACACGGTGCTTGAAGCCAGTCAGGTGTTTGACCACTACGAGCAGGAACTCTTTACTGCAGCGGTCGCAGTAGCGGAAAAGGAAGGCAAACCCATCTCATTGCTCGTTGTCCCGGCAACAGACGTGTTCGAGGCCATTATGGTGACTGCGCAGCGGCTGGGATCGAGCCGCGTGGTCTGCGGCCTCTCCAATAAACTGACGGCCGATGAACAGGCTAAGCTAACAGGCGACGCATGGGAGCGGCTGCCGGAGCCGCGTCCACGGCTGATCATGGAAGTATGCGCCCCTGACGGAACCGTTCGCGAATACGCCCTTGGACCGCACACTCCGCGCATGCGTCCACAGGATGTTGAACTTATGCACCAGCTCTGGCTCAATATCACTTGCGATCCGAAGTTTGCGGGAGCACATCATTATCACATCGTCGCGCTCGCGCTCGAAGAATTGCAGCGTGAACTCAGTACCGAGCAACGCGACCAGTTGCTGGCTAAGCTTCAGGAAGAGATGAACCGCCCGAACGTCTAGTAAGCGACTTCTGAAAGGAGCCCATTCTCATGGCGCGAATCAGCGGCGCTCCCCGCAACCAGGGCGGACTTTTCCGCCGCCTCTTCGTTGGCATTGTCTACTCCTTGACCAAGCGCCGGCTCGGGCGCGTGATCATGCCCATCCAAGTGACATCGCACCACACTGGAGTTCTGTGGGGATACACACAGATGGAGCAATCACAGATGAGCGCCAAGCTTATCGACGCCAAGTTGAAGGGATTGGCGGAGCTACGCGTGGCGACGCGCGTGGGCTGCCCGTTTTGAATCGACATTGGCTCTGCGTTCGGCAGAGAGCATGGAATCACGGCGGAGCAGATATCGAATCTTAGCGACTATAAAGCGAACCACAATTTCTCTGAGATGGAGAGGCTTGTGCTCGAATACGCGGACGCGATGACATCAACGCCGGTCGAAGTTTCCGACGCATTGTTCGCGCGGCTTGCCGGAAAATTCAGCGAAGCCGAATTGGTTGAACTCACATCGGCAATTGCCTGGGAGAATTATCGCGCGCGCTTTGATCATGCATTCGGAATTGAAGGCGAGAACTTCAGTGAAGGTGCGGTGTGTGCATTGCCGGTGCGCGACACGCACTGAAGTGTTGAGTGGATTTCGAAAGTAAGCCGCGCTACTTGTGCAGGATATTTTTCAGCGAGGCTTGGAGATCGCTGAAGCGGAAGGGATATCCGCTGGCGATTAATTGCGTGGGCTCGACGCGCTGGCTTCCGAGCAAGATCGTTTCTCCCATTTCGCCCAGAGCCAACTTGATAGCGAATGCTGGTACGGGAAAAATCGCCGGGCGCGACAGAACGCTGGCCAGAGTCTTTGTGAAATCCACATTTCTTACGGGCTTGGGCGCGACCATATTCACCGGGCCTTGCAGCAGGTCGGTCTTCAGGATGTGATGAATTGCGCCGACCATGTCCTGCACGTCGATCCAACTCATCCACTGCTGGCCGCTGCTGAGACGCCCGCCTAATCCGAATTTAAAGGGTGGCAACATGCTTCCCAACGCGCCGCCTTTGGGGCTCAACACAATTCCTGTGCGAATCTGCACCGTGCGGATTCCTGCTGCTTTGGCTGACTGAGTAGCCGATTCCCACTCGCGGCAAACGTCGGGCAGAAATCCAGCGCCAGCGGAACTCGACTCAGGCAACACTTCGTAGGCGCGATCGCCGTAATATCCGATCGCCGAGCTACAGACGAAAACCTGCGGTTTATCTTTAGTGTTGGCGAGAGCCTGCGCGAGATGCTGCGTTGGCTCGACTCGGCTGTCGCGGATCTTCGACTTCTTGTCGTTGGTCCAGCGTCCGACGATGCTTTCGCCCGCGAGGTGCACGACTGCATTGAAGCCGGAGACCGTTTCGGGAGGAATCGGCTGCTGCGGATCCCACGGAATGCTCTCTTC
>WNFI01695239.1_pt1 | contig 10872 bp, 10 predicted proteins | sample 5400471 | NCBI WGS metagenome assembly WNFI01 (sample SAMN13153348, study PRJNA577476) | soil metagenome | isolation source: 100 cm saprolite on Douglas fir-dominated hillslope | place: USA:California | collected 2013-09-17 | reverse complement strand
GAGCGGCAGCATCGCGGGCAGGTAGCCGTCGTCGACGAAGTGGTGCTCGGAGACCCAGACCGACTCGAGGCCGAGCCGCTCGGCCTGCACGGCCAGGTCGAGCGCCTGCGCGTACAGCTCGACGTCGCTGCGGTCGTCGCCGGGATAGCGCTGGCAGGTGATGAAGCCAAAGCCGAGCGAGATGCTCATGCCGCAACCTCCTTACCTGCGGACGCGGCCTGCGCCACCAGCGATGGCTTGGCCAGGAAATCGGCGTAGTCAAGCTCGCGATACGGAACTGAGCACGGGTTGCCGTCGGTAACCCACATCCGTCGCGCTTCCAGGTCCATCAGCACTGAGGCCGCGGTAATGCCCCGGTCGTACCACGGCAGCCTCGGGTCAGGATGGCAGCACACGCCGGACGGGTAGTTCGCGTGGTCGGACAGGAGCGCCCGGAACGTGGCCAGCGAGTGGTCAGCTGCGGCATGCACTCCAGCGCGCAGGCGCTGCAGCCGGACCGGGCTATCCGGCATAGCCCACACCGAGACGTCCTTCCCGGCGAACCGCTCGGCCAGGAAATGGTTGGTATGCAAGACAACTCCGTCGTCCCCCGGATAGAGGAGGTACAGCCTGGAGAAATCGCCGGGGGAGGCCTCGACGTCGATCACGATGCCGTCCCTGTGCGCGAGCAGGTAGTTGGCCGATGAAGAACGGAAACCCGCTTGCAGGGCGGTGATCGCGTCCGAGACATTCTCGCAGTCCATGATCGCGCGCAGCAGTACGTGGTACGGCAGTCCGGGCTCGCCCATGTCGTCGGAGGTGACGAGCGCGTTTGTGACCAGACCCAGACCGGAGGAGTTCATCCCGGTCTTGGCGAGCAGGCCCGCCTCGACCACGGTGACGAAATCGGGCGCGTCGTCCTGGCGGGCCTCGAGGACGACCACCGTGTCCGCGGTGTGCAGGAGCCAGTCCCAGTTCTGTCCGATGAGCGTCGGCCCGGAGCGTCCGGGGGGCGGCGCCACCGCGAACGCGGTGCATTCCGCCAGGCCGGCGCTCGCGGTGGCCTGCCGTGCCTTGGCGGCGAACATCACCTCGGTGCGCACGTTGATCGCGAGCACGTCCGCGAAGTCGAGCCCGGCGCCCTCGGCGATGCCGCGCATCTCAGCCAGGTACTTCGGTCCGTACGCCGCGATCGGCGCCTCGAACCTGGCTGCCTCGGCGCGGACGGTCTGCCAGTCCCACCCGGCCAGCTCAGCGAACACCGCGCGGTAGGCACTGACCGAGCGGTGTACCCGCTCCCTTGCCTGCTCGCCGTATTGCCGGCCGCGCTGGCTCGCCGAGCCTGCCAGGCGTATATGCGGGTACTCACCCATCGCCATTCCTCTCAGTCGTGACAACCGGCTTCATGCGCGGCTCGCAATCTGCGCTGTGGTCGTGACCCACACGTCGGAGTGGCCGGTCACGAACGACAGGAACTGATCAAGGAACGCCAGCCGGGACGGCCGCCCGATGATCTGCGGGTGCATGGTGAATACGCACGCGCCGCCTAGTTCCCTGATGCCGAGGAATTCCTCCGCCCACAGCGTCCTGACGTGCTCGGTAGTCGAGACGGTCTTGGTCCAGCTCGCGCCGTCGAACCAGAAATGCGGCGCGTCGTCGAGAATCCAGGAAATCGGCACCTCGACCAGCGGTGGGTGCTCGATCCGGTACGGGCGGATGTCGTCCATCAAGTTGGAAGAGTAGGCGATGCCGTGCTCGTGCAGCAGGCCCAGGGTGTGCGGGCTGAGATCCCACGACGGCGACCGGTATCCGGTCACCTCTGCCCCGAACCCGCGCAGGATCTCAAGCCCGCGCACCAGCTCGGCCTCCTCCTGCTCGCGGGTGAGCCTGTGCGGCGACGTATGCGTGTAGCCATGATGGGCGATCTCGTGCCCGGCGGCGGCGATCGCGGCAACGCGGGCCGGGTGCCGCTCGGCGACGCGGCCGGGAATGTAGAACGTCGCCTGCACATGATGCCTTGCCAGCAGGGCCAGGATCAGCGGCACAGCGACCTTAGCCCCGTAGGTGCCCTGCGAGAGCACCCCGGGACGGTTCGCGTTCTCCGGGTCCTCGCCGATCCACACCTCCTCGGCATCGAAGTCGAAGGTGAATGATGCCGCACAGCGGGCTCCGTCAGGCCACATGCTGATCGGGGCTCCCCTCAGTCTCTATAACAGTGACAGCTGATCGGCGATCGCGATGAGGTCTCTGAGCGTGCCGCGCAGTGCGGGCAGCCTAGAGGCCGCCACTAGCTGCGCGATCACCGGCGCGGTCGTGTCGATCAGCTGGTAGGTCCTGGCGCAGCCGTCAGAATTGTCATGCACCCAGAACAGCGTGATGCCGAGCGAGTAGAGCCAGAGGAGTTCCGGCAGGCGCTCTCTTACTCCCGGGCCCATCCGGGCTGATGAGCCCTCGATTACATCCCCGTAGAGGGCGATCGATGCTTGCCGGGCCGGGCTCGACTGCGGGCTGAACGGGCTGAGCGGGCTGGCCGGCTCCGCCGCGTGCTTGTAGAAGGTTGCCGCAAAGGAGTGGTACGGCATCAGGACGTCGACCAGCGCACGCACCGTGCCCTGAAGCCGCGCAGCCAAGCCGGTTTCGGTGGCGAGCACACCACGCGTAGCGGCCAGGTGTGCCGCGTGGTTGCGCGCGTAGAACTCCTGGATGAGCTCTTCCTTAGAGCTGAAGTAGTAGTAGGCGTTGCCGGTGGACACCCCGGCGCGCTGCGCGATCGAGCGCATGGTGGCCGCCTCATAGCCACGTTCGCGAAACAGCACCAGGGCAGCCTCCGTGATGGCGGCCCTGGTCTGTTCTGCCCGCGGCGTCCGTACGGTGTCAGCCACGCACGTCACTGTAGAGCCGCTCCGGGTCATCTGGCTGCTGCATAGCCCTGCCCTGGGCCCGGCGCCGCGTCCTGACCAACGCGGTCAGCGCAACCAGCGGCAGCACGCCTAGGACGAGGAGCACCTCGCCGATCTTGACGGACAGCAGTTGCAGTCCGGCCCTGGCACTGCCGATGTCGCCGCCGGTTCGCATGGTCAGCGTGACGAAACCGAGGCTGAGCAGGTAGAAGCCGAGCACGAGCAGGCGGCTGACTGCCCGGGCGAGGGCATCGTTCCCGCCGAAGACATCAAGCAGGAACGCGCGGCCGCTGCGCGCTAGGCCGGTGCCGACCAGAACGGTTAGCCCGGTGCTGATCAGCAGGTAGAGGAGATAGGTGCCGACGATGTTCATCTGTCGCCTCCAGTCGGCAAGTTGTTGAACATGTTCAAGTCTGTCTCAGTCGGTGGGCGAAGTCCATACCTGGACAGCGCCATTTTGAACATGTTCAGGTCGCGGGACGCGCAGACGCGACGTGCCGTCCAACCGCGTGAGCGCCCACCGGGACACACCGGGAGCGAGAGCGTGCGCTGGCTCGTACCCCGTGGTCAGCGGATGCGGAGGGGGAGGGCGCGCGGTCCGCGGATCTGACCGGCGGACCAGCTCACCGCCGACCGATCGTCCACGGTGAACTCAGGAATCCGCTCCAGCCACACCTCGAGGGCGACCCGGAGCTCCATCCGCGCCAGGTGGGAGCCCACGCAGCGATGGATGCCCAGGCCAAACGCGGCATGCCGGTTTATCTCGCGGTCGATGACGACCTCGCCCGCCCGGTCGAACTGCGACGGGTCACGATTGGCCGCGGGGAACGACAGCAGGATCCAGTCATCGGCCTTCATGTCGACGCCGTGCCATGTCATATCGTCCTTCACCAGCCGCGCCATCGTCACCGGGGCATAGGCGCGGAGGAACTCCTCCATCGCCGTTAGCAGCAGCCCGGGCTCGGCGATGAGCCGCTCCCGGTCCTGCGGCGTCTTCGCCAGGTGCCACAGCGACGCGCCGATCGCGCTCCACGTCGTGTCGATGCCGGCGAGGAGGAGCAGGGCCATCGTGCCGGCAACATGGTCGGCCTCGAGCTTGCGGCCGTACAGCTCTGCTTCGATGAGGAAGGTGGTGAGATCCTCGCGGGGATTGTCGAGGTGGTCGTGTATCTGCTCGAGCAGGTAGTCGAACAGCAGCGACATCCGCGCGATACGTTCCTCGGGCGGCACGTTGATGCCCTCGAGGGTGTTCTCGACGAACTCACGGAACCGCGCTCCGTCCTCCGGCGGGAAGCCGAGCATGTCGGCGATGATGCGGATCGGGATGTGCTGCGCGTAATCACGCGCAGCGTCGACGACATCCTGCCCGTCGAAGGCGTCGATGAGCGAGTGGCAGAACGCTCTCGTCGCCGGCTCCAGCTTGGTGACCGCGGTTCTGGTGAAGGCGGGGAGCAGCAGCTTGCGCGCGTCATGGTGGAACGGGGGGTCGGAGGAGATGGGCGGCGAGCCGCCGACGGGCGCAATGTCGGCGGGCGGCCGGAAGTTGCCCATGATGATCGATCGCGAGGAGAAGCGGTCGGTGTCATAGGCGATGGCCGCGACGTCCTCGTAGCGCGTCGGCAGCCAGCCGCCGCCGAACCGCTCGGTGTGCGCGATCGGGCAGCGCTGGCGCAGCTCATCCTGGATCGGGTAGGGGTCCGCGGACCACTCGGGCTCGAGGTGAGAGAAGTCGGTCGCCCAGTCGGAGACCGCGCCGGTGATGATCTCGCTGCGCGTGCCGAGAAGCAGCTCCTCCTCAGCGTCGATGTCGGCGGCTCGCGTGAAGCGGTCGTCATAGACCATGTCAGGTCTCCTCGAGAAGGTCGATCGCGCGCTCGGGACAGTTCGCGACCGCCCTGCGCGCCTCTTGCACCTTGTCCGCCGGCACTATCCCGGTGCCGAGCACCATCCCGTAGCCCTCGTCGTCCTCGCCGAACAGGTCGGGGACGAGGTCGTAGCAGCGGCCATGACCTTGGCAGCGCTCAGAGTCGATCCGCAATTTCACCGTGTCATTCCTCCGAGTTGGCCAAAGCGGTCACGATGCGGGCGAGCAGCGCGGACCACTCCTGGTCGTCAACCGCATGCAGGTCCGGCGGCACGAGTGCGCTGCCCATCGCGAGCAGCAGGCAGAAATGGGCGAGCGCGTTCGGTGACAGCCCGGGATCGATCTCGCCGTCGTTCTGGGCGACGCGCATCAGCTGGGCGAGCCAGTCAGCGCGCTCGCCGACGTAATCTCGCATCGGCCGGGCCACCTCTTCGTCGCGGCGGGCAGCGACCAGCGCCTCGACGATGAGGTAGCCGCGGGCATCGCGGCGGCGCGGCAGCCACCGGCCGATGACGAGCAGCAGGTCCGTGACCGACCGGTCGGGATCGGCGGCGAGCAGGTCGGAGAGCTGCCGGCGTCCGTGCGTGCGCAGGGCGTCGACCATCAGGTCTGCCTTCGAGGCGAAGTGAGCGTACATCGCGCCATTGCTGACGCCCGCGGCAGCGGCGATATCCGCCACCCGCGTGCCGTCGTACCCGCGCTCGGCGAATACATCAGCGGCAGCGCGCAGCAGCCGCTCACGGGTCTCCGTGGCGGTGACGCCCGCGATCCGTCCCATGCCAGAATTAAACGAACGTTCATCCGATTCGTCAAGGGTTTCGCGCGGCCGCCGCATGAGCCGAGCCGGGCGGCCCGCGTCCGAAGGCCGGAATGGACGGTCGATAATTGGGGTGCAGACCAAGGAGGCTAGGCCCATGACCGTCCTGCGCAGCTACACCGGGGGACAATGGCGTGCCCCGTCGGGCGAGGGGGCACCGCTGCACGACGCGGTGACCGGGGAGGAGGTCGCGAGGATCTCCTCCGACGGGATCGACAAGGCCGCCGCCCTCGAGTACGGCCGCGCCGTCGGCGGGCCCGCCCTGCGGGAACTCACCTTCCATCAGCGGGCAGCCCTGCTGAAGTCGCTATCCTCCTACCTCCGCGAGCACCGGGAAGAGCTGTACACGCTGTCGGCGCGGACCGGAGCGACCCTGAACGACTCCAAGTTCGACGTCGACGGCGGCATCGGCGTGCTGGCCAGCTACGCAAGCAAGGGACGCCGCGAGCTGCCGAACGACACCGTCTACCTTGACGGCGCGGCCGAGCCGCTGAGCAAGGGCGGCAGCTTCGCCGGCCAGCACATCTGCACGCCGCTGCATGGCGTTGCGGTACAGATCAACGCGTTCAACTTCCCGGTGTGGGGACCGCTGGAGAAACTCGCGCCCGCGTTCATCGCCGGGGTGCCGAGCCTGATCAAGCCGGCCAGCCAGACCGCCTACCTGACTGGCAGGCTCGTGGAGCTGATCGTGGCCTCCGGGCTGCTGCCGGAAGGCTCGATCCAGCTGATCAGCGGCGGTGCTGGCGACCTGCTCGAGCACCTGACCGAGCAGGACCAGGTGTCCTTCACCGGCTCGGCGTCCACGGCCCAGCGACTGCGGACACAACCGGTGGTCGTCGCCAACGCTGTCCGTTTCAACGCCGAGGCCGACTCGCTGAACCTGTCCGTCCTCGGCCCCGACGCCACGCCGGGGACCGCGGAGTTCGACCTGTTCGTCTCGCAGCTTGTCACCGAGATGACGGTGAAGGCTGGCCAGAAATGCACCGCCATCCGCCGGGCGTTCGTCCCGGCCGGCCGGCTCGACGAAGTCGCCGAGGCTATGCGGGAACGGCTAGCGGAGGTGACCATCGGCAGCCCGGCGAACCCGGCGGTGCGGATGGGCGCGCTGGCCAGCCTGCAGCAAAGGGACGAGGTCCGCCGGTCGCTCAAGCTGCTGCTAGCCGCCGGGCGGCTGGTGTCGGGCGATCCCGAGCGAGTGGAGGTGCTGGACGCCGACCCGGAGCGCGGCGCGTTCCTGGCGCCCATCCTGCTGAGATCAGATGACCCGGAAGAGTCCGCGCCGCACGAGGTCGAGGCGTTCGGGCCCGTCTCGACGCTGCTGCCCTACGTCTCCGCCGGGCAGCTGGTGGCGCTGGCCGCCCGCGGGCGCGGCAGCCTGGTCGGTTCGGTGGTCAGCGGTGACCCGGACTTCGTCCGCGAGGTGGTGCTTGGCGTGGCGCCGTGGCACGGCAGGCTGCTGGTGCTCGATGCCGAGGACGCCAGGGAATCCACCGGGCACGGCTCGCCGCTGCCGCCGCTCGTGCACGGCGGGCCTGGCCGGGCCGGTGGCGGCGAGGAGATGGGCGGCATCCGGGGCGTCCTGCACCACATGCAGCGCACCGCCGTCCAGGCCAGCCCCAGGACTCTGACCGCGATCACCGGTCGTTGGCTACCTGGCGCACCCCGCCGCGAAGGAGAGCACCCGTTCCGCAAATCGCTGGCCGAGCTGCGGGTCGGGGACAGCGTGGTCGCCGGCCCGCGGACTGTCACGCTGGCGGACATCGCGCACTTCGCCGAATTCACCGGCGATACGTTCTACGCCCACACCGATGAGGCGGCCGCACGAGCCAACCCGCTGTTCGGCGGGATCGTCGCACACGGTTACCTGGTCGTGTCGCTGGCGGCCGGGCTGTTCGTCGCCCCTGAGCCCGGGCCGGTGCTGGCCAACTACGGTCTGGAGACCCTCCGCTTCCTCACGCCGGTCAAGCCGGGCGACGAGCTTACGGTGACGCTCACCGCCAAGCAGATCACCCCGCGCATCGATGCCGACTACGGCGAGGTGCGCTGGGACACCGACGTGACGAACCAGCGCGGCGAGTCGGTCGCCAAGTACGACGTCCTCACGCTCGTCGCGAAGGAGCGCAGGCAGTAACCCGTGTGAATGGCCTTCGATCGTCTCTGGATCCGGGGACTAGGCGGCTGGCACCGCCTTCCTCGGGTCGATGAACGGGATCGCCGCGGTCTTTGCGGCGGTTCGTTCTCCGCTCTTCCATTCGATCTCCAGGTCGTTGCCAGGATCCGCGAGCTCGATCGGCACCCACACGTACCCGATGCTGCGCTCGAGCCGCGGCGACCAGACGAGGTCCGTGACCTGCCCGACGCGCTTGCCGCCCGCCAGAGCTGGCCGTCGCTCAGTGATCTCGAAGTAGGAAGGATCGCCAGGCGCTTCGATCCCGACTAGCCTGCGGGTTACGCCCTGCTCGCGGATCCGCTCGAGCGCCGCCTTGCCGACATAGTCGCCCTCCTGCGCTTCGACCAGCCGCTCAAGCCCCATGATCTCGAACGGGTTGTTCTCCATCGTGAAGTCGGAATTGCAGTTGAAGATGCCAGCCTCGATGCGCCGCGCCTCGCAGGGCGCGATCGGCCTGATCCCGTAGGGCGCTCCCGCCACCATGATCGCTTCCCACAGATCGTCGCCGCGGGCCGGATTGGACAGGTAGACCTCATACCCGACCTCGCCGGTCCAGCCGGTGCGGCTGATGACCACGGGGATGCCCGCGATGGTCGTATCGAGGCTCCAGTAGTACTTCACCTCGAGTACTTCCTCGCCGACGAGATCGCGCAGCAGGTCCTTGGCCCTGGGCCCCTGCACCTGGACCGGGTAGACCTCGGGCAGCGAAACCGTTGCGTTCAGGCCCATGCCCTGGGACAGGCCCATCGCGTACAGGTGCGCGTCGCTGTCAGCCAGGCACAGCCAGAACGTGTTCTCGTCGCGCCGCAGCAGGACCGGGTCGTTGATGATGCCGCCATCCGGAGCGATGATCGGCGCGTACTTGCCCTGCCCGACCGAGCACTTCGTCAGGTCGCGGCAGGTCAGCGCGTTCGTGAGCGCGAAGCCGTCCGGCCCGCTGATCTCGACGACGCGCTCGACACCGACATCCCACAGCGTGACGTGGTTCACCAGGGCCCAGTACTCCGCTGCGAGCTCGTCGTAGTACGCGGGCAGGTACATGTGGTTGTAGATGTCGTAGGCCTTGCAGCCCCACCGCAGCGTCGCGTCGAAGAACGGCGACTTGCGGTACCACGGGCCGAAGTACAAGGAGGTTGACCCAGCATCCGAGATCGTGTCGGTTTCCGCGCCCATTGCCCACCTTATTCCGGTTTCCTCGCTTGCTGTCCCGACCTGAATCATTGTTCAGTGCTGGCTCTCCCGCAAGCCCACCGGGATGATCACGCGCTTTGGGCGCATCTTCGGACCACACCCGCGTGATCATCAACCTCCGACAGGCGGGAAGCGGGCCATCTGCTCGAGATCAGCCAGGGCCATGTGGTTGCGTATGTACCGCCGAGAGGCGTCATAGGCGGGCGTGAAGTCCCACGGAGTCTGGATTCCCGTGCCGAGCGCCGCGCGTACGACCAGTCGCCGCTGCTGGCTCATCCGGACGGCCCGGTCCAGGGCCGGCAGGTCCCAACGCGCGGCGATCTGGCCTCGGAACTCATCGGCGAGGCTGGCCGACGCCGGCTCGCCAGCGAGGTTGACCTGCTCGTCCGGATCAGCCGCGAGATCGAACAGCTGGTCGGGATCGGCCGGGGAATGGATGAACTTGTGCCTTCCGCTGCGGATCATGATGATCGGCGCGATGGCGCCTTCGGCGAGGTACTCCGCCACGGCTTCATCACGGTCCGGCCTGCCTGACAGGTGCGGCAACAGGCTCCGGCCGTCGAGCGGTCCGACCACGTCTCCGCATTGTGCCAGGTCGGCCACCGTGGGCAGCAGATCCATGGTCGACACCGCGGTCGGCACGCGGCCAGCCGGGTAGAGCCGCGGCGACCAGAAGATCAGCGGTACCCGCGCCGAGCCTTCGTAGAAGGACATCTTGTACCAGGCGCCGCGCTCGCCGAGCATCTCGCCGTGGTCGCTGGTGATGATGACGACCGTGTTATCCAGCCGGTCAGTTTCGCGCAGCACGTCGAGCAACCGCGATACGTGGTTGTCGAAATAGCTGATCGCGCCGTAGTAGGCGCGCCTGGCCGCGCGGATCTGGGCGTCGGTGATGCGCACGCCGTCCATCGCGCACACGGTTCGGAGCCGCAGTTCGTGCGGGTGCAGGCTGCCATCCGGCCCAGCGGTACGGGACCGCGGCAGCGGGATGTCCTCGTCACGGTACAGGTCCCACCATCTCCGCGGGATCGCGAACGGGTCGTGCGGATGGGTGAACGAGACCACATAACAGAAGGGCCGCTCGTCACCAGAGCGGACATGGCCGAACAATGACCGTTCGGCGGCGAACGCGACTTCGTCATCGAAGTCGAGCTGGTTGGAGCGCACGCACGGCCCCGCGTCGATCACCGAGGACATGTCGTGATACCAGGTCGGCCGGTCATCGGGATGGTCCCAGTCAGGAGTCCAGCCAAAGTCCGCCGGATAGATGTCGGTCGTCAGCCGCTCCTCGAACCCGTGCAGCTGATCAGGCCCGCAGAAGTGCATCTTGCCAGCCAGGACCGTGCGGTAGCCGGCGCCGCGCAGGTAATGGGCGAACGTTGGGATGGCTGAACCAAACTCCGCCGCGTTGTCATAGACGCCGGTGCGCGACGGCAGCAAGCCGGTCAGCAGCGACGCACGGGCGGGGGAGCACAGTGGGCTCGCGGTGTATGCCGCGTCAAACACCACGCCCGACGAGGCAAGCCGCGACATCGCGGGCGCCCGGGTGACGGGATTGCCGTGAAACGGCAGCGCCGACGGTACTAGCTGGTCGGCCATGATGATCAGGATGTCTGGCCGGCGGGGTGCTGGCATGCGTCAGCTCGTTGACGCGGCGTCTACCGGCGGCTCGCCAAGCCCGACCTCGGCGATGGCGACCTCCAATGAGGGGGTGTCAGAGATCAGCTGGCGGGTGTACGGCTGAACGGGGTTGCCGAGTACCTGCGCGGCCTCGCCGATCTCGGCGATGACACCTTCATGCAGTACCGCGACCCGCTGCGCGATGGACCGCACCAGCGGCAGGTTATGGGTGATGAACAGCATCGACAGGCCGAGATCGCGCTGCAGGTTGCCAAGCAATTCGACGATTGCGGCCTGAACGCTGACGTCCAGGGCCGAGGTGACCTCATCG
>WNFI01684508.1_pt1 | contig 10872 bp, 9 predicted proteins | sample 5400471 | NCBI WGS metagenome assembly WNFI01 (sample SAMN13153348, study PRJNA577476) | soil metagenome | isolation source: 100 cm saprolite on Douglas fir-dominated hillslope | place: USA:California | collected 2013-09-17 | reverse complement strand
TGACGTTTACAAAGGCTTATTCAGGTTTGACGGATAAGGAGCTGGCGGAAGTGGATGCTTTTGTCCGCAAGAATTCGCTGGAGAAGTTTGGACCGGTGCGGACGGTGAGGCCGGAATTGGTGTTTGAGATTGCTTTTGAGGGGATTGCAGCTTCGGCGAGGCATAAGTCGGGGGTGGCGTTGCGTTTCCCGCGGATCAACCGGTGGAGGAAGGACAAGCGGCCGGAGGAGATTGATTCGATTGAGGATTTGAAGAAGATGCTGGAGTTGTATGGGAAGTGAGACAGGATGGGAAGAATCCAGGGACGTGTCAGAGGTTGCGGGATTTATGCCTAAATTTATGTACATGAAAAAGCTGCTGGTACTTACTTTATTGGCTGTAATGGGTCTGGCTTTTACGACGGTGTTGCGATTTGCCCGGGTCGAAGAGCCGGTGTCTGTGCCTGCGAGTCCGCAACGTCGCGGCGATGTGGCGGCGGGCTATCGCTATCTGACGACGGGGGACTATCTGAAAAGCGGCATTCCCTATACTTATTTTCTACTGGGGTTTGGAAAAACAAGTACCAATTATCTGAATAGGGACAGCTTGAATGCACCCGTGAGCCACGAATATACTGCTGTAAAGGCCCCGAATGGGGAGGTGGTGGTAGCGCCGAACTGTCTGCAGTGTCATGCCCAGGTGTTTGACAAAAAGCTATATATGGGGCTGGGCAATTCTATGATCGACTTTTCCGACCGCCAAAAGCTGAATCCCAGGACGGCCCTTATGGCCCAAACGATGCTCCAGCGCGGAGACCCTAAAAAATATGAAGCTGCCTTGCCTTTTCTGACCGCCATGGCGACCATCAGCGGAGATTTGTATACCCGGGTGCGGGGTGTGAATTCGGCGGACAGGCTGGCCGACCTGCTGGTCGCACACCGCGACCCGCAGACCCTGCGCTGGAACAGCCAGCCGGTAATCGAAGTAGCAGGAGAAGTGATCCCTACGGATACGCCCCCCTGGTGGTTGCTGAAGAAGAAACATGCGATGTTTTACAACGGATTCGGCCGGGGCGATTTCGGGCGGTTTCTCATGGCTTCGAACCTGCTGACGGTGAGTGATAGTTCGGAGGCCCGGGAAGTGGATAGCCACTTTAATGATGTGCTTGCTTATATCTATTCTCTTGAGCCCCCCAAATACCCGCAACCTATCAATACCGCATTGGCCAAACAAGGAGGTTTCGTGTTTGTACAAAATTGTTCGAAATGCCATGGGCATTATGGAGGGACGTCCGGGGACGAAGACTATCCTAACTTATTGATCCCGGAGTCTATCATCAAAACGGACTCATTGCTTTTCAAAAGCAATTACCAGAGCTCGCAATTCATTGAGTGGTTTAACAGGAGCTGGTTTGCGCAAGGCGATCACCCCGCAAGACTTGAACCTTTTAATGGCTATATTGCTCCGCCGCTGGACGGCGTCTGGATCACGGCGCCTTATTTGCACAATGGGTCAGTGCCTACGCTGGAAGCCTTGCTGAACAGCAAACTCCGCCCCTCTTACTGGTCCAGGGATTTCAACGATCCGTTGTACGATTATACACAAGTAGGATGGAAGTATACCCGGGAGGATGGTCCACGGGGTACCGCCGTATATAATACGACATTACCGGGTTATGGCAATTATGGGCATACGTTCGGAGACAAGCTGAGCGACCACGAGCGGAAGGCCGTGATCGAATATCTGAAGACCTTATGAGAAGGGGCGAACAGCAATTTATTATGCATTTACAAACAACAACAGGGTATAAAGTAATTCAGGCGTGGATGGCAAAAGAAGGACGTGCTCCTTTTGCTTTCCAGGAGGAGACCTGGCAGCATATTCTGGAAGGCCGGTCGGGTTTGGTCAATGCGCCTACGGGATGTGGGAAAACGTTTTCGGTTTTTCTCGGCGCGCTGATCGACTTTATCAATCATCATCCGGACGACTACCGGACGCGAAGCGCAAGCGGGTTGCAGCTGTTATGGATATCGCCGCTGCGGGCGCTGGCCAAGGATATTGGCCGGGCCATGGAAGAGGTGATCCGCGGGCTGGATATGAAATGGCAGGTGGGAACACGCAATGGGGATACGGAAATGAGCGAACGGCAACGACAAAAGCGACGGATGCCGGAAGTGCTGATCATCACGCCGGAGAGTCTGCATTTGCTGCTGGCGCAGAAAGGATATCCGGATACTTTCAAGACGCTTGGGATCGTTGCAGTGGATGAATGGCATGAGCTGCTGGGCAGTAAACGGGGAGTGCAGGTGGAGCTGGCGCTATCGCGTTTGACAGGGGTAAGGGCCGGAGCCTGTTCGATCATTGGGATCAGCGCGACGATCGGGAACCTGGTACAGGCAAAAGAGGTTTTGCTGGCGTCGCTCTCCATGGGCGCGGGGGATGGAACGGCCCCGGAGGACTTTATTGTACGGGCGCAGATGGACAAACCGATCGATGTGGAGTCGATATTACCGGATGAGATTGAAAACTATCCCTGGGCGGGGCATCTGGGGCTGAAGCTTATTCATAAAGTAATTCCTATCCTGGAGCAAAGCAGGACGACACTGATATTTATCAATACCCGCGGGATGAGCGAGACCTGGTATCAGTCGCTGCTTACGGCCTGTCCCGATCTGGCCGGCGCCATTGCGCTGCACCACGGCTCCATCGATATGGCGCTGCGAAACTGGGTGGAAGAAGCATTACACGAAGGCAAATTAAAAGCAGTGGTATGTACTGCCAGCCTGGACCTGGGGGTGGATTTTCGACCGGTGGAGACGGTGATACAGGTAGGAAGCCCGAAGGGAGTAGCCCGATTCCTGCAACGGGCAGGACGTAGCGGGCATCAGCCGGGGCAGGTGAGTAAGATATGGTTTCTGCCGACGCATTCGCTGGAGCTGATGGAAGCTGCTGCACTGAAATCGGCTATGCAGGAAGGGTTGATCGAAAGCAGGGAACCGATGTTGTTGTGTTATGACGTGCTGATCCAATATCTCGGTACGCTGGCCATCTCGGATGGATTTTATCCGGAGGTCTTGTTCCGGGAGATGAAGTCGACCTATTGTTATAGCGAGATGACGGAAGACGAATGGATGGAGATACTGCATTTTATCACAGAGGGAGGAGTGGCGTTGCAACAGTATGATGAGTTCAGGAAGGTGGAGGTGATGGAGGATGGACTTTATAAGATCAATAGCAGGAGGGTGGCGATGCGGCACCGGTTGCATATTGGAACGATCGTGAGTGATGCAATGCTGAAAGTGCGATTTGTCACCGGGGGATATGTGGGAGTGATAGAAGAGTATTTCATTTCGCGCCTTTCTCCTGGAGATGTGTTTACGCTGGCGGGCAGGAACCTGGAGTTTGTGATGATCAAGGATATGACAGCGCTGGTGCGCAAGTCGAATGCAAAGAAATCCATCGTTCCAAGCTGGAATGGGGGGCGGATGCCGCTATCGGCCAACCTGGGGATGATGTTGCGAAGGAAGCTAGATGAAGCATCGGAGATGTTGGAAGGGGGAGATATCGAATTGAAGATATTGCAGCCGTTGTTTGAATTACAGGCGTCGCTGTCTTATATGCCGCGGGAGAACGAGCTGTTGATCGAACAGATAGAAACAAAGGATGGTTTTCACCTGTTTGTATATCCTTTCGAGGGGCGGCTGGTGCATGAGGCGATGGCGGCGCTGCTGGCTTACCGGATCAGCCGGACTACGCCGATCAGTTTTTCGTTTGCAATGAATGATTATGGATTTGAGCTGCTGAGTGATCAGCCTATCCCGCTGGACGACACGAATGCCTATGAGTTATTCAGTCCGGAGGACCTGACGGCGGACATTCAGCGCAGCGTCAACAGCGCAGAGATGGCCCGGCGAAAGTTTCGGGATATTGCCGTAATTGGCGGGCTTATCTTCCAGGGATACCCGGGGGAACATACGAAGGCACGGCATCTGCAATCATCTGCGTCATTGTTGTTCAAGGCGGTTACGCAATATGCTGGAACGAATAGCGCATGGGAAGATCGTGCTGCGCTGGCCGAAGAAGCTGACGCCTTTTTGTTTTCCGCTCAAAGTGGACAGCATGCGGGAGGACCTGTCTTCGGAGAAACTGGAAGACCGTGTCAGGAAGATGCAGGCGCAGCTGCGCTAGGTCGCGGGATATATTCCCGGCCGCCGCTCAGGAAAGATGCTTTAGCTGGGTAGCATACATGGCGATAAAAGCTCCGGCAACCAGTACCGTGAAAACCAGCGCAAAAATGCCCATCTGGCCGATAAAGACATAGTAAGCAACAATCGGCAATAATTCTCCGATAACATAGATGGGAAATCCGACCTTCTTTAGCCGTCGCATCTGCAAAGCCCCATAAATGCAGAGCGCTGCAGCTACTAAGCCCAGAATAAGCGTGGGACTGCGGTTTTCCAGTGTTTTGCGGGCAAGGCCGACAGGGTCAGGGCCCATCATTTTTTTTGCGAAGTCAGGCATTTGATCCATCTTATCCTGCATCTGCACCATCTTATCGTAGCTGCTTTGCGCGTTGAAAAAGCCAAAGACCTGAAAAATGATCGCCAGACCGCTGCCGACGAAGGTGAGAATGGTGATAACGTTTAGCGTCTCTGGGCGTTTTTTAGGCTCTTCGAGCCAGCTTTCCGGATTCGCCGGTTGTTGCACGTCGGTCATGGTGTTTGGTATTGTCTCTCTAAGTAAATACAAATTTCAGGAATGGCAATGGAAACTAATAAATATAATTAATGCGAAGGACAGATTTGATTTAGATATAGTAAATACATTTGCAACAGGGAGTTCATCTATGTATCCTGCATTTCCATATCGTATTAAGGGCCAGCAGTTATGGCTTTCGCCCGATCGTTGTATTTTCTGGGAGGAAGAGCGGTCGCTGATCGTTTCCGACCTTCATTTTGGCAAGACCGGGCATTTCCGTAAGGCGGGCATCGCGGTGCCGCAATCCCTGTACCGGGAGGACTTGCTGCGGCTGCTTTGCCAGATACAGTATTTTCAGCCGCGGCAGCTGCTGGTGGTGGGAGATCTTTTTCATAGCCGGGAGAACAAAGAGCTGGCTCTCTTTTTAAAATGGAGGGAGGATTTTCCAGACCTGGGCGTCCGGTTGATTGAAGGCAATCATGATATTCTGCATGAAGATTGGTATAGGAAGGCAGGGATTGACGTGAGCCGGGAGATATTGCGTCTTGGGCCTTTTGCGTTTATCCATGATATTACGGAGGGTCTCGTGGGGCCGGCGGAGAGCGAGCCTTATTATTTTTCGGGACATATTCATCCGGGTATACGGATCAAGGGCATGGGCAAACAGAGTCTGCAATTCCCCTGTTTTTATTTTGGGACAACGTATGCAGTGTTGCCGGCTTTCGGGAGATTTACCGGGACAGTGTCTATCGATCCGAACCCTGAGTCCAATGTTTTTGCCATACTACCTCCTACTGGCGGAGAGAAGAGCTGGCAGGCTCATCGCCGCAGCAGGGCGGCTATGGGACCGGGCCCGGGGACTGCCATGGGCCCGGGGACTGCCATGGGAAGGGGTGCGGTTATAGGGTCGGGTAAGGAGGCCAGACAGCCATCGATGATGAGTTCCTGGTCAACGGGACCTAAAGGGCCTGGCAGTATCCTGCAAATCCAATAAAGCGGATGGCCGACAAAAAATTATTGGCCGTTGCCATTTATGAATTATGAGCCTCGGTCGCTATTTTGGATGGTGAGAGTCGTATTTTGCATAGCATTGTCAACCCATTTTATTAAGCCCTGAACATGAAACAGCTCTTTATCCTGGCCAATGCCGTATTCCTATTCTCTGCTTGCACCAGCCCTTCCGTCATCGTGCGAAACAAAAAAGAACCTACCCGGCCTTATACCAGGATACTGGCGGTATACCTGGAGGAAGGTTGTGATTTTTCTTTGTTCGACTCGACTGCTTATAATATCTGTTTAAGAAGCTGTTTTCTTAAAACGGAAAGCTTCGGGCTGCGAAGCCTGGTCGAAACCAGGATACAGAAACATCTGCGGACTTCCGGAACAAGGGTATTGCAATCTTCTGATCTGTTCGATGCATACAATTGCGATTATGCCTATTTCAGAAGGTGCATCGATAGTCTTGGCATTGATGCCATTCTGATGGTGGGGCTTCGCAGCTATTCACATGACGAACATGAAACGCCGGCTACGCTACCTGACAGGAGTAATAATTATACTTACACCCCAGGTCAGAAATTCAAAACGCTCAATGCGTTCTTTGTATGCGACCTGATCAATACCAAATCCCTTTATATCCCAGTCTGGCGGGCAGAGATCGAAGAAAAAGGTAAACGATATGTCGGCGAGAATGGGTTGAATCGGAGTATGACCAAAAAACTCGCCGAAAGCCTAAAAGGCAGCCACTATATCGCGCACTGATCAGCGCCATCCGCCGGGTAGATCGCGGGGGATGGCTTCGGCCGGGCAATGGGCCCCCGGCAATGGGCAATCAGGCCGGGCTGGGGCGCCTTAATTCATTTTTTTCTTCATTGAGCTGACCTGATCCTGCAGGTTGGAAACCAGGTTAGCCAATTGGTTGACGTCCCACCGGTGTTGAGTATTGGCTTTGCTGATGACCATCTGGGCCTTCCATACTTCCAGCACATCGTCTGTATTGACATTGTAAGGCTGATACGCCGTATTGTCACTAATCAGGGTGAGCTTGGTTTTGGATTTGTTATTTTTCATGACCCTTTTGTAGACGATGCCTTCATTACGGGAGACCACTATATAGGTCTGGTTGCTTTTAACCTCTTCCATATCGTCTACTTTTTCGCCGACGATGACCGAGCCGCTGGGTGTGGGCAGCATGGAATCACCGACAATCTCAAAAGCACGGTAGTGGCCAGGGGCCAGCATGGGCAGCGTAAAAGTATTCAGCTCGTCCAGGAATTCCGGGTCGGCATAACCTGCCAGGTAACCGGCGGCGGCTTTTACAGGAACCAACTGGATGTCATTGGATGCAGCGACCAGCTTTTGGGCCCTCCTTTTAGAAAGATAACTGCCACCCTTGGTGTCACTAAGCTCTTTACGCAGTAACTCGTCGAGGGTAAGCTTAAACATATCGGAGATCGTTTCCAGCACCTCCAGCCTGGGTTCGGCCCTTTCTTCTTCGTAGGCGCCGAGCAGAGAACGTTTGATGCCGAGGCGGGCAGCAAACTCTTCTTGTGTCCAACCCCGCAACTTGCGGAGGTATTTGAGATTTTGACCTGCTATTGACATGGGCTAATATATTTAGCACTAAGATACTAACTTCTTTATCAGAACAAAAAAATTTTTTATGTGCAGGGGTGGCCCGGATTTGTTTTTCGTGACAGCAGCGGAAAGGCAGGCTGACGGGGCCCGCCGCGATAAGGGTGCGGAAAGATCGATCCCGGCGGAATTCAAGGGTTTAGAATAGGGAAATGCCCCGTCCGGAAGGGGTGAATGGGCAATAAAATCATTAATACTTAAGGAATTATGTTAGGTATTCTATCCAAAATATTCGGCGGGAACAAGTCGGAAAAGGATATAAAGCACATCCAACCCATTGTGGAACAAGTGAATCAACACTTTGCGGCTTGCCAATCCCTGTCCAACGACCAATTACGTGCTAAAACAATAGAGTTCCGGGCCCGGATAAAGGAACATTTAAGCAAATTGGACACGCAAATAGCCGATCTGAATAAAAAGGCGGAAGAGCTGCCTTTCAGCGATATTAACGGAAAAGATGTCATTTACCAGGAAATAGACGAGTTAAAAAAGGAGCGTGACGAGCAGATAGAGGAGGCCCTGGAGACGATATTACCCGAGGCGTTTGCCGTGGTGAAAGAAACCGCCCGCCGGTTTAAAGACAATCCGGAAATAGTGTCGACGGCAACGGAGCTGGACCGCAACCTGAGTGTCAGGAAGGAGCTTATCCGCATTGAAGGCGACCAGGCCATTTATAAGAATTCCTGGATGGCTGCCGGCAGCCCTATCACCTGGAACATGGTACATTATGATGTTCAGCTCATAGGCGGTACAGTGCTGCACCAGGGGAAGATTGCTGAAATGGGTACCGGTGAAGGTAAAACACTGGTGTCGACCTTACCGGCCTACCTGAATGCGCTGGCCGGCGAAGGCGTGCACATCGTAACGGTGAACGACTACCTGGCCCGTCGTGACTCGGAGTGGAATGGTCCCATTTTCGAATGGCTGGGGTTGACAGTCGACTGTATCGACAAACACGAGCCGAACACCGAATCCCGCCGCAAGGCTTATCTGGCTGATATCACATATGGCACCAATAACGAATTTGGTTTTGACTATCTGCGCGACAACATGGTGCATTCCCCGGAAGAGATGGTACAGCGCAAGCACCACTATGCGATGGTGGATGAGGTGGATAGCGTATTGATCGATGATGCCCGTACTCCATTGATCATTTCCGGTCCTGTTCCAAAAGGGGACGACCAGCAATACCATATATTAAAAGGACGGGTGCTGAATCTGTTTGAAGCCCAGAAAAGGGTAACCAACCAATTCCTTATCGAAGCCAGGAAGAAGATTGCCGAAGGCAATGACGACCCGAAGGATGGGGGGCTGGCGTTGATGCGGGCCTACCGGGGTCTTCCCAAATCCGGTCCGTTGATCAAGTTCATGAGTGAGCCGGGCATCAAGGTAAGGCTGCAGAAGTCTGAAAACTACTACCTGGCTGACCAGTCCAAGGAAATGCCGAAGGTAGATGCGGAACTGTTTTTCTATATTGATGAAAAAAACAACTCGGTAGACCTCACCGATAAAGGCATTCAAATGATTACCCGGGAAGGGGAAGATCCTGATTTCTTCATCCTGCCCGATATCGGTATCAAGCTGGCCGACATTGAAAAAGAGCCGCTGAGCGTCGAAGACAAACTGCAACGTAAGGAAGTGTTGCTGAACGAATACTCTGTCAAGGCTGACCGTATCCATACCGTACAGCAATTGCTGAAGGCCTATACCCTGTTCGATAAGGACGTAGAGTATGTGGTAATGGACGGACAGGTAAAGATCGTAGATGAACAGACCGGCCGTATCCTGGACGGAAGGCGGTATAGCGACGGTTTGCACCAGGCGATAGAAGCCAAGGAAAACGTGAAGATCGAGGCCGCCACCCAGACCTATGCAACAGTTACTTTACAGAACTATTTCCGTATGTATCACAAGCTGGCCGGTATGACCGGTACGGCCGAAACGGAAGCTGCAGAATTATGGGATATCTATAAATTGGATGTGGTGACGATCCCCACGAATGTGCCGGCCATCCGCAAGGACCAGCAGGACCTGGTTTTCAAGACCAAGCGGGAGAAGTATAAGGCTGTTATCGACGAAATAGAACGACTGCGCGCAGAAGGAAGACCTTCGCTCGTGGGTACGACGGACGTAGCGGTGAGTGAATTATTAGGCAAAATGTTGCAGGCCAAAAAGATTCCGCACAGCGTATTAAATGCCAAACAACACTCCCGGGAAGCGCAGATCGTCGCCGAAGCCGGTATGGCTGGCGCCGTAACGATCGCCACCAATATGGCCGGTCGTGGTACAGATATCAAGCTGGGGCCTGGCGTAAAAGAAGCCGGCGGCCTCGCGATCATCGGCACGGAAAGGCATGAAAGCCGCCGTGTAGACCGGCAATTGAGAGGCCGGTCGGCGCGTCAGGGCGACCCCGGTACTTCCCAGTTCTATGTATCCCTGGAAGACGACCTGATGCGTATGTTCGGTAGCGACCGTATCGCATCGCTGATGGATAAGATGGGTTATAAAGAAGGGGAAGTGATCCAGCATAGCATGGTGACGAAGAGTATCGAAAGAGCCCAGAAGAAAGTAGAAGAAAACAACTTCGGCATCCGTAAGCGATTGCTGGAATATGACGACGTCATGAACAAACAGCGTAATGTCGTCTATAAGAAACGTAATCACGCCCTCTTCGGCGAAAGGCTTGCCCTGGACCTGGACAATGCTTTTTATGTTGTTGCCGAAGGGTTGATCAGCTCCTTCCGGGAGCAGGATGATTATGAAGGATTCAAGCTGTCTACGATCGTGAACTTTGGTATCGATACGACGATCGATCAGGAAGATTTCCTGAAAGGAGATGTCAATGGCCTGGCGGAAAAACTTTACCAGGAAGCTATTTCCAACTACGAGCATAAGCTGGAGGAGCTGCGCAAGCAGGCCGTTCCGGTCTTCCAGAATATCCGCGCCACGCAGGGCAGCCACGTAGAGAATGTGGTGGTGCCTTTCACGGACGGAAAAAAACGGACCAATGTAGTAGCCAATCTGCAAAAGACATTGGATAGTCAGGGACGCGAGTTGACGAACGCCGTAGAAAGGCAGATCACCTTGTCCATCATCGACGATGCCTGGAAGGAACACCTGCGGGGAATGGACGATCTGAAACAAAGCGTACAGACGGCTTACCTGGAACAAAAAGACCCCCTGGTAATCTATAAGGTGGAAGCTTTCGAATTATTCCGGCGTATGGACAGCGACGTGAACAGGGATATCATCAGTTTCCTTTGCCATTCGGGCATCCAAACCGGGAACCAGCAATCCGACGTTATCCGGGAAGGAAAGGAACAGAAGACGGATATGAGCAAAATGCGCGTACGGAAGGATGAGATGGCTACGACCCCCGTGAATGCAGGTGGACCGCCAAACGGCATCCCGCAGGAAGGAGGTAATGATTATTACGAACCATCCGAGCCGGTACGACAGGAGCCTGTGAAGGTGGGACCGAAGATCGGCAGGAATGATCCTTGTCCCTGTGGGAGCGGGAAGAAGTATAAGAATTGTCATGGGAAGGATGTGGTAGGATAA
>WNFI01693463.1_pt1 | contig 10873 bp, 9 predicted proteins | sample 5400471 | NCBI WGS metagenome assembly WNFI01 (sample SAMN13153348, study PRJNA577476) | soil metagenome | isolation source: 100 cm saprolite on Douglas fir-dominated hillslope | place: USA:California | collected 2013-09-17 | reverse complement strand
TCTCGCGCAGAAGATCGGCGTCTCCATGCCAGAGCTGGATGTAATCGGCGGATGCGGTTCCGGTCTCAAGCCCGATTGCTTGGCAGACCACGAAGGCAACGGCTTCGGCCTCGGTCTCGCGGACTTGCTTGGTTGTCAGGGTGCGACGGTCGCCCCGGTGCAACATCTCGTGAGCTTATGTTGTCGACAACATAAGCTCACTTGGACTAAACCGCTACGCGGTATGAGTAGCGCGGAGGTCTGTCAATAGCCCCGGACACACTTGCTGCTCTCCTATCCCAATTAACCCCGCCCCTTCCCACGCAGGTTCCCTTGCGAAACCATGGAGTGGCTGCTTGCAGCACAATCCATTTCGCAAGGGAGTTGTCTCCATGGGTAGTGGGCTACTTTGAATTCTGACGCCCCAAAGTGACGTTGTAAACACGCGCTTGTCGAATGGTTTCAGCCGGAAGATGGAGAATCACGCCGCTGCAACAGCACTCAATTATTTTGCCTACAACTTCCATCAAAATTCATCGTACACTTCGCACGTCCCCGGCAATGGCCGCTGGCGTTACAGATCGGCTATGGAGCGTAGAGGACTTGGTAGCCCTCTGGGAAGCCTACGAACAGCGGAGGGCGGAAAGAGCGGCGTAAATGAACACTTCATCGCCCAATCGACCTGTTGGCAGCGTCCTACTGGGCCTCCTGTTCTCAACAGGATATTTGATGCTGATCGGTGCTCTTCCCGTAGGGATAGTTATATTACTCCAAGAGCGCTATGACCGTCGTTTTGGTAATGGCGAATGGGCAATTCACGATATGGCCCTGATGACACTCGTTGTTGGAGGAATTGGCGGCCTGTTTCTGCTTCTCGGAAAGATCATCTATAAAGTGCAATGCCGAAGATCGCAGGCAATTTCAAAGTAGCCCACTACCGTCTCCATGACATCACTTCGACAACGCATGATCGAGGATATGCAGATCCGGAATCTCGCCGTCCATACCCAGAACACGTACGTGCTCCAGGTCTCCATGTTCGCTCGCCATTTCAGCAAGTCACCGGAAGTACTGGGACAGGAGGACATTCGTGCCTACCAGATCTATTTAACGAACGAAAAGAAGCTGGCGATCACTTCGATTCTCATCGCCATTTCTGCGCTTCGCTTCCTCTACAAAATCACTCTCAAGAAGAACTGGGTCTTCGAAGAGATCATTCCTGCTCCCAAAAAGCCGCAGAAACTTCCGATTGTTCTTAGCCCTGAAGAAGTTATGCAATTTCTCACCGCCGTCGCCAGTCCCAAGCACCGCGTCATTCTGACCACCTGCTATGCAGCCGGCCTGCGAATCTCCGAAGCACTCTGTCTCACGCCGCCGGCAGTGGACAGCAAGCGGATGGTCTTGCGCGTCGAGCAAGGCAAAGGACAGAAAGATCGTTACGTGATGCTTTCGCCCAAATTGCTCGTAACCCTACGTGACTGGTGGCGCTTGGAAAAGCCCCGGCACTGGCTCTTTCCAGGTGATAAGCCGGGCCAACACATCACCAAAGATGCAGTTGAACAAGCCTGCCAGAAGGCTCACCGCCTCTGCCACATTCCGAAACCGATCACACCCCATTCTCTGAGGCACGCCTTTGCTGTGCACTTGTTAGAACAGGGCACCGACGTCCGCACCATTCAACTACTGCTCGGCCATCGCAGCCTGGCTACCACCGCCCGCTATCTGCGCATAGCCACCAGCAAGGTGTGCTCCACCACCAGTCCACTCGATCTACTCCCGCACCCCGTTCCCACCGAGCCCCAACCAGCGACTCCTCAGTACTTCTGAGTGCCGGCCCATGGATCGTCCCAGGCTGGAAGTCGCCGACGTGTTGCGTCGCTACGGCGAAGCTTATCGTGAACAGCATGCTGCTTCGCTGTCCACGGCGCAACGGCGGGTCATGAGTGCGATCGAACTGTGCCGGACTGCCGCCCTCGGCACTCACCTGGAACAGTGCGATCATTGCCGCTACGAACGTACTTGCTATGACTCGTGCCGCAACCGGCATTGCCCAAAGTGCCAGTCCCTGGCGCGCGCCCAGTGGATCGAGGATCGTCAATCCGAACTCCTCGACACCGAATACTTCCACGTCGTCTTCACTCTGCCGGAAGAGATTGCCGCCATCGCTTACCAGAACAAGGAAGTGGTGTACAACATTCTCTTCCGGGCTACCTCGGAGACCCTACGCACCATTGCTGCCGATCCCAAACATCTGGGCGCCGAGATCGGCTTCTTCGCCGTACTGCACAGCTGGGGACAGAACCTGCTTTTTCATCCGCATCTCCATTGCGTCGTCCCTGGTGGCGGGATCTCATCCGACGGCGACCGTTGGATCTCCTGCCGCCCCGGCTTCTTCTTGCCCGTGCGTGTGCTCTCACGCCTGTTTCGCCGCTTATTTCTGGAGTTCTTGGAGAAGGCCTTCGATGACCACCAACTGCATTTCTTTTCCTCGCTCCACGAACTTCAGAACCCCTCTGCCTTCTCGGCTTATCTCGTTCCGCTCCGGCGAGCAGAATGGGTCGTCTATGCCAAACCGCCCTTTGCCGGGCCCAAGCAAGTACTCGACTACGTGGGACGCTACACTCACCGCGTCGCCATCTCCAACCATCGCCTGCTGGATATCGAAGATGGTCAGGTGCAATTCCGCTACAAGGACTATCGCCACGACAACCAACAGAAAGTGATGACCCTGGCAGGCGCTGAGTTCATTCGGCGGTTTCTTCTTCACGTGCTACCTGATGGCTTCCACCGTATCCGCTACTATGGCTTCCTCGGCAATCGCTACCGACAAGAAAAACTGCAACGCTGCCGCCAGCTCTTGGGGATGGCATCTGCCGATCAGACCACTCCCGCCACAGAACCACCCAAGGACTACCGCGACCGCTATGAGGAACTCACCGGCGTTTCTCTCCGGCTATGCCCGGTCTGCCGCCGAGGTCGGATGATTCGTATCGAACTGCCCACTGTCATTTGCACATCTCCAACCTTGGGGGACACCTCATGAGAACGCACGGCTCTCAACGACTGCCTCTGCAAATTTGCCCAAGACAACTCCAAGGAGAAGTGTCTCCCGATGCTCCTCCAAATACGCCGTCATTTTTTCATTCCGGCCAATACATTTTTAGCTCACCGGCGCGGCTCCCACGCTTCTTGGCCAACTACGCCCACTTGCAGCCGCACCGCTGAGCTAAAAATGCTCTGCATTATGTGGCGCAGAGATTTATGTGGCGAACGCTTCGGGATGTGCGCAAAGACACGTCGTTGTACTCGACTAAGCGCCACATAACTTGACTACTTGACTCGTGGATGTGCAAAGGAAAGTCCGGTTGCGCGGGAGCCGGATTCAGATTTAACAGTTCGAACTCGACCTTGCCGCCAGCGCCGACGAATCGTCAGGCTTCGGACGCCGAAGGGCATTCCGGGCGGAGTTTTCAACCTCCGGATTGCTGACGACCCGGGAGTTGGCCATTTCGAACAGACGCGGTCCGCGGACAGTCTGTCAAGGCTGCAACCTCTATAGTTTAGCGTGCAGGGATGATCGGCAGGATCAGACGAGAGGGATACTCTGAATCATGCCGTAGCGTCTGCTTCGCTGAGATGATGTTCACCTCGGTTGCGATCCTGTTCCCTGTATTTGGATTGCGATCGAAACGCGGGAAATTGCTGCTTGAAACTTCCAATCGAATTCGATGTCCCTTGAAGAACACTATGCTGGTTGGCCAAAGCTCGATATGGATCTCATGTACTCTCTCGGCGGCTGACGGACCTTGGGCTTCTTGATAAGAGCGCCGCAGTATCCCTTCAGAGATGTTGAATGCGGAGCCGTTCTGGTGAACATCTACCAGCTTGGCAGTGAAGTCTGTATTCGGCGCGGATGTCGAGACGTACAGGATCAGCGAAATAGGCCCAGTGACCTCCATATCCTGATTCAAGGATGGGGTTGTATACACGAGCACATCATGCCGCGCCTCGACGTCATTTTGGCGTGCTATGCCAGCGGCTGGGCCGATCATGGCTCCGCCAGCCGTAGGCGCAGGATGCAAAGGATCGTATACGTAGGAATCGGCCGGCGCTGGTGCGGATGGCGCAATCGCGTTAAGTGTTCCGTCTCCGGCAGCGCTGTTCGCTGCTCCTCCGCTGTTCAAGAAGTATGGGGCGTATTGTGTTCTGGCCAGCGGCCATTCTTGCTCGTTTCGCCATTCATTCTTGCCCATCACAAAGAGTCTGATCGGGGAACTCGCCGACGGCGGGGCCGCCAGCCCCGAGTTCTCATCGAACCATGGGAGACTGACAGCCAAGCTCTGCAGCCGGAAGTTTTCAGCCCTCGTCCCGTCTGGAAACGTGACCTCGCTAGCGTGCGTCCAAGGCCCGATAATCAAGCGGCTGCGGTCAGCCACGCCAGGTTCCCCTGATCGCCGGATGTTCATAAAGTCATTCAATTGCGCGGGCAGAAACGGATCGTACCAGCCAGCTATGAGCAGGACAGGCACTTTAACCGACTGCAGTCGGTCTTGATTATCGATATCCACCCAAAAGGCATCTCGATCCGGGTGCTCAACCCAATCCTTGAAGAAGCTAACGTCTGTACCGGTGGCCCGGCGATCTGCGTCGAGCAGCGGGAATCCGGTGGCCGCCTGCTTTACTTCAGGGGCTGAGGGCCAGTCGGTCTGGTCCTTGCTGCCATGACTCCGTATCGCCCAGATCAGGGCGCTATCGAGCGAGAATGCACCGCCGGGATAGAACATTTCGTGAAAATTGGTACTGGCGAAATAGACGGCAAGTGCGGAAGGGCCTGGTGCAGTTTGATCGGCAATCGCCCATTGTGTATAACCAGAGGCCGAGCCTCCCCAAGTCAGTATGCGGCCATCGAACCAAGGCTGCTTGGCGATCCATTGCAGGGTCTCGATTCCGTCCTGCCGCTCCCCTCTCAAGGGATAGAAGGTTCCTCCGGAACCGAATCTGCCACGTGTTCCCTGGATAACTGCCGTATAGCCACGCTCCGCCCACATCTTGCCAATCATGCCGGCAAAAACGGAGTTCTTGAAGTCCCTGGTGAGCGGAATGCGTACCAGGATGGTCGGGGTATGGGCAGTGTGCTGAGGATGGTAGATATCAGCAACAAGCGGAATGCCATCGGAGGTGAGCAGCGTGGCTCTCTTCTGTTCGCGGACGGCGAACTGGGACCGGCGCAGCCCGAGCTGGCGCGCCAGAAGCGAAGGACCGATCTGGTAGGTCGCCCACGCACAGATGCACAGCAGAGCGACCACCGCCGCGGCTCCCTGAAGAAGCCGCTTGCCGATGCCGGGCTTCGCGGAACGTTGAGTTGTTCGCCAGTAGTAGCCTCCGAGTACAAGGATGAATGAAGAGAGTACCCAATGAAAAAAGATGGGGATCCATCCACCCACCCATCGCTCATGGGGGTAAAGGCTCATGCGAATGATGTAGCGAATGACCATCACACCGAGATACAGAGATCCGAAGATCAGGAGACCTGTGCCCAACGGCCTGCGCGGGGTAGAGAAAAGACCATATCCGCGGGAGAAGTCGAGGCAGATTTTTCCGTATAGCGCGATGATGAGTATCTGAGTGGTGAGCAACTCCGGATACGGTAGAAGGCCTGAGAACCACTCCTCCATCGGAGGCAGGAAAGAGACGTGAAAGAATGCCACCAGAATCTGACCGAGAACGCGGAGGCAGAACAGAAACAGAAGCGTCGCAAGCACCCAAAAGTAGCGCCGTTGCAGAACTTCACGAGTCTTAGAATGATCGACGAGTGGAGCTTCGGTCACACCGCTTCTCCAAACATGGCTTGATAGTGGCGATACCAGTCGCTCTGAAAGCGCCCGGATGGGTCGTACTTCCTTTTGAACTTGAGAAACTCAACGAAGTTGGGATAGCAGGCCAGCACCTGCTCTCGCCGGGCGTAGCGGTGGTAGGTCAGATAGTAAGTGCCGTTACGCTTCACCGCCATGTCGATGAGTCTGCGAAAGGCTTCCGCGGAGTGTTCGATTCCCTGCGGCGTGTGGACTGTGTGGAGATTGAAGATGGTGCAGGCGTAAGACTGTTTCGCCCAGGGCAGAAAGCTCTCATTCTCCTTCTCAATGAGCCGGATCGTTCCGTAAATCAAATCAACATTGTTCTTGCGAAAGTCATCTCGAACTTCGGCCAGGAATGAACCCAAAGCGTCCCGAGGCACGTTGATCTCTGTGATGATTTCGGTTGCAGGATTCTTTGCGTGCTCCTTCTGATCGATCTCCCGATGATAGTTCACGGGGTAAATTGCCATCTGATGAGTGTCCGACCAGTAAAGCTGGCCGTTTGTCGAGAGATAGTAATCCGCGTAACGGCGGAACGCCTGCTTCTTGTCTTCGTGCGCGAGATACAGCATGGTTCTCCAGTTCTCATCGGAAAGGCTCTTCTCGTCTGTCGGCATCGCAGTTGCCGGATCGACGGGGCGATAACAGGAAAAGACTCCCTTATGCAGAAAGTCGTCCGAAGCCGGGTCGATTGCAAACTGAAAGTCGCCATACAGGAACCCACTGCGGATGCGTTCTGCAAAGGCATCCATCAAGCCGTCCACCTCCCGCACCTCTACGATTCGCTCGATTTTTTGCCTTGGAACCAGACGCAGGGTCACCGAAGAAACGACTCCGAACAGACCGTACCCGCCGATCGCCAGACGGAAAAGTTCCGGATTCTGTTGGCGACTGCATAGAACGAGATTGCCATCGGCATCGACCAGCGTGAATGACTCGATGTTGCTGACGAACGGCTGCATGGAAAGGCCGCGTCCGTGAGCGTTTGCCGCTAGTGTTCCCCCAATGCTGATGTTGTCGGCACCAGTCTGTTTCTGGGCGAAACCCCACTGCCGCGACGCACCTTGCTGGCGCTGAAGGTAAGCAGTTGTAAATTCGGGCCAAAACGCTCCCGCCTGCACTTCTACCAAGCCCCGCCGCGTATCGAAGCTGACGATCTGGTCGAGCCCCGTCATGTCGGCCAGGATCATGTCGGTGCCAAACTGCTGGCCTCCCATGGCATGACGCCCGCCCGCTATAGACAATGGCTTCCTGGCACTCTTCGCTGTAAGCACCGCCACCTGGAGCTCCTTGACATTCTTAGGCCTGAGGATGCGGTCGACGCGCGTGCGATTGAGTTGAGAGTGGATGTCATTCACTATCTGGGAATCGTCCGCAGCGCCGAAAGCTAATTGCGAACTGAGGCAGAACGCTGCCGATCCGGCGAGGAACTCCCGTCGATTAATCAATTGATAAACTCCCCTGACTTGCGAGTTTCTCGTGATGCGAGGAAAACCATGAACAATGCGATGGCCTGGAGAACATGGTAAAGCGCATTGTGATCGAAGTGGGGATGATCCCAAGCTTCGTCTGTTGCGCTGCGGCGGCAAAAAGCATAGTGCAGACGCCCAGAAATCCTATCAGAAACGCTGGCTTCTTCTGTCTGCTGTGAGCAACTCCAGGCGAGATCAGCAATAGGGAGGTCTTCCCGGAAAACGACGTTATCGGTAAGAATCCCGGTTTGTGACGATACTCTCCTCTTGTCGACGAGTTAGTTGAAGAGCGCCTTCTCGCAAACTCGATCCCAATGGTCGGTCTGCGAGAAGCTCCATTAGCGTTGGGGTACTGCTGCTGCCCCGCGGGGATGCTGGCGGATACTGGGTGGATTTTCTTTCGAGAGGAGAACCACCGTGTCTAGATCAATGCGCGCTCAACACGTCGAGCCGTCAGCTCACAACCATCACCTACAACCGTTCCTGACCTTCCTCAAACAAGAGAGAGGGTTCGCCGACGCCACGATTGTAAACCGCCAACGTTCGCTAAAACCCTTTCTGGATTGGCTGGTCGCACAAGGCGTGCCACTGTCCGGTGTGTCGCCGGTGGTGATTACCAAGTACTTCACCAGCGCCGTGGCGGGCAAGTGGGAGCAGACTAGTGTCTCGTTCCATGTACAGTCTTTGCGCTCGTTTTTTCGCTATGCGAGCAGTCGAGGTTGGTGCGCGCCTGGCATTGCTGAGTCCATCGACGCACCCCGGCTTTACACTCACGAGAATCTGCCACAAGGGCCGTCATGGGAAGAGGTAAAAAAGCTTCTTGCCAGCATCAACGGTACGTCGCCCGTTCAGATCAGGAGCCGCTGTGCGATCCTGCTTTGCGCGGTCTACGGCCTTCGCGTTGGCGAAGTGTGTCGACTGCGTCTGGAGGACATCGACTGGTCGGAAGAGAAAATCTGCGTGCGCCGCTCCAAACAGAGGAAGGTCCAAACCTATCCTCTGACCGCCGAAGTCGGGAATGCACTGCTGCTCTATATAAAGGATGTCAGGCCATGCTGTCCCCACCGCGAAGTCTTCATGACACTCAGGCGACCATACCGGCCAGTCTCGGTTGGCGCTCTTTCCACGATGACTCAAAAGTTACAGAAGCGACTCGGCCTCAAGCTCAAGCGATACGGGTCGCACGCTCTGCGCCACGCTTGTGCCACCCACCTTCTCGCTCAGGGTCTGACTCTGAAGGAAGTAGGCGATCACCTGGGACACGTGTCGGTAGCGGCTACTCGAATCTATGCCAAGGTCGACCTGACAGCACTCCGCGAAGTGGCTGCCCTGGACGTGAGGCCGCTCGTTGCCTTTATCGAACGGTGTGAGCAAATCGCTGCTCCCTTTTACCGTATCGGAGCGATCCAGGCTCTGCGGGATGTGGGCAACCTGGGGCTGGGAGGTGTCGCGTGAAAATCACCGATGCCATCCCCGAGTTCATCCTTTATAAGCAGTCGCTGGGCATGAGCTACAAGAACCGGGCACTCAAGCTGAACGCATTCGCCCGCCTTGCTGGGCCCGTTGAAATCGACGACATAAGTCCGGAGACGGTTCGCCGGTTCCTTGACGCTGGCCGACCGGTGACTGCGGAGTGGTTCAACAAGTTCTCAGCCCTGAAAATGTTCCTTCGATTCGCACTGTCACGCGGCTACGCAACCCACAACCCGCTTCCGATTTCACAGCCAAAGAGTCCGCGGCAGTTCCGGCCCTACATCTACTCCGTGGAAGAAGTGCAGGAGATGATCCGGGTCGTGGACAATCGACATCGTGGGAACTGGCACCTTGAGCCATACACCATCAGAACGTTGATCCTTCTTCTATACGGGACTGGCCTCCGAATCGGCGAAGCGATTCGCTTGCAGCATCGGGATGTGGACTTGAATGATGCGATCCTGACGGTGCGCGAAACGAAGTTCTATAAAACTCGGTTGGTCCCCGTGAGCTCGGATCTGACCGGCGTCCTTCGAAGCTATTTCGAGAGGAAGTGGAAAGGGTCCGGCTCTTCAACTGCCACTCCGTTTCTGGCGACGTACGATGGACGCCTTGTCACGCATCTGACAGCAGAGCTGGCGTTCAAACGCATCCGCTATGAAGCCGGCGTGAAACGCACGGACGGCTTCTATTACCAACCCCGTCTTCATGACTTCCGCCATACGTTTGCGGTCCGGCGGCTTGTGACCTGGTATCGCGAAGGTAAGAATGTGCAGCGCCTTCTGCCGCACCTGGCGACCTATCTGGGCCACGTGAGCATCCGGGAAACGTCGCGCTATCTGACGATGACCAAGGAACTCTTGGACGAAGCGAGCCATCGCTTCGAACTGTACGCGACCCTAGGAGGCAAACAATGAAGAACGACTCCCTCCTTGGCCCCTGGATCAGGCGCTTCTTGTTGGAACATCTGGTTGCTGAGCGAAATCTGTCGCGGAATACGCAGCGAAGCTATCGGGATACGTTGTGCCTGCTTCTTCCGCGGCTCGCACTTCAGTCCCGTACAACTGTCGATGTTCTGGAGGTCGAGGATTTATCCGCCGACGCAGTGCGGAACTTCCTAGCGGGAATCGAAGAAGAGCGTGGCTGCAGCGTTGCAACTCGGAACCAGAGGCTGTCAGCAATACACGCACTTGCACATTTTATCGGCGAACGCAGCCCTGAACACTTGATGTGGTGCGGGCAAGTCCAAAACGTCCCGTTCAAACGCACGGGAAAGAATCCTCTCACCTATCTGGAAAAAGCCGAGATCGATGCGCTGCTCGCGTCACCGAATCCGGATACCCAGCAGGGGCAGAAAGATCACGCGCTCCTGCTCTTCTTATACAACTCCGGCGCGAGAGCGAGCGAGGCGGCAGCGCTGAAGATCTCCGATCTCGAAGGGGACCACAGACGCGGCGGTGCAGTGAGGCTATGCGGGAAGGGTGCAAAAATAAGGCTCTGCCCGCTCTGGCCACGAACGATGGCCATTCTGGCTCCGTTAATCGCGGGCCGGCCGCAAGACAGCCTTGTTTTCCTGAACCGCTACGGTGCTCCGGTAACTCGCTTCGGAATCCATACGCTGGTCGAAAGACATGCGAAGCGAGCCAGCGAGAGACTCCCGTCTCTGGCCAAGAAGCGGGTTAGTCCACACACGATTCGTCACACGACGGCCACTCACCTTCTACGTGCAGGCGTGGACATCAACACGATACGGGCGTGGCTGGGACATGTTTCCATCGACACCACCAACGTCTATGCCGAAGTCGATCTTGAGATGAAGGCAAAAGCGCTGGCGGCCTGTGATATGGGCAGGAAAGGACGCGAGAGAAAAATGTGGCGCACGAACCCGCGCGTCATGGAGTTCCTTCGCAGTCTCTGAACCGAAAGTTATGTGGCGCTTGGCCTGCCCGAACAGCACGTCTTTACGCACTTCCCGAGGCGAGCGCCACATAAATCTCTGCGCCACATAAGTGAGCGATCTCGTGCGTCAGCGTGGAAAACTCCTCGGCGGGCAGCATTCCGGAAAGCAGTGTGATCTTCCCGCCGTGCGAAAGA